>Ga0302325_10017149_pt1 | contig 15323 bp, 15 predicted proteins | sample Palsa_T0_2_FD_201948 | JGI IMG/M metagenome (GOLD analysis project Ga0302325, IMG submission 201948) | Peat permafrost microbial communities from Stordalen Mire near Abisko, Sweden - Palsa_T0_2 | ecosystem: Environmental > Terrestrial > Soil > Palsa > Peat permafrost | place: Sweden: Abisko... | reverse complement strand
GCGGGCTGGGCGGGCACGATCTGGCCGACCAGCGAGTCCCGCGCGACCTCCAGCTCGATCGTCAGCTGGGCCGAGGTGAAGGTCAGCGCGCGGATCGACGCCGCCTCGGCCCTGGTCGCGGGGGCCAGATCCGCGTCGCGGGTGGAGTCATAGGTCAGGCTGGCCAGCTCGGCGTCGATGTTGTGCCAGGCGAACGCGTTCTTGCCCGCGTCGATGAACTCCGGCGGAACGGCCTGCCGGGCGTCCAGCGCCTCCCGCAGCGCGGCCAGCAGCTCGTCGTCGTTCAGGCTCTCCACGCCGCTCACCTCCCGGTCTCCCTGCCTGTGAGGTCCGGCGTCTCCTCGGTCAGAAACCCCGCCAGGTGCGGCGACCGCCGCAGCCGCTCAAGGCACCGGGCCCGGGTCGGGCCGATGCTCCCGACCGGGATGCCGAGTGCCTTGCTTACCTGCGCATAGCCCGGTGGCGGATCGCTCATCAGCGCGGACAGGAGGTCATGACAGGCCTGGCCGAGATCGGCGAACGCCGCGCGCAGCGCCGCGTGCCGCTCCGCGACGATCAGCTCGTGATCCACCGGCCTGGCGTCGGGGTCGGGCGGCAGCAGATCCTCAGCCGGCAGGCCGTCCGGGTCGTACCGGCGGGCTGCGCGCAGCACCCGCAGGCACTCGTTCCGCGTCGTCGTCGCGAGCCAGCCGGGCAGCGCGGCCGGCTGCCTGAGCGTGCCGATGTTTTCCACCAGGGTGAGCCAGACTCCCTGGCCGACATCATCGATGTCCTGGCGGCTCAGCTGATACCGCAGGCAGATCGACCACACCAGCGGCGCGTAGCGGTCGATGATCTCGTCCCACGCTTCCTGGTCACCGTCGCCTACCCGGGCTACCAGGGCAATGACTGACGGGTCGTCGCGCATGGCGTGTCCTTTCCAAGGCTGGCGGACCCACCAGAATCGTATTACTTGCGCAGTGCGCAGCTTGCCCTGTTCGGGGGCTAAGTCAGCCAGCGTCATGGCTGCCTGCCCGGCACAAGCCTGGTCCAGGCGCTATCCCATCGCATGCGAGCGTGTCCCCTCTGGCCGCGCGGAGCCGCCAGGCCGGCACCTGGCGGCTCCTCCCGCAACCCCGGATGCGTGACCAGGCACACTGATACACCGCACTCCCGCCGATCTGGTCGCGGCGTGTATCAGCGCGCCGGCTGCCTCATCCGGACGGCGGGAGCACCTGGTGCCAGCACGACCACTGAGGGATTACCGATGGCTTCCAGCACTCCGGCCGGACACCGGGCCTGACAGGGGCGGGCCCGGTGGACCGGGCAGGCCGGCCAGTGCCAGGGCGGCCGCCAGGGACGGCGCAGCTGCGGTGCCGCCCGCGCCGCGGATGGAAGCCGACCCGGCAGCGCAGCCGAGCCGGGTGGCACCGGGCAGGTCGCGTCCCTGCAGCAGGCCGGTGATCAGGCCGGCATTGAAGCAGTCTCCGGCCCCCGTCGTATCGACCACCGGCCCGGCCAGCTCGGGCGCATCGACCTCACGCAGGCCCGACCGGCCGGCGTACAGCGCGCCTGCCGCGCCGAGCTTGACGACAACCGACGGTCCGCGGCCCGTCAGCTCGGCGACGGCAGCTTCCAGCGACTGCTGGCCGCTCAGTCTGCGCGCCTCTTCCTCGTTCGGCAGCAGCAGGTCGGTCTGGGCCAGCACGTCGCGGAGCTGGCTGCCGCCCCAGCGGCCGGCCGGATCCCAGTTGGTGTCGAGCGATGTCCGGGCGCCGCCGGAGCGTGCCCGTGCCAGCAGCGCGGCAAGTCCGGGGCCGAGCGAGTGCTCCAGCAGGAAATAGGAGCTGACATGCACATGGCGGACACCGCGCAGCAGGCCGGGGGAGACGTCGGCGGCCGTCAGCGATGTCATGGCCCCGGTTGCGGTGAGGATCGCCCGGTCGGTACTGTCCGACAGCACGACCGTCAGGCCGGTGGCCAGGTCCGGGCGGCGCACGACCGCGGCGGTCGTCACGCCCTCCGCGGCCAGGCGGCCGAGCATGAAGTCGCCGGCCGCGTCAGTGCCGATGGCAGCTGCCAGCCCGACGCGGAGCCCGAGCCGCGCTGCGGCCACCGCCGTGATCGCCGCCGAGCCGCCGACCACGAGCGAGATGCTGCCGACGAGCTTCTCCCGCTGGCCGAAGTCAGGCGTCACGTCGTCACCGACGACCAGCACATCCGGGTTGCAGTCGCCGACGACAAGCAGGTCAAGCCCGGCGGTGGTCACGCCGTCATCACCTGCACCCCGGCCTCGGCGAAGCGCGCGGCCGCGTCGTCGGCAAGCCCGGCGTCGGTGACGAGCACGTCAATCTCGCCGGGCGCGCAGATGCGGGCGAACGCCCGCCTGCCGATCTTCGAGCTGTCCGCGACCACGACGACCTGCCCGGCCTGGCTGGACATGAGCTGGTTGATGCTGGCCTCGCCCTCGTTCTGGGCCATGGCGCCCGCCACCGGGTCGATGGCGTCGACGCCGAGGAAGGCGACGTCGATGCTGACGCGCTCCAGCACGCCGGTGGCCAGCGGCCCGGTCAGCTCATAGGACTGCGGCCTGGCGACGCCGCCGGTCACCACGATCTTGATGTGCTGGCGGACTGCGAGCTCGGTCGCGATGTTGAGCGCGTTGGTCACGACCGTCAGTGCCGGGCCGGCCGCCACCGTGCCGAGGTCGGCGCGGACCGCCAGGGCCCTGGCCACCTCGGTCGTCGTCGTGCCGCCGTTGAGTCCCACCACCTGGCCGGCCTGGACAAGACCGGCTGCCGCCGTGCCGATCCGCTGTTTCTCTGACGGGTGCCGCTCGGATTTGTACCGCAGCGGCAGGTCGTAGGTAACGCCCTGGGCCACTGCGCCGCCGCGGATGCGCGCCAGCATCTGCTGGGCCGCCAGGTCGTCGAAGTCGCGCCGGATGGTTGCCGTCGACACGCCGAGCATCTCGGCAGCCTGCTCCACCTGCAGCTGACCCTCGGCGGCCAGCAGCTCGAGCAGCTGGTTCCAGCGGCTGTACCGGCTCACACCCGACTCCCTGCATCCGCCCGGAGCACGCCGAGCAAGCGGCACACCTCAGCGGCGATCGCGTCCCGGCCCGCGGCCAGGTACCGTCGCGGGTCCGTCATCATGGTGTCGCCTGCCAGGCGACTGCGGACCGCGGCGGTGAATACCTTGTTGAGCTGAGTGGCAATGTTGATTTTCGTCAGCCCGGCCGCCACGGCGGCGCTCAGGGCATCATCGGGCACCCCGGACGAGCCGTGCAACACCAGCGGCACGCCGACTGTCTCGCGAATCCGCCGGATCAGCTCCAGGTCGAGCACCGCGTCCCTGGTGAGCATCGCATGCGAGCTGCCGACTGCGACCGCAAGCGCGTCGATGCCGGTCGCCGCGGCGAAGTCCGCCGCCTGAGCCGGATCGGTCCGCGCGCCCGCCGCGTGCACCCCGTCCTTGCCGCCAACCTCGCCGAGCTCGGCCTCCACGAAGACGCCGCGGTCCCGGCACCACGCGGCGATGGCGGCCGTCGCCGCGACGTTGTCCGCGTACGGCAGCACGGAGGCGTCGTACATCACCGAGCCGAGTCCGAGCGCCACGGCCTCGCGCACCAGCTCCGCGCTGGTCGCGTGATCCAGGTGCACGGCCGCGGGGACCGCTGCCGACCCGGCAGCCGCCAGCACCGCTGCCGCCACCGGGGCGAGCCCGCCGTGATAGGCGGCGCAGTTCTCGCTGATCTGCAGCACGACCGCGGCGCCGGCTGACTCCGCTCCGGTCAGGATGGCCTCGGCATGCTCGATCCCGATGACGTTGAACGCGCCAGCGCCGTGTCCGGCCGCACGCGCCGAGACGATGATCTCGCCGGCAGACACGAGCGCCATCACTGCTCCCCGAGCCGGCAGACCCGCACGCCGGCCAGCGCGCGAGCGAAATCGGCGGCCGCGAAGTCGCCGGCCGCCGGCGCCGCCACGGCGGCCGCGCCGAGCGCCGCGGCCTGCGCGACCCGGTCCGGCCACGGACTGGCACTGGCGAGACCGCGAGCCAGGGCGGCCGCAGCCGCGTCGCCCGCGCCGGTCGGATTGCCGGTCACCGCCGGCGGCCGGGCCAGCCAGGTCCCCTCGCCCGTCACCGCCAGCAGGCCGTCGGCGCCCAGCGTCACCACCACGGCCCCGGCGCCGCGGCGGCGCAGCTCGGCGGCCGCGGCCGCCACCGCGGCGACGGCGGCCTGATCGTGCACCCCGTTCCGGGGCAGGGCGCCGCCGGTCACTGCGGTCAGCTCGGGCAGGTTCGGCTTCACGATGGCCGGGCCGGCCGCCGCCCCGAGCAGCAGTGCCTCCCCGGACGTGTCCAGCAGGGCCGGCACCCCCGCGCTGGCGGCAGCCGCGATCAGGCTCGCGTACATGCCGGCGGGCAGCCCGGGCGGCAGGCTGCCGGACAGCACGACAGCTGAGCTGCGGGGGAGCGCGTCGGCGTACAGAGCCAGGAATGCGTCCTGCTCAGCGGCGCTGACGTGCGGTCCGGGCTCGCTGAACAGGGCGGTATCGCCGCGCCCGCCGTCCACCACGGTGAACGTCCGCCGCGTCGGTCCGGCGATCGCGGCAAAGACGGCCGGGACGCCGCGAGAGCGGAGTGCTGATCGCAGCTCGTTCCCGGTATGACCTCCGGTCAGGCCCGCCAGCAGCACCTCGGCACCCAGCGCATGCAGCACCCGGGCGACATTGACGCCCTTGCCGCCCGGCCGCGCGTGCACGCGGGCGGGCCGGTTGACGCCCGCCCAGTCGGCACGATCCACGTAGTGCGTTACGTCAAGCGCCGGGTTGAGCGCGACGACGAGGATCACCCTGCGGCGCCGGGAAGCAGGATGACCGACCTGGTCAGGTTCCGCGGCCGGTCCGGGTCGAGGCCGCGTGCCCGGCCCATCGCGGCGGCGAGGCGGTGCACCCGGACCAGCTCCGCGAGCGGCGTCGCGACGGTTTCCGGTGCCTGCCAGACCAGTCCGCCGGCGGCGGCGACCTCGGCGGCAAGACCGCCGGGTGCCGCGCCGAGCAGCCAGACGACCCGGCCGGGGCCGGCCACCGCGATCGGCCCGTGCCGGTACTCCATCGCCGGATAGGACTCCGTCCAGAAGCCGGCCGCCTCGCGCAGCTTCAGCGCGGCCTCGCTGGCCAGCCCGCAGGTCCAGCCGGTACCGAGGAACGTGAACTGCTCCGCGCCGAGTAGCTCGGGCGGCAGCGGCGCGGCCAGCACCGCCCGCGCCGCCGCGATCATCGGCGCGATGTCCTGGCCGAGATGCGCCAGCAGCAGCGCCAGCTCACTGGTGGCGAACCTGGTCTGCACCACCGACTGCTCGTCGGCAAAGTCGAGCACGATGAGGTCGTCAGCGGCGGTCGCGATCGGGGTGCTCGCGTCGGCGGTGATCGCCAGTGTGCGGACAGTCCCGCCCAGCTGGCCCAGCAGCTGCAGGACCTCGGTCGTGGTGCCCGAGCGGGACAGCACGACAACCCGGTCGTAGGCTCGCCCGGCCGGCATCTCCGAGGCGCTGAACGCGTCGGTCTCGCCGTCGCCCGCCGCCTCGCGCGCCGCCGCCCACGACTGCGCGATGAACCACGAGGTGCCGCAGCCGACCACCGCAACTCGCTCGCCTGCCGTCGGCAGCAGGGCTGCCGCCGGGCCGGCGGCGAGCTCACCCGCCCGCTGCCAGCAGGCAGGCTGCGAGGCGATCTCCGCCTCGGTGCTGCCAGGAAGAACTTCCGCCCGCTCGCTCACGCCCGCTCCTTCACGCTGTCATTACTCCGTCACCGCGATGCTCGCCTCAGGTACCCGCGAGGCCCGTTGCCGCCACCGACCGGATGAAGTACCGCTGCGCCGCGAAGAAGATGATGATCATCGGGATCAGGCTCATCACGTTGCCGGCCATCAGCAGCGTCCACTGGGTGCTGTGCGCGCCCTGGAAGTTCGCGAGGCCGAGCGGCACCGTCATCTCGCTGGTCTGGTTGATGGCGATCAGCGGCCAGAGGAAGTTGTTCCACGAGTCGATGAACGTCAGCGCCGCCAGCGTCGACAGCGCCGGCGCGGACAGCGGCAGCACGATCCGCCAGAGCACCTTCAGCCTGCTGGCGCCGTCGACGCGCGCGGCCTCCTCGTACTCGATCGGCAGCGTGCGGAAGAACTGGCGGAGGAAGAAAATGCCGAAGGCTGTGGCGGCGTTCGGCACGATCAGGGCGCCGATGTGGTTGAGGCCGAAGGCCCCCACCACATGGATGCCGAGCCACTTCGTGATGAGGTACTGCGGGATCATCGTGACCTGGAAGGGCACCATCAGCGTCGTCATGATGAGCGCGAACAGCAGACCGCTGCCGAGGAACCGGTAGCGGGCGAACGCATACCCGGCCATCGCGCAGAAGAGCAGATTGCAGAGCACCGTGACGACCGCCACGACCGCGCTGTTGAGGAAGAACCGGCCGAACGGTGCCGCCTGTAGTGCCTGCGGGTAGTTGCCGAAATCGAGCTGGTGCGGGATCAGGATCGGCGGGAAATGCAGCGCCTCGGCCGGGGTCTCCACCGAGGTGATCAGCAGCCAGGCGAACGGGAAGATCAGCACGATCGTCGCCGGGATCAGCACCAGGTGCCAGGGACTGAACGGAAGCCGCCAGCGGCGTCCGCTGCGGAGGGCGACGGCCTGTGCGGCCGGCGCCGCCGGAGCACTTGAAGCAGCCACGGCTAGGACCTGTAGTGGACGAGGCGGCGGCCGACCCGGAACTGGATGACCGTCACGACCATGATGATGAGGAACAGGAAGTAGGCGATCGCCGAGGCGTAGCCAAAGTTAAAGTTCGCCCCGCCGAAAGCCTGCTCATAGAGGTAGTACACGAGCACCGTGGTGGAGTTCAGCGGACCGCCCGCGGTGCTGAAGTAGACCTCGTCGAAAAGCTGCAGCGCGTTGATCGTCAGCCACACCATGAGGAAGAGTGACGCCGGGCTGAGCAGCGGCAGCGTGATCCGGCGGAACACTGTCCACCGGCTCGCCCCGTCGATCGCCGCCGCCTCGGTCAGCACCTGCGGGATGCCCTGCAGGGCGGCGAGGTAGACGACCACGGCGAAGCCAGTCCAGCCCCAGATCGTCATGATGACGATGACGTACAGCGCTTCCGATGGCGAGCTGAGGAACTGCTGCTGCGGGATGCCGGCGACATGGAAGAGGTAGTTGACGATCCCGTAGGACGGGTCGAACAGCCAGATGAAGACAAGCGCCTCGCTGATCGTGGAAATCGCCATCGTGGCGTATGCCGCCGTCCGGTACACGGAGATGAACCGGATCTTCCGGTTCATCGCCACGGCAAGGAACAGCCCGACAATCATCGTGCCGGGCACGAACAGCGCGGTGTAGACGAGCGTGTGGCCGATAGCCTGGGCGATCACCGGATCGTGGATCATCTGCCGGTAGTTCGCCAGGCCGACGAACGGCGTGTTCGGCGAGAACAGGTTGTTGCGCTGCAGGGACAGGACCGCCGACCAGACGACGGGTGCCACGCCGAACAGCAGGATGATCACGACACCGGGGGTCAGGAACGCCCACGCCGCGGCCTGCTCCCGTGGCCGCATCCGCGGCTGCCTGCCGGCGCGCGGGCGGCCACCGCGGGGACGCCCGGCGCGCAGGCGCCGGTCTGCCGGGCGCCTGCGCGCGACTGCCGGTGCCGTCACGTCACGATCCCGAGCCGCTGGCCAGGGCGGCGTTGACCTGCTGTGCGGCGCTGGCCAGGGCGGCGGCCGGCTGGCTCTTGCCGAGCAGCACCGAGACGATCATCTGGCCGAGGATGGTCGACACCTTGGGGTACGTCGGGATCTGCGGCCGGGCCTGCTTCACGTTGCCCAGGTTGGTGACGAAGGTGTCGACGCCGGGCAGTGCCTGGTCCATCTTGGTCAGGAAGCCGGCGGAGTCCTCCACGGACTTGCGGATCGGCAGGTCGCCTGTCGCCAGGGAGAAGTAGGTTGCCTGCGGCGTGGCCGTCATCCAGAGCAGGAACTTCTCCGCGGCCGCGACGCGCTGCGAGCCGTTATTGAAGATCACCCAGTTGTCCGGGCCGGAGATGGTCTGGTGACCGCCGCTCGTGCCGGGGAACGACGGCATGATCTGCACGCCGTACTTCACGTTGGGGAAGCCGGACAGGTCCCACGGTCCCGTCACCAGCATCCCGATCTTGCCGGAGTTGAACAGGTTGGCGTACTCGGAATCGGTCGGGTCCAGGTACATGGACTTGTCGGTGACCGCCATGGTGCGCAGCGTGTTCAGCGACTGCAGCCCGGCCGGGGAATCGAACGCGGCCTTCGTGTTTGACGCATTCAGGATCTGGCCGCCGGCTTCCCACAGCAGCGCCTCCCAGTGCCAGACCGTGTCCTCACTGCCAGGCGTGACGTAGGCGGTGCCGAACTGCTTCTTCGCCGGGATGGTCAGCGCGCGCGCGTCGGCGGCGAACTGGTCCCACGTCCAGCCCGGACCCGGCGGCTGAAGGCCAGCCTGCGCGAACAGTGTCTTGTTGTACACGACCGCGAGGTTGTCCACCAGCGCGGGAATGCCGATGACCCTGCCCTTCACTGTGGCGACATCGCGCTCGCCGACCCAGAAGTCGTCCCAGTTGACGCCGGGGCGCTGCACCACCTTGGTCAGGTTGACCACCTGCGGGATCTGCGCCACGTTGGGCGCCCAGGAGCCGTAGACGTAGGCGATGTCGGGCTGGCTGCCGCCCTTGACAGCGGTCAGCAGCTTGGGCAGCGAGTCGTCGTTGTCCACGTAGAGGCTGGTGACCTTCTCGGTCGGGTGCGCGGTGTTCCACTCGCTCAGCAGGTGCGCGAAGGCCTTCGCCTCGGCGCCGGTGTAGCCCTCCCAGATCTGCAGATTGCCGGAGGAGGAACTCCCGTTCCCTGTGCCGCAGGCGGTGAGCCCGAAAGCGAGTAGTGCCGCTGCCACGGTTGCGCTGAGCCAGTGAGCCTTCATGACCGACCTCTTCGCGACAGGGAACGATGAATCTTGCACGTTTAGCGCAGGATTGAGACATCATTGCTCATTACTGTGTGCCGGTGTCAACCCTTACCGCACGGAAGTCCGCATTACGATTGCGTTACCGACGTGAATGTCCGTGAGCGGTCTTGCTCATTACGTACCGCGATGCAACACTCCTGAGCTGTGGTCAAGATTGCCTTCATTGGCGCCGGCAGTATCGAGTTCACCCGCAACGTCGTCACGGACCTGTGCGGTTATCCCGAGCTCGGCCCCGGCCTGCACTTCGCCCTGCACGACATAAGCCCGGAGCGGCTGGCGTTCGCCGAGGCCCTGACCCGCGCGATCGTCGCGCAGACCGGCGCGGACGCGCAGGTGAGCGCATCGGCTGAGCGCGGGTCGGCACTGGACGGCGCCAGCTACGTGATCAACGAGGTTCAGGTCGGCGGGTATGCCTCCACGCTCGCGGACTTCGAGATTCCGGCCCGGTACGGCGTGCGGCAGACGATCGGGGACACGCTCGGGATCGGCGGGATCTTCCGCGGCCTGCGCACGATCCCGGTGGTCACCGCGCTGGCGGCGGACATGCTCCGCTACTGCCCGCAGGCCTACCTGCTCAACTACTCCAACCCGATGGCCATGCTGCCGTGGGCGGTGTACGCCGGCACCGGCTTCCGTAACGTGTTCGGCCTCTGCCACTCCGTCCGTGACACTCATGCGTTCCTGGCCGGGCTCGTCGGTGCCGACCCCGAGCGCGTCCGGTTCGTCACGGCGGGCTTCAATCATCAGGCGTTCGTGCTGCAGTTCGCGCAGGACGGCGAGTCGCTGTATCCGCGGCTGGCCGAGGTGATCGCCGCGTCGCCTGGGCTGCAGCGGCGGGTCCGGGTGGAGATCTACCGCCGGTTCGGCTACTTCCCGACCGAGTCCAGCGAGCACTCCGCGGAATACGTGCCCTGGTTCATGCGCCACGACGACCAGGTGGCGCAGTACCGCATCTTCGTCGGGGACTACCTGGCCCGGTCGCAGGAGAACCTGGACGAGCTTGAGTCGCTGCAGGCCCAGCTCAAGGCCGGCGCCGAGCTCGAGCTCGAGGCGACGGACGAGCTCGCGTCGCAGTTCATCCACTCCGTGCAGACCGGGACCGAGCGCGAGATCTACGTTAACGTGCGCAACGGCGGCCTGATCTCCAGCCTGCCGGACGACTGCTGCGTCGAGGTCCCGTGCGACCTCAGCCTCAGCCGGGCGGTACCGCGCGCGGTCGGCGCGCTGCCGCCGCAGCTGGCCGCGCTGAACCGCACGTTCCTGAACGTCGTCGAGCTCACCGTGGCCGCGGCGCTTGAGGGCAGCCGCGAGCACGTCTACCAGGCCGCGCTGCTGGACCCGAACACCGCGGCCACGCTCACCGTCAGCCAGACAGTCGCGATGGTCGACGAACTGCTGGCCGCGCACGCCGCACTGCTGCCGGCCGGCCTGCGATAAGGAGCATGAGCATGCGAGTGACGCGTCCCCTCGTCCTGACCGCATCGCTCGCCGCCGTGCTTGCCCTGACGGGAACGAGCTGGCCCGGCCCCGCCGCAGCCCGCGCGGCCGCAGCCGCGGGACCGGCAGCAGGACCGTCAGCCGGACCGGCCGCCGGGCCGGCGGAGACAGCGGTCCGGGCGGGAACGGCTGCACTGCCGGCGCCGGTGCGCGCGGGCCGGCTGCGCATCACCGGCTCGCTGCGCGATGGCGGCACAGTCCGCGCCGCCGGACTGCGGTGGCGGCCCGCCGCGCTGCCGCACGGCGACAGGCTGCTCAGCTTCGAGGTCGCCTACACCTGGCGCTCGTGCGCCGCGGCCTGCCGGACTGCGGCCGACTCGACCGCGACGCCGTTCGCCGCCAGCCGGTACATCGCCGGGCATGCTGACACTGGCCGGCGGCTGCGGATTACCGAGACGGCGACCGAGGTGATCGAGACCGATCCGGCGACGTTCGCGTTCTCCGTTGTGCACGCGTCGGCGAGCGTCACGACCGCCGCGGTTGTCCGGTCCTACCCGGCGGGCCGTCCGCCGGCCACGGAGTTCGTCAACGGCACGCCGGAGCGCCGCACGGCGTCCGCGGAAGAGTACTTCCAGGTCAATCCGCCCCACTACAGCTCAGCCGGCGGCGCGGTGTCGGTGCAGTACCGGGTGGACGCCGGGCGCTGGCGAGCGCTGCCGGCCAGCCGCGTCTTCTACACCGGCAAGCTGGCCGTCGGCCTGCACCGGGTGCAGGTGCGGACCGCGAGCGCGGCGGGCGCGAGCGTCATCGGGTTCGGCTGGCGGGTGGTGCCGATGCCCGCGCCGGTCGCCTGCCAGCCGCGGCCCGGTCAGGCCTGCTGGTATCCGCCGCATCTCAGCTCGGCCGGGACGCCGATGCGGTGGGACTGGCAGATCGGCCGGGTGACGCCGCTGCAGCGCACCGCCAAGCGCGCCGTCGACATCTACGACATCGACGGCTTCCTCACAACGGCCGCGCAGGTGCGAGCCATTCACGGCAGCTGGCAGGCCGCCACGCTGCCGCATCCGAAGGCGATCTGCTATCTCGACCTGGCCTGGGAGGACTACCGGCCGGACGCGAGCCCCGGTCAGGTGTTCCCGGCCGACACCCTCGGCGCGGTGTACTACGGCTACCCGGAGGAGCGCTGGGTGGACTTCCGCCAGCTGGACGCACTCAAGCCCATGATCGACGAGCGGCTGGAGATGTGCGCGCGCAAGGGCTTCGACGCAGTCGAGCTGGACGACATTGACGGCTTCGACCCGCCGTCCACCACCGGCTTCCACCTGACGCCCGGCGACGCGCAGAACTTTCTCGCGTACGCGTTCAACGAGATTCACCGTCTCGGCATGACCGGGCTGTGGAAGAACTCCCCGTACCTGAGCTGGTGGGGCCGGGACTACGCGGACGGCGCGATCGTGGAGGAGTGCTACCTGTACCAGCAGTGCACTGCGGCCTCGCTGCGCGGCAGCAGCCAGTACGGCATTACCTGCACGGCGCTGACCGGCGCGACGCCGTGCGGCTGGGACGACTTCAGCACCGACCGGACCGGTGAGCAGCCCACCGGCAAGTGGGTCGGCGAGGCGGAGTACTCCGCGGACAAGTTCGTGTGCAATCCGGGTCAGAGCTGTCAGGGCAGACGCAGGTTTGCCACGTTCTGCCGCGACGTCTACTCGCCCCCCTGGGGGTTCGCCGCGGTCAAGTTCGACGTAGACCTCGACGGCAGGCTGTTCTACCCCTGCCCGGCCGGAGTCTGAAGGCCAGGACGGCAGTGGCCCCCACGCGCCGGCCGCGGCGGAACGGGCCCGGCTCAGGCCGGGATGACGACCGTCCGGACGATCTTGTCGGCCAGGGTCTGCCGCTTGGCGTCCCACAGCGGGAACAGGTAGCCGACGAAGCAGATGATCGCGTCCGCGATGTGGCAGATGTCGCGGACGAATGCCATCAGCGTGCCGATCGGCTGGCCGGTCTCCTCGCTGACCAGCCGGAGGTTCAGGACCTTCTTGCCGAGCGACTGCCCGGTCGTGCCTGCCTTGTACCAGCGGTTGTACGCAGTCCAGGCGATCGAGGCGAGGAGGACGATCACGTAAATGGGAAGGATACGGACGAAGACCGCCTCCAGCACGATGATGGGGCCGATGTCGATGAGATACGACAGGACTCGCTGGCCCCAGTTCGCGTAGAGACTGCCGGTCGGGACGGCGTTGTACGGGCCCGGGTCGTACGGGCCGGGGTTGTACGGGTCAGCCATGGCTGGCCTTTCTTCTGAGGGTTACTGCTGTTGTTCGTGCGAGCGATCGCTACAGGAATCCGTACCGGTGCAGCTGGAAGACCCAGCTCAGGGCCACCACGACGGACGCCACGTACCTGGTGCGCTGGCGAGCCGCCTCGGACCACGGCCGCGGCGGCCGGGCTAGTCCCGCCGTCCGGGCCGCGAGAACCGGAGTCGTGACGGCCACCAGGCCGGCCACCAGGTAAGCGAGCGGGCTGGTAGCGGCTGCGGTCGCCCACTGACCATGGCTGAGCGCGACCGTCGCGGTGGTAAGACCGCAGAACGGGCACGGCACGCCGGTAAGGGTGCGCAACGGGCAGGGGAGTCCCTGGAAGCCGGTGTGCGCCACGATCATGGGGTAAGCCGAGCCGATCAGCCCGGCACCGAGGCCCGCCATCGTGATGTGCTCGGGCACCGAGTACATCCTCCGCAGGATCACTGCCTCCCCTTCAGCTCTGGCACCGCGGATGCGGCTGGAGCGAATCGTATGGGGCCCAGATGTACTGCTGAGGGGCTTTCCGGTTACTTCATCGTGTTAATTCATGACTAATATCCGGAGGGGCGTTCCGGTACAGGGCTGCGGCCGTGCTCGTGACGGCGCGGTGAAAAGCAGGCGGCCGCTTTGCCTCGCCGTGAGGATGGCGGGGTACAAGTCATGCGAGCGCCCACTGCGGGGCGAAGCACGGATGATCCCGTGGCCGCGCGGACGGTGCCAGGCCGGCGGTTATGCCGGTCGGCCACTGGCCCGGCCGGATGCGGCATTCCCGGGAATGGCGGTGCCGCAGCTGGAATTTCCGTCCTGCTGGCGCTGATCCGCCGCTCGTTAAATGGCGTATCAGAATTCCGGGAAATTCACTTGCGGCCCGGATCAGCTATCCACTGCCTCGCTGCGCAGCCCCGATCTGAGGGCCCTGCCTGCCGCCAGATATCCGGCAAACCGGCTGTTCAGGCGGCTGGATCCACCCGGATCATGCCCGGTTGGCGGGACTTCAGAACCTCTGGCACTGCCCTGGCCCTCCGGGCCGCGCGCCAGCCCCAGGTCAGCCAGGCTTTCTCTGCTCACGCACTCAATCTGCGAATCCGCGTCCGGATACCGGCAACGTTTGCCGGGCCTTTCGGCCGGGGAAGATTGCAATCGGTTATCGGCTCCAAACGCACAGTAATGGTGTGTTGCTTTCTCGCTCTGGCACTTCCCCGCGGGTGCGCAGGGTGCGGAGCCGGGACCCGGTCACATGACCGGCGCTACCGGATCACTACCCGTGCCGCCGTGTGCCCGCGCTGTCCTGCGGAGCGCCAGACCAGGCGTTCCGGCCCAGGCGGCGCGGATCGCGCGGTCGCGCGCCCACGTCGTCAGTGCCTGGCGCAGGCTGCCCGGCGCTGGCGGAGCGTGATGGTCACGCGGCTCGACACGAGGAGGCAGTGCAGATGCGGATCGGCCTGATTGCCCCGCCATGGGTCCCAGTTCCACCTCCGGCCTACGGCGGGACCGAGGTCGTCATCGACAACCTTGCCCGCGGCTTGCAGGAACTCGGTCACGAGGTCCGGCTGTTCACGGTGGGCGAGTCGTCGTGCCCGGTTCAAACCGACTTCCTGTACCCGCAGTCGATCGCACCGATCGGCGTGACCGTTCCGGAGACGGCCCACGTGCTGGCCGCCTACGAGTCGCTCGCGGACGTGGACGTGATCCACGACCACACCTTCCTGGGCCCGCTCATGGCGGGCCTGCGCGGCATGCGCAGGCCGCCGGTTGTGCACACCAACCACGGCCCGTTTAACGGCGAGACGCAGCCCATCCTCGCCGAGGTCGCCAAGCACTGCGCGCTGGTGGCCATCTCGCACTCGCAGGCCCGCCAGGCGCAGCAGTACGGCGGCGTCCCGATTTCCGCTGTCATCCATCACGGGATCGACCTCAGCGTGTACACCGCTGGTCCCGGTGGCGGCGGTTACGTCATGTTCATCGGGCGGATGTCGCCCGACAAGGGCGTGCACCATGCGGTCAGGATCGCCAAGAAGGCGGGCAAGCAGCTGCTGCTGTCCACCAAGATGCGCGAGGACAAGGAGATCAGCTACTTCGAGTCGGAGGTCAGGCCGCTGCTCGACCCCGGCGACGAGATGCCGGCTGAGATGCCGCTTGGCCGCCGGATCGAGCTGCTGCGCGAGGCCGACGCGCTGCTGAACCCGATCACCTGGCGGGAGCCCTTCGGCCTGGTGATGGCAGAGGCGCTTGCCTGCGCCACGCCGGTGCTTGCCTTCCCGAACGGGGCTGCGCCGGAGATCATAGATCCGGGCAGGACCGGGTATCTCTGCCGCGACGAGGGGGAGATGATCAGCGCAGTTGACCGGGTGGGCGAGATCGACCGCACTCAGTGCCGCGAGGCCGCGCAGCAGCGATTCTCGCTGCAGCGGATGGCGCTCGACCACGAGCAGCTCTACCGCCGGGTGCTCGAGCGGGAGAACAGCCTCATGCGCCGCATCCCGGCCGCCGGCCGCCGGCTCATCAGCGCCTAGCAGCGGCAGCCCGGCTGCGCGCGGCCCGCGGGGCGC
>Ga0302325_10017146_pt1 | contig 15324 bp, 15 predicted proteins | sample Palsa_T0_2_FD_201948 | JGI IMG/M metagenome (GOLD analysis project Ga0302325, IMG submission 201948) | Peat permafrost microbial communities from Stordalen Mire near Abisko, Sweden - Palsa_T0_2 | ecosystem: Environmental > Terrestrial > Soil > Palsa > Peat permafrost | place: Sweden: Abisko... | reverse complement strand
CAGTACGGTGGAAGACTCGAAGGATCTCTCATTCCCCAGTTCGAGGACCACCTGACAGCAAGAGACAGGTTCCCATCCGAGTCATCCAATGGAGCAATCGTTAGAACAGGTTCGTGATGATCTGGTGAAAGTAGAAGCGGCGTCCCGATTGGTACCCAGAGTCCACTACCTCTCAGCATGCGAAAACCAGCGGGATCTGGAACCGCTCCCAAGTCGAGGAGAAAACTGATCAGTTCTTCGAAACCAATCTCCGCTTGTGGCTGTCGTAATTGGTCACTATAATCGATTCTTTGGGTCTTCAATCCGATTTTGTGACATTTCCAATTGAATACCGTCCAACTACCACCTGGGATCTTACTTGGGTAGTCACATAGCCCCCAGTACTCTTTACAATATTGATCTCGTTGAAGGGGAGCAATTGTATATCGCGGAAGTTCCACTTCAATCACATGATTAATAACGTCCCCCCTGGTTATACCGGCTAGGCGACCGTGACGGAGAATGCGTCTGACTTTCATGACCGTTGTGATTGTACTGATAGTGTTGTAAATAATTGGAGCCACCCCCAACACCGCGAGAGGGACGCCAATGTACGTTATAATATCCGGACCTGAAACCATATTGCCCAAGACCTATTATCCAAGGACTCTGCCAACTTGACATATACTATTTCCAAGGAAGAATGGAGTAAATAATAATAAATGAGAGATGTATAAGCAATGAGCAAAGGAGGCAAAGTACAAGGCAGATTTATGACCCCCTTAAAAAAAAGCAACCCCTAGTCCAATTCATGCAGGTACGAAGCACGGCAAGGAAACACGCGCGCGCACGGAGCCTTCAGCCCCAGCTAGAAAAAGTTGAAGGTTCATCTGAATGCGGGGAACAGCCGCTTACTTGTCACAGTTGAATGCAACCATCATTCTTCAGAAACAAACAAAACATCAGAGAAATTAATTGTACTTACTCTATGCTCTGATTTTTCAATCCCATCAAGGCCACAAAAGAAGTGGATGCAAAACGCGAATCACGAGGGCCGAGTCCATCTGAACCCTAGCCAAGTTCGCTTGGACACGAAGGATTCGTAACCTTAACCTTCCAAGCAACGATCAGCGAAACGTTCCCCTCTCCTCCTCTCCTTCGATGTTCAACGACAACGACGAAACATGAATGCAGGACGATGTATCTTCTCCTCCTTTCCTACTTTCTTTCGATCACACTCGCTCAATATCCGCCAGCGTCGAACCTAACGACCATCTCTTCCCCCGTCGATGGAAATATCACCATCTCGTACAAGTCTCCAGGGACGAGCAGCTGCAAAACAGTCTTCGACACGCAGCAACAATACACCGGATGGGTTCACATACCCGGAACGTATCCAACCAACACCTTCTTTTGGTTTATTGGAGCTCGAGATCCGACTGATCAGCTTACGATATGGTTGAACGGCGGGCCAGGCTCGAGCTCCATGCTCGGCCTCTTCACAGAAAATGGTCCCTGCGAAGTCGTTGAGCTTTCGCAGAGCAAGCTTGGGACAGTTGCGAGGGATTGGGGATGGGACAGAGGGTCGAATATGCTGTACATTGATCAGGTACGACGCAATTGTTTGTGTTACACGAAACTCGGTTGCCCCAGAATATCCAAGATTTAAAGATTTAAGGCCCATCACAGCTCTTAGCATTGAGGGCTCCTTCAGCAAGGAGTTCATAGAAACAACGGCAGAGCTTTGTGTTGTTTCAAGTGGATTGCAACAATCAATTCCTCAAGTTTCTTCAGAATTGTCCCTAGTTCTTCAACTAACGTGTTTGTAGCCAAACCAAGTGGGGTTTTCGTACGATACGCCAACCAATTGCTCTCTCGATCTCCTTACTTCCGATCTATATACTCCAACTCAAGAGCTTCCGAAGTCGCAACCCGCAGACACATTCATGAACGGGACCTTCAGCTCCCTGAATATAAACAACACCGCAAATACAACTGAAATAGCTGGAATGGCTATCTGGCACATGCTTCAGGGATTCTTGGGAGCTTTCCCCGAGTTCGGGCCCGCAAATTCCTCCATAATGGGCGTTCATTTATTCGCAGAAAGTTATGGCGGGAAATATGGTCCTGCTTTTGCAACTATTTGGGAAGAGCAGAACTTGCGTCGCTCGAATGGAACGCTTTCTAAGAACAGCACCGTCGAGATCAAGCTTGTCTCACTTGGCATAGTCAACGGCTGTGTTGATGATCTCGTGCAAGCACCGTATTATCCTTCAATGGCTGTCAACAATACATATAGCCTGACCGCAATCAATCCCACGCTCGCGACACTCGCTAGCGGCAGCTTTTCTGCCTCTGGAGGATGCCGAGACCAAATAAATCAGTGTCGAGCCGCTGTACTAAGCCAAGATCCAAAGAACGACGGAGATGTGTCAGTCGTCAACAGCATATGCTCGAATGCCTATAATTTCTGCTACGAAAATGTTATGATGCCGTACAATGATGCCGGGAGAAGTGTATATGATATAGCACACTTTCTACCCGATCCATTTCCGTCAAGCACCTATCTAGAATACTTGAACACACCCGAATTCCAATCAGCGATAGGTTCACCTGTCAATTATACGCAGTCAAACCAGCAGGTCATTGCAGCTTTCACGGCAACTGGGGACTATGAACGTCAGGCTCTCATTCCCCATATCGCTGCTCTCCTGAACGATGGCGTTCGAGTAGGCTTCATGTATGGCGACCGCGACTACATTTGCAATTGGCTGGGCGGAGAAGCCATCTCATTGGCAGTGGCCGCACAAACATCAGCAACTTATGCGTCGTTGTTCCCAGCAGCCGGCTATGCTCCCATCATCGTCAATACCACGTACATTGGAGGTGTCGTACGTCAGTATGGAAATCTTTCATTCAGCAGAATCTACGATGCTGGCCACAGTGTCCCAGCATACCAGCCTGAAACGGCCTTTCAAGTCTTTGCTCGAATAATTACTGGCACCTCTCTCTCAACCGGGGCTGCCATAGATCTTTCTACATACAATACAACAGGGCCGCTAAACGCGACTCATACGAACAGTCTGCCTGCCTCTCCTTCAGCAACCTGTTGGATCAGGAATATTCCCGAGACTTGCGACAGTGATCAGAAGAATATGATCATTAATAATGATGGAGTTATAATTAATGGTATTCTCTATGACGCGTCTTCTGATTGGAGCTCTCCTGGCTCTACAGTAACCCCTATAGCTGCAGGAGGCTCCAGCGTCACAGTTACAACGACTACTGAAGTCCTCACCGGGCTGTTCACCGCTACCAGCACACCAACCACCACCAAAAAGTCCTTCGGCGTTCTTTCCTTCCGGACGAACATTAACTTTCTGGTCGTCCCTATCCTCGGAGCATTGGCGTCCTCTTTCCTTTTTTGAGCATTTTTCAGCATATAGATTCCTACAAAAACATACTGGCGGCGTAATGGGCGTATTTTATAGCCAACGAAAAAAAGTACACAAAACGGATGGCTTGCAGGAATAACGGGATCTTGGGCTTGCTTTCCTTGCACTATACCCTGCCTAGAATTGGCAAAAACGAGTAATTGGGAGATACGGCGTTTGCAAGTCGAGCAAGAGCTTGCATGTTTGTAATATCTGTGGCTCTGTGTCTACCGGTTGGGCGGGGGGTGGAGTTATGCATCGAATTGAGAAATGGGATGTAAATGAGTTGGCAGATGTGTGTAATTTTGTATAAATACACGATAGACATGCAACGAGAAAAAAAATTCAATTAGTACATCCTCGAGAGTCAGTGCTCCGAAAAGTTGCACGAAGTCTTGTGAATATGATTGGGGATATTGCTGATGAACTTTTCCCAACGAGACTCTTCAAATTCTAAAAATATCCAGGCCATCGCAGACAGTCGTCAACTGAGGTGGCTGCATTTAAGCACACAGCCGCCCACGATGAATGACCAAGTGGGAGTAGAGGTCTCGAACTGAAGCACTGCTGAAGAGTTCCGTAACATATTTGCGTCAAAGAGTCCGCTTACCTCCCCGTCAACGAACTCATACATCTCCTCGCTGAAGAAGTCCATCACGTTTGCGAATGCGGAGTATGCATATTGCAACTATATATCTCAGAAATATCAATTCTCGGTAAATGTGATGCGAAGTCGACAGTTCAACAAAGATGGTGTAAATGTTCAATTACTAACAGCAAGATGATATGAAGTTTGATCTGTGTGAGTGGCTTCGGATGTGGAGGATAAGTAGGAACCACGACCCGAATTTGTTGAATGGTGCAGATGTATGAACTTGGAAAGCATGGTCTTGAGGAGAGACATGACAGGGTCCAGAACAAATTTAAGAGATTCAACTACACGTCTTGGTGCACTGTTCTCAGGACATACTCCGAAGAAAGGTAAGGCCGGCGAATATTTTCCTTGATTTGAGTAAACTTTTGACAACACTATCATCGGTGACAGTAAAACGAATAATGACTGTATCCCGTAGCCTCGTAGGAATAGATGTGTAGCGTACCGCGTGCCTGCCCTAGCTCAGACGCTCTGGCTGAAGAGTCGTGGAGACCGAATCCTAGTATTGGGCAAACATCTCACGTAATATTCACCTCTGCATTTTTATCGACCCATAGAATAATGGTCAAGCCCATTCAGTTCAACCATTTGATCTCCTTCGAATGGCTTCCTAAAGGACCCGAGGAAAGATGTTCTATGACTGACATCACTCATCCGGCTTCTACCTCAGCGGCAACTTTTACATTCACGCCGTACATATAGGTCCGCAATTCCTCATCTATTTGGTGTCAAAACATAATACTTGCTAGCATCCCTAGCTACCACCCCTTCGTAAATCATGCTATGCGAGTGGAGTGGTTTCCTTTGCGTTTGGTTGACAAGAAACGACAATCTTACAATCCGTCTAGATCAACGATGTAAGATTGAAATTTACCAGCTGCACACTTCTGCTTTTGCGTCACATCTGTAACACTTCTATGAATCATGTCTAAACATTGCAATTAACCTAGGTACTCCTTGTAATGCTTATCCAATCTGTAAAATCTCACCGCCATCCAATCCGAACCTCTGATTCTCGGCCATACCTACTTATGGAAAGACTTGACTTTCTCTATTTCATCGTAACTGCCCATGAAGATACCTGATCTGTCATGGATGTGTTCTGGCACGACCTCCATCATCCGCTGCATCTTGCTATTGAGTGCTTGGCCACCAGCTACAAACGTGTTAGTTTCTCTTTTGACAACCAATCTAAAGTCTGGACTTACCATTCTCAAATACCATTGCCATTGGTGCACACTCATACAGAATTCTCAACTTTCCCTTCAGACTCTTCTTATCCGCAGGGTACGCAAAGATTCCGCCATAAAGCAAAGTTCGGTATGCATCGGCAACCATACTTCCGATATATCTCGCAGAGTATGGCTTGCCTCCCTCTTCGGCAGGGTACTTCAACGAGTTGAAATAAGCCTTAACTGGCTCCTCCCAGTACAAGGAATTTCCCTCGTTAACAGAATAAATCGATCTCTTCTTCGGCATCTTCATGTTAGGATGTGTGAGGATGAACTCTCCAAGCGCGTTATCCATTGTGAAGCCATTGACGCTGCCCCCCTTCATTGTAATAACCAGCTGGGCGGAAGCGCCGTACATTGTAAATCCAGCAGCAATCAGTTCCGTTCCAGGCTTCAGTAGGTCCTCTTTTGTGCCTTTCGATCCTTCTGCGAGTTTATGAATGCCGAAGATCGTACCGACAGAGACACCGGCATCTAAGTTGGAGGAGCCGTCGATAGGATCGCATGCTACCGCGTACCGAGCATGCTCGTGTTCTGGGAAGAAGATTGCTTCCTCTTCCTCTTCGGATACTAGTACGGCGCATTTTCCGGAAGAACGCATGGCTGCGATGAAGAGGTCATTGCCGATGACATCGAGTTTCTTTTGGTCGTCACCTGTGGTGTTGCTTGAGCCTGCGAGGCCGGTAAGGTTGATCAGGGTCGCTCTTCGGATGTAGTAGGCAATCGACTTGAAGGAGAATTGGAGAGCATGGCAAAGTAAACTGCAATCTTGTCAGCTCGCAATTCGGGTCTGTGGAAAAGATTAAGATTCATACGTAAAATCTCCGGTAGCTTCCTTATGTTTTGCTTGCTCTTCTGTCAGGAACCGAGTGAGAGTCACAATATCTGTGTTAACCTTTTCCTGTTGGACTGCAACGCCGTTGCTTGCCATTATGAACGACTCGTGGGGAGGTTATTCAGAAAGAAGAAAGTTTGGGAGGAGAGGAATACAGGAAGTATTTCAATTGAAGTCGTTTGTCTTGGCCAGTTTACCTCGGGTCGGAGCGGATATGCTTCCGGGAGCGTTGATATGAAGCTGCGGGATACGAGAGTGGAATTTGGGGCCTAGATGTTATTTGCAAGAGAGAAAAGGAGGGAAGACGAGGAGGGAATAGACTTCTCTAATAGGATTTCAGTTGCATCACACGATGGTCCGCGGCTACTGCTTTTATGGAGCACGGTCCAGTCAAGAGTCAAGAGTTTCGAGAGAGAAATCATGGCTCTGGCACACGATCCACGGGCCACGGCAACTGCCCCGCGTTCGCTCGGCATAAGATGTTGCAGTGCTGCTCGGGACTGCGCCGCGCTACTAGACGGAGGAATGGGAGAGGCAACGAGAACCGCTGGACGATGATTTTCCGGCATTCTCGCCCACAGAAGCAGAACGCGTGCGGATAAGCTGCAGTTGCGGAAGCTGCGGGAGATGTCGGAGTTGTTTCCCATTCCTTCCGCAGTAATGTTTTTCCGGTATCGATCGATATCTCTCGCAAGCTCCAACAATCCCGTCCATGCTTACATCACGTGCTGGAGGATGCTAGTTGTACCCGTAGTACGTACTACTCCGTTAAAGGCAAGGCGCGAGCTGGATTGGGATTAGCGTCACTCGTCCCACATCAGAAAATTCGAGCTTGAAGCTTTCTTTCCATTTTCTCCAGGACACCCGTTCTACCTCTGCGATGTGAACCACCACCGCCGCGCTGCTTCATGCAGCCATCAATCAACCAATTCTTGAACTATGGTAAGAAGCACTCTCTATCTTCTTCCATCCCTCCCTTCGTGATGACAAATATACAACCGCAAACTAGAGTCTTTGACCCCTAGGGGAATGAAACTTTTGTAACACGTCAGTCTGAACTATTTATTATACTATTTGTAGCTACAGATACGATTGATGGTAGAATAGTACTGATATTTGATCATAGATTTTCCTCTTTTCCACGGTCGCTCGCTCTTCCACCGATGAGATGTCCTGGCACCCTCCGAGTAAGCTCTCCTCCTCCCAACGCCCCCGAACATTGGCTGTGATGAACATTTGTGTGCTTTGCACGCTGGAAATTACCGACTGAGACCAAAAGTCTTTGACGAAATCAAATGGCTATTTCTGAGCTACCTTCAATCTACCTCAATGACGAATATTATTCTTCAAGGCCCATGGGTGCTAACTATTTGAAGCCTCACAGTTGCGAGTCCCATAGATCAAAAATTCGAGGACAAAGGTACGACGGTAGATCTATTCTCATATCCCTTCCGCAAGATCCACGATACTGTTAGAGGATGATACGGCACTGGGCTCCGACAATTTATGAAGGAGGCGCCATTTTGCGGCAGGCCTAGAAAACCTAGCCCACTGATTTCAGTCTTCCATCACACATGTGATTCAATCAACATCGTCCGGAACAAGCGCTGATGACATATACTCCAGCTTCTTGGCCATTTATAGTGACCATGATGCCGGTGAAATACATGAGCCTTTCGCCCTGATTTTGTGCCAGTAGTGGCGTGCCTATCACGGAAGGTTCTCTGCAGACATTCCTTCTGGCTCAAGCCTGCATTTGTGATCTGGTATGTGTTTTTCCACTTTACTTCAGCATTTATTTTATGATGAGCATTTTAGATGACGAGTCTGATCCGGGCAACCGATGTTGACACAAATCAAATTAAACCATTCATGCCTTCTGATCTTTTTCTTCCGAACTTGATATCTCTTAATACACTTCTATGCGGCAAATTCTAACACGTTTGCAGCCTCACACATCACAACCTTGAATTTCCACGAGTCCCTGAGAACAATTTGTTCGTTGCAGATTATTCCTGATCCCAACCCTTTAGGTGAGAACCGTTTTTCTTCTTATAGCCAGTCTCGAAGCATTATGATGACCTCGACCGACAAATGACAAGCATATGTCCAAGCCTCGCGGCATTGACGAGACTGTCTTAACTGAAAGTGCTTTGACTCTACTATCTTATGTCCTTATTTTACTGAGCTTTTGCTGACAGCCTCAGACTCGAGTATTCCACAAGTGGAAAACTGTCGTCCCTACTCCGATTAACTTTAGACTCTCGGTATGCTCTCCCTTTTCTCTCCACCCCTCACTTCTTTACATGATGATCAATTTATCACGACGGTCAACATAGCCACACGTTGGTATTGATGAGACTGCCTTTGACAAGGCTGTAGATCTGATATTCCCTTTATTCAACTCATTGCGTTGAGTCTATTTGCAAGCAGGAGACTTTTACTAATTCTTCTGAAGCTTTAGGTCAACTTATTCGTCCTGCCTAAGCTCCTGAGGAAAAGACAATTGAAGCCATCCGCGAAGGCCTTAATCGATTGACAACAAGTATTTATTGACAAAAGGCTAGATTAGAGAGTATTCTTCCCAAGCATATCGTCAGCAGGACTAGCGTATTTATTTACTGCCCAGTATATACATATATTCGAAATATTTCTTCGTGCCAACCTCAGCTTCAAACATGGCGTAATGTCATAGATAGTATACAAAATTTGGAATTCTTTACCTTTCAATGCTTAATCTTTTTTCTCTCTCTTTACTTCACACCACCCCTAGATCTCAATGGCTCTAATTTGTGAACTTGGAGGTGTCGAAGAACAGATTGGCGAGCTGAATGCCCTATTCGAGTCGGACGAGGACAGGCACAGAAACAAGTCCTTGGTCGCGCACTAGTAACCAGAATCCCTTCTATTCAAGGCTCGTTTAGTTTCCCAGCCCACAGTACGATGATATCAATCACCAAATCCATTCAACCAATATCACTGAAGGCGGTTGCGTCAAATCAGGTGATATCGACCGAACCGGGTCGGTGCGGCGCGCTCCTTTCATAAAACGGCTAAGTCCGGTGCATTCAACCAGGAAAGAATCCATGGAAATCATCTGAATATGAGCCCATTGCCCCGGATTTAATACAGGGAGGTTGCAAGCATCGTTCTATGAAAGTTCTTGGCCGACAACATTACCAAAAGTCCAAAAGTATAAGAAGTCTAGAAGTTTGATTTTTGACCAGGCTCTTTAGAGCAAGCAAGTATCCTCGGTTCATAAGGTTCCTCTAGATTGCTCATCGGAATCAAGATGTCTTCTCCCTTGAACCCATACGCTGCAGTTCATGAGAACCCTCAAGGTGAGGGTTATGCTCCAAATCATTTACGATGAAGGACTTGTCAACAAGATGTGAGACAGAGTCATGCTTGTGACAGGATCCTCATCCGGACTTGGAATTGAGACTGTTCGAGCTCTCCACGCCACAGGTGCCCATATCTTCATGCAAGCCTGAGATAAGAAAAGGGGACAAGAGGTCCTGGAAGAGATTCGAGCTGGTAGGGGAGGCGTGGGTAGGATATAACTCATCGAGATGGAGCTGGATTCCTTCAATTCTGTCAAGACTGTTGCCGCTGAGTTTTGAAGAGGAGTACCAAGCTCAATGTGCTGGTCAACAATGCAGCTAAGTCAATTACTGAGGGTAGGATTTCAAGGATTGACTCGTGGTTGTCAAGGTATTCGAAACCCTCCAGAAGGAGCCACTATCAATGGATTCGGGACCCAATTCGCCCTAACCATCTCGGCCATTTCCTCCTCTTCCAACTCCTTCGATCCATCCTGATAGCATCCAGCGCGCCCACATTCAACTCTCGGGTCGTCAATGTTACCTCTAGATCCTATCGTAGAGGACCTATTGCCTTCGCCAACATCAACCTGAATGGTATCTACACACCCCGTCTCGGTTAAGCTCAATCCAAAAACGCCAACATTTGCTTTTCCAACCAGATCGAACGTCTGCATGGAAGTAGAGGACTACATGGACTTTCATCCAGTCCAGGAGCTATTGTAAGCCGGAGCAGCGATACGACGACCCGGCAGAACTTGCTCAAACTTCGCCGAGGATCAAGAACGTGTTGAAGAGCACTGCCCACAGGTGCGGCTACGACTGTTGGGTAGCCGTGGCGAAAACATTGGAAGGAAGAGGAGCGTTATATTTAGAGGACCATGTTGTAAGACAGGAATCTGATGAGGAAATTAAATTTAATGGTGCGCCTGGTATCTCTAGATTTGCACCCTTTGCTTTTAATGAGGAAGGGAAGGTTGTAGATATGAGCTGTGACATATCTGGAGTGAAGGATGTACAAGACTACTCCTATACACTCTTAAAAGTACATTGAACTTGTTGTCCTTTCCGTACTTACATGATCTTCCTTAATCAAGTACGTCGATATTGCGGTAGCCCAAACTTTTCTTATTTTGTCTAGATCACTACCGTCTCAAGGCAATCGAATCTCGTCCTTCCTGATGCCAAAGAAGTAGTTGCCCACTTTCTCACTCCCCGTAACCTCCTTCCAGCCGAACCCAGGAACATAGACTACACCCATCACCCTAGGGCTGTTCCAGCCCCTTTCCTTCAGGAAGTAGCCCCTCAACTCCTCCTCATTAATGTACTTCTCCCAATCGTGCGTTCCTCTCGGTACAATCCTCGCAATATCCTCCGCGATCACTTTAGTCGTCAACCAGCTCATCCACGTCCGCGCAATGGTGCTCATTATGATCCAACCCCCAGGCTTCACAAACGGTGCACAAGTATCCAAGAACTCGGCAGGGTGTGTGATGTGTTCAATAACCTCAAATAAAGACAACACATCATACTGATCCTCGATGCATTCCGGCTTCGGCAATCCTTCGATTGATGTATTCAGATATGTCAATTTCCCGTGCAGGCCAGGGTCCCGTCTCGCATGACCCTTCGCAACAGCCAGCACTTCCGGAGAGGGATCAATAGCTGTCACGCTCCCAGTGCTTGGTAATCGTGCAGCACTCTCCGCGAAAATGCCTCCTCCACATCCGATATCAAGGTATTTCAAGTTGGAGGTTGGAGCAGGTTTTGGTTGAGAAGTGTGGCAGCCACGAATGAAGTCATGGCGCAGCGGGTTCATGAGATGGAGGAGCCGAGATGAGCCATGAGGATCCCACCATGTTGATGCCAGGGCATTGAAGTGTGAGACTTCTTCTGGGTTGACGGAGGAAGTGCTTTGGGCGCGGAATTGGTTCTGCACGAATCGGGGCGCGGACCGGAGGAGGAGGTTGAGGTTGCGGAGAGAGGTAGACCGGAGAGGCGTGGCCATGACTGAGCCAATTGGCTGCTTTGCAAGCAGGCTTAGCTCGTCTTGGTAATGGAAGAAAGAGGTTCGTAATTCGGAAAGGGTGTTGTCTCGTCTTGTCGGGCTTTTCGCCTTGTCGCCTCTGGTGCCTTGTTGCCTTGTTGCCTGCCCTCTCTTCTCACGCTGTTTGTCCGTGCTGACAAGCAAATTATTTTGGCTCTCGTAAGCAAGGCAAGCCTGCACCTGCACCTGCCTCGGCACTAACTGGGCCCGCATGCAACTGGGTTCTGGGATCTTCGTAGGGACCTGAGCTGCACTCATGTCATCCTCATGCATGAGCGGAGCCACCCCATTGTTCGGGTTCCGATATTTTAGAGAAAAAACTCGACTCTGACTCTTCCCGACTGTCAACCTTTTGGCATTTGCATTGTTCTTCTTTTCCTCAAATACTCTTAACGTCTTCGCAAGGCAACCGTGCAGAAAGGGAAAGCCTCGGTTCTTTGAAGTACGGAACGGCGCCGCGCTCTTTGGGTTATACAAACAACAATGCCTTCTCTCGAGATCGCACAGCAGTTCGACTCCATAGAAGATACTGTTCAAGCATTCAGTAAGCCAATTCCTTATACCGATCATCTCCGGAGTCAATACCACCCATTCGGTGCCTTGGTAGACCACCCACTAATATTGTGGTCTGTAGAAAATGGCGAATTTATAATTGTCCTTGACGACCTCTCCCGCGAGAATGAAGGCGATCTGATCGTAGCGGCAGCAGATATGACTACTGAGAAGATGGCATTCATGATCCGCCACACTTCCGGCCTGATTTGTGCCCCCATTACACCTGCTCTCACAAAGCACCTTGACCTACCACAAATGGTGACAAACAGCGAGGACCCCCACCGGACCGCATATACCATATCCGTCGATGCCAACTCACCAGAGACAACTACTGGTATTAGTGCTCATAACAGAGCGCTGACTTGCAGAACATTGGCAAGCAAGACGGCAACAAGAGAGAGTTTTAGAAGACCAGGCCATGTCTTTCCCTTGAAGGCTAAGGAGGGTGGTGTTAGAGAGAGGAGAGGACATACTGAAGCTACAATTGATTTCTGTAGATTAGCCGGAAAGCCTCTCGCTGGCGTTATCTCCGAAATCATTGAGGATGGAGAAGAGGTTGCGGGACAGAGCATCCGACGGGAGCCCGGCATGATGCGGAGAGATGGATGCTTAGCATTTGGAAGGAAATGGGGACTGAAGGTTTGTACGATTGAGGACTTGGTTGAATATATGGAGAAGACTGAGGGTAAGCTGGCTAAGCAAACTAACGGTACCTCATAATTGGCGTTTTCTTTTTGTTGTGCCAATTGCATTTCTCCTTTCAAATCTAGAGAAGTCATAGATGCCTTTGTTCACACAATCAAAAGCACTCTCAATGTTGATTTTAGTTACTTGCAAATGATTGTCATTCAAAATTCATTAGACGGGTAGAGATCAAAAGCGGGGCTTTCCTTTCCACTTTTCTTACTGTCTTTAATCATCTCACAAAATCTGGAAAAGCCGAGCCGGAAATTTAGGAAGGCAACCCTCCTCTATTGATATCTCACCCAAGAGTAATGCAAATCATACCAACCACTTTTTCTCCTTTATCTAGATTTTCTAGCCAAGTTACGGAATCCACCAAAGCAAGTCGGATGTTCATTAAAGACAACCTCCTTCGACTGACATCTCGCCTAAGAACAATATGGATCATACCTGAGACTTATTCTCCTTCCAAATTCCTTTTCAACGACTTCGAAAACTTCGTACGCGTTTTAATCGACACCAACCAACACCCGGTTGCATTTGCACTAGCTCTTAGCAACCATGGACGACATGGCTCTACTTCACCCAATGGCACTGCTCAACCTTGAGCCAGCTGCTCCTATCACCCCTGAAACCACTCCATCACCTATCGCAGCTCAAAATTTCATGCTCTTCCCTAATCTCCCAACCGAAATCAAGAAAGAAAAAAAATCTACCAACACATGATGCCTGGGCCTCGAAGCGTCTACCTCACATTCCGAAAGCACAACACCAACTTCCTCAAATCCTCAACCCCAATTCCCGTCCTCCTGCATCTCAACCAGGATACCCGCTCCGAAGCCTTAAAGACATACCAGCTCTACTTTGGCACATCAAAAAACCCATTTAAAGCCTACGTTAATCTTAACATCGACACGCTTTACTTTGGCCTTGTCGAGCGCTTCGCAATCTTCGAGAACGGCCAAAGCATCTAGAAATGGTGGGTCGACGATGAGGCTCACGGCTTCAGAGTTATTGGCTGTGGTTACCACGAGCTTGAGTTCTTTATGGAGGAAATCGCTCCCATCTACGCTGAAGATGTCGTTTCACTCGCTTTCGGTGCACAGGCGTTGTATCACTAGCCACGATGACTGTGAGCGTTTGTTGAGCAGTTCCGAGCTTTGGAGAAATTCACCTTGTTGGACTCGAATGCTTATTAGGCTTTGATGTAAGATGTTGAGCCACACAAATAGGGAGTCAGTTCGAGAGGGTGGAGGAGGAGAACCCGGAATGGAAGTGTCCGGACTGGTAGACAGAGAACCTGCATGTACCTTGACTCTGCCGTTCTTGTAATTCAGGCGCTGTACTGCGGATAGGACGTTAGGTTGAGGCTTAGAGAAAGATTAAAGCAATGCATGCCATGACAAACAAACCTACCTTTTATATTACATGAGTGACCCAAGGATATTAAGACAATAGGCCTAATCTAATAGCAAGCCCCTAGCGCTCATAGACCATTGAAGAAAGGGGTTTCAATAACGACCCCATGACTCTGAAATATTCAACTAGAGGCTGCGGCCTGGTATTCGTAGGAATCTCCGAGTAACTTTTCAAGGCTCTATGAATAACCCAAGTTGCATAGAAGATTATTAGCAGATGATCAGCAGCTAATGTACCAAAATCTTTAGGACACTTAACGAGGAAGGAAGACCAAGGCTGATTTAGAGGGTCTAGAGGTTGATTCCGCAAACGCACATCACAAAGCACGCATAGTTTGGTTCATGGACGTTGATTGATGTTGATTTCATATGCCATACAGCGCAAAATATGAGCTAGTTCTTTTGCCTACTCTACAATAAAACACCCTAATCCATTCGAGTTAGCCGCGCAAGTTTCTCAACCGTGATCGCTGGGCGTAGTGTCTAGAAACGTAACCACCAGCCAGGAAAAGCAAAAGACCAAACTTCATAAGCATCATAACTTTGCAGCCGCGCACCATCCACATCGCTCTTTCACACGAGGCCGTACGTATCAGACTAGTTCTAAGTATTTGGTCCCCACGCTCGCTCATTAAAAGAAAGCCAGGCATAAATTGGAAGGAAAACGACAAGACGAGAATAGACGCCAATTTTGAGGGGTTCTGTAAACCTGTAATATGCATGCTATGCCCCAGGAAAACTCCAGTTGACACATGAGACGGGAAAACAGGCAGTGCGAGGGTTTTGTGGCGAGAGGAAGTGTACAGGGTATAAACACAAGTCATGAATTTGTATGAAGGAGATGTGGAGCTGCGGCGAAAGAACAATTCGGTAAGTCGCGCGGCAGGCTGCTGAGAGTTTATGGACCGAGGTTATTGAGCTGCCATCCAAGTCTCGTTCATTCTTGGCTTGATGTCGTATGCGGCGTCCGGTTCCATACTTCCAGGCCTCCTAGCATTGGAGGGATTTTGATAGTACAAGTGCTGGTTCATGGCTGCACCCCCGTACGGGTCTGGATCTGGATAGACGTAGCCATTACTTTGTGATGGAGAGGGCATGTTCTGCGAAGGCGACTGCCAGCCAATGCTACTCATATGAGGACTACCATTTACACTACCTGGTT
>Ga0302325_10017145_pt1 | contig 15324 bp, 10 predicted proteins | sample Palsa_T0_2_FD_201948 | JGI IMG/M metagenome (GOLD analysis project Ga0302325, IMG submission 201948) | Peat permafrost microbial communities from Stordalen Mire near Abisko, Sweden - Palsa_T0_2 | ecosystem: Environmental > Terrestrial > Soil > Palsa > Peat permafrost | place: Sweden: Abisko... | reverse complement strand
GTTCACGATCAACGTCCCGATGATGCGCGTCGATTCGATCGGCAGCGGCGGCGGCGCGATCGCGTGGGTCGATCCCGGCGGCAACTTGCGCGTCGGACCGCGCTCGGCGGGCGCCGTGCCGGGACCGGCCTGCTACGGTCAGGGCGGCGAGGATCCGACCGTCAGCGACGCCGACCTGGCGCTCGGAATTCTCAATCCTGATTTTTTTCTCGGCGGCCGCCGCAAGCTCGATATCGAGCTGTCGCGCAAGGCGCTGCTCAAGAAGATCGGCGAGCCGCTCAAGCTGACCGGCGAAGAAGCTGCGATCGCGGTCTTCGCCGTGCAGAACTCGCAGACCGCCGACCTGATGCGCCGTGTCGTCCTCGAGGCCGGGCACGATCCGCGCGACTTCGTGGTCTATGCGTTCGGCGGCGCCGGTCCTGTCCACGCATGGGCGTACGCGCGCGACCTCGGCGTGCGCGAGCTGGTGGTTCCGCTCGGCGCGACCGCCGCGGCTTTTTCGGCTTATGGACTCGCCGCCGCGGATATCATCCTGTCGGCCGAATTGTCCGATCCGGCGAATTTTCCGCTCGACCCGGCCGCGGTCACGCGCAACTTCGAGCGGCTGGAGCATGACGTCAAGGGACGGCTGGATTCGCAGGGCGTGAAATTCAAATCCGTCCAGCTCCGCCGCGAGCTCGATATCCGTTACACGCTGCAAATCGCCGAGGTCGCAACGCCGGTGCGATCCGGCAAGCTCGACGAAGCGGGCGTCGGCACTATCGCGACCGATTTCGAAAAGCGTTACGAGTCGCTCTACGGCAAGGGCACCGGCTACCGCGAAGCCGGCCTGCAGGCGATTACCTATCGCGTCTTCGGCACTGGCATGCTGCCGTTCAAGCCGGAGCTGCCCGAGATCGCCAAGTCCGACGGCGCCTCGGCTGATTCGGCGCTCAAGAAGAAGCGGCCGATGCTGCTCGATCCGAAAGTCGGATGGGAAGACACCCGTATCTACGATTATGAACTGCTGCGCGCGGGGCATAAGTTTGAAGGACCCGCCGTGGTTGAAGCGCCCACCACCACCGTCGTTATCGGACACAACAACCTCGCGACGGTCGACAAGCTCGGCAATATCGTGATCACGTTCGAGTAGAGGGCGCGTTAAGTTTTATGGCTTCATCAATTCCAGGCTCCGAAATTTTCGCCTACAAGGGCAATACGCCCGAGGCCATCCGCAAGAAAGCGGAGGGCAAGGTAAAGCTGCACAGCGTCGCCCCGAACCTGGTCGACTCGCTCGATCCGCTGAGCTATGAGGTCATCCGCCATCGAATCTGGACCGCGACGCAGGACATGGGCGAGGCGCTCAAGCGCATGTCGGGGTCGATCGTCGTGACCGACGCCAACGATTTCAACTTCGGTATCATGGATGAAGTCGGCGAGGTCGTTCAGCTCGGGCCGTACAATCTCGGCATGAGCGTGGCGCTCGACTCGGCCGTGAAGTGGACGATCGAGAATCGCGCCGAGAACCCCGGGATCGAAGAAGGCGACATGTTCCTGTGCAACGATCCGTGGGTCGGCGGCGGATTGCATCAGAACGACGTCGCGGTGTTCGCGCCGCTGTTCTGGGAGGGCGAGTTGTTCGCATGGGTCGGAGGCTCGGCGCATCAGCTCGATCTCGGTGGTGTCGCGCCGGGTAGCTGGACGCCGCGATCGCGCAACGTCTTCTGGGAATCGCTGCCGACGCCGCCGGTCAAAATCGTGCGCGCCGGGCGGATTCAGCGCGATATCGAAGATGTCTATGTGCGGCGGTCGCGGATGCCGCGGCTGGTCGCGCTCGATCTACGCGCGAAGATAGGAGCCAACACCCTCGCGATCGAACGGCTGCTGTCGCTTATCCGCAAGTACGGCGCCGACATGGTCAAGGCCGTGATGGTCCGCATGATGGATGACGCCGAGCGTCAGCTCCGCGCCAAGCTGCGCACGATTCCCGACGGCGAATGGAATTCGATCGCCTACCAGGAAGAGGCGCGCGAAGGCGATCGCGGCCTTTACAAAATCGTGCTCAAGCTGAGCAAGAAAGACAGCCAACTGACTTTCGATTTCACCGGTACCGATCCGCAGGTCGAAGGCCTGCTCAACTGCACTTACAGCGGGTTGCGCGGCGGTATCGTATGGGCGCTGCTGCCGATCATGTGCGGCGATATCCAATGGGCGTCGGGCGGCGTGATGCGCTGCGTCGATATCATCAGCGAGAGCGGTACGATCAACAATGCCGAGTTCCCGGCCGGCATCTCAAAGGCGTCGGTTGCGTCGGGATGGACCACGATGAACGCGGTGACCGAGTGTCTGTCGACGATGCTCAACACCAAGGTCGAAGCCGAGAGCACTTCGATTTCCGTCTGCCAGGGTACGTGGTCGCTCGCGGTGCTGTCCGGCGAAGATCAGCATCAGGTGCCGTTTGTCACGATGATGATGGATCCGATGAGCGGTGGCCTCGGCGCGCGCCACGACTCCGACGGTATCGACACGGGCGGCCAGATGGCGATCGTGCTTGGGCGCGCGCCCGACGTCGAGATGGTCGAGCTGATGGCGCCGTTGCTCTACCTGTGGCGCCGTGAAGAAACCGACTCGGGCGGTCCCGGCATGTTTCGCGGCGGCGTTGGCGCGTCGCTGTGCCTCGTGCCGCACGATACGCGAACGCGGACCAATATCGTCGTATCGGGTTCCGGCAAGGCGGTCAGCATGAACGTCGGTATCGATGGCGGCTTTCCCGGCAACACGCAGCAGGATGTGATGGTCCGCGGGTCGGATATCCACGAGCTTTTCGCGCGCGGCGTGATGCCGTCGGATACCGCCGATATCGCCGGCGAGACCGTGAAGCTGCCCTCGGAAATCGAGACCTATCTCGATAAGAACGACGTCTACTTCATGCTGTGGCAGGGCGGCGGCGGCTACCTCGATCCGATCCTGCGCGAGCCGTCACGCGTCGCTCATGATATCGGCGAGATGCGAGTCTCGGCCGCGAGCGCGCGCGCAATCTACGGCGTCGAGATCGATTCCGAGACGGGGCGCTCCGACGTCAAAAAGACCCAGCGGCTGCGCAAGGACATCCTTGCCGATCGCAAGAAACGCGGCAAACGCGTCGACAGCACCAAGTATGGCAAGGTCGAACTCAACGGCCATAGCGGCCGGCGATGGGACGATAATCTGTTCGAAGCGTCGGTGGCAGGACGTATCATGCTCGCGTGCGCGCATTGCGGCCAGGTCATCTGCGGCAAGGAAGAGCGCTACGTCGATCATCTCGCGCGCGTCGATGGCAAGCCGCAGGAAGCTGGTCTGCTGATCGGCACCGATCCGGGGCATTATATAGATGAGGCCGTCAGCTTCCGGCAGTACTGCTGTCCGAGTTGCCTCACAGTGTTTCTCGCCGAACTGGTGCCGACCTCGTCGACCACCTCCAGGGTGAAGCACCTCGATTAATCGAGATCAATGAAACGAAACCGAAACGGATTGCCGTTCGTGGACTTTGAGCAGGAGCGAAAAAAATGGAAGTCAGGGATGCCGACGGCCATATAATTGAAGGCACCGAGTCGCTGGTCGATTATATCGATCCGGCTTTTCGCGAGTACGGTCCGGCGCGCGGATGGCGCTCATACTTTCCAACCGACGCGTGGGATCGTTCCGTCCGCGGCACCCTCGGCGAGCGGCTCGGCGACGCCGCCGGGTGGGCCAAGGCGCTCGAAGAGGGCCGGATGGAAAGCACCGTTCTCTACCCGACCAATGGGTTGGGAATCGGATGGATTCGCGAGGCCGACTTCGCCGTCGCGCTATGCCGCGCGTACAACGATTTCTTTTTCGATCGCTTCACGTCGAAAGATCGCCGCCTGCAAGGCGTCGCGCTCCTGCCGCTGCAGGACATCCCCGAGGCGATCAAGGAACTCAAACGAGCGACGCAGAAACTCGGCGCGGTCGGCGCGATGCTGCCGGCCGTCGGACTGCGCAAGCCGCTCGGTCACGAGGACCATTGGCCGCTGTTCGAGGAGGCCGAGCGTCTCGGCGTGATGCTGGCGTCGCATGCGACCGTCCGCGGCCCGCATTACTACGGCGCCGATGTCTTCGATCGCTTTATCGAAGTGCATACGCTGTCCCACGCGTTCGCGCAGATGACTCAGTTCGCGAGCCTGGTGTTCCGCGGCGTGCCGGAGCGCTTCCCGAAATTGCGTATCGGCTTCATGGAGGCCGGATGCTCGTGGCTGCCGTTCTGGATCGATCGGATGGACGAAGAGTGGGAAAAGCGCGGCGCGCTCGAGGCGCCCGAATGCAAACACGCGCCGAGTGAATACGTTAAGCGTGGCAGTCTCTATGTCTCGGTCGAGTCGGGCGAAAAATCGCTGGCTGAAGTTGTCCGCCGATTCGGCGACGACAATATTGTCTTCGCCTCCGACTTGCCGCATTGGGATTGCGAATATCCGGAAAATCTCCATTCGATCAAATCGCGGCCCGACCTGTCCGAGAGCACCAAGGCGAAAATCCTGGCGACCAATGTCGCCAAGCTCTACGGTCTGTGAGCGATAAAATGGCCAAGTCATCTGGAAAATCGCCGGTGGTTTTTGTCACCGAGCCGATGGGCGACGAGAGCAGCGAGTACGCGATCAAGAAGCTGCGCGAGGAAGGCTGCGAGGTTCGCCTCGGCCGGCCTTTCACCGACGCCGAGAGTCTCTACTCGACCGCGGAACTCACCTCGCTGGTCGGCGATGTCGAATACCTGATGGTCAGCTCGCGCGAGCTTTTTTCGCGCGAAGTGATGGAAGCCGCGCCGCATCTGAAGTCGATCTCCAAGCTCGGAATCGGCGTCGAACGGATCGACATCAAAGCCGCGACCGACCTTGGAATCGTGGTCAGCAACACGCCGATTCCGGAGAACTTCCTGGCGGTTGCCGAATACGCGGTCGCGATGATTCTCTCGCTCGCGAAGGGGCTGAAAATCGCGGATCGCAACGCCCGCGTCGCCGGCAAATGGCGCAGCGGCCGCAGTGTTTTCATGAAGGGCAAGACCGTCGGGATTATCGGACTCGGCCGAATCGGCTCACGCGTCGCGGAATTGATCCGTCCGTTCGAGCTGCGGGTCGTCGCCTTCGATCCATATGTCGATGCGAAGCGGGCCGCCAGCTTCGGCGTGGAACTGGTGGACCTCGATACGCTCTTGCGCGAGTCTGATTTCATCACGCTGCACGCCGTCGTCACCGCCGAGAATCGAAATCAACTGGGGGCGCGTGAGTTCGCGCTGATGAAGCCCGGCGCCTATCTCGTTAACGTCGCGCGCGGTGCGCTGCTCGACGAGGCCGCGCTCAACGACGCCCTGCGCGAGGGCCGATTGGCTGGCGCGGCGGTCGACGTCTTCGAGCCCGAGCCGCCCGCGCCGGACAGTCCGCTGCTCGCCGCCGAGCTCGAATCGAAGACGCTCTACTCACCGCATTCGGCCGGCATGACGCCCGAGCTTATCTACAAGATGCCGCTGACGCAGTTTGAAAACACGCTCAGCGCGATTCGCGGCGAAAAGCCGGAGTACGTGGTGAATCCTGCCGTGCTGCCGCACTGGCGGCGAACACGCGGCGCCTGACAAAGACCGGGTCAGTTCCGCTTCAGGGCGTGTGGATCGGCGTCACGCCGTAGCGCTCCATCATCGCGATGTAGTCGCGGACGCCGGCCTGCAGGCCGAAGGTCGGTTTGTAGCCGAGTTCGCTGCGCGCCCGGGTCAGATCGTGCAGCGAGTAAAGCTGGCGGCCAATGTCCAGGTAGTCGAGCCCCGGACCGATCTCGATATCCGCCGCCGGATAGATCTCCTTCAGAATCGCAGCGAGCTCGGTCAGCGAATGAACTTCGCCGCCGCCGATATGGAAGATCTTTGACGCGGGCTGATCGGCCCTGAGCGCGTCGACGATACTCCGGGCGACGTCTTTCACATAAACGATGTCGTCACGCTGATCGGCGCCCCGCGGAATCCGGCTCGGCTTGCCGAGCATCGTATTTTCGATGATCCGCCCGTGAATCGACAGAATTCCATGGCGCGCCAGCTTGCCCGGACCAAAGATTTGCGCGAAGCGCAGCGCGACGAAATCGATTCCGTAGTTGCGCGCGTAATTCAGGCCCATACCCTCGCTGGCGAGCTTGGTCACGTCATAAACGCTGACCGGGCGCGCCGGGTAATCCTCGTCGAGCGGCCGATAGGTCGGATGCGCGTACTCGCCATCGACCGGGCCGTAGGCGCCTTTCGAGCTGGTGTAGACGAACTTGCGGATGTCCGAGAGCCGGGCCGCCTCGAGCGCGACCACGGTCGCCATCGCGTTGACCTCGAAGCCGAACTTCGGATCGGCCTGCGCCGCGTCGGGCATCAGCGCCGCGAGATGAACGATCGCGTCGGGACGGAATTCCTTGATGACCCGCAGAATCGCGGCCAGATCGCGGATATCGCCAGTGTGGATGTCGAACTTGTCCTTCAGGTCCTTCAGGAAAGTGAGGTCGAGCCGCGAATCGAAAATGATCGGACGGATACCCTCCTCGATCAGCATCCTGACGACCCACACGCCGTTGACGCCCGTTCCCCCGGTAACCAGCACTCGATGCGGATTCATTGCGGCCTCCATTCGCCGTCGCGGCACGCCGACGGCCATCCGCCCTTTTTACGGCTCGTCACGGAAATTCGCAATCGCAATCGGCGCTCGCGGCGGAATAATCGGAATCGTCATGATGCATGACAGTCGCCGCCCGCCATGATATCCAAATGACACTACGATTAACCGTTCTGGGGAAGCGGAATTCGGGAGTGCAATATGGCGGAACAGGTGCGCGCGGCGATTCTCGAGGGACCCGATCAAATCAGTATGCGGCGTTACGCGATGCCCGAGCTGGCGGAAGACTCCGGCGTGCTCGCGGTCGAGATGGCGGGTATCTGCCATACCGACGTGGGGCTCTATCACGGCACGGTCAAGTACGCGCCGTATCCGGTGATGCTCGGCCACGAGATTCTCGGACGGATTCACGACATCGGTCCGACCGCGCAGAAACGATGGGGCGTCAAACGCGGCGACCGTGTCGTCGTCGAGGCGCTGGTGCGATGTGGCTATTGCCGGCATTGTATCGATGGGAACTACAAATTCTGCGAGGCCGGCGTCGGCTACGGCACGACGATATCGGCGTCGGTGGCGCCGCATCTGTGGGGCTCGTATTCCGAATTCATGTACCTCGCGCCGGGCACGCAGGTTTACAAAATTCCCGACGACATGCCGGCGTCGCGCGCGATTCTCATCAACGTCGCGTTCGCCAACGCGATTCAGTGGACGATCATCAAGGGCGGCTTGCAACTCGGCGACCGGGTGGTCGTGCAGGGCGTCGGACCGATCGGACTCGCGTGTATCGCGGTCGCTCGCGAGGCGGGTGCCAGCCAGATAATCGCGACCGGGCGCTCGAGCGATCGCGGCCGTCTCGAGCTTGCCAAACGATTCACCGCTGACGCGGTTATCGACGTCGATCGGCAGGACGTCGTCAAGGAAGTGCGGCGGCTGACGGACGGCAGGATGGCCGACCTCGTCGTGGACGTCACGGGCAGCGGCGCGGCTGTAGTCAATTCGATCGAGATGGTGCGGCCGTCCGGCACCGTCGTCAACGCCGGAGTCACCGGCGACACGACGCAGACGCCGATCATGCTCGATCGCCTGCTCTACCGCGAAGTCCGCATGATCGGAGTATTCACCAGCAGCAGCGACGCCATCCGCAGGGCGATAGACTTCGATCGCGATCATAAATATCCATTCGAAGAGCTGGTCACCGATAATTACCCGCTCGAGCAGGCGGAAACGGCGGTTAGAGCGGCCGGCCGCGAGCTCGAGAATCCCGATACGATCAAGGTCACGATCACGCCCAACTGAACAGCACTAGTGATTACCCAGCCAGACCGATCGGAAGTTTAGTGAGATATGAATAGTGAAACAGTATCGGTAAGAGGAACGGAGCTCGAGCTGCTGCATGGTGGCTCGGGACGGCCGCTGGTCGTTCTGCATGGCGGCCTGCCGTTCGATCGCAACGTCGATTTTCTCGACGCGCTCGCCCGCCATTTCGAAGTCTTCGCGCCGTCCCATCCGGGCTTCGGCAAGTCGCCGCTGCCCGGGCATTTCGACAGTATCGACGACCTGGTCTACCTGTACCTCGATTTTATCGAGCAGCGTGGTCTCTCGAATGCGACCCTGATGGGATTTTGCATCGGCGGATGGGTCGCCGCCGAGCTGGCCGCGCGCTGCGTCCATCGGCTCTCAAAGCTGATCCTGGTCGGCCCGTTCGGGATCAAGGTGGGCGATCGCGAGACCCGTGATTTCCCCGATATCTTTGCGCTTAACCCTGAAGAGGTTCAGCGCCTCACCTATCATCAGCAACCGCCGCCCGTTCCCGATCTGACCACGCTGCCGGACGACGACCTCCTCATTATCGCACGTGAGCGCGAGGCGCTGGCGCTGTACGTATGGGAACCTTATCTCCATAACCCGAAGCTCAAGTACCATCTCGGCCGGGTGGCGATTCCGACTCTGATAGTGCGCGGCGCCAGCGACGGGCTGGTGAGTCAAAGTTACGTCGAGGCGTATGCGCGCTTCTTTCCGGATGCCCGCGTCGCGACGATTCAGGCGGCGGGACATTTTCCGCAGCGGGAACAACCCCGCGAACTGGCCGACAAGGTAATATCATTCGCACGCGACTAGGATTAGCGGCATGAAAGCATACTTCTTTTCCGAAACTGCCTACCCTCATCTTCCGGAGCCCGAGAACTACAACTCGATTCGCGTGACGTTGCCGAATCGATACTACGATCCGAAGATTGGAGCGGACCTTTATCATCGCCATATCGACGAATGGCTATACGCCGAAGATCTTGGCTGGGACATAATGATCAACGAGCATCATCAGACGGCGACCAACGTCGATCCCGCCGCTCCGATCATGCTCGGCGTGCTGGCTCGTCTCACCACGAAGGCCAAGCTGCTGATTCTCGGCAACCCGATCGTCAATCGCACCCAGCCGGTCCGCGTCGCCGAAGAGATGGCGATGGTCGATTTGTTGTCGCGCGGCCGCATCGAGGTCGGCTTCGTCCGGGGCGTACCCTACGAAATGTCGGCGGCCAACAGCAGCCCGGTGCGGATGCAGGAGCGCTTCTGGGAGGCGCATGATCTCATTTTAAAGGCGTGGACGACCCACGACGGCCCGTTCAACTGGGAAGGCCGCTACTTCCATCATCGCCAGGTCAATATATGGCCGCGGCCATATCAGCAGCCGCGTCCGCCCGTGTGGGTAACCGCCACCAGCCCGGGTTCGGTAAAGCCGGTGGCGGAGCATGGCCACGTAGTCGCGACTTTTTTAACCGGTTACGAACAGACCAAACAGGTTTTCGGGGCCTATCGGAAAACCGACGCGGAGATGGGGCGCGAGACCAATTCCGATCGCCTCGCCTATGCGGCGCTCGTCTACGTCGGCGATACCGACGAAGAAGGTTTTGCCGGCGCGCGCAAGCTGCTCTGGTATATCTACTCGAACAAGGTGCCCACGCAGTTTTCCAATCCTCCCGGCTACATGCCGGTGGAGTCGGTCGCTAAAATCCTGCGCAACGGCGGCCGCAGCCCTTATCATTTCGAGAATAAATCGCTCGAAGAGCTTATCGAGATGGGAATTGTGTTCGCGGGTAACCCTGATACTGTTTATAAGCAGACGCGCAAATTCTACGATTACGTTGGTGGCTTCGGGCGGCTGCTCGTCATGGGACAGGCGGGTTTTCTTGACCGTCAGGAAACCATGAAGGGCATCAGGGTCTTTGCCCAGGAAGTTTATCCGCGCCTGCAGGAATTGAAATGATCGTGCTGAAATACTCAGTCGAAGCGCGAAGCCTGGCGGCATGAAATATATTGGAGCTGAAATCGCCGGGCTCAAGAACAGAAAGCTCGCGTCGGGCCGCGGACAGTATGTTGCCGATATCAAGCTGGACGGCATGCTGCATATGGCGATCCTGCGCAGCCAGCATGCGCACGCCAATATCCTTTCGATCGATTCGACCGCGGCGCGGGCCGTGCCCGGCGTGGTGTACATACTTACTGGCGATGAGATCCGCGAAAATACCAAGCCGATGTATCAGCCGCTCGATCCGGCCGGCGCGGGTATCAAGTTCGTCGATAGCTATGCGCTCTGCGGTGACCGGGTAAGATTTGTCGGCGAGCCGATCGCGGTCGTGGTGGCGGAGGACAAGTATACCGCTCGCAAAGCGGCGGATCTAATCGACGTCGATTATGATCCGTTGCCGCCTGTCGTCGATTGTGAACGCGCGCTCGAACCGGGATCGCCGTTGGTGGAGCCTGAGTGGGGCGACAACGTGATGATCGCGCGCGAGTTCAGCGCCGGCGATACCGAGCGCGCTTTCGCGGCCGCCGATTTGACCTTGACCGGCACCGTATCGACCCAGCGCTACACCGGCACGCCGATCGAGCCGCGTGCGTATCTCGCGAACTACGATGTCGGCCAGGACGTCGTCACACTATACGCATCAACTCAGCAGCCACACGTTCTGAAGGTCGTTATCGCCGAGACGCTGAGCCTGCTGGAAACCAGCGTACGGGTGATTCAGCCCGACGTTGGTGGTGCGTTCGGCCTGAAAATGCCCAGCGCGCCGGAAGACATCCTGATTCCGTATATGGCGCGCAAGCTGATGCGGCCGGTCCGCTGGATCGAGGAACGCGTCGAGAGCTTTCTGGTCGGCGGTCACGCGCGCGAGGAACGGCTTCCCTATGAGGTCGCGTTCAATCGCGACGGCAAAGTTGAAGGGCTGCGCGTCAAGGTCATCGCCGACATGGGCGCTCCGACCGGTCTGCAGGGATGGGGTATGGCCGTCGTCACGGCTACCTGCATCCCGACCCTCTATAAGATCGCCAACTGCCATGTGCAACTTTTCGGCGTCGTCACGAACAAGTGCTCCTGGAGCCCCTATCGCGGATTCGGCAAAGAGGCCGCCTCGTTCCTGATGGATCGGATTATGGATCGCGTTGCCGAAGCGACCGGTCTCGATCGCGCGGCGGTGCGGCGGCGAAATTTCATTCAGCCCGATGAATTTCCGTACCATCAGGTTTCCGGCGCGATGCTTGATAGCGGCAATTATCCGAAGGCATTGGACCGCCTGCTGGAGGCGATCAGTTACGCGGACTTTCCCCGGCTCAAAGAAGAGGCGCGCCGCAACGGCCGACGGATTGGCCTCGGCTTCGGTCAGGAACTGATGCCCGAAGGATGCGCGATGCCGAGTTCTCTCATCAGCGCGTACGACGGCGCGACGGTGAAAGTCGGGCCCGGCGGTGGCATTCGAGTGGCGACGGGAGTGACTTCGCCCGGCACGGGTAACGAAACCGGGCTGGCGCAAATCGTCGCGGACGCGCTCGGCGCGCAGATCGGCCAGATTGCAGTATCGCAGGGTGACACCGAGACCTGTCCGTTCGGGCTCGGCAACTATAGCTCGCGCAGCATCCTGGTTGGCGGCGTAGCGGCCAATCTGGCCGCCACTGATATCCGCGAAAAGCTTTTCAAAGTAGCGGCCCGCATGCTCGAAGTGATGCCGCCGGACCTCGACGCCGAAGACGGACTGATATTTGTGAAGGACACTCCCGCACGCTCACTCAGTCTCAAGGAAGTCGCGAGCGCGATCTACCGGGACTCTTACGGTCCGCATGCGATCGACTTCGAGCCGGGCCTCGAATCGACGCGCTACTTCCGCCACCCGAATATATATCTCAGTCCGCAGACCCATCCATTTGGTGAGTTCAATGCCTACCCGTCGTGGCCGAGCGGATTCTCCGCCTGCATAGTCGAGGTTGATGCGGAAACCGGAGTAGTCAAAGTACTGAAATATTGCTACGTGCATGACTCGGGCAAGATAGTTAATCCGATGCTGGCCGAAGCCAACATGCACGGAGGTTTCGCGCAGGGATTTGGCGGTGCGCTCTACGAAAACCTGGCCTACGATGAGAACGGCCAGCTCAAGACCGCGACCTTTTACGACTATACGATTCCGACTGCCGTCGAGTTGCCGAATTTTCAAATTGAGCATCAGGAAACGCCATCGCCGTTCAACCCGATGGGGCTGAAGGGAGTGGGCGAATCCGGCGTCGCGGCACCGCTGGGCGCCGTCTGCGGCGCCGTCGAAGATGCGCTATCGGATCTTCATGTCCGCTTCGATCGCACGCCACTCACACCCGCCTACGTATGGCAAGCGATTCAGGACGCCCGAGGTGCGTCGACCCCAGACGCATCGCCGCCAGACCCATCGCCGCCAGACCGATCGACGCCACACCGATCGAAATGATTTCCCACGACTTTCAGTTCTTCGCGCCGCGCCGGCTCGACGAGGCGCTCAAGCTCCTGACCGAACACCGCTCCGATGTCCGGGCGCTAGGCGGAGGAATGACGCTCGTACCCATAATGACGCTCGGACTGGCGCAGCCCGCCGTCGTCGTGAGCCTCAACCATATCGACGAGCTTTCGTATATCCGGGAAACGACCGGCGCGCTGCAGATCGGTGGGACGACGCGCCACGCAATGATCCAGCGCGATCCCCTGGTGGAAAAATACTGCCCTCTGCTGGCGAAAGCGGCGTCTTTTATTGGAGACACGCAGGTGCGCCATCGCGGAACGATTGGCGGCAGTCTCGCCCACGCGGATCCGGCCGCTGACTATCCACCGGTGATGCTCGCCAGTCATGCGCGGATTCGTGTTGCCAGCGCGGCGGGCGAACGCGTGATCGCGGCGCCGGACTTCTTCATCGGCTTGCTCGAGACCGCGCTCGAACCCGGCGAGATAATTGTCGAAGTTGTAATTCCGATGATTTCCCAAGGCGCGGGATGGTCGTACCAGCGGCTCCATCGAATCGAAGGCAGTTTCTCGATCGTCAATGCGGCAGCGGTAATCGAGCTTGGCTTCCGATCGGCACAACTAGCTCTGGGCGGCGTCGCCGACAGTGCGCTGTTGCTGGATCTGAGCAGTCTGGTTAAGCGTGGCGCCGACGATGCTGCTCTCGACGCAGTCGGCGAACTTGCGTACGGAGCTGCAGAGAACGCGCCCAGCGACCTCGGTGGTGACACCAGCTATCGGCGTGCGATGGCCCGTGTGTTTGCCCGGCGGACCGTGAAAGCCGCGGCGGAATCGATGAAACCTTCCTGAGCCTCGGCCTGAACCCTCGAGTAACATGGCATCCTGATGAAATCTTCAATTGAGTTCAGAGTTAACGGTATCGATCGGCGGCTGGATGTCGATAACAGAGTCACGCTGGTCGATCTGCTTCGCGACGAACTGCGCCTGACCGGCGCGCACGTTGGATGTGGCACGGGAAGCTGCGGCGCATGCACGGTGATGATCGATGGTCGCACCGTCAAGTCGTGCTGCGTTCTGGCGGCCGACGCGCAGGGTCGGGAGATTATGACTATCGAGGGACTCAGCCCCGATCCGTCGCGGCTCCATCCGATCCAGGAGGCGTTCGTAGCCAACCACGGCCTGCAATGCGGCTATTGCACTCCGGGGATGGTGCTGTCGGCGCTGCAATTGCTAGGCGAGGAATCGGACCCCGACGAAGCGCGCATCCGCCATGCTATCGCCGGGAACCTCTGCCGATGCACCGGTTATCAGAACATTGTGAAGTCGATTACCGCCGCTGCCGCCGCGATGCGCAAGGCGGCTGCCTGATCGAGCGCACGCGCGCGAATCATCAGCTTCTTATCAGTCAATCTCCACGTGATCGTGGCGAACGGGATGGCTCTCGGGCACGACCTCGGTAGCGAACGCCGTGAAGCATCCCGGGCAGCAGTATTGCCGGAAAACAATTCGTTCATCTACGAACAGGTCCGGCCGCGCGAAAATTTGCGGTCCCGCCTCACTGGGCGGTCCTTCGATAACCGCCAGGTTATCGAGATAGTCCCCGCCGGCCGCGCAGATTGATCGCCCGCAGTAGCGGCAAAACAGCGTGCCCGCCGACCCGGTTCCGACCTGCGTGAGATTATCGTTCCAGCGCTCGCCCTCACCCGGCTCGATTCGATCCGATGACGCCGCCGCCACCGGCATCCGGGCCAGTGCGCGACGCCGCTCGCGGATTCGATCGCGTAGCTGCACGGTCGCCGCCGAATCGATCCGCTGATTGTCGTCGTCGAGCACGACGCCATATACCGAACGCGCCGCCTTTGCGGTTACACGGAATTCGACGATATCGGCGAGCACGCGCGCCGGCTCGCGCAGAATCGGATCGAGATAGCCACCGCCCGCTTGCCAGAGCTGAAAGTATACATCGGCCGGATCGAAGTAGGATTCCTTGTGCGACGGAATATATTCGACCGAGCCTTCCAGCTCCGCGAGTTCGCTCGGAATTTCTCCACGTGCGAACATCTGGCGGAGATTCGAGCCGCGGACCACGATATCGAGCTGACTGTTGCCCGGATAGCCGCCGCCCAGCCCGACGTTCATGCTGACCGCTTTGCCCGAGCCCGAAACGATCATCGCCATCCGTTCGTCGGTGTCATGCGCAACCAGGCACAGCGAGGCGCCAACGCCGCCGCGATACATCCCCGGGCCGCCGGAATCGGTTTCCTCGCGCCGCCACAGGTAGAGCACGGGATTGCCGAGTTCGACCATCTCCACGTCGGGAATTCGCGACAGGATGATCGCCGACTGCCCACCCGTGTCGACGCCGTCCTGATCCGATCGCGCTCCGAGGCCGCCGCCGTTGGTATCCATCAGCATCGTGACGAACGGATTGTGATGTTGATCGAGGCCGGCGAGCACCGTTATCGCAACCGTGCCTTCGCATACGGCGCTAAGCGTTTCGCGATGCTGCGGATGGGAGTCGAGCATGCGCGACAGGCACTCGATCGTCGCGTTCATCGTCGACCATCCCGAGGCGACCGAGGCCTGCGAAATGCCGGCGGGAAAGATCGCGTTGTTGATGGTGCCTTCGTCGCTGATGATGTCGAAGCAGCGCATCACGCCCGCCGCCGACCACGGGATATCTCCGCACAGGATCGGCATCAAGCCCCAAATGACGCCGCCCTTCATGCCGTTGTAGGTACAGTTGATCAGTCCCTCGACCTGCGGCGCGGTGCCACGGAAGTCGAAGGTAAGGTGATCGTCCTTCTTGGTCAGCTCGAGCGCGATTGGATAGACGCCGCGGTCACCTTCGCGCGCCTCTTCCTGGTAAGCGACGGCGTGCCAGCTCCCATTGGGGAGCGAGCGCAGCTTCGCGCGCAGGCGGCGCTCAGTGTCGTCCATCATCCGCTTCATGACGGCTTTCAC
>Ga0302325_10017143_pt1 | contig 15325 bp, 10 predicted proteins | sample Palsa_T0_2_FD_201948 | JGI IMG/M metagenome (GOLD analysis project Ga0302325, IMG submission 201948) | Peat permafrost microbial communities from Stordalen Mire near Abisko, Sweden - Palsa_T0_2 | ecosystem: Environmental > Terrestrial > Soil > Palsa > Peat permafrost | place: Sweden: Abisko... | reverse complement strand
ATTGATCTTTGCCCGCATGACCGGTTGGGGCCAAGAGGGACCCTGGGCACAGCGCGCCGGGCATGACATCAACTACATCTCCCTGCCCGGCGCTCTCGACCTGCTCGGCGAGGCCGGTCGGGCTCCGCAGGCCCCTCTCAACATCCTGGGGGATTTCGCGGGGGGCGGTGTTCTCCTTGCGTTCGGGGTTGTCTGTGCCGCCTACGAAGCCCGCGCCAGCGGGAAGGGCCAGGTCATCGACGCCGCCATGGTGGACGGTTCCGCTCTGGTCATGGCACCGTTCATCGCGGGAAGCCTACGCGGACAGTGGGGGCCGAAGGGGTCCAATTTTCTCGATGGCGCCGCCCACTTCTACGGTGTCTACCCCACGGCCGACGGTCGTTACCTGAGCGTGGCCGCCATCGAGCCCAAGTTCTACGCCGAACTCCTCGACGGACTCGGACTCGATCCCGAAGCGATGGGACCGCAGTGGGACAGGGACCGGTGGCCGTCGAACAAGAAAACGGTGGCCGCCGCAGTCGCCCGCCGTACGCAGGACGAGTGGTCGGTGATCTTCGAGGGTACGGATGCCTGTGTGTGCCCGGTCCTCACGCCCCAAGAGGCGGCCTCCAATCCCCACATAGCGGAGCGGGGCACCTTTGTGGATGTCAACGGCCTGATCCAACCGGGGCCCGCCCCCCGATTCAGCAGGACGGCCACCTCGACTCCCAAGGGACCCTGTTTCCCCGGGCAACACACCGAGCAGATCCTGGCTGACTCGGGACTGACCGCCTTGCGCATCGAAGAGCTGCGACGCACCGGGGTGGTCGCATGAAGAAGGACCGGGGTGCGGTCGGGTTGTCCGTGAGCCGCCGTCCGGCCGGCAGCGCCGGTGGGCGCAAATTGCCTAGTCTCGCTGCGTGAGGGAACGGATCACTCTGTCGGGGGACGGTTGTCGGCGCCCGTCACGACCACAGCGGCAGCATGCTCACCTTCCCCCGAGGAGGCGCCCGTGACCGTCGATGCGCTCGACAAGTACACCGTGGTGGAGTTGACGGCCGGTGTGGCCGGGGCTTACGCCACGAAGCTCTTTGCCGACGCGGGGGCCGACGTCACCGTGGTCGAGCCGGTCGATGGGTCCGTGCTGCGCAGGACCACGCGCGCGGGACGGCTGGCGGAGGACGCCCCGGACGCACCCCTCTGGCGGTGGCTGGCCGCGGGGAAGCGGAGCACGGTGGGAGATCTCTCTGACCCGGCGATACGCCAGCTCGTGCGCGCCGCGCACGTGGTCGTCGCCGACCTCCCGGTGGGGCCACTGGAGGAAGCCGGGCTGCTGCCTGGACCGAGCAACGTCGTCGTGACCATCTCGCCCTACGGCCGCGGGCTTCTCGAGGACGCGCCGGGCAACGACTTCACGGCCCAGGCGATCAGCGGCTCGATCGGCGGTCGGGGGAGACCGGATGAGGAGCCGCTCTATGCGGCCGGACGTCTCTCGGAGCTTGCTGCGGGTGTGTTCGCCGCTCCAGCCGCACTGGCCGCGGCGCAGCACCTACGTCGTACCGGCGTCGGTGCGCACATCGATGTGTCCTGTGCCGAGGCGGTCCTGATCGCCACCAACCTGTACCAGGACCTGATGTACCGGATGATCGGTTTCGTCCCTCCCGGGCCCGGACGCATGATCATGTTCCCCGGCATCGAAGCGACCGCCGACGGTTGGGTCGGGCTGAACACGAACTCCGCCCAGAAGCTGGAAGACCTGATCGCGCTGGTCGGTCGGGCGGACCTGCTCGGTGACACCGATGTTCGGTCGGATCCGGTGCGCAAGGCCGAGTCCGAGCGCAGCATCAAGTCGTGGCTGCTGGAGCACACGACGGCCGAGGTACTCGGGCTGGCCACCGAGTTACGCATCCCCGTGGCTCCGATCGGGAACGGGAAGATGCTTCCTGGCCTCGACCACTTCGTCGAGCGAGGAGTGTTCGTCGAAGAGCCCTATTCGCTCACCGCTCCCCGTCCGCCCTACGCCATCGACGGTCGCCGTCCCCGGGCCAGGCATGCGGCACCCACGCGGGAGGAGCGGACACCGCCCGGGTTGCCTCAGGACACGGCACGCCGAAGTGGTCCGGGCGAATTGACGGCGGGTGACCTCCCGCTGGCCGGCCTCAAGGTGCTCGATGCCACCGCGTGGTGGGCCGGTCCCGCCTCGACGCAGTTGCTGGCCGCTCTGGGGGCGGACGTGGTGCACGTCGAGTCGATTCAGGTCATCGACGGCATGCGACCCGCCGCCGCGCTGCCCTTCGCCTCTCTCGACGAATGGTGGGAGCGGAGTTGCTTCTTCCTGAGCATCAACACCAACAAGCGCGGCATCACGCTCGATCTTGGTTCGGAACGGGGGCGTGAGCTCTTCCTCGGACTGGTCGCCTGGGCCGATGTGATGGTCGAGAACTACACGCCACGGGTGATGGACAACTGGGACCTGGGCTGGGAGCGCCTCAAAGGGATAAACCCGCGCCTCGTCATGTGCCGGATGCCGGCGTTCGGCCTCGACGGACCGTGGCGCGACCGCGTGGGATTCGCCCAGACCATGGAGCAATTGTCCGGCCTGTCGTGGGTGACGGGGTTCCGGGACGGCCCTCCGGTCATGCCCAACGGTCCCTGCGATCCGCTGGGCGGAATGCACGCCGCCTTCGCCATGCTCACCACGCTCGAGCAGCGTGACACGACCGGTGTCGGGTGCATGATTGAGGCACCACTGGTGGAGAGCGCCCTGAACCTGGCCGCTGAGGAAGTCCTCGAGTTCAGCGCCTTCGGGCGGATCGGAGAGCGGCTCGGCAACCGGAGCCGGGAGAGGGCGCCACAGGGCGTCTACCGTTGTGTGGGCGACGAGCAATGGATCGCCGTGTCCGTCGAAGACGAGCAGTGGCCTGCCCTGGTGAACCTGCTCGGAACGCCCGAGTGGACGCAGGATCCCGCACTGTCGACGGTGGCCGGGCGCTTCGACGCGCATGATCTCCTTGACCGGCACCTCGCCGACTGGTTCGGCGCCCACGGGCGCGACGACGCCGTCAATCGCCTGCTGGCGGCGGGCGTCGCCGCCGCACCGGTGGTCGACAACCGCGACGTGGTGAGCCACCCCGTCTTCGAGGCTCGCGGCTTCGCCGAGTGGTGCGACCACCCGGTGACCGGTCGTCTGCCTGTCGCCGCTCTGCCCTACCGCTGGTCGGGGATCGACCGGTGGATCCGTTTTCCGGCCCCGACCCTCGGCCAGCACAACCACGAAGTGCTGTCCTCCATCCTCGGACTCGACGAGGAGGAGATCGAAGGGCTCGAAGAGGCAGGCGTGATCGGGACGCGCCCGGCCGGCCTCTGACGGTGTCGCAAAACTCCTCGGGCTCTTTTGGTGAGAGCCCAGGCGATCTCTTCGGCGTCAGCGCGGGGCTCGGGGCATGCCGAGCCCGACCATGGCGATGATGTCCCGTTGGATCTCGTTCGTCCCTCCACCGAAGGTGAAGATGGTCTGGGCCCGGGCGTTTCGTTCCAGCCGACCCTGCAGCACGGCCGCGGGTGACCCCTCGGCCAGATAGCCGGCCTGCCCCACCACTTCGACGAGGAGGCGGTAGACCTCCAGGGAGAGTTCGGTGCCGTACACCTTGGTGGCCGACGCATCGGCCGGGTTCAACCCCTTGCCGGCTGCCCACGCCACTTTCCAGTTGAAGAGCTTGAGCACCTCAATTTTGGCATGGACTCTGGCCAGGTGTACCTGGACCCACTCGTGGTCGATCACCTTCTTTCCATCGCCCAGGGTGTGCTCCTGTGCCCACCGCCGCACGTCCGTGAGGCTGCGGAGTAACCCCGAGGCGGGGCAGAGCGCGACCCGTTCGTGGTTCAGCTGGTTGGTGATCAACTTCCATCCCTGGTTCTCCGCCCCGACCAGGTTCTCCGCCGGGACCCGCACGTTCTCATAGAACGTCGAGCTGGTGATGTCCCCGGCCATGGTGGGAAGCGGAGTCCAGCTGAAGCCCGGAGTGTCGACCGGCACGATGAAGACCGAGAGGCCCTTGTGCTTCGGGGCCTCGGGGTCGGTGCGGGCGGCCAACCACACGTAGTCGGCGTGCTCGATCGCGCTCGTGTAGATCTTCTGGCCGTCGATCACGTACTCGTCGCCGTCGCGGATGGCGCGGGTCTTGAGCGATGCCAGATCGGTGCCCGCCGACGGTTCGGAGTAGCCGATGGAGAAGTGAACCTTCCCCTGGAGTATGCCCGGCAAGATGCGCGTTTTCTGCTCTTCCGTGCCGAGTGACATCAACGTGGGGCCGACGCTGTTGAGGGTGAGCAGAGGGAGCGGCACCCCGGCCCAGTGCGACTCCTCCACGAAGATCATCTGGTCGATGGGTCCTCGGGCCTGGCCCCCGTACTCGACGGGCCAACCCAAGCCGAGCCACCCGTCCTCACCCATCCGACGGATGTAGTGGGTGTAGGTCGACTCTTTCTCCTTCGACCCTTCCACCTCCTGGACCAGGCGCACGAAGTACTCACGTACCTCGTCCTTGAGATCTTGCTCTTCCTTCGTGAATCCCAGTTCCACCGTTACCTCCCCTCCCGCACGATAGCTTTTCGGGCCAAGCCCGGCGATCCCGCCCGAGGCGGTATGGGTCGGTCTGAGGCAGCGTCGCTTACCCGGTGCACCAGCTCAGGCAGAGCTCGTCGGCCCGGGACGTGACGGCGATCTTCTCGAGGTTGGGTATCAACCAGTTCGCTTCGTCCAGAAGATGTGGTGGAAATGTGGTGCCGACCGCGAGGACGCGAACCCCGGCGGCCAGACCCGAGGCGATCCCGTGCGGTGAGTCCTCGATCACGACGCACTCGTCCGGGGAGACGTCGAGGACGCCCATGGCACGCAGAAAGGGTTCGGGATGGGGCTTCCCAGCTTGGACGTCGTCGGCCGTGATCAAAATGGGGGGCTCAGGGAGCCCGGCCTTTTGAATGCTTGACTCCGCCAGCCGCACACTGCCACTGGTGACGACGGCCCAGCTCCCCGCAGGCAGGCGCTCGAGCAGGCGCAGTGCTCCGGGCATGGCCGCGACGGCCGCATTCGACTCCACCTGACGGGTGAGTATCTCCTCGGCCAGGCGGGTCCTGGTGAGAGAATCGATACCCGGAACGGCGAGTTCGAGGGCGTGATCGGCCGGGATGCCGTGCACGTACGGAACAATCTGACTGAAGGGAACACCGAGACGCTCCGCCGCCCAGCGCCAGGCTGACTCAATCGCGGTGGAGCTGTCGACCAACGTGCCGTCGAGATCAAGCAAGAGGGCCTTGGCCGCTATCGACACCATCAGCTCAGAGTGGTCGGTTTCAATCGAGGGCAAATTGTCTCCGACCGATCTCATTCAACACACGGGCATAAACGCAGTGTTCTCGCACAAGGGACGAGACGAGTGTACAGCAGGTCACTCTCTCACCCGTGGCAATTCGCAACGTCTCTGCCGCGGGCGGCCTTCGGAATGCCGGGATCGGTGTGGTAAACGTGGAGGTCATGCAAGAAAACCTCAGGCTGGAAAATTGTGGCTCCCCGATGTCGAATACCGCACGTCGGCTCCGATCTTTAGGTGACCGGCCCACCGGGGACGATCAAGTGAGGAGAATGGCATGAAGTACATGGTGATCCTTTACGGGAACAAAGACCTCTGGCAGTCCTTCCCGCCCGACGTGGCGGCAGAGGCCATTGCAAGCGTGGATGCGTTCAACACGCGTTATCTCGAGTCCGGCGAGCTCCTCTCGGCGTACGGGCTCGGGGACGAACTGACCGCCAAGACGGTCCGGGTGCGCGAGGGGGTGACGGCAGTGACCGACGGCCCGTACCTCGAGGCCAAGGAGTTTGTGTCGAGCTTCTTCATCCTCGACTGCCAGGATGAGGCACGGGCTCTGCAGATCGCCGCTGAATATCCCTTTGCCGCCCGCAACGCGGTGGACGTGTGGCCGATTCTCCACGAAGCTGGACTGGAGATGTGAGCGAGAGGATCGACGTCGAGGACCTGCTGCGGCAACTGGCGCCGCAGGTCCTCGGCGCGCTCCTGCGCCGGTACGGCAATTGGGAGATGTGTGAGGACGCCCTGCAGGAGGCGCTCTTCGAAGTCTCCGACGACTGGGAGCGCCACGGAGTACCCGAGCATCCCCGGGGCTTACTGGTCACCGTGGCGAACCGGAGGATGATCGATCAGATCCGCCGCGAGTCCGCTCGTCGAGATCGCGAGGCGCGCACCCTGGTAGGCGCACCTCCGGCCGAGCTCCTAAGACTTCCCGGCGCAGACGAGGACATCGACCGGGACGATTCGCTGATCCTCCTGTTCATGTGCTGTCATCCTGCCCTGAGCGCCCCCTCACAAATCGCCTTGACGCTGCGCTCCCTCGGAGGTCTCTCCACGCGGGAGATCGCGGGCGCCTTCTTCGTGCCCGAGGCCACCATGGCCCAGCGGATCAGCCGGGCGAAGCAGCGGATCCGCGAGGTCGGCGCATCGTTTTCGATTCCCCCGGCCGACGAGCTGGAGATGCGCGTCAGCGTCGTGCATCACGTGCTCTACCTCATCTTCAATGAGGGCTACACCACGTCATCGGGTCCGGGGATTCATCGCGCCGACCTCACGGCCGAAGCAATTCGCCTCACTCGCGAGTTGCGTCGTCTGCGGCCTTTCGACACGGAGACGTCCGGCCTCTTGGCCCTGATGTTGCTGACCGAGGCCCGGCGGCCGGCCAGGGTCGACGCCGCGGGCGATCTCGTGCCGCTGGCCGAGCAGGAGAGGACGATGTGGGACCAGGCACTCATTCGTGAGGGCATCGCCCTGGTGACTGAGGCTCTCTCACGCGGGTCCGTCGGCCCCTATCAGCTCCAGGCGGCGATCGCGGCAGTGCATGATGAGGCCGAGACCGCAGACGACACGGACTGGCCCCAAATCCTGGCGTTGTACGAGATGCTCGACTACGTGGCCCCGAACCCGATGGCCACGGTCAACCGGGCCGTGGCGGTGGGCATGGTGCAGGGACCGCTCGCCGGTCTGGCCCTTCTCGGAACGCTTGACGGCGATGAGCGGGTCTCGAACCACCATCTTTTCTTCGCCGTCCGAGGTCATCTGTTGGAAATGGCGGGGGACGCCCCTGGGGCGCAGCGTGCCTTTACCCTGGCGGCGCGCCGGACGGCCAGTCTGCCCGAGCGGCGCTATCTGGAGAAACGGGCCGGCGGGAGAGGGCTGCGCGTGGGTTCGGCAGAGGAGTAAGACGTGCAATCGCTCCTTGTCTATTCGGGAGCGAAGCCGGCGTTCTTCAGCATGCGGCGCAGGTCAACTACCTGTTGTGCGTCGATGTCCTTGTGTTTGGGGGGTTCGAAGGTCTCCGTCTCGGTTCCGAGGGTCACCAGATAGCGTCCGTTGGGGGCCTCCTTCACCGAGGCGACCGCTTCGAGCAACGAGAGGACGCTGTGCCATTCGATGTTGTGACCGGCCGGATGCTGGAAAATCTGGGTCAGGGTCTCGCGGTGGTGACTGTTCAAATGAACGGGAGCGGGGGTTGACGACACGGCACTCCTCCTTTTCCGTCGAGGCTAACCCGATACGGGAGTACCGGGAGTAATCACTCGGGCTCGGCTTCGATCGACGCCAGGACCCGCTGTGCCTCCAGCGACTTCGGATCATCGGGACCCAGGGTGCGTCGGCGCACCTCGAGAACGGAGCGGACCAGCTGACGGGCGTCGTCGAGCTGATCGAGTTCGGTCAGAGTGGACGCCAGGTTGAGAGCCGCCAACAGGCCCTGGTCACTCTCGCCCTCTCCGCGGGACTCGTACCCGTCGACCACCTCTTGTTGCAGCGCCCGAGCTTCCTGGAGCCGACCGACTCTTCTTGCCGCGCTGGCACTCCATGCCTTGGCGCTCAGGGTCTGCGGATCATCCTCGCCGAGAGCGGTTGACCTCCCGGCCAGGACGTGGGTCAGGAGTGGATCAGCGTCTCCGGCCCTTTCCAACGACATCAGGCAGGTGGCGAGTTTGAACTCGGCGTTGAGGGTGGCTTCGTCCTCCGGGCCCACGGTCTTGCGCAGGCCGTCGACGATCTGCTGGCGCAGGGCGACTTCCTCGCTGACCCGGTTCTGCCGCGACAATTGGTTGGCCACCTCGTTCATGGCCTTGATCGTGAAGGGGGAGTCGGGCCCCGTCTTCCGGAGCGACCACTTGAGCACGTCCTGGGACTCTTGCAGCGTCTTCTCCGGGCTCTGCTCCATGCTCTGCGCCACCCGATCAGCCCAGGCTTGTACCTTGCGCTCCAATTCGCGCGGCTCCGGGCTCGGTTTCGGCTTGCGGGACCAGATCACGGGCGCCCGCTCATGTCGAGGCGCTCGAAGGGGGGAGGGCGCCCGTCGTGGTCGGGGCGAGGCCTTCTTGTTGGGCCATGATCGCCGCCTCCACCACCTGGAGATCGGAGGGATCGATGGCCAAAGGCCCACCGGCCACCGGCACCTGCCAGACATGCGTCATCATCGGGGTGGGGCCGTCGTGCGACGTTCCCGGCGGGCAGGGGGTAAATCCGTCGATCTGACCGGTGCGGTCGTTCGTGCACAGGTTGGTGTGGGCGTGCCACTGCACCAGGCATCCGTAGGGCATCGGGCCATTCCCGGGGCCGGGCATCAGGTACATCGCTGCCACCAGGACCGGTCCGTAGGGAGTGGTGGCGTAGACCAGTGAGTCCACGGTGTTGGGATTCATCAGGTCCTTCGTGTCCATGTAGGCCGGGTTGAGGTAGTGCACCACCGGGTAGCTCGTGTTGGTGATGGGGAAGTACCCGGCGGCGGTGGCCGCGCTGAGGTTCTTGTATTTCGCCACGGCGGACGAGGTGGCCTGGATGTACTGCGTCGCCCCCAAAATCTGTTGCGACGTTGGCGCCGTATTGCAGTTGGGCGTCTGCATCTTGTGCCCGGCATCAGTCGTCGCACCCACCGTCAACAGCTGATGCACTTCGGCCGCCGGCAGCGCAGGCCCGGTGTACTTCCAATCGGTATCGGTGACACCCAGTCCCGCCATTGCGGCCATGTTCATGGAGTGAGCACTCTTGCCCGAAGTCGAGCCCTTCTTCTTCGTCGCCGCGGCGGCACCCGATCCCGACATCGACATTCCGGGCATCGATGTCGACGAGGCTGATGGCGTCGATGAGGCTGCCAGCGCCGGCGTTGTCGGAGAGGGGGCGGCATCGGACGAGGCCGTCGGGACGACCGCCACGGCCAGCGGGACGAGGACAATGGCGATGACCGAGAACACAGCCGCCAGGGGATGGATGGTGACGAGCCTCGATGCCGGCGTCGGCTCAGACTCACGGGCCGGGACCATGGGCAGGACGGCCAGGCCGATGAGCGCGACGATCGGTCCGTTGTTGGGATCCGTGCCACCGAACGTGAGCAGTTCCCCCAAACCCTCGCCGGTGATCCAGTAACCCAGGGCGAGGCCGATGCCGAGCCAGATGAAGATCTGCGGCCTCCGTGATACCAGCGGCCCGAGGGCGATGACGATCGATGCCGTGGCGAGAATGACGGCGACCCAGACCCCGGCTCCCGTGAAGGCCTGACCGAATGAGTGGAGGAAGTGGGCGTACCAACCCGGCTCGCCACTGGCGGTCGCGGCCATCTGGTTGGAGATGGAGTCCCCGGTGCGGTTGAACGGGAACATCCAGATGATGGCCTCGAAGGCCCAAATGGCGGCCCACGCCAGCAGTGCTCCGGTGCCGCCGAACACGCCGCGTCCGGCCGCCGATGACGCCGCCCCCGTGCGGATGGCACCGCGATCCTCCTCGCGCCTCGGCCACACCATCACGCCGAGGAGTACGTAGAAGCAGACCGCGCCCGGCGCACCCTGAAGGGGCGAGGTGTCCCCGGTGAGCACCATGCCGAGGCCCTCACCGAACAGGGCGATGCCGATGCCCCAGATGAAGGAGATGACCAGGGCGGGCTTCACGGCCCGCCGGAACAGCATCGCCACACCGATGCCGATTTCGATGAGACCGAACACGGCAACCCACATGGTGGCCTCGTGCGAGAGGAAATTGGCCAGGTGGTTGATGGTCGACGCGATGAGGGTCGGCTGGCCGACGGCCATGGGCCGGATGACGTTGGAGACGAACGAGGGTCGGAAGAGGTGGGGCTGGAACTTCAAGAGGCCGTCAAGAATCCAGATCACACCGAGCGCGATCTGGAGCGTCCGCTGATTCACGTGGAGCCGCGCGGCCAACGAGCGCGGTGCCTCGTCGGAATGGGTGTGCACTTCCATCGGGTTGTCTCCCCCTGACATGGCCAGGCGAGCCCGGCCGCTGGCCGCGATGCTACAGGGATGACACTCCTCGAAGGGGGTCGTGCCATCAGGCGTAGGGGAGATGGCGCTCGTCGTGCTCACCCCCGCCTACCTCGGCGTTCGCCCAATTCTTGGGCCTGAAACGGCGCGAAAACCGCAGGAATGGGAGGGGGAAAAGCGAAATACTGTTTCGCAACCACAGGGCCATCTCGTTGCAACCTGTGTGGTTGATACTTCCAGAGATGTCGCTGACACCCTCTGGCCTTCGCGCCCTGCGACGGTGCGAGCCGCGCCATGGGGATCACGCGCCGTCGATCCGACCTGACACTGGTCGTACTCACCACACGAGGGGTGCAACGGATCCATGGTGATGCCCGGGAAGGACAAAGCGATTCCGGTTCCTCCAGAACGGCTCTCAGGTGATCCGCTCACGCAGTTTCTCGTCGAGTATCTGCAGGGGAACACCCCGGAAGGGACGCTGGACGAGGTCTACCGACTTGTTGACGCGTCACGGACCGTCGCGCTCTTCAACGGCGAGGCTGCGTGGACTCCTTACGCGGAACGCCGCCGCATGCTCGAGTCCGCGGGTGTCGTCCTGGGCGGCGGACCGGAGACATTGACCGAAGTGGGTCGGTGCGTGTTCGACACCATTCGGAGACCGGAGATGCTGGAGCTGTTGCAGGTGTTGGGTTCTCCGGCTGCGGTCTACGAAGCGCTTCCCCACTTCCTCGCTCTCCACGCACCCGCGTTCAAGATGTCGACGGAGCAGATAGGGCCAAATGAGTGCCGGGTGCAGATAGTGATGATTCCGCCGAACGAGCCGTTCCGTGAGCTCTGCGCGTTCGGGTTGGGCATGGCCTCCACCTTGCCTCAACTCTTCGGATTCTCGGTCGCCGACATCAGCCACGAGTCGTGCCAATGCGACGGCGATCCCTGCTGCTCCGCCCGCTTTCGTTGGGATGCTGCGGAAGGGAGCGAAGCCGAGGCGAGACGAGCCGACATGAAGATCAGGCTGCTGGAGGCCAGACTGGCCGAACTGCAGAGTACGGTGGCGGAACTCGGGTCGGGTGACGGCCTGGCGCATGTGCTCACCCGCGTCATGGCCGGAGCCACGCGTGCGGTCGAGGCCCCGAAGTTCGTTCTCGACATCAAGGCGAGTGCCGGCTCCAATCGTTTCATACGTACCAAGGGTCTCGACGAGGCCGAAGGAGCGGCAGTGACCCGGGCGCTTCGCGAGACGGAGGGCGAACCTGCGGCACATGTCCTCGTGAGCGACGTTGCCTCGGAGCGGGGTCACTACGGGTACCTGGTTGCCATACGCTCCGAGCTCAATTCGTTCGACGCGCGTGAGCGTTCGGTGCTCGAGTCCTACGCCCGGCTCGCCGCGTCGGCGCTCGATTCGGAGGCTGCCGTCGTCGAGGCCCGGCGCCAGGCCGAAACGGCCCAGGCCTTGCTGGCCCTGTCCAGCTCGCTCGGGGGCTTTTCGACCAGCGACGAGATGGCGCAGCACCTGGCCTCGATGATCCCCTCCGTCATCGATTGCGACCGGGTGATCGTGTCGCTCGCCCTGTCGGCCAATGAGACGACGTGGGCCTATGCCACCCACGGGTTCGACCTGGCGACGGACGCCGAGTTGCGGGCGATTGCCCCACCCACCTTCTCCGGGAGTCTCGATCCGGGGCTGTACCGGCACCCCGTCGACGCTGCCGCCGGGGGTCTCAGCGCCGCCCTCGTCGCCTCCGGCTCGCTGGCCGCCCGGTCCTTGGGTATCACCTTGAACGGCGAGCTCTTCGGGTGGATCACGGTCGACGTCGCGGCGCATCCCGAGCGGCTCGACGACGACATTGAGATCGCCGAGCGGCTCCGAGGCCTGGCCGGGCAGGCCGCCATCGCCATCTACAACGCCCGCCTCCTCGAGGAGATCCGTTACCAGGCGCTGCACGACAGCCTGACGGGGCTGCCCAACCGGGTACTGATTCTGGACCGTGTCGACCAGGCCATGGCCCGTTCCCGCCGTGACCACGTCGACATGGCGCTGTTCTTCATCGATCTGGACGGCTTCAAGGACGTCAACGACAACTTGGGGCACAAGATCGGCGACGATCTGCTCCGCGGCGTCGCCGCCCGCTTCACCGGCACGCTGCGCGAGTCGGACACCGTCGCCCGGCTCGGCGGTGACGAGTTCGTGGTGCTGGCCGAGGGAATGGCGCTCGCGGCCGGTCCCGAGCTCGTGGCCGAACGGCTCCTGGAGGTCCTGGCCGAGCCCTTCGAGCTGAGCGAGCTCGGCCCCTCGCAGATCCCGGTCACCGTCTCGGCGTCCATCGGGATCGCCGTCGGCCCGCGAGAGTCGAGTGAGGAGCTGTTCCGAGACGCCGACGTTGCGCTGTACCGGGCGAAGGAGGCGGGCAAGCATCGTTACGTGATCTTCGAGTCGGAGATGTACACCACGATGCACAGCCGGCACGAGCTCGAACTCGACCTTCAGGCCGCCATCGGTACCGATCAGTTCTTCCTCTGCTACCAGCCGATCTTCAACCTCTCGGACATGTCCGTCATCGGCGTCGAAGCCCTGCTGCGATGGAACCATCCGACCAAGGGGCTCCTCCAGCCCGACGAGTTCATTCCGGCTCTCGAAATGTCCGGGCTGATCATTCCCGTCGGCCGTTGGGTGATCAACGAGGCGTGCCGACAGGCGATGGTCTGGCGGGACATGGGCCAGGCCGTCAAGATGTCGGTCAATGCCTCGGCGCGGCAACTCGACGAGGACACCCTGCTCGATCACGTGTGCGTCGCCCTCGAGGAGTCGGGACTGCCCGCCGAGTTGCTGATCGTCGAGATAACCGAAACGTGTCTCATGCGCGACGCCAAGGGTGCCCTGGTTCAATTGAACGCCCTGAAGGCACTCGGTGTCCGGATCGCCATCGACGACTTCGGTACCGGGTACTCGTCGCTGGCCTACCTCCAGCAGTTCCCGGTCGACTCTTTGAAGATCGACCGGTCCTTCATTGCCGGAATGGGAAAGTCCCCCGAAGGTGACACGCTCATCCACACCTTGATCCAACTGGGTAAGGCGCTGAAGCTGGAGACCCTGGCCGAGGGGATCGAGGATTCGGAGCAGCTGGCCCAGCTCCGAGGGGAGAAGTGCGACGTGGGGCAGGGCTACTTCTTCGCCCGCCCGGCGAAACCCCGAGAGATCGAGAAATTCTTCACACCAGCCGGCGTTCCCACCCTGGCCTGAGTCACAGGCGGGCGAGGGCTACGTGTAGCGGAGGGCGCGGGTTCCGGGAGGATTGAAGACGCCGGGCTCATAGTCGGGGTTCTCGACGCACACTTCACATTCGAGACCGTCGGGATCCCGGAAGAAGAGACTGAGCATGGGGCCGAAGTCGGTGACGAAGTCGTCCGCCGCCCCTCGGTCCATCAGCCGGGCCCGAATGGCGTCGAAGGCCTCGAGCGATGCCGCCTGCAAGGCCAGATGGTCGATGCGACCGCGTCCGAACATCGGGGTCTGCCGGTCGGCCTCGGTGTTGCCGTCGATCTGGAACACGTTGATCTCGGACCAATCGCCGATTTTGATGATGGTCAGGCGAGGGCCTTGGCCGTCGGGGAACTCCGAGCCGTCCCGGAGGACCTCTGCGTCGAAAGCCTCGCGATAGAACGCCACCAGTCGTGCCGCATCGTTGGTGATCGTCGCCACGTGGTTGAGACCCTTCAGCAGCACGGCCATGCCCTCCGGTGTCGGTGTAGTGCGTGCACCTTAATTGCCAATGACGCCGGTGATGGCGGGCTCGCCAAGGGGTGACGGACGGTCCCCTTATTTCGTCTCGGCGTGCGGGTCGACTTCCACGTTGAGCTGATTCAACGTGGAGGCGTCGGAGCGGAGGCGGTCCGCCAACTGCCGGCCGCGATCGCCCACGGCCGACTGGAGGGCCTGGGCGAACTGCGCCCAGGGGTCGCGGTCGGGATCGATGGTCGCCCCTAGCTGCTCGACCAGGTCGTTCGACCCGGTTCCGTTCACCGGGTCTATCCGGACCCGGTAGGAGTCTGCCGTGTCGCCCTCGATGTAGCAGCGGAGCGACGCCACGTTGAGCTGGTCGTCGATGAGGATGAGCGATGCCCCCTTGAGGGGATTGCGCTGCGGGGTGTCGACCACCCAACCACCGGTGTTGACCACCTGGACCGGCGTGGCGAACGCGGTGGTCGTCCGGCTCTCGATGAACGGCTTGTGGGTGTGCCCGAAGACGAACGTCACATCCTCGGGGTGGCCGATCTCGGCCACGCTCTGGGTGGCCACGGCACCGCTGAGATAGGTCAAGAGGCCCTCCTCCGCGTGCGGGCTCAGCGTGATGTCGGTGCGGTGGCGCTCGCGTACGGCGGTGCCGACACAGGCGCGCAGAAGCCCCGACACGGTATGCGCCTCTATGTCGGAGCGGCCCCGGCCCTGGCCCGCGGCCTTGATGGCCCGTTCGATCGCCTCGATCTCCGCGTGCATCGCCTCGTGACTCTGCAGGGACTCGTACAGGGAGCGGGTGACGCGCATGATGTCGCCGCTGTCGCCCATGGACGACCAGAAGAAGTCGATCCAGCCCCCGTTGTCCGCCTCGAGTTGCCAGGCCTCGACCGCGCCCGAACGGGGGGAGCCGAACACGGTGTCGAGCAGGGACATCGTCCGGTAGAGCGGCTCAATGAAGTGGCCGTGGCTGAGGATGACGGCCCGACGTCCCGAATCGCCGACCAGGCCGAGGTTCGGGTAGCTCTGCTCGACGGTCACCGCCTGGGAGGAGTTGCCGCGCTTGGCCAGAATCTCCACGAAGCGGTCCCGCACCGGTATGTGGTCGTTGGCCGGCAACAGATGGGTGGCGTGACGATCGCTCGGGCTGGGGGCGCCGACGAGGCCTTCTTCGAGCAGCCGAAGGTAGCGGTCGTCGGTGGCGCGCGACCAGAGGTGATGGTCGTGGTTTCCCGGGACGAACCGGAGCCCCGGCGCCACTGCGGCGTCAGGCTGTCCGGGACGCACGGCCCCGATGAATT
>Ga0302325_10017142_pt1 | contig 15325 bp, 15 predicted proteins | sample Palsa_T0_2_FD_201948 | JGI IMG/M metagenome (GOLD analysis project Ga0302325, IMG submission 201948) | Peat permafrost microbial communities from Stordalen Mire near Abisko, Sweden - Palsa_T0_2 | ecosystem: Environmental > Terrestrial > Soil > Palsa > Peat permafrost | place: Sweden: Abisko... | reverse complement strand
CGTTGATCGCCGTGATGCGGTGGCGCGCCTCGGTCCAGGGCACGTGCTGCAGCAGCCACGAGCCCGGCGGCGTCACGTCGAACGGCAGCTCGGCGACCTCCGGCACGGCGGCGAGGTTGAGCACCCGGCGCTCCAGCGCGAACGGCGCGCCGGCGGCGAAGTGGACGCCGGAGACTTCCAGCACCGGCCCGGTCTCGGCCAGCGCGGCTTCCCCGGCATCGCCGGGATCGAGCCGCCGCCGCCGCCGCGTCAGCCGCTCGAACCGGTAGCTTTCGCCCCGGCGCGTGATCAGGGCCGGGATGTCGGGAATTTCCAGCACCGCCGTCTGGACGTGCGGCCGGGCGACGAACGAGCCGGCCTTCTTGCGCCGCTCCACCAGGCCCGAATGGACCAGGGTTCCGATCGCCTTGCTGACGGTCATTCGTGAGCAGCCGTAGCTGGCCATCAGCTCCAGCTCGGTCGGGATCCGCCGCCCCGGCGGCCAGGCGCCGGACTGGATCCTCGCCTCGAGGTCGGCGCGGATCCGGCGTTCCAGCCCGGGCGCGCTCACGCCAGCAGCCGTTCCAGCGCCTGGCGGTAGGCGGCGCCGATCCGCTCGGCATCGACGTGGCGGCCGTGCAGGGCCACCAGCTTGCCCCGCCGCCAGACCCGCCCGATCGCCCGCGCGCCGCTGGCGAATATCCAGCCGTCGAGCAGCTTGTCGTTGCTGCGGCCAACCAGCGAGAGGTCGTCGGGATTCAGTTCGACGATGTCGGCGCTGGCGCCCAGTTCGAGGCCGGTGTGCGCCTGGCCGAGGGCGCGCGCGCCGCCGGCCAGGGCGGCGTCCAGCAGCCGCCGGCCGGTCGAGGTCTGGTCAGGCGTCGACAATACGTTGCGCGCGCGCCGCGTCAGCCGCTGCGCATATTCCAGCGCGCGCAGCTCCTGGGCGGCGTCGATCAGGACGTTCGAATCCGTACCCACCGCCATCGCGCCGCGAGCGCCGAGGTAGGCTTCGGCCGGGAAGACGCCGTCGCCGAGATTGGCCTCGGTGATCGGACAGAGCCCCGCCACGGCCCCGCTCGCGGCCAGGCCCGTCGTCTCCGCAGCGGTCAGGTGCGTCGCATGGACGAGGCACCAGCGCGCATCGACACCGGCCTCGTCCAGCAGCCACTCAACCGGCCGCCGGCCGCACCAGGCGAGGCAGTCGTCGACCTCCTTGGTCTGTTCGGCGGCGTGGATGTGGATCGGGCCGCCGGCGGCCAGCGGCGCGATCTGCGCCAAGTCCTGCGGCGTCACCGCCCGCAGCGAGTGCGGCGCGACGCCCAGGTTGGCGTCGGGCAGGGCGGCGATGGCGCGGCGGCTCGCCTCGACCAGCCGCGCGAAGCGGTCCGGGTCGTTCAGGAACCGGCGCTGGCCGGGCAGCGCCGGCGCGCCGCCGAAATTGGACTGGCGGTAGTAGACCGGCAGCAGGGTGAGGCCGATGCCGGTCTCGGCCGCCGCGGCCGCGATCTGGTCCGCCATCTCGCCCAGGTTCGCGTAAGCCGCGCCGGCCAGGTCGTGATGCAGGTAGTGGAACTCGCCGACGCGGGTGAAGCCGCCCTCCAGCATTTCGGCGAAGGCCTGGGCGCTGATCGCGTGCACGTCGTCGGGCGTCAGCCGGTCGAGGAACCGGTACATCAGCGCGCGCCAGGACCAGAAATCGTCCTGCGCGTCGCCGCGGTATTCGGTCAGGCCGGCCATGCCGCGCTGGAAGGCGTGGCTGTGGACGTTGGGCAGGCCGGGCAGGGCGACCCCGCCGCGCGTGTCGTCGGGCCCCGGATCGACGTCGGTCGCCAGCTCGCTGATCCGCCCGTCCTCGACGCCCAGCCGCACCCGCCCGGCCCAGCCGGAGGGCAGCAGCGCGGTCTCGAACCAGAGCTTGCTCATCGACGGAATCTTCTCCGAACGGCAAGATAATGTCTAGACAATATCGCGCGCCTGGCCAAGTGTGCGGCGTCTGTTGGACCACCGTCCGGAGAGCGCGATGCGCTGCGACAGAGCCTGGACCGACGCGCGCCTCGCCACGCTGGATCCGTCGCGGCCGGGCGTGGGCGTGATCGAGGCCGGCGTTGTCGCCGAGGCGGACGGGACCATCCTCTACGCTGGTCCCGCCGCGGACGCGCCGTCCTTCGAGGCGCGGGAGACCACCCGCTGCGACGGCGCCTGGATCACGCCAGGCCTGATCGATCCCCACACCCACCTGATCCACGGCGGCGATCGTGCGCTCGAATTCGAACAGCGCCTGGCAGGCGCCTCGTATGAGGCGATCGCCCGCGCCGGCGGTGGCATCCTCTCGACCATGCGCGCCACCCGGGCCGCGAGCGAGGCCGAGCTGGTCGCCGCCGTCCTGCCGCGCCTGGACGCGCTGATCGCCGAGGGCGTGACCACGATCGAAGTCAAATCCGGCTACGGCCTCTCGACAGAACACGAGCGGAAGTCGCTGCGCGCCGCCCGCGCCCTGGCCGAGCATCGCCAGGTCCGCATCCGCACCACCCTGCTGGCGGCCCACGCCCTGCCGCCCGAGTTCGCCGGCGATGCGGACGGCTACATCGACCTCGTCTGCCGCGAGATCATCCCCGCCGCCGCGGCCGAGGGCCTCGCCGACGCCGTCGACGCCTTCTGCGAGACCATCGCCTTCACCCCCGCCCAGGTGCGGCGCGTGTTTGAGGCGGCCACGGCGCACGGCCTGCCGGTCAAGTTGCACGCCGAACAGCTCTCCAACCAGCACGGCGCGGCGCTGGCCGCCGGCTTCGGCGCCCTCTCGGCCGACCACCTGGAGCACCTGGACGAAGCCGGCGTCGCGGCGATGGCGGCCTCGGGGACCATCGCCACCCTGTTGCCCGGCGCCTACTATTTCGTGCGCGAGACCCGCTTGCCGCCGGTGGCGGCCCTGCGCGCCCACGGCGTGCCGATCGCGCTCGCCACCGACTGCAACCCCGGCACCTCGCCGCTGACCTCGCTGCTGCTCGCCATGAACATGGCCGCGACCCTGTTCCGCCTGACCGTGGACGAATGCCTGGCCGGCGTCACCCGCAACGCCGCCCGCGCGCTCGGCCTGGGCGGCGAGATCGGGACGCTGGAGGCCGGCAAGCGCTGCGACCTGGCGATCTGGGACATCGAGGCGCCCGCGGAGCTGGTCTACCGGATGGGCTTCAACCCGCTGCGCGCCCGCGTCTGGAGCGGCCGATGAGCGGCGTGATCCTGATCCCGGGCGAGACGACGCTGGCGGCCTGGCGCGACATCTGGCGCGGCGCGGCCGCGCGCCTCGATCCGGCCTCGGCCCCGCGCGTCGCCGAGAGCGCCGCGGCGGTGGCGCGGATCCTGGCCAGGGGCGAGCCGGTCTATGGGATCAACACCGGCTTCGGGAAACTGGCCAGCGTGCGTATCGGGCCTGAGGACCTCGACCAGCTGCAGCGCAACATCGTCCTTTCCCACGCCGCTGGCGTCGGCGACCCGTCGCCGGCGCCGGTGGTGCGGCTGATGATGGCGCTGAAGCTGACCAGCTTCGGCCAGGGCGCCTCGGGCGTGCGGCCCGCGACCGCGGCGATGCTGGAGGCGATGCTGGCGCGCGGCCTGACCCCGGTCGTGCCGGCGCAGGGCTCGGTGGGCGCCTCCGGCGACCTCGCGCCGCTCGCTCACATGGCCGCCGCGATGATCGGAGTCGGCGAGATCGAAACGCCGGACGGTCGCCGGCCCGCCGACGCCGCGCTCGCCGGCGCCGGGTTGGCCTCATTAAGCCTCGGCCCCAAAGAGGGCCTGGCGCTGCTCAACGGCACCCAGTTCTCCACCGCCAATGCGCTGGCCGGCCTCTTCCAGGCCGACCTGCTGTTCCGCTCGGCGCTGGTCACCGGGGCGCTTTCGACCGAGGCCGCCAAGGGTTCGGACACGCCGTTCGATCCGCGCATCCATAAGCTCCGCCGGCACGCCGGCCAGATCGAGGCGGCCGCGGCGTTGCGCGCCCTGATGGCCGGCTCGGCCATCCGCGCCTCGCATCTGAAGGGCGACGAGCGGGTGCAGGACCCCTATTGCCTGCGCTGCCAGCCGCAGGTGATGGGCGCGGCGCTGACCGTGCTGCGCCAGGCGGCCGAGACCCTGGCCTGCGAAGCCAACGGCGTCTCCGACAATCCGCTGATCTTCGCCGAGACGGACGAGGCGCTCTCCGGCGGCAACTTCCACGCCGAGCCGGTGGCCTTCGCCGCCGACATGATCGCGCTCGCCATCTGCGAGATCGGCTCGCTGGCCGAGCGGCGCATCGCCATGCTGGTCGATCCGGCGCTGTCCGGCCTGCCGGCCTTCCTGACGCCGAAGCCGGGGCTGAACTCCGGCTTCATGATCCCGCAGGTGACAGCCGCCGCCTTGGTCTCGGAGAACAAGCAGTCGGCCTATCCCGCCAGCGTCGATTCGATCCCGACCTCCGCCAACCAGGAGGACCACGTCTCGATGGCCGCCCATGGCGCGCGGCGCCTGGCGGCCATGGCCCGCAACGCCATCGCGGTGGTGGGCATCGAGCTGCTGGTCGGCGCCCAGGGCTGCGACTTCCACGCGCCGCTCACGTCCAGCGCGCCGCTCGAGGCCGTCCGCGCGGCGCTAAGAGCGGTCTCGCCGCGGCTCGAGGCCGACCGCTATCTGCACCCTGACCTTCAGGCCGCCAATGCGCTGGTCGCGTCCGGCGCGGTCGTCGAGGCGGCGGTCCTCGACCTGCCGGGCGCCGTGTCGTGACCGAGCCCTGGCTGCAGCTGACGCGCGGGCCCGCGCCGCTGATCGTCAGCTTCCCGCATACCGGGACCGAGCTGCCGGAGCCAATTGCGGCGAGGCTGGTCTCGCCCTGGCTCGCGCGCAAGGACGCCGACTGGTGGGTCGACCGGCTCTACGCCTTCGCCGCCGGGCTCGGCGCAACCCTGGTCCGCACCGCGATCTCGCGCACCGTCATCGACGTCAACCGCGACCCCTCCGGCGCCTCGCTCTATCCGGGACAGGCGACGACCGAACTCTGCCCTCTGACCACCTTCGACGGCGAGCCGCTATACAAGGATGGCCTGGCGCCGGACGCCGCCGAGATCGCGGCGCGCCGCACGGCCTATTTCGACCCCTACCACGCGGTCCTGGCGGCCGAGATCGAGCGCCTGCGCGGCGGCCATCCCCGCGTCGTCCTCTACGAGGCCCATTCGATCCGTTCACGGATTCCGCGCCTGTTCGAGGGCCAGCTGCCCAATTTCAATATCGGCACGAACAGTGGCGCGAGCTGCGATCCGGCGCTGGCGGCGGCGGTCGAGCGCGCCTGCGCCGCCTCCGACTTCACCCATGTCGTCAACGGCCGCTTCAAGGGCGGCTGGACCACGCGTCGCTATGGCCGGCCGGACGCCGGCGTCCACGCCGTGCAGATGGAGCTGGCCTGCCGCGGCTATATGGACGATCCGGCCGAGCCGCCGACGCCGGCGACCTGGCCCGCGCCTTTCCGCGACGGCCAGGCCGAACCCATGCGCGCCGTCCTCGCCGACGTGCTCGCCGCCTGCCTCGCCTTCGCCTCGGAGTCCGCATGACCCGCTTCGACAACACCCGCGTCATCCGCGCCGCCAGGGGGCCGCAGCGCACCGCCAAGAGCTGGCTCACCGAGGCGCCGCTGCGGATGCTGATGAACAACCTCGATCCCGACGTCGCCGAGCGGCCGGAGGAGCTGGTGGTCTACGGCGGCATCGGCCGCGCCGCGCGCGACTGGGAGAGCTTCGACCGCATCGTCGAGACCCTGCGCCGGCTGGAGGACGACGAGACCCTGCTGGTGCAGTCCGGCAAGCCGGTCGGCGTCTTCCGCACCCACGCCGACGCGCCGCGGGTGCTGATCGCCAACTCCAACCTGGTGCCGCACTGGGCGACCTGGGAGCATTTCAACGAGCTCGATCGCAAGGGCCTGGCGATGTACGGCCAGATGACCGCCGGCTCGTGGATCTACATCGGCGCCCAGGGCATCGTTCAAGGCACCTACGAGACCTTCGTCGAGATGGGCCGCCAGCACTATGACGGCGACCTCTCCGGCCGCTGGCTGCTGACCGCCGGCCTCGGCGGCATGGGCGGGGCGCAGCCGCTGGCGGCGGTGATGGCGGGCGCCTCGTGCCTCGCCATCGAGTGCCAGGCCTCGCGCATCGAGATGCGGCTGCGCACCGGCTATCTCGATCGCCGCGCCGACAGCCTGGACGAGGCGCTGGAGATCATCCGCCGCGCCTGCGACGCGAAGACGCCGGTCTCCGTCGGCCTGCTGGGCAACGCGGCCGAGATCCTGCCCGAGCTGTTCCGGCGCGGCGTGCGGCCGGACCTGCTCACCGACCAGACCTCGGCGCACGACCCGGTCAACGGCTACCTGCCGGCGGGCTGGACGCTGGAGCGCTGGGCCGGCGCCCGCGAGCAGGATCCCAAGGGCGTCGCCGAGGCCGCGCGCGCCTCGATGGCGGTCCACGTGCAGGCGATGCTCGACTTCCAGGCCGCCGGCGTGCCCACCGTCGACTACGGCAACAACATCCGCCAGATGGCCAAGGAGGCGGGGGTCGCCAATGCGTTCGACTTTCCCGGCTTCGTGCCGGCCTATATCCGGCCGCTGTTCTGCCGCGGGGTCGGGCCGTTCCGCTGGGCGGCGCTGTCGGGCGATCCGGAGGACATCCGCAAGACCGACGCCAAGGTGAAGGAACTGATCCCCGACAATCCGCAGCTGCACCACTGGCTCGACATGGCGGCGGAGAAGATCAGGTTCCAGGGGCTGCCGGCGCGGATCTGCTGGGTAGGGCTGGGCGATCGCCACCGACTGGGCCTGGCCTTCAACGCCATGGTGGCCTCGGGCGAACTGGCCGCGCCGATCGTCATTGGCCGCGACCATCTCGATTCCGGCTCGGTCGCCTCGCCCAATCGCGAGACCGAGGCGATGCGCGACGGCTCTGACGCCGTCTCCGACTGGCCGCTGCTCAACGCCCTGCTCAACACCGCCTCGGGCGCGACCTGGGTGTCGCTGCACCACGGCGGCGGGGTCGGGATGGGGTTTTCGCAGCATGCGGGCATGGTGATCGTCTGCGACGGGACCGAGGCCGCGGCCCGCCGGATCGCGCGGGTGCTCTGGAACGATCCGGCCACCGGCGTCATGCGCCACGCCGACGCCGGCTATCGCCTCGCGATCGAGTGCGCCCGCGAGCACGGCCTCGATCTGCCGTCGCTCCCGGTCTGAGGGCGGCGCGAGCTCTCCCCGCGCAGCCGCCGGCGTTGCGGCGACGTCGGCCACAACGCCGCGCACTTTTCTTGTAACCAACCAGCGCAGCTTGCCGAATTGCCCCGCGAGATGGCCGGACGGTGACTGAAGTCGCCGCCCAGCCGGTCGATCCCGCCCACCCCGGGGGGATGCTCGCGGCCAGGCAATTGGCCGAACCTGAACTGGAGAGTCCAATGACCAAGTCATTTCCCGCCGTCACCTGCTCCGCGGCGCTCGCCGCGTCTTCGCTGCTGGGCGCCCTGGCCCTGGCCGCGTCGGCCCACGCCGGCCCCGTCGCCCAGCCCGAAAACTCGCAGAAGTGCTACGGCGTGGCCAAGGCCGGCCACAACGACTGCGCCGCGGGCGCTCATTCCTGCGCCGGCCAGTCAGTGCGGAATATGGACCCGTCGTCCTTCGTCTACCTGCCCGCCGGCGCCTGCGCCAAACTGGCTGGCGGCTCCCTGACGGCTCGCTGAGCCGGGTTGTGGGCCCCGCCATGACCGCCCCTCACGACGCGGCCCACGCCGCAGCCCCGATCCCGGCCGAGGCCGGGATCGGGCTGCGGTTCGCGCATCACCATCTGGTCTTGAGCGAGCGGCCGGAGGTTGCTTGGTTCGAGGTCCACCCCGAGAACTATCTCGGGTTCGGCGTCGTCGCCGGGGATCTGCAGGATATCCGCCGCGACTATCCGATTTCGCTGCACGCCACCGGCCTGTCGCTGGGCTCGGCTGAGGGTCTCGATCCTGAGCACGTGGCCGCGATCGCAGAGCTGTGCCGCCGCATCGAGCCCGGCCTGGTCTCCGACCACCTGTCCTGGAGCGCGGCGGGCGGGGCGCACCTGCCCGATCTGCTGCCGATGCCCTACGACGACGAGGCCCTGGCCTGCGTCGCCCGTAACGTCGATCGGCTTCAGACTGCGCTTGGTCGGCGGATCCTGGTCGAAAACCCTTCCTGCTACCTCGCCTTCACTGACGGCGCCCTCGCCGAGGCCGAGTTCCTGGGCGAGCTCGTCCGGGTGTCCGGCTGCGGCGTGCTCCTGGACGTGAACAACGTGGCCGTCTCCGCCGGCAACCTCGGCGAAGCCCCAGCCGACCGGCTGCGCGCGCTGCTGGACCAGGTTCCCGCCGCGGCCATCGGCGAAATCCACCTGGCCGGCCACGCCGTTCGCACGCTGGACGACGGGACGCTGCTTCGCATCGACGACCACGGCTCGCCGGTCAATCCGCAGGTGTGGTCGCTGTTCGTGACGGCGGTCCGGCGTCTCGGCCCGCGCCCGAGCCTGATCGAATGGGACACCGACATCCCGGCCTTCGAGGTGCTCCGCGCTGAAGCGGACGCCGCCCAATCCATCCTCGACCGGTTCGCCCCGGAGCTCGCTCGTGCGGCTGGCTGAGCTGCAGCAGCGGATGGCGAGCGCGATCCTGGCCGGCGATCTGGACGCGCTGCCGCCGGTGCGGCGCGGGCCGATCCCGGCCAAGGACGCCTTCGCGGTCCACCGTGACACCGTTCTGGGCGCGCTTTGCAGCGCGCTGCGGCTGAGCTTTCCCACGGCGGACGTGCTGGTCGGCGAGGGCTTCTTCGACCAGGCGGCCTTGGCCTATGTGGCCGAGCAGCCGCCTCGACGCGCGCGACTCTCGGCCTACGGCGCTGGCTTCCCCGATTTCCTCGACGCCTATCCGCCCGCCCTGGACCTGGCCTATCTCGGCGATGTGGCGCGGCTGGACCTGGCCGTCTGCGACGCCCTGGCCGCGCCCGATCTCGGCGTGCGCCGGCGCGTCGCCATCGACGCCGACGTGGCTCTGGCGCTCCCGGTGTCGCTGACCGCCCTGTCGCTGGAATTTCCAGCCGACCTCATCCGCGCCGGCCTCGAAGCCGGCGACGATCGGGCGCTCGCGGCCATCGACCTCGCCCCGCGGCCACGCGCCGTGGCGGTGTGGCGCGCGGGCCGGCAGGCCGCCGTGCGGCCGCTGGCGCCCGCCGCCGGCGCCTTCCTGACCGAGATCCTGGGCGGCGCGAGCGCGGACGAGGCCCTCGCCGCCGTCTTCGCCGTCCACCCGCCCGCGGCCGCCCTGCAGTTGATCCAGACCGAGGTGTTCGCCGCGCCGTTCGCCCAGGTCACCCAAACCCGTTCCAAGGACTAGCTCATGACCGCCGTCGTCTTTCCGCCCGCGCCCGTCCAGCGCGTCCTCTCGGCCCTCGATCGGGTCCCCTACAGCGTGCTGATCCTGGTCGCCCGCGCCGCCACCTTCAGCGTCTTCATCCACTCAGGCCTGCAGAAGCTGTCGGACTGGAACGCGACGCTGATGCTGTTTCGGGACGAGTACAAGGTGCCCGTCCTGCCGCCCGAGGTCGCCGCCTACATGGCCGCGAGCATGGAGCTCGGTCTGTCCACTCTGGTCTTGCTCGGGTTGCTGACCCGGCTCAGCGCCTTGGGTCTGCTTGGCATGGTCGCGGTGATCCAGATCTTCGTCTACCCGATGGCCTGGCCCGACCACATCCAGTGGCTGGGGTTCATGATCTTCATCGTCTGCCGCGGTCCCGGGGCCTTCTCGCTCGACGCGCTGATCTCGCGGATGTTGAACGGGCGCGCGGCCCGGCCCGCGGGCTAATTCGCGGGCGACGGCGCGCCGGACTCGGCGGGCCGCCGGGCCGACCGGCGCCAAGGCGCGCGGCGCGGCTTCTTCGGCCGATCGCCGCGCTCGAGCTTCTCGAACCACGCGTTCGCCTCGCGCAGCTCGTGGAACCGCCCGCCGTCGCCGCGCTCCGGCCCGCTGACCCAGAACAGCGGCCCACCGCGAGCGTCGACGCGCACCAGATGCGCCCTGCAACCTGCCCTCACCAGCGTACGCATGGTCCCCATTCACCTCTCGCGATGCGACACCGCCGTCCGCGATCCGCGGCGCGGCGTCCCTCCGGTCTTCGGCCGGTCAGAGCCGCCGATCTTGTCCGAGCGCGGGTTTCAGAAAGGGTTACCGACCGATCAAGCCGGACATTGGCGCCGCGATGGTGTCCGCCTCGCCACACCCTGGCGCTGGCGCGAGCGCGGACCCTAGTAGGCGAAGTAGGGGCCCGTCGCCGACCCGGCCGTCCGCCCTTCGATCGCGGTGTAGACATTGCGGCCGTAGAAGAAGGTCAGCCCGAAGTCGAAACTGTTCGGGTACGGCTGGAAGCTAAGCGTGTTGGGGTTCGCCCCGATGCCGGGGGCCACGGGATAGTTGTTGGTGAACACCGTCTGCGCGTTCTCGAGCGTGAACGCGCCGGAGGCGGTGACGCCGTTCTGGCCCTCGATGGTCGGGGTCAGGTTCAGGTCCGTCTCCGGACAATAGTAGCCTTCGAAACCCGTCTCGGTACACTCGGCGATCGTGCTGTCGATGAAGTAGTAAGCGTTGCTGCCGCTATCCAGGAAGCTTTCCGGCAAGCTCGCGCCCTTGTAGGTGGCCGTCACCAGCCCCGCGCCATTGGCGTTGTCGGAATTGGTCGTGGTCAGCACCGTCGCCGATCCGAGGCCGTTGTTGGTCTGGGTGCCGATGCCGAAATAGAGCGTCCCGGTCAGCGTCGCCTCGCCGGCCTTGGGCACGGAGGGAAAGCTGAGGATGGTGCCGTTGTTGTCCACGCTGAAGGCGGCGACGGGATTGGGAAGCTGCTGGAACGGCGCCGCGGCCGACGCCGTGCGGGTGATGATCGTCGAACAGCCGGTGGACGGGCAGTCGTAGTAGATCGCCGCGGCAAAGCCGCCGGAGACCGTGCAGTCGCTTCCGCAGTCGGTGGTCGTCACCCCGATGCCGATGATGCCGTTCGCGCCGAAGCTCTGCACGGTGTTGTCGTCGGCGCCGCCGCCCGATGAGCAAGATGCGGGAACGCCGGTGAAGGCGCCGGTGTCGCCGATGACCTGCAGCGGCATGTCGGCCACCTTTTCGCCGCCGATGGTGAAATCAGCCTGGCGGACCGAGCCGAACACATAGCCGTCCACGAAGCCGTAGCACTCGCCGACCGGGTTGTTGCTCGCGTCCTTTTCCAGCGGCAGGGTGCTGAGAATGCTAGGCGTCACCACGGATTGGATCAGGCGCAGGCCCACCGAGCCGGTGTCGACCAGCACATGGTCGATGGTCTGGCAATTGGTCGTGCTGCCCGGCGCGCAGATCGTCACGGTGACGAACGCGGCGTCGTCGGAGGTGTAGGCGTCCGGACCGGTGTTGAGCGCCGCTGGGCCGTTGTCGACGATCATCGAGACAAAATTGGTCAGGGTGGCCGGCGGCGGTGTGGTGCCCGTGGAGCCGCTGCTCGAACTGCCGCCGCCCCCGCCGCCGCCGCCGCCGCAGGCGGCGAGCAGCAGCAAGGCGCTCAGGATGCAGAGGCTTCGGATCATCGCGAGGTTCCTACTGCAGGTCGCGGGCGGAGAAACCCGCGGGCGCGGCCTGCGGGAGGATGGCGACGCCCCAGAAGGCGCCCGAATGGCCGCCGGTGCGCACCACGAAGTCGCTCCGGTCGACGCCCAAGGGCCTGCGCATCCGCCGACCGGCGTGCCGGGCGTTGTCGGACTGGAACGTCGCGAAGTAGCCGCCGAGCAGCTGGCGCAGATCCGGCCGGGCGACGCCGCGCCAGCTGATGGCGAACACCGCGCCGTTGGCGCCGGTGTATTCCCGCACCAGGTTGTGGCGGAGCGTCAGGGTGTGGACCTGGTAGGTCGCGGCGCTGCGGGAGCTGAGGCTCGCGGCCAGGTGGGCCCGATCGGCCTCGACGCTGCTGAAAGGCCCGCCTAGCGCCGCGTGCGCCGGCGCCGAGAGGCAGAAGAGACCCGCCGCGAGCAGAAGCGCCGCCGCGGGATATCGAATTCGGCGAACTGTGCGCGGCGGCTGGGCATGGCGGTTTGGATCCAACGATTCCTCCCAACCGACGCCGGCGCCGCGCGGGCGGCGAAGCGAGATAGCACACGCCGGACGATACACCGCACACGGGAAAACTCTACGGGATTGAGGCCGGGCGTCCCCATTTCAGCGCCCTGTCACCCCGAGGCGACAATGGCCTGGCAGTGGCGACAGAGACCGTCCGCTGGCGCTCGCGATTTGAACGAGACCTCCGACACCAGCCGCCGCCCCGACCGCCGCGCGAGTTGCACCGCCACGCGAGCGTCGCGGCGCTGTGATATTCGCCGACCACCCGGGTGCCGCGCGGGATCAGCACCGCCGAGCCGTCGAAGCTGCGCACGTCGCGGGTGACGACGGCGCGGGCATAGCCGGGCAGGTCGGAATCGAGCGCCGTCTCCAACACCGCCGGGATCATCGCGCCTTGCGCCACCACCTGGCCGCGGTTGTGCAGCACCGTCGCGCTGGCGTGATCGGGCTGGCCGCCTTCCACACGCGCCGCGAACTGCTCGTCGCCGCTGAGGGCGCCGGGCGCGGCCGCGCCGGGATGAGCCGCGGCTGCGATTGCGGTTGCGCTGGAGGCGGCCCCAGTGGGTGCGGGGGCCAACCCGATGTCGCCGGAGGGATCGGCGAGATCGACCACCAGGGTCGGGCTGCGCGCGGTCACCGCGCCGTCCGAGAGCGCGGCAGGCGCGGGCGGCGGCGCGGTGATCATCGGCGGCGGCGCCGACGCGGCCGGCGGCGCGGGCGGCGGCGGGGACCATCGATCCCACGGCCGCGAGGCCGGCCGCCAGCCCCAGGGCGAGCGTGATCGCGCCCGATCTCACGGCGTCGGCCTGCGCTGCGGGTCCGGCGCCAACGACGGGGCCGCGCTCGCCGTGGCGGGGGCCAGCGGCACGGCGGTCGGCGCGACGGTCTCCGGGTCGCGGCGGTAGCGCGTCACCTGAAAGCCGAGCGGATTGAGGAACCGGTCGCCCATGCTCATCGGCGCATTGGTGTAGCGGAAGGTGACGGCGGCCGCCCAGGATTGCTGCGAGCCGGTGGTGGAATTGGGGTCCTGCCGGGTGGTGTCGAACCGCACCAGCGCCGTCGTCGGCGACAGCAGCGAGACGCTCTTGATCGTCGTGCTGACCATCGTCGCGGGCGAGTACAGATTCAGCGGGCTGTCCGGCGTCGTCCGCTGCATCACGCGCTGGTACTGGTCGCGCGCCTCGCCGGCGGACCACAGCATCACCTTGTGATAGGCCTCGCGCAGGTCGGTGGCGTCGACGGTCTCGCGGCCGATGACGTACTGGACCAGGAACGACTGCGTCACCGACTGGTCCTGGGTGAGCGAGCCCGGCTTCAGCCCGCTCGCCAGTTCGACATAGCCGGTCTGGCGATCGACGGTGATCGTGTAGGGCACGACGGTCTTCAGGGGCGCCAATGCGGCCAGGGCGATGGCCTCCAGCACCGCGACAGCGACGGCCGCCAGGGCCACGATCCACGCCAGCCGGCGCGAAGCCCGCTGCGAGCCCTGGATGTCGGCGGCCCAGGTCGCTGCCTCCTGGAAATACTGGGCGCGCCTGGAGTCCACCGGCTTGCCGGTCGGACGGCCGCTCATGTCCAGGGGATTGTTCATGGGATGCTTCTTGGGCCGCTTCTCGCCGCGCGCGGCGCCGCGTTGCGCCGCGCGGCCTGGCCAAGGCGAATCTCGAGCGCCGGCGCCGGTTCGGCGCGCTGGACGGAGGTCGAGATCGTCGTGCGCCGCTCGCCGGCGGCGGCCGGCGTTGCGGGGCGGTCGAACAGCATCGCATCGCGCCGGCCCTGCGCGGCGACCGCCGCCGCCGTCCGCGCCGAGCGGGGCCGCGCCGCGAGGTCTTGGCGTGTGACCACAGTCGTCGCCGCCGCGTCGGGCGCCTGTAGCGCGGCGCGCCGCGTCGGCCACTCGAGCCCACCGGCGATCACCCCGCCGGCGATCACCAGGCCGAGTGAAACGGCGGCGAACACCGTCACCAGCACCACCACGCCGAAGGCGACGCCGGGCAGGTAGACGTCATTGGCCTGCATCGCCTCGATCTGCTGCAGCGACGGCTCCAGCAGCGTCAGCGCGACGCCCAGCATCAGCGTCACCGCCAGCGGCGCCAAGGCGAAGCCGAGGCAGGCGCGCAGCCAGCCGATGAAGAGGCCGCGCGTGGCCTCGAACAGCAGCATGGCGATGAAGATCGGCCCGGTCGCCAGCAGCATCCCGAGCACGACCTTGGCGGCCAGCAGCACGCCCAGGCTGGAAAGCATCAGCACCACCGCCGAGGCCAGCATCAGTTCGGCGTCGAAGCCGGGCTTGGTCAGCAACGAGGAGAGCATGCCGGCGGCGTTCCCGCCGGTCGGATTGAGCGGCGTTCCGCCGCCGCCGACCGCGACCGGCGTCACCGGCGCGCCGGGCGGCGTCGCGGGCGAGAACGATGTCAGGTCGGTGAACGCGCGCTGCAGGCCGTCGAACACGTCGCCGCCCGCCGTCGCGCCGTGGTCGCCGAGGCCGCGCAGGATGAGGTCGGCCAGCTGCTGCGGCCCGAAGAACAGCACGTGATAGACCAGCGCCTGGTAGGTCGACCACTGGGTGCCAGCGCCACCACCGCGCCCAGCTTCACCGCGGTCAGGGCGAAGTCGCCGACGTTGAGCTGCGCGCGGCCGAGCATCAGCTGATAGCCCACGAACGCCACATAGAGCGTCAGCAGCACCGTCAGCACCTGCGGGAAAACGCCGGACGATTGGAACAGGGTGTCGTAGCCGCCGCGCACCAACTGCTGCGGGTTCGCCCAGGACGATGTTCAGCTCTTGGCCAGGGCGTCGTAAACTGGTTCTCAGCCAAGGCGCCCAGGAAGCCACACAATGAACCACCGCACCGATCTGACCCAGGCCAGCGCCGCTGATCTCTCGGCCCTTTACCGGTCGGGCGCGGCGTCGCCGGTCGAGGCCGTGGGCGTGATCCTGGCCCGCGCCGAGGCGGTGAACCCGCGGATCAACGCGCTCACCATCATCGACACCGAGGCGGCGCTGGCGGCGGCGCGGGAGTCGGAGGCGCGCTGGCGGCGCGGCGAGCCGCTGTCGGCGCTGGACGGCGTCCCGGTCTCGGTCAAGGAGCTGGTGCGCGCCAAGGGCTGGCCGCACAGCATGGCAAGCCGGCTCACGGACAAAACCCCGGCGAGCGACGACGCGCCGGCGGTGGCGCGGCTGCGCGAGG
>Ga0302325_10017141_pt1 | contig 15326 bp, 14 predicted proteins | sample Palsa_T0_2_FD_201948 | JGI IMG/M metagenome (GOLD analysis project Ga0302325, IMG submission 201948) | Peat permafrost microbial communities from Stordalen Mire near Abisko, Sweden - Palsa_T0_2 | ecosystem: Environmental > Terrestrial > Soil > Palsa > Peat permafrost | place: Sweden: Abisko... | reverse complement strand
CGCTCCGCGAGCCAGCCGCTGAGCGAGCCCCAGCCGCAGCCGAGGTCGAGGATCTCCATGCCGTCCTCGACGCCGGCCCGCTGGCAGGAGAGTGCAAGCATCGCCTCCTCGGCCTGGGCGAGGCTCTCGACGCCCTCCGACCAGAGGCAGCACGAGTACTTGAGCCGCGGGCCGAGAACGAGACGGAAGAGCTCGGGGGCGACCTCGTAGTGCTGGCTGTTTGCAGCCGCGGTCTCGATCGCGACCGGCGAGGCGCGCAGCTCCGCCAGCCAGGCCTCCAGGCGCGCCTCCTGTGCCTCGTGATCGCCGCGGCGGACGCTGGCGAGACGGCGCCGGCAGGCGACGCGGATGCCCGCACGCAGGAGCGGATCGGTCAGCGTCTCGGGAACCACGGCACAAAGACGCTCGTCTCGCGCTGGTAGCGCCGGTAGTCCTCGCCCCGCGACCGGAGCGCCTGCTTCTCGCTCGGGGGGATTCCCGTCACGAAGAGGACGAGGACGAGGAGGAGCGCCGGGGTCAGCATGCCGAGAGGGCCGAAGGGCGCGGGGACCGCCACGAGCGCGAGGCCCACCCACACGACCCACTCGAAGAAGTAGTTCGGGTGGCGTGAGGTGCGCCAGAGGCCGACCCGCGCCGTGCGACCGCGGTTGGCCGGGTCGGCCTTGAAGACGGCGAGCTGCCGGTCGGCGATCGACTCGCCGAGTACCCCCGCTGCCCAGAGCCCGACGCCGATCCACTCGAGCGCACCGATCCGCCGCGAGCGGTCATAGGAGGCGAGCAGGAGCGGGATCGAGAACACGACGATGAGCAGCGCCTGCGCCTCGAAGAAGACGAGGAAGTTGCGGTCTGCCCGGCGGCCGTAGCGGCCGCGCATCTCCGCGTAGCGGCGGTCCTCGCCCTTCCTGCCGAGAACCCGTCCCAGCAGGATGTAGCTGCCGAGCCGCAGGCTCCACAGCGCGACCAGCGCGCCGGCGAGCAGACGCTGGGAGAGCGCGCCACCGCCGAGGGTCGCGTCGAGGACGCCGAGCAGCCCGATGCCGTAGGCCCAGCCGACATCGACGGGGGTCGCATCGTGGGAGGCCACCTGGGCAAGCCAGAGGCAGGCCATCAGCGCGCAGGCGGCGCCCGCACCCACCCCGAGGAGCGCCCAGGCGCTCACGCGAGCGCTTCGACGGCCGCCTCGGCCTGACGGGTGAGCTCCCGCGCCGCCGCGATCGTCGGGCGCCTGCGCTCCACGGGAATCAGGTCTCCGACCCTGACGCGCATCGCCCGGCGCGGCAGGATCTGACGGGTGTTCTCCATCCGCACCGGGACGATCGGAACGCCGTAGGCCAGCGCGAGCCGCGCCGCGCCCCGGTGCCAGCGGCGATTCCCGCCGGGCCGCGAGGTTCCGCGCGGAAACATGCCGAGCAGCTCGCCCTCCTCGAGCAGGGCGCCGGCACGCTCCATCGCACCGGTGTCGCCGCTGCCCCGATCGATCGGGAATGCCCCGTAGGACTCCATCGCCCAGCGCAGGCCGGGGTAGCGCCAGAGCTCGGCCTTCGCCATGAAGCGGACGCGCCTTCGGGTCGCGAGACAGAGGATCCAGGGGTCGAACAGCGACTCGTGGTTTGCTACCAGGATGCACGGCCCGTCGCGTGGCACGTGCTCAACGCCGCTCACGTCGATCCGGTAGATCAGCTCGAGCAGCCAGCGCAGCTGCAGCAACTCGGAGAACCGCCAGAGGATCATTCGGGCCGACCTCCCGCGGACCGTGCGAGGAGAAGCTGGGCGTCGCGGAGCCAGTGCGTCCGGAAGCATGCCTCGCAGGAGGCCAGGTAGAACTCCCAGATGCGCTCGAAGCGACCGTCGTCGTAGCCGAGCTCGCGGAGCTCCGAACGAGAGGCATGGAAGCGTCGGCGCCACTCGCCGAGCGTCTCGGCGTAGTGGGCTCCGATCTCGTCGATCCCGTAGAGCGAAAGGGTCGAGGCAGCCGCGATCGCGGGCGCCAGTGCGGCGAGCGAGGGGATCAGACAGCCGGGAAAGACGTAGCGCTCGATCCAGTCGGGCGTCGCCCGGTAGCGCGCGAAGCGCTGATCGGGGACGAGGATCGTCTGGATGCACGCGGAGCCTCCCGGGGCGAGCACGCGGTCGATCGTCGCGAAGTAGTCGCACCACTGATCCTCCCCGATTGCCTCGAGCATCTCGATCGAGACGACCTTGCTGAAGCTGCCCTCGACGAGCCGGTAGTCGCGTTCGAGGATCTCGACCCGCTGGGCCAGGCCGGCGGCCGCCAGACGCTCTCGTGCCAGCACCGCCTGCTCGGCCGAGATGGTGATACCGGTGACCCTCGCGCCGTACTCGCCCGCGGCGACGAGGGCAAAAGAGCCCCAGCCGCAGCCGATCTCGAGCACGTGGTCGTCGGGGCCGAGCCCGAGCTTGTCGCACACCCGCCGCAGCTTACGTCGCTGCGCCTCCGCAAGCGGCTCGCCCGAGTAGGCAAAGACCGCACAGGAGTAGGTCATCGTCTCGTCGAGCATGTGCGCGAAGAGCTCGTTTCCGAGGTCGTAGTGGTAGGCGATGTTGCGCCGGGCACGGCGAAGATTGTTGCGGCGGCGAAGCCGGGGCCGCGCGGTCATCAAACGGTGCAGGCGCGGATGTCGCTCGCGCGCTGCGGCCGCGTTCTCGAGCAGGAGCCCGACCACGCCGGGGATGTCGTCGGCGTCCCACTCCCCGGCGACGAAGGACTCGCCGAGCCCGAGCGAGCCGCGGGTCGCGATCCGGGCGAGAAGTCGGGGCGAGCGGATCCTCATGCGTGCTTCCGGGCCCGACCCAAAACGCAGGATGCGGCCGTCGGGCATCTCGACGACGAGCGTTCCTCCCGTGATCCGGGGCAGCACTCCCTCGAGGACCCGTGCAGCGAGGCGCCCCAGCAGCCGGCCGCGCGCAGGCGGCTCGGCTCGCAGCGTCCGTTCGACGACGCTCACGGCCGCAGCGATCCCTCGCCCGGCACGAAGGGCGGCTTGTGGTGGAAGGGGACGCCCTTGAGCTTGAGCCGGAGCGCCTGCCAGTGGATCCGCGCGATCACCTGCGCCGGCTGGAGCGGATAGCGGAGGAGTGCAGCGGAGAGCGAGCGGTTGGTCAGCTCGACCCGGCGGGCGTGCATCACCGCGGTCAGCGGCCGGCGGCCGTTTTCCCGCACGTGGATGCGCGCCCAGACCTCCGCGCCCGGCTCGGAGAAGGCGTACTCGTAGGACTGGTCGAGTCCGAAGAAGGGCGAGACGTGGAGGTGCTTGTCGTGCTCGTAGCGGAGCTCTGACCCGCGCAGCACCTCGGGGAGTCGCTCCCCGAAGGTGTTGTTCAGCTCGGCGACGATGCAGGCGAGCGAGCCGTCCTTCCGGTAGCACCAGAAGAAGGAGACCGGGTTGAAGACGTAGCCGAGGATGCGCGCCTGGGCGAGCATGAGGACGCGCTCGACCGTCGGGTCGTCGACCAGCTCCAGGAGGTCCCGCTTGAGCGGCCCCCCGTCGAGGTGATCGCGGTCGCGAATCGAGACGACGTTCGGCCGGTTGACCGAGACGAGCGCGAGCCGCTGCGCGAGCTCGGGCAACTCGTCGAGGTCGATCAGGAAGCTCGAGAGCGGGTAGCGGAAGCTGTGGCGCACCGGCTCGCGTCGACTGTGCACGAGCGTGCCCAGGTAGAGCGCGGATCTCACCACTCCACCCCGAGCGCGGCCGCGGCCTCGACGCCGGAGGCGAGCCCCGCCTCGTGGAAGCCGTTGCCGAGGTGTGCGCCGGCGTAGTGGGTGCGGCGCTCGCCCGAGAGTGCTCGCAGCGCGGCCTGTGCACCCGTCGTCGTCGGCGTGTAGAGAGGGTGGGAGTAGCGAAAACGCGCGATCACGGCCTCGTCGGGGACGGGCGCGTTGAGCGTGACGCAGTAGTCGTCGTCGGCCTCGAGACTCTGCAGGTTGTTCAGCCAGTAGGTGACGGTCGGCTGCCCGTCTCCTGCAAGCAGGTAGTTCCAGGAGGCACGCGCCGCCCGTGCGCGCGGCAGCAGTGTCGCGGAGGTGTGCAGCACGGCCGAGTTCTCGGAGTACTCGAACGAGCCGAGGACGCGCGCCTCCTGCGCCGAGGGGTCGGCGAGGAGCGCCAGCGCCTGGTCGGCGTGCGTGGCGACGACGACCCGGTCGAAGTGACGCAGCGCGCTGTCGTCGGTGCGCAGCGTGACACCGTCGAGGAGACGGCGTAGCTCGAGGACACCCAGTCCGAGATGAAGCCGCGGCCCGAGCGCGCCGGCGATCGCATCGACATAGGCGCGGCTCCCGCCCGCGACCGTGCGCCAGCTGAAGCGACGAAAGCCGAGCATGCCGTGATGGTCGAAGAATCGGATCGCGACGGCCGCCGGGAACTCAAGCGCCCGCCCGGGCGGGGTCGACCACAGTGCCGCCGTCAGGGGCACCAGGAAGTGCCGCCGGAAGGCGCGCGAATACCCGCGCCGGTCGAGGTACTGCTCGAGAGAGTCGCGTTCGTCGAGCTCGTCCAGCGAGGCCGCGGCGGTACGAAGCCAGCGTGAGACCTCGGCGAGCAGCGCGTAGAAGCGCGGGCTCGCGAGGTTGGCGGCGCGCGCGAAGGGACGACGGCCCGACCATTCGAGCCCGCAGCGCCCGCAGCTCACCGAGAACGACATTCTCGACTCGACGCTCTCCACCCCGAGCTCGGCGAAGAGCCGGCAGAGGCGAGGGTAGTTCGGCAGGTTATAGACGAGGAACCCCGTGTCGAGCGCGAGGCCGTTGTGGAGATAGGTGTTCGCGTGTCCGCCCGCCCGGGCCTCCCGCTCGAAGACCTCGACCTCGTGTGCGCGCGCGAGCAGACGAGCCGCGGCAAGCCCGGAGATGCCTGCACCGATAACTGCGATCCGTATGGGTCGACCTCCATCGTCGCCTCCCTAAGCTTCGTTCGAGCAGCTGCAGCGGTTCACACAAAAATCTAATTGGGGCGCCGCCACCGGCGCGGACCACGCCGCCCCGATCCGACGCCTGGCAGGCGGCGCGGGTCGTGAACCGGGCTCGGTCCCCGGCGGGGCGGACGCGGCCGCGATCCCTCCCTGGCGGCGCGAGACGCACCGCGCCGATGTCTGCGCCGCGGCCGCGACGGATGCGACACTTCGGGCCTGACATGGGTGTAGAGCGAGGAGTCGCGAGGGGCCAGCTCGTGCCCGAGGAGCGTCGAAGACTGATCCTCGAGCTCCTTCGCGAGCGCCGCAGCGTCACGGTCGGCGCGGTCGAGCAGCAGTTCGCCGTCTCCCCGATGACCGCTCGCCGCGATCTCGCGATCCTCGTTCGCGAGGGCCACGCGAGGCGGACACACGGCGGTGCGATGCTCCCGGACCTCGCGGCTCACGAGGACTCGTTTCGCCACCGGCTGGAGCTCGAGGTCGCCGACAAGGAGCGTCTGGCGCGGGCGGTCGTGGCGACGCTCGAGCCGAGCGAGACGGTGTTCGTCGACTCCTCGACAACGGGGTTCTACGTCGCGCGGGCGATTCTCGAAACCGGCGTCGCCGTGACGGTCCTCACGAGCTCCCTGCCCGTGATCAGTCTGCTCGGCAACGCCGACGCGCCGAACGTCGACCTGATCGGACTCGGGGGCACCTTTCGCAAGCTCACCCACTCCTTCGTCGGCCCCGATACCGTCCGCGCCCTGCGCGGGTACCTCGTCGATCGCGTCGTCTTCTCCGTCAAGGGAGTCACCAGGGAGGGCTTCCTCACCGACGCCGACCCGCTGGAGGCGGAGGTCAAACGATCGATGATCGCCCACGCGCAGACCGCCGTTCTGCTTGCGACCGCACAGAAGTTCGAAGACCGGGGGCTCGCCGTCGTCGGACGCGTCGAGGACGTCGACCTGGCCTACGTCACCGAGCCGACCCTCGACGGCATCAGAATGCTCGAGGCCCACGGCGTCTCGACCCGCCGCGCCTGAGAAGGGCTCGGCGTACAGCGACGGGGCCGCTCCGGGGGCCTCTCGCGCGCGCAGGCGCCGATCCCGGCAGCCGTTATCGAGATCGCGGCACCCTCCGCGGGGCTGCCCTCGACCCCGCCCATCCCGCTCCTTCGACCTGCCTGGCATCCGCTCCCCCCGACCGGTCGGGCCAGGAATCGTGCTCGCGCCGGGTCGGGCTGGCGGGTCATCACGCCCCGCCCCGCGGCACCGCTACCGACCGGGCCGGGCGTTAGTCTGGCTTGCATCCGGGCCTCGGACGCAGGTTTCGATGATCCCTCTTCTCGCGCTGCTCTACGCGAACATCCGGCGACATCACGTCGCCGCGCTGCTCTGCATGGCCGCCCTCTCGATCCTCGTGGGCGGAGCGCTCTTCTCCCTCAGCGAGCACGTGTCGTACGGCACCGCCGTCTACTGGGCTGTCGTCACAGCTTCGACGGTCGGCTACGGCGACGTGACGCCCCACACTACTGCGGGGCGGATCGTCGCCATCGCGGTGATCGTCACAACGATCCCGGTCCTCGCGGCTGTGTTCGCGCTCGCGGCCGGCCTCGCCGCCCTCGTCCAGTTCAGGAGGTTGTTCGGCATGGAGAACGTTGACCCCACCGGGAGCTTCAGCGTCGTCTACGGCATGCAGCCGGCGGTACCGCAGATTCTCGAGGAGCTCATCGCCGGCGGCCGCACGGTGGTGCTCGTCGCAGACGTCGAGCCGAGCGAGGTGCACCGCGACGTGCGGCTGATCGCGGGCGACCCGACCAACGACATGGTGATCAGGAAGAGCCATCCCGAACGTGCCGACGACGCGCTCGTCGCCTGCCCCGACGACGGCGACGTCCTCGTGACCTGCGTCGCGCTGCGTTCGCTTGCGCCGAGCCTCGATGTCTTCGCGCTCGCGCGCGCGCCGAAGATCGCCCAGGCACTGCGCGACCTCGGCGTGTCCCGGACGCTCTCGTCGGATGAGCTGGTCGCCCACACGCTCGCCAAGAGCCTCGAGGCGCCGCACGCAGGCGACCTGCTGCTGCGGCTGATCGATTCCGAGCGCTACCGGATGGAAGAGATTCCGGTCGCCGACGCAATGGTCGGGGTCAAGGCGAACACGCTGCAGCTGAACCCGCCCGCGATCGTCCTCGGGGTGCTCCGGGGGGGCGAGGTGGCGCCCGTCTTGACCGACGACCCCGACCTGAGAGCGGGTGACGTGCTGATCACGCTCGCTGCACGCAGCGGGAAAAGCTGAGCCGGCGGGGCGCACAGCTCGGCGACGGTCGCAAGGCGGCTCCCCCGAGCCGGGCGCGGTCCCCCTTCGATCGGGACCGGAGTCCGAGGGCACGTCCGGTTCGGTGCTCGCCCGATGCTGCGCGACCCGGTCGCGTCGGCGAGCAGACCGGTCGCGGCCGCCCCCGAAAGAGCGGTCGGCGGAAGCTCTACACGCGCCGAGCGGCCGCCGCGCGTCCGCGGATCTCGCGGCGCTTGAGCAGCTCGCGGGCCCGGCGGACGAACGAGGAGGCGTTCGGCACGAGCACGCTCAGCAGGAGCAGGCCGCCGGTGACGATGCCGAGTGCCAGCTCGTTGAAGTTGGTCAGGAAGAGGGCGTTCTGGAGACCAGCGAAGACGAAGACCGCGAGCACGACCCCGAAGATCGATCCGGTGCCACCGAAGATCGAGACGCCGCCGAGGAGCACGACGGCGACGACGCTGAGCTCGTCGCCGAGCCCGTTGTCCTGGACAGCCGTCGAGAGGCGGAAGGTGTAGAGGATGCCGGCCGCGGAGCAGACGACACCCGAGACGATGAACAGGCTCGTCTTGATCCGCTTGACGCGGATGCCCGCGAAGAGCGCCGCTTCCTTGTTGGCGCCGATCACATACAGCGACCGTCCGAGCGGGGTGAAGTGGAGCGTGACGCCGAACCCGAGCGCGAGAATGAGAAAGATGAGGACCGAGTAGGAGAGGAACGTGTGCGGAACGGGGTCCACCCCGATGCTCGTGTAGGAGGATGGGAAGTTCGAAATGGTGTTCGGGCCGAGCAGGATCGTGGCGATCCCGCGGTAGAGCGTGAGCGTACCGATCGTCACCGCGAGGGACGGCAGCCCCGCACGCGTGACGAGCAATCCGTTGAACGCACCCGTGACGACGCCGACGGCGAGGACGACCGGGATGATCAACGGCATCGACCAGCCGTGACTCCAGAGGTCGCCGACCAGCGCGCTCGCAAGCCCGAGCGTCGAGGCGACCGAAAGGTCGATCTCGCCGCTGATCACGATGAAGGTCAGCGGCAGCGTCATGATCGCCACCTCTCCGACCGAGATGCAGAGGTAGAAGAGGTTGCCGCTGGTCAGGAACTGCGACGAGACCCCGACTCCGAGCAGCACGATCGCGACCGAAGCGATCAGGAGGCCCGACTCCCAGCGGAGGAGCGGCCGTATCCGTGCCCGCTGCCCGGTGCTCGGGTCGCGCCCCGCCGCGGGCTCCGACACCGTCGCTGTCAGGTCAGGCTCCAAGCCGCGACCTCCGACGCAGGGCGGCCGTCAGCTGCACCGTGATCGCCCGATCGAGCACGATGGCCGAGAGCAGCAGCAGCCCCGCGATCGCCTCGTCCCAGTAGGAGGAGATACCAAGGACGTAGAGAGCCGAGTTGATCGTATTCAGGAGGAGCGCGCCCAGCGCCGCCCCGACGACGGTCCCGCTGCCGCCGAAGATCACGACGCTGCCGACAACGACGGCGGCGATGACCTGGAGCTCGTACCCGGTGCCGGCAGTCGAGTCGATCGTCCCGTACTGGGCCGCCCAGAGGACGCCGGCGATCCCGGCGAGCGCGCCGCTCAGCACGAAGGCCGTGAACACCCGGCGCGCGATCGGGATGCCCGCGAGCCGTGCTGCGTCCGGGTTCGAGCCGATCGCGTAGAGATCCCGGCCGGAGCGAAACGAGCGCAGATAGTAGGCGACGATGGCCACGGCGAAGGCGATCACGAGCGCAAGATCGGGGACGCCCCCGACCGTCGCCTGCGGAATGTTCAGGAACGCGTCGGGGAGCGAGCTCGCGACGACCTGGCCGCCGCCGACGACCAGAATGTCGATTCCGCGGATGATGTAGAGCGTCGCCAGCGTCACCACGAGGCTCGGAACGCGGCCGATCGTGGTCAGCAAGCCGTTGGCGACGCCGCAGCCGATTCCGATCCCCAGTCCGATCAGGAAGACGAGGAGGATCGGCGACCCCGGGTGCGTTCCGAAGGTGTCGGCGGAGACAAAGGCCGACAGTCCGAGCACCGAGCCGACCGAGAGGTCGTAGTTGCGGGTGAGGACGACCATCGTCTCCCCGATCGCGAGCAGGGCGAAGACCGCCGTATCGGTGAGGACGAAGCGCAGCTCCTGAAGGCTGAGAAACCGCGACTGGATGCTCGCGGTGACAATCACCAGAAGCGCGAGCACTGCGATGATCCCGAACTCCCGGACCCGGAAGACGAGATCGACGAGCCGGCGGGGGCTCGCGCCGGAAGGCCGCGCGGCCACTTCGGGCCTGGCGCTCATCGGGCGGACGCAGCCGTGGCCTGACCGGTTGCCGCGGCGAGGATCGTCTCCTCGGATGCCGCAGCCTGCGTCAGCTCGGTGACGAGGCGGCCCTCGCGCATGACGAGGATCCGGTCGGCGACGCGGAGGACCTCGGGCAGCTCGGAGGAGATCATCAGGATCGCGACGCCCTCGCCGGCGAGCTCGTCGAGCAGCCGGTGGACCTCTGCCTTCGTAGCGACATCGATCCCGCGCGTCGGCTCGTCGACTATCAGAAGCGAGGGTCGGCGGGCAAGCCACTTTGCCAGCACGACCTTCTGCTGGTTCCCGCCCGAGAGCGAGCTCACGGGGTTCGCGAGGCTGCCGTACTTGATCTGCAGCTTGAGGGCCCAGTCGGCTGCGAAGAGGCGCTCGCTCGCGCCGCGGATCAGTCCGAACCGGCGGAGGCGCCTGAGCGAGGCGAGCGCGATGTTGCGACTGATCGAGGCACTCATGACGAGCCCCTGCTGGCGGCGGTCCTCCGGCACGAAGCCGATCCCCGCAGCCATCGCGGTGGTAGGGGAGCCGCGCGCGAGCTTGCGCCCGGCGATCGTCACCGAGCCCGCGTCGTAGCGGTCGATACCGAAGATCGCGCGGGCGACCTCGCTACGGCCCGCACCGACGAGACCCGCGAGTGCGACGATCTCCCCGGCGCACACGCGGAGGTTGACGTCGAGGAAGACGCCCTCGCGCGTCAGACGGCTGACCTCGAGCACGGTCGCCCCGACGGCCTGCTGCGCCGTCTCGCGCTCGGGAAGGTCGCGCCCGACCATCGCCCGGACGAGGTCCTCGGGGCTGAGCCCCGTGAGCTCTCTTGCGAGCACGACGCGCCCGTCGCGCAAGACCGTGACCCGTTGACAGAGGTCGAAGACCTCCTCGAGCCGGTGGGAGATGAAGAGAACAGCCGCCCCCGAGTCGCGCAGCGCGTTTGCGACGCCGAAGAGGCGCTCGACCTCGACGGCCGAGAGCGCCGCGGTGGGCTCGTCCATGACGATGACACGAGCCTCGAACGAGAGCGCCTTCGCGATCTCGACGAGCTGCTGTTCGGCGATCGAGAGCCCGCGTGCGATCCGCTCGAGCTCGAGTCGAACGCCGAGCCGCTGGAAGATCGCCTCCGCCTGGCGACGCATGGCGCGGCGGTCGATGCGCCGTCCGGCGCGCAGCGGCTGGCGGCCAACGAAGATGTTCTCGACCACGGTGAGATCCGGGAAGAGCGTCGGCTCCTGATAGATCACCGCGATGCCGGCGTCGCGGGCGGCGGCGGGACCGCCGAGCGCGACCTCGACGCCGCGGACGAGCAGCTGTCCGCTGTCGGGTGGGTGGACGGCGGCGAAGATCTTGACGAGCGTCGACTTGCCGGCGCCGTTCTCGCCGACGAGCGCGTGGGCCTCGCCGGGGTAGAGGTCGATCGACACGTCCTCGAGCGCCTGAATCGCGCCGAAGCTCTTCGTCGCGCGCCGGAGCGAAAGCACCGGCAGGCGATCGAGCGCGCCTTCACCCCCGCCTGCGTCGATCGACTCAGATACCACGGAGCATCATCACATCCTTCGGGATCACAGCCTAGAGAGGACGCGTCTCCGATCGAGCCGCGGCCCGGGCGCCGGCAGGGTGCCGGCGCCCCGGACGGGCCGGGCTAGAAGTTGAACTTGGCGATGTTCGCCTTGTTGAACACGTAGGGCGCGCCGAGCAGGATCGTGTGGTCGGCGCCGACGGTGAACGTGCCGAGCTTGCCCGCGCTGAACGACTGGCCCGTCGCGTTCGTGATCGCCTTCGAAGCGAGCTCGACGCCCGCGTAGGCCGCGAGATAGCCGAGGTCGGCGGGGTTCCAGAGCTCGAATGCCTTGACCGTGCCGTCGTCGACGTACTTCTTCATCGCGTCGGGGGTTCCGAGCCCGGTCAGCTGGATCTTCCCGCGGTACTTCGCGGTGTCGAGCACGGCTGCGGCGGCGGCGATCCCGACGGTCGTGGGCGAGATGATGCCCTTCAGGTTCGGGTACTGCTGGAGAAGGCCCTCGGTCACCTGGGTCGCCGTCGTCGGATCGTCGTTGCCGTAGACGATCTTGACGAGCTGCATCTTCGGATACTTCTTGAGCTCTGTCTTCATGTACGCGATCCACGCGTTCTGGTTCGTGGCAGAGGCCTCCGCCGAGACGATCGCGATCTGACCGGACTTGCCGATCTCGTTGGCGAGCAGATCGACCTCGCTCTCACCGATCCCCTGCGTGCTCGCCTGGTTGATGAACAGGTCGCGGCAGGCGGGCGCGTCGGAGTCGTAGGTGACAACCGTGATCCCCTTCTGCATCGCCGAGTTGAGCGTCGGACAGAGCGCCGAGGGATCGGTCGCCGAGACGAGCAGGATGTTGGCACCCTTGGTGATCGCGGCCTGGATCGCCGGAATCTGCGACGCCGGAGTGGCGGCGGTACCGCTGGTCTCGGATGCCGTCTCTCCGAGCGCGTCGAACGCGGCGATCGCTCCGCCCGACTTGGCGCTGTCGGCGGTCGTGAAGTAGGAGTTTCCGAGGTTCTTGGGGATGACGAAGGCCTTCAGACCCTTCGTCAGCGGGGCCGCCGCCGAGGCGACGGCGATCGGGACGACACCGAACGCGCAGGCCAGCCCAAGCGCTGTTCCCGCCCACTGCGGTCGCTTTCTAGGAGAACCATTCATCTTTCGAGTCCTTTCCACGAAGCTAGAAGTGGTTTGACGACGACCATGAACGACGACCGTCCCTCTGACCCGGTTCCCCCACCCCGGACACACCGGCCGGCGCCCCCGAGCGGCAGACGATCCCGTTGTAGCAGCGAGCATCTGTTCGAGGGCCTTGTATGATCGAGTGGTCAGTTGTGGTGGAGTTACGCAATTAGACGGCAATGGGCGATCATAAGCGATCAAGGTTCGTGATGCTAGTCTCGATGTTCACCACCCGGCCACGGGGGCTCCCGATGCCCGAGTTCGTCCATCTCAGCTGGGACATCGCTCGCTGGGATGGCGCTCGCCGGCCCGATCCCAGGCGACGGCGAGCCGGGCCGCGGAGCGTACGGTGAGCGACTCCGCCCAGGTCGCGTTCGACCTCGGGGCCGAGAGCGGGCGCATGGTTGTCGGGCGCTACGACGGCACGAGCCTCGCTCTCGAGGAGGCCGTGCGGTTCCGCAATCGCGCCGTCCGGCTTCCCGACGGCCTCTACTGGGACGCACTCGCTCTCTACGCCGAGATCTGTGCGGCCCTCGCCGGACTCAGCGCGGGCGGCGTCGCCGTGCGAAGCGTCGGGATCGACTCCTGGGGCTGCGACTTCGGGCTGATCGACCACCGGGGCGCGCTCGTCGGAAACCCGCTCAGCCATCGCGACGGCCGCGCCGGGCGAGCGATGGAAGCCGCGTTCGCACGCGTCAGCGCCGAGGAGATCTACGAGACGACGGGGATCCAGTTCCTGCCGTTCAACACGCTCTTCCAGCTCGTCGCGCTCGAGGAGAGCGGCGGGCTGGGCGCCGCCGAGAGCCTGCTCTTGATCCCCGATCTGCTCGGCTACTGGCTGAGCGGCCGGCGGGTGGCCGAGGTCACAAACGCGAGCACCACCCAGCTCCTCGACGTTCGAACCGGCCGCTGGGCGACGGGGCTGATCTCGAGGCTCGGCATCGAACGGACGCTCCTTCCTGGCCTGGTCGCGCCCGGCGAGATCGTCGGGCGTCTGCTCCCCCACGTCGCCGAGGCGACCCGTCTGCCGGCGTCGACCCCTCTTGTCGCCGTCGCCTCCCACGACACCGCCTCGGCGGTCGTCGCCGTCCCGTTCGAACTCCGCGGCGGTGCGGCCTACATCTCGAGCGGCACCTGGTCGCTCGTCGGTGTCGAGGTGACGGCGGCCGTTGTCTCCGACCGGGCCCGCGAGGCCAACCTGACAAACGAGCGGGGTTTCGGCGAAACGATCCGGCTGCTCAAGAACGTCATGGGTCTCTGGCTCGTCCAGGAGTGCCGTCGCGCCTGGGTCGCGGGAGGGGCGGCGCCGAGCTACACCGACATGGCCGAGCTCGCGCGCGAGGCACCACAGGGGGGACCGCTTTTTGACCCCGATATCCCGACGCTTCTCGCACCGGGAGAGATGCCGACCCGTATCCGTAGTCTCTGCCGACGGTGCGGGCAGGACGCTCCCGACGATCGAGCTGTGCTGATCCGCGCGGTGTTCGAGAGCCTCGCCTGCAAGTATCGCTTCGTGCTCGAGGAGCTCGAGCTCGTGACCGCGACCGCCATCGAGGTCGTGCACGTGATCGGCGGAGGCGCCAACAACGAGTTCCTCTGCCAGTTGACGGCGAACATCGCGCGGCGTCCCGTGCTCGCCGGCCCGGTCGAGGCGGCGGCGCTCGGAAACATCGTCGTCCAGCTGCACGCCTTCGGTGAGCTCGCATCGCTCGCCGAGATGCGCGAGCTCGTGCGGAGCTCGACAGAGGTGCGCCTCTACGAGCCCGATCCTCTCTCCTCCTCGTGGGAGGCGCTCTACGACCGCTTCCGGCTCCTCGCCTGCCCCGATCCGGTCGACGGGGTCATGCGATGAACTCCGGCTACGCACAGCTCGCGGCCACCCTGTCGGGACGCGGGGACGAGATCGAACGCGTCGAGCAGGCGCTTCGCAGCCAGCGGATCGAGACGCCGTCGTGGGCGTTCGGGAACTCGGGGACACGGTTTGGCGTCTTCCCGCAAGCGGGCGCGCCGCGAACGACGGTCGAGAAGCTCGAGGACGCGGCACAGGTGCAGCGCTACACCGGCATCGCGCCCTCGGTCGCTCTGCACATCCCCTGGGACCGGGTCGATGACTTCGGGGCGCTCCGCACCTCGGCGGCGGCGCTCGGGCTGCAGCTCGGCGCGATCAACCCGAACCTCTTCCAGCAGGCCGACTACAGGCTCGGCAGCCTCTGCAACCCCAGCGCGGAAATCCGCCAAGCGGCGATCGACCACCTACTGGACTGCGTCGGGATCGCGGCCGAGACGGGGTCTGACTCGATCTCGCTCTGGCTCGCGGACGGCACGAACTACCCGGGTCAGGATTCGCTCGGCGCGCGCCGCGACCGACTCGTCGCCTCTCTCCGCCCCGTCTACGCGGCCATGCCGGAGGGGCTCGAACTCCTCGTCGAGTACAAGCTCTACGAGCCGGCCTTCTATGCCACCGATCTCGCCGACTGGGGCTCCGCGCTCGCCCTCTGCCAGGAGCTCGGTCCCCGCGCACGCGTGCTCGTCGATCTCGGCCACCACGCCCAGGGCGTCAACATCGAGCAGATCGTCTCGCTCCTGCGGCGCGCCGATCGCCTGGGCGGATTCCACTTCAACGACCGCAAGTACGGCGACGATGACCTGATCGTCGGTTCGATCGACCCCTTCCAGCTCTTCCTGATCTTCGCCGAGCTCGTCTCGACCGGATCACTCGCCGCGGGCGTGCGTCTAACGATCGACCAGTCCCATAACATCGAACCGAGGATCGAGGCGATGATCCAGAGCGTCGTCAACCTCCAGGAGGCCTACGCGAAGGCGCTGCTCGTGCAGTGGCCGGCGCTCGAGCGGGCCCAGCTCGCAAGCGATGTCCTAGCCGGGCACCGCGTTCTGCTCGACGCGTTCAACACCGACGTCCGCCCCCTCTGCGCGAAGGTTCGTTCGGATCTTGGAGCCGCGGCAGACCCGGTTGCGGCCTTTCGGGCGAGCGGCTACACGGCCAGCGTGAGCGAGAAACGTAAGGGAGGAGACGCGGCCGGATGGCGCTGAGCACCGTTCACACTCGAACAGGAGCCGAACCTTCATGGCAATGACCGTTCCGACATCGATCGAGAACCTCTGGG
>Ga0302325_10017139_pt1 | contig 15327 bp, 8 predicted proteins | sample Palsa_T0_2_FD_201948 | JGI IMG/M metagenome (GOLD analysis project Ga0302325, IMG submission 201948) | Peat permafrost microbial communities from Stordalen Mire near Abisko, Sweden - Palsa_T0_2 | ecosystem: Environmental > Terrestrial > Soil > Palsa > Peat permafrost | place: Sweden: Abisko... | reverse complement strand
GACGGACATCTTGATGTCCGTCCGCCGCTCATTCTCCTCCCGGTCGATGCGCGCAAGCCCGGGCCGGGTCTCGACGGTCGCCAGCTCCCCCAGGGTGAGCCGTTCGCCGTTGGAGCCGTAGATTGGGATATTGCGTATGGCCCCCACGTCCGAAACGGAGCGCGGGGTCAGCTTCACCACCAGATCGAAGGTTCGCTCCCCTTCGAGAACCTGGGTCGCAGCCTGGCCTCCGATCGCCGTGGCAATCACCGTCTGCACATCGGCCACTGACAGACCGTAGCGGGCGATGGCCGCGCGATCGACCGCTATCTGAATTTGCGGCTGGCCCAGCAGCAGGTCCGTGCTGACATCCGCGGCGCCGGGAACTCCTTTCACAATGCCGACAATCTGATTGGCGTAGCCCTGCAGCCTGACCGGGTCGTCGCCATATAGCTTGATCGCCAGCTCGCTTTTTACGCCGGAGACGGCCTCGTCCACATTATCCTCGATGTACTGGCTGAACTGCGTCGCGATCCCGGGAATTTCCGACAGCTTTGCCGCCATCGCTGACACCAGCCCGTCGCGGTCATGTGCGGTCGTCCATGTGTCGCGTGGTTTCAATCCGACGCTGTACTCGGTGATGTCCCAGCCGTTCACATCGGTGCCGTCGTCAGGGCGGCCCACCTGGCTGACGACATAACGCACCTCGGGGAAAGCGGCCATTCTCTGGCGCACATCGTGGGTGATCTTGGCCGCTTCCGACGGCGAGATCGACTGCGGCGCGAAGGTGCGCACCCACAGGTCGCCCTCGTCGAGCTTGGGAAGAAATTCGCTTCCGATGAGCAGAAAGGTCACCGCCCCGGCGGCGAGAAGCAATCCGCCCACGAAATAAACCAGGCGGCGGGAACGCAGTGCGAAAGCCAGGGCGGGCCTATAGAGGCGCAGAAGCAGCTGGACGACCCAGGATTCGTGTTCGGCGATGCCGCCTCGAACCGCGAAGCTGGCGAGGACCGGAACCACCAATATGGCAAAGAGCGTGCCCACGACCAGGGCGAAGGTCAGCGTGAGCGCCATCGGCCGGAAGATCCGGCCCTCGACCCTCTGCAGGGTATACAGCGGAATGAAGGCCGTCAGGAGAATCGCCTTGGAGAAGAGAATGGGCCGGCCCATCTGCGTCGCCGCCTCGACTATGACCGCCTGGAGAGATCGGAACTTCCCTCGCCTCTGCTCCAGGATCCTCAGGATATTCTCGATCACGACCACCGCCGAATCGACAATGATTCCAAAGTCGATCGCCCCGAGTGAAATCAGATTCGCCGGGATGCCGCGCAAATCGAGCAGCATGAAGGCGCCCAACAGCGCCACGGGGACGGCAAGCGCGACGACCAGCGCGGAACGAATATTGCCCAGGCCGAGAAAGAGAACGAGGACGCCGAGCACCAGCGCAACCCCCTCGAGAACATTGTGACGCACCGTGTGCAGCGTGCGGTCCACGAGCGCCGTGCGGTCATAATAGGGGACCAGGCGCACACCGGGGGGAAGATAGTGCGCATTGATCTCGGCGGCCATCCGCTCCACCCGTTCGCAGACCTCCAACGGGTTCTCGCCCTTGCGCATGATCACAATCCCCTCCGCCACGTCGTCCTCGTCGCGGATGCCGCCCCGCGCTCCCGCCACATCCGTATCCGTGCGCCCCACACGTCCCAGTCTCACCGCGTTGCCAATCTGAACCCGGCCGACATCCCGGATCAGGATCGGTGTTCCATTGCGCGTGTCGACGGCCACCGACTCGATGTCCGCAACCCCGCGAACCAGGCCCAGTCCCCGGACCACGTAGAGTTCCGACCCGTGCTCAACGTACGAACCACCCGCGTTGGAGTTGCTGTTCGACAGCGCGGTGAAGACCTGCTGCAGAGTGAGGTTGTATGACTTCAGCTTGGCCGGGTCTATCAGGACCTGATACTGCTTGGTGAGTCCGCCAAACGGATTGACATCGACGATGCCGGGCACGGAACGGAATTTCTTTTCCACCACCCAGTCCTCGAGCGCGCGGACCTCGGTCGCGGGAAAGCCGGCGGGCGCTCGAAGCGTGTAGCGGTAAATTTCGCCAATGGGAGTCGCATCAGGCGAGAGACTTGCGCTGGCGCCCGCTGGAAGCGTGACCCCGCCCAGGAGCTGGCTTGCGAGGTTGCGCACCGTCGCATTGTCCGCGTCGTCATTGAAGACCAGCGTGATCTGCGAGAGTCCAAAGATGGAGATCGAGCGAAGCGACACACGTCGGGGAATGCCGTTCATGACGCTTTCGATTGGAATCGTCACAAGCCGCTCCACCTCTTCGGCCGCATGCCCCGGGAAGAGGGTGATGATCTGAACCGTGACGTTGGTGACATCCGGATACGCCTCGACCGGAAGCTCCTCATAGGCCCGCACGCCGAAGAGCACGAAGGCGAGCAGGCCCACGAGCACCATCGGGCGGTTGCGAAGGACGTAGGCTGTTATCTTGCCGATCATGCGCGAACGGGCCGCCTCGCTAACTCGCGGGGTTCAGGACCGACTGCAGAAGCAGCGCGCCCTCGACGACCACCCGCTCACCCGCGGCGAGGCCGGAGGTCACGGGAATCACGGAATCTTGTTCCGTCCCAACAACGACCTGCCGCCGTTCAAAGGCGCCTGGCGAAGTTTCCACGAACAGATAGTAGCGGTTCTCAAGCATGAACACGGCCTTGGCTGAAATCAGCACGCCGGCGTTGGCGACGCGGCTTTCGTCCCGGACGACATCAACAGAAACATACATCTCGGCCTTGAGGAGGCGGTCCGGATTGCGGACGATTCCCCGAACTTTTACCGTCCTAGTCGCCGGATCCAGCGTGGGGCCGATGTTGTCCAAGGTTCCTTCGAATTCGCGGTCCGGAAAGGCCCCAGTGCGGATTCGCAATGCCTGTCCGGTTTGCAATGACTGCAGTTCGGTCTCCGGAACGTCCACCTGGACCCAGAGGCGGGTGGGGTCGCTGACAACGAAGAGCGGCGCGAGCAATCCGGGGTCATTCGCCAGCATTTGGTCGGCCCTAACCTCCTGACCCGGCGCAACGTTGCGCTCGACCACGACACCCGCCACAGGCGCGCGCAGGACAAAGACGCTTCCGGAGTCCGCGTCCATTCCATGATAGAGGCGCAACCGCGCCTCGGCTCGGTCGCGTTCAGCCGCCGCCGCGGCGTAGGCCGACCGGGAGGCGTCGACATCCTTTTCCGCGGCCGCGCCATGCTCAAAGAGATCCTTGGTCCGCGAGTACGCCCTATCCGCGGCCGTCAACGCGGCCCCGGCGGTGCGCGCATCCGCGCGGGCTTGCCCGAAATCCGGAGAGTCGATCCGGGCGAGAGGATCGCCCCCCTTCACAAGGTCGCCGATATCGACGGGCACGGAGACAACCTGTCCGGCCACCGGCGTGTACACGTGCACAGTGGCAGAGCCGTCCCAGCGCAAATGTCCGGTCAAATGGCTGACGGCGAGACGCCTGGGTTCCGCCTTCTCCATGGAGAGGAAAGCAAGTTGAGGCGAACCGGCCGGGAATGTGACCCGCTCACCGGCGACCGTCGGTCCGGGCGGCGCAGCGGGAACGGCGGCCTTCTTAGAGCAACCCGCGAGGACCAAGATGAGGGCGGCGGCTAAGGCGAGCGGCGCCGCCGTGCGGCGATACGAATCGATGGGCAGGCTCATGGTGATCGAGCTTCGGAGGTGGAGGGTGGAACGGAACGCCCAAGTGCAGCCGCCAATGCGACGGCGGCCGAGGCGGTGTCGGCTTGCGCCTGGACCGCGGCCACGCGGATGGCGTTGTCGTTTCGCTCGGCTTGAAGAAGGTCGAGAAACGAAGCGCCGCCCTTTTCGAATGCGTAGGCGAGGCTTCGGGTGACTTCGGCGGACTTTGGAACCAGAGAGAGTCGGTAGCGCCGCTCTCGTTCAGAGGCTTCCCGATAGGCGAGCCGCGCGCTGGATACCTGAGCCCAGGCCTGAATGCGGATTTTGTCCAGTTGAACTTCCGCCTGGTCTCGGGCAGCGCGTGCCGAAGCGACCTCTCCTTGGAAATGGTTCCAAAGAGGAAGCGGGAGCGAGACCCCGACCCCGACCGTATCCGGCTGGGCGGGTGGATTGCGTTCGTATTGGACGCTCAATGTGACGTCGGGCACGCGCTGGCGTTGTTGCAAGCGGTAGTTCGCCTCGGCCTGGTGAACCGATTCCTCGGCGGCCGCTATGTCGGGCCTTTGGGCGACCGCCGCATCCTGAAGTTCCGGCGTCGCGACCATCATGAGGATGGCGAGCGTGTCCGTCAGGCGGGTCGAGCCTTCCGGATGCGTTTCACCAAGAAGGGTTTCGAGCGCCACGACCGCCGCGCGCGCCGCGGCGATCTGTGCGGCCGCGCCGAGTTCATCCTGATCGGCGGCAATTTCGAGCTGCGAACGGTCCCCGGCCGATAGGTCGCCCGCCTTGAAGCGGTATTCCGCGATGGTTGCCTCGCGGCGCAATTTGGCCGCCGAGTCGGTCAAAACGCGCGCTTGTTCGTCGGCCGCGAGGGCGCCGGCGTAGGCTTGGGTGACCGACTGGACCAGGAGGCGCCGGGCATCGTCGCGCTGGTATTCGGCCGCGTGCACGCCGGCGGTCGCCGCATCCCGTTGAAGGCCGCGTTTGCCGACCAGGATCAACTGGCTTAGCGAAGCGACACTGTCATAGGCGCGGTCCAGCAGGCCGTTGCCCAGCGGCGTGCCCTCGGGCGCGCCATCCGTGGAGATTTTAGAGGTGAGGAGACTGAGCGTGGGATTCGCGTATTCGCGGGCGGCCTTGAGCTGGCCGAGTGCGGCCTCGACCTGGATGGAGGCCACCCGGAAGTCGGCGTTGCGACGCAGCGCCTGCGCCTGCGCCTGCTCAAGACTCAGAGCCGAAGGCGTCACATCTCCGGCGAAACCCATGATAGGCGCGCATGCGATCACGCACGCGACGAGCGCGAGCCCAGTGGCCCCGGCTGCCAAACGAAGTGAGAATACCTTCGCCATGAACGGCCAGAATACCACGGGGTGCCTTCCGATGTATGCAGGGCGTCACCCGCGACCCAGCGTAAGGCATGGCCCTATAAGGATTCGCAAGCCGAGCGGCCCGCGGAAGGACCCCTACAGTTTGCGCTCGTTCTCCATCCAGCAGATCGCTTCGTAGGCGAGAGCGGCCGCATTCTCCAAGCCCAGCTTCTCTTTGATCCGCGCGCAGTACGCTTGAACCGTCTTGAGACTCAGATGCAATTCATCGGCAATCCGTCGGTTTTCGTATCCCCGGCCCAGGAGCTGAAAGACCTCAAGTTCGCGATCGCTGAGCCGCGCCACCCCGGAAGCTCCGTCAGCAAATCGAGACGTTACGTAACGCTCGGCGAGCTGCGCCGCCAACGGAGCGCTGACGTAAATCCCTCCTGAAAGAATCTGGCGCACCGCCTCAATCACCTTGTCGGTCGCCTCGCGCTTCATGACGTAGGCGCGCGCGCCGGCCTTCATCGCTCGTTCCGCATAGAACACGCCGTCGTGCATGGATAGCACGAGAATCAGGACCTCCGGGTGCGCCGCGCGGAGCTTCTTGATCAATTCGAGCCCCGACTCTCCCCCGAGCGCGAGGTCCACCACCACCACCTCGGGGCGCTCGGCCGCCACCCCCGCAAGGGCCTCCGACGAGGTGGACGCCTGGCCGCAGACTGTCAGGTCCGGCTGCTGCTGAATCAATGTCGCCAGCCATTCGCGGACCAGCGGATGATCATCGACAAGATAGAGGCGGGCCTTGCCTAGCACCGTTGACGGGGCGTCTGGGGAGTTCACGGAAAGGGGTTGCCGGAGGATTGCTTTTCCTCGTTCGCAAGCGAGCAAAGGATTCGTGTGCCTCCTTCGGCCCGAGATTCCGCGAGAAAAACCGCGCCGATCATCTGGGAGCGATGGGCCATGATTCTCAATCCCATTCCCCGCCCTCGCGTTGAAGGCGGGGGAAGCCCGGCGCCGTTGTCGACGATTGCCAAGGTGACGGCGCCATTGACCTTCGCCAGGGAAATCCAGATCCGCGTGGCGGCTCCGTGCCTGACTGCATTGCGGACCGCCTCCTGTGCGATTCGGTAGAGATGGGACGCGGTGGCTTCGTCGCGAAGCGGAACGGCCTCGAGTGTTTGGCACACGCATCGCACGTGAAATTGGTCGCTTGTCGCCGTTGCCATTTCCTGAAGAACAGCCGGGAGACGTTCCTCCTCAATGTCGGCGAGGAGAAGACCCTTCGCCAAGTCCCGCGTTTGGTCGATCGCGTGGCCCACCAACTCGACGATTTTTCGCGCCTGGTCGGCTTCCGCGATGCCCAATGCCGTGAGTCGCCCTTGGAGAACGCGGGCGGCGATCGCGGTGGCGGTCAGATGCTGGCCGAGCCCGTCGTGAAGGTCGTGTCCCACTCTTCTCCGTTCCCGCTCGCTGATTTCCAGGACTTCCTTTTCAAGCCGCTCGCGCTGACCGATCTCCCTCAGCAGTTCGGATCGGACACGGGACTCGATCTGACGCTGCGTCCGGAGGAGGGCCCAAAGCAGCCAGACCACCAGCAGGTACGTTCCAAGAGCGATCAGCGCGTTCCACGATGCCACCAGGAAGCTCGGGTAACGCCTTCCCGCCGCCAAATCGCCCGCCATCCAGGTCCCGACACTGACCAGCGCCGTCGCAATTCCGGCCTGCCATCCCAGGGCAGCCACGGCGAGGCCGACCGGAATGAAATAGAAAACGAGCAGCGAGATATCAAACGGAAGGAAAAAATCGACGACGCCGATCCCTAGAACCAGGGCGAACACGCATGCCGCCATCTTGCTGCGCCCCTTGGCGTCCGTTGTGGCAACGATTTTGTGCCAGAACTCGGTCAGTAGCGCGCTCGTCGGCATAACCACGAGTTTGAGAGGTGGATACTTTCGCGCAAAATCTATTTGGCGATTGCCGAAAGTCTGCATCATAGTCCACGGACCCCGGATGCTCCACCTGTCAATCATGGCCGTATACGCGGCCGCATCGATCGGCCTGTTCGTTTACGGAACCAATTGCTACGTACTGGTATTCCTCTTCTTACGCTGCCGACGCACGGCCGCCGTGAGGAATACCTGCGTGATCGCAGCCGCGCAGGAGCGGTTCGATCATCCCGAAGACCTGCCGAGGGTGACGACCCAGATCCCTGTGTACAACGAGGCCAATGTCGTCGAGCGCTCTCTGAGATGTGCGGCGGCCATCGATTATCCCTTGGAATTGCACCAAATTCAGGTGCTCGATGATTCCACCGACGAAACCGTCGGTATCGTCAATCGGGTGGCTGATGAATTGGCCTCAGCCGGCCATCATATACAGGTGCTTCGGCGCGAACGGCGAACCGGATTCAAAGCGGGTGCTCTCGCGGCGGGCTTGTGCTCCGCAACCGGCGAATACGTGGCGGTATTCGACGCCGATTTTGCCCCGCCCAAGCGCTTTTTTCGCGACACGCTTCCGTTTTTCCTCGCCGACGACCGACTCGCGCTGGTGCAGGCGCGGTGGGGCCATCTCAATGCGGCGGAATCGGCGCTCACCCGCGCCCAGGCAATTGCGATCGATGGGCACTTCATGGTTGAACAGTCGGCGCGGACATTCAACGGGCTCATGATGAATTTCAATGGGACCGCGGGTGTCTGGCGCCGGGTCGCCATCGAGGATGCGGGGGGATGGACAGCCGACACCCTTACCGAGGATCTCGATCTTTCCTACCGAGCCCAGCTGCGGGGCTGGCATACCCATTTCCTATCCAACCTTGAAGTTCCAGGAGAGCTTCCCGCCAGCCTCGCGGCGTTCAAGAGCCAGCAATTCCGCTGGGCCAAGGGGTCCATGCAGACGGCCAGAAAGCTCCTACCCCAAATTCTTCGGAGCGACATTTCCACTTGGGCCAAGGTGCAGGCCTTCCTTCACCTCACTCACTACGTCATTCATCCGCTCATGCTGGTTGTTGCGGTCTTCGCGCTGCCGGCTGTCACGCATTTTTCACGGCCCTCGCTCGTTTTCGTCGGTGTGCCTATCGCGGCGATGGGCCTGGCGATCCTCGGACCTAACTCCATGTATATGGTAGGGCAGCGCACGCTGCACGCCAAGTGGATCCGACGCATGCTATGGCTGCCGGCGCTTACCTTTGTCGGCATTGGAATGGCCGCCTCCAACACCCGGGCAGTATTCGAGGCATGGATCGGCAGGCCGAGCGAATTTGTGCGGACGCCCAAGCGCGGCCACGGCGCCGGGAGAAAGGCGTATGCCTCCGCCAAGACCCTGCTGCCGTGGATCGAGATCGCCATCGGCCTTTACTGCGCGATGAGCCTCACGGTATTCCTGGCGGCAGGACGCTATGCCATCGGCCCGCTGCTGGGACTCTATGCCACCGGATTTCTTGTGACCGGAGTGGCCGGCCTGGCGGAGTTTTCGGGCGCCTCCGTGGACCCCATACAATCGACGGCCTGAGAATACTCGGCTTTTAAGATCGAGGGCGGCCCAATCCGGCGCACCCATAGACGGCCGCAATAAAGAGGCCTTGGAATGGGAGTCGGACCCATAGGATCCAGGGCGCCACATGAAATCCGGGCAGGGTCCCGGTCATGGCACAGTGGAGGTTGGCCGGAAAGACGGCGATCAGGAGTGCGACGAGTCCCCATCCCGCCGCCCTCCGCGTGGCGGACGGAAAGAGGCCAATTCCGCCGGCGATCTCGGCCGCTCCGCTGCTCCAGTTCAATGCCGCGTGCCAGGGAAGCCACGGTGGAATCATCGCCAAATAAACTTCTGGCATGCGGAAATGATTGATGCCGGCTGCGATAAAGAAAACGGCAAGGAAGGTTCGAAATCCGGCGCGCAGCATGGTCAGGAAGGAAGCGGGCGCACTTGACCGATCGACCGCCGAAGAGGCAAGCGCGTCTCCGCATTACGTACTTTTCGGTATTCGGTATAGGTATTCTCCGGCCTTGGAGTGACTATTCGGAGGCTGCATATAACAGGGGTACCGCCTCAATGGGCACTTTGCTCAATATCTCTTCGTTATCCCATGCCTTTAAAACGTTGCAGTTGGTTTGCATATAGTGTGTTGTGAGAGGATTCTTCCGTGGTGTTACCCCAACCCCGAAAACTGCCCAGGACTCTGTGCATCCTTCACTTAGAGGATAACGGGGTGGACCGTGATCTCGTCCGCCGATGTTTGACCGACGCCGGAATAATCGCCGAATTTGTACCCGTAGCGAACCGGGCCGAATATGAAGCGGCGATGGATCGAAACGATATCGATGCCATCCTAGCGGACTTCAGCATGCCGGGCTATGACGGCTTTTCGGCTCTGGATATGGCGCGGCGTCATCATCCGGAAGTGCCCTTCTTCTTTGTCACGGGCACGATTGGCGAAGAGCTGGCCATCGATAGCGTGAATCGGGGGGCCACGGATTACGTTTTTAAACACCGCCTTGAACGTTTGGTTCCGACCCTGCGCCGCGCATTGCGGGAAGCCGAAGAAAGGAATAAGCGAAGGGCGGCAGAGGAGGCCCTTCGGGCGTCTGAGGCGTTTCTGCGCTCCGTCGTCGATAATTTGCCCGTGGTCGTCTATAGGAAAGACACGCAGGGCCGGCTCACGTTTGCCAATAAGCACTATTGTGACCGCAGGGGCATGCCCTTGATGGAGCTGATGGGGAAGACCGATTTTGAGCTCTCAACGCCGGAGTTGGCCAAAAAATATTGGTCGGACAATCTCCAGGTGATGGAGACGCGGCAGCGGTTCGAGACGATCGAGCCTCAGATGCGGGTCAACGGGGGTGAGAGCTGGATACATATCATCAAGGTTCCCGTCCTCGACGAGGGGGGCCAAGTGACCGGCACGCAGGGAATGTACTGGGACGTGACCGAGCAGATTCGGGCCCAGGATGCCTTGCGCCGCAGCGAAGAGCGGTTCCGTGAAATGGCCGAAACGATCCAGGATGTATTTTGGATCACATCGTCGGACGCACGGCAGTATCTCTACATCAGCCCCGCGTATCAATCTGTCTGGGGACAGCCGACAACCGGCCTTCAGGCCAATTCCGCCGGATGGATGGAAGCGATCGTGTCCGAGGACCGGAACCGAGTGATCGCCGCTCGGGAAGCGCTGGCCCAGGGAGCCGACTACCGGATCGAATACCGCATCCGCCGACCGGACGGCTCGGCGCGGTGGATCGAAGATCGCGGTTATCCCGTGCGCGATGCAGAGGGCCGGATCGAGCGCGCCATTGGCGTCGCGACCGACGTGACGGACCGAAAGCAATTGGAGGAGCAGTTCTTGCAGGCTCAGAAGATGGAGGCCATCGGGCAGCTGGCCGGAGGAATCGCGCACGATTTCAACAACTTGCTTACCGTGATCAGCGGCCACGCAAGCCTGCTGTTGGATACCTCCCACTTCTCGCCGGAAAAACAGGAGAGCCTCAGGCAAATTTACACCGCTGGGGAACGAGCAGCGAGCCTGACCCGCCAATTGCTCGTCTTCAGCCGAAAACAGCAGATGCACTCCGAGGTGCTCGACCTCAATGATATCGTCGACAGCTTGAGCAAACTCCTACGGCGGCTCATCGGAGAGCATATTGAACTCGAACTGGCGCTGGCTGCGAAGGCGCCCCTGATCGAAGCCGACCCTAGCATGATGGAACAGGTGTTGATGAATCTCGTCGTCAATGCCAGAGATGCCATGTCCAAAGGAGGCAGCATACGGATCGCCACGGAGGCGGTGACCCTCACCGCGGGCGATATACAGCCCAATTCCAACGCGCGGCCGGGCGAGTTTGTCCGCTTGCTCGTGGCCGACCAAGGGAGCGGCATACCGGCTGAGGTGCTGCCTCACATTTTTGAGCCGTTCTTCACGACCAAGGAGGCGGGCAAAGGCACGGGGCTTGGCCTGGCGACCGTTTTCGGCATCGTGAAACAGCACCGTGGCTGGGTGGATCTGGACACGGCGGTCAATGTTGGCACCACATTTCGCATCTATCTGCCCGCAACCCCCAACGCGGCGAACGTCGCGCGACCCGAAAGGGCCGAGGTCGGCTTCAATGGCGGACAGGAGACCATTCTGTTGGTGGAAGACGAAGCCTCTGTCCGGGACTTCGCGGCGGCGGTGCTTCAGAAATACGGCTACCGGGTGTTGCGCGCCAATAGCGGGCCTGAGGCTCTGGAAACTTGGAAATGGCACAATGCAAGGATTGCCTTGCTGGTGACTGACATGGTGATGCCGGAGAACATGACTGGATTGGAACTGGCGAAGATACTTAGGGGCGAAAGACCCACGCTCCAGGTAATCTGCACAAGCGGCTACAGCAGCGACGCGATGACGGATTTTCTTTCACCTTCTCCCGGGGTTTCCTTTCTCCATAAGCCGTATCAGCCGCGGACGCTCGCAAAAGCGGTGCGGGATGCCCTTGACCGGAAGGCCAATTGAGAGATGAGGTCCGGTCGCGAAGGCCCGAGCGTGCTGAGGCTCGGCCTTAGCTTGGTGGGTCTCGGCCTAGTGGCCGCCGGCGCCGTCGCTGTGCCCGCAATCCTCGGCGCGGCCACCCAGACAACGATCGTTTGCGCCGCGGCGGGCACGGCACTTTTGCTCTGCGCGTCGGGCGTGATCCTCCGTACCATGATGGTGCGAATCGCGACCTGGCAAAGATCCACAACCAGTATCGAAAACAGCGGCGAGGATGCGAAGCGCGTGGCCGAGGAACAGCAGGCCATCGTCATTGAGCTAAAACAGGCGACCGCGGCGAACAGGGACTCCGAGGCGTTTCTCCGTTCCTTGGTCGAAAACCTCCCCGTCGTCATCTATCGCAAGGACACGCAGGGCCGGCTGACATTCGCCAATCAGCGGTACTGTGAGCGCCGGGGCCGTCCTCTCTCCGAGCTGCTGGGTCTCAGTGATTTCGACCTCGCGCCGCCGGATCTGGCGAACAAATTCTGGGCGGACACCGTCAAGGTGATGAAAACCAAGCTGCCGATCGAATCGATCGAGGAGCAGATCAAACCGGACGGGGGATTGAGCTGGATCCACATCATCAAAGTTCCGGTCATCGACCGAGACGGCCACGTACTTGGAACCCAGGGAATGTATTGGGATGTCACCGAAAGCAAGCTGGCCGAGGAAGCGCTCAAGGCGGCCAAGGTGGAGGCCGAATCCGCCGCCCGAACCAAGAGCGAATTCCTCGCCAACATGAGCCACGAGATCCGCACACCGATGAACGGAATCATCGGCATGACCGGACTGTTGCTCGATAGCCGGCTCGAGCCCATCCAGCGCGAATTCGCCGAGACTGTCCGCACCAGCGCGGATACTCTGCTCACGATCGTAAACGATATTCTCGACTTTTCCAAAATTGAGGCCGGCAAGCTCACATTCGAGAGATTGGATTTTGATCTGGTCGATGTCGTCGAAAGCACGCTCGACATGCTCGCCGAGCGGGCCCAAGCCAAGGGAATCGAATTGGCGAGCTCGATTCCAGCCGACGTGCCGGAACGATTGCGGGGCGATCCGGGCCGGCTGCGGCAGGTTCTCGCCAACCTTGTGGGAAACGCCATCAAATTCACGGAAAAAGGCGAGGTGGTCGTCCGCGTATCCAAAGAAAGTGAGACAGAGAACTCGGTGCTCTTGCGTTTCCGCGTGATCGATACGGGCATCGGCATTTCAGCCGAAGCCCAGAGCCGGCTGTTCCAGGCCTTCAGCCAAGCGGACGCCTCCACGACGCGCAAATTCGGCGGCACCGGGCTGGGGCTCGCGATCTCAAAGCGTCTCGTGAGCATGATGGACGGCGAGATCAGCGTCGAAAGTGAACCCGACAAAGGCTCCAACTTTTGGTTCACGGCCCGATTCGAGAAACAAACGGGCCCCGCAGCGGCGGCATCGTTCGACCCGCGGGATCTCTGCGATCTCCGAGTCCTCGTGGTCGACGACAACGCCACCAATCGCCAGATTCTCCGGCATCAGATCTTTGCCTGGAAAATGCAAAACAGCAGCGCGACGAGCGGCTTCGAAGCGCTCAAGGTCTTGCGCGGATCCGCGGGCGCCGGCGCCCCTCACGACATTGCGCTGCTCGACATGCAGATGCCCGAGATGGATGGCCTGACTTTGGCGCGCGCGATCAAGGCCGATCCGGCCATCGCCGGAACGCGGCTGATCGTCCTCACTTCGCTTGGGCATTTCATGAGTTCCGAGCAATTGAAGGCCAATGGCATCGATGCGTACCTCGTCAAGCCCGTGAAACAATCGCGGCTATTGGATTGCATCCTCAATGTGGTCGGACACGAAGCAGCGGAAAAGATCTTCGCCAAGCCGGAGGGACCGGACGGCGGATCGGCATCCGCGACTCCGTCCAAGGCGCACGTCCTGCTGGCCGAAGACAATCAGGTGAACCGCAAGGTCGCGCTCGCACAGCTGCAGAAGCTCGGTTATTCCGTGCTGGCAGTCGCCAATGGATTGGAGGTGCTACAAGCTTTGAACGACGCCCCTTATGATATTGTTATGATGGATTGCCAAATGCCGGAAATGGACGGCTACGAGGCGGCGCGCACAATCCGGAAGCGGGAGCAGGAGGCCGGCGCCGCCGGCCAGAGGCGGTTACCGGTCCATATCATCGCCATGACCGCCAATGCCATGCAGGGCGACCGCGAGAAGTGCCTGGCGGCCGGAATGAATGACTATGTTGCGAAGCCGGTCCGGCTACCCGAATTGCTGGCCGCCCTGGAGCGCTGGCAGGCGCCAAGACGCGCCTGAGGTCCTCAGCCGTCTAGCCCCCGCGATCACCATGAAGATTCATCGCCTGCTCGCGCTTGTACCAGCGCTCTGCGCCGCGCTTTCCGCCGAGCCCTCGGCAAGCCCGCTGGTGCTTTGGTATGCCAGGCCCGCCAACCAATGGGTCGAGGCTTTGCCGATCGGGAACGGCCGGCTGGCCGCGATGGTTTTCGGCGGAACGGCCGAAGAGAGACTTTCGCTCAACGAGGACACCGTTTGGGCCGGCGGCCCGCATCAAAACAACGTCCCCACTGCGCATGACGCTCTGCCGGAGATCCGACGGCTCATCTTTGCCGGCGACTACGCGGCCGCCTCGACACTCGCCGGCGAGAAAGTGATGCCCGGCAAGGACCGGCCCAACGGCATGTCGTTCCAGCCGGTGGGCGATCTGCGGCTCTATTTCACCGGGCATGAGAACGCCTCCCACTACCGGCGCGAATTGAGTCTCGATGACGCGGTCGCTCGCGTTTCCTATGATGTCGGCGGCGTTCATTATTTGCGCGAAGTCTTCGCCTCGCTCGCCGACCGCGTCATCGTCGTCCACCTCACCGCGAGCAAGCCCGGCGGGTTGAGCTTCACCGCCGATTGGGCGAGCCCTCAGGTGCATTCGGTGCGCGCCGAGCACGATGGAACCCTGGTCCTCGCCGGCGTCACCCCCGACCAGGAATCGATCCCGGGACAGCTCAAGTTCGAAGCCTGCCTTAGAGTGCTGCACCGCGGTGGCACCCTGGAGGTCGTGGGAGCCAACATCGCTCTCAGCCGGGCCGCCGAGGCCACGCTCCTGGTCGCAATCGGCACAAACTTCGCCAACTACAACGAGCTCTCCGGCGATCCAGCAGCCCGCGCCCAGGCCGCCCTCACCGCTGCCCAGGAAAAGACTTTTGCAGTGCTCAGAGCCGCGCACGTGGCCGCCTACCGCGCGCAGTTCGACCGTGTGACGCTCGATTTCGGCGCCTCGCCCCCGGCCGTTGAGAGCAAACCCACCGACCAACGGCTCCATGACTTTGCCCAAGGCAACGATCCGGCGTTTGCCGCGCTCTATTTCCAATTCGGCCGCTACCTTCTGATCAGCTCTTCGCAGCCAGGCTCGCAGCCGGCAACCCTCCAGGGAAAATGGAACGATTTGGTGCGGCCGCCTTGGGACAGCAAGTACACGACCAACATCAACGCCGAGATGAATTACTGGCCCGCGGAGACGACCAATCTCGCGGAGCTTCACGAGCCGCTGATCTCCATGATCCGCGACCTATCCGTCACCGGTGCGCTCACAGCGCAGACGCTTTACGGAGCGCGCGGCTGGGTGCTCCATCACAACACCGACCTCTGGCGGATCGCGGGCCCGGTCGACGGCCCCGCCTCGGGCATGTGGCCCAGCGGCGGCGGCTGGCTGACCGAGCATCTCTGGTACCACTACCTCTTCTCCGGCGACGAAAGCTATCTTCGGGAAATCTACCCGGTGATGAAGGGCTCCGCTCAATTCTTCCTCGATGTGCTCGTAGAAGATCCCACGCATCACTGGCTTGGTCTCGTAC
>Ga0302325_10017138_pt1 | contig 15328 bp, 16 predicted proteins | sample Palsa_T0_2_FD_201948 | JGI IMG/M metagenome (GOLD analysis project Ga0302325, IMG submission 201948) | Peat permafrost microbial communities from Stordalen Mire near Abisko, Sweden - Palsa_T0_2 | ecosystem: Environmental > Terrestrial > Soil > Palsa > Peat permafrost | place: Sweden: Abisko... | reverse complement strand
GAGGTAGCAGGGACATTTTAGAAATAGGCGATGGCGCGTCCCGCCACGATGATCCCGCTCCACAAACTTAGCGATAGATATGCCGTAAGTCGCGCGCGCCACGGCGCGGTAGCGGCGTCGTCCCATTGCGATACGTTGCGATACACCGTGCTATGAAAGATCAGAGGATTCAGGCCGGCAATGACGAGGAGGAGCATTTTGAACCGGAACGCCGGGTTGTAGTAGGACTTCGACGCCTCCGCCAGAAACAGAAGCACACCGCTCCCAAGCATCGCCGCGAATCCCACCCATGTGAGCGGGAGAATCTGTCCTGCGACCTGCGAGACGCGTTCCCGTTTCAGGATCAGCCCCAGCAGCCTGAGGTCTACGATAGCCACCGTTCCAGCAAGCAGCGCGATGCCTAAGACGTGGACTGTCTCGATCACAGGAAATACGATCTCGGACTCGCGAATGGCGGTGGCCAACTGGGTGTCGTTCAGCCACTGGCAGACTTGTAGTAGGGCAGATCCCACTAAATCTCCAATTTCACTTTCGGCGTGACGTTGGGAAGGATCTTCTCGATCCGTACCTTGCCGTCCTTATCAACCGGCGCCTTCATGCCATATGCGTTTACCGGCTGCGAACGATTGACCCACAAAGTGTAATAGAGATGATCGGCGCGCGGGTCGTCGGTGTTGGGATGCAGCAGAATCGTCAGACCGAGGCTATTCAGTTGCACCCACGGGACAATCACCGGGAGCAGGTCGTTCGTAAAGCCGAAATAGAAGGACGGAGTGACATGAGGGCCGCGCGGCTGCAGATTCCAGTCGCCCATCTCCACCGGAAAGCGCTCGCCGGACCAGCGGCGGATGAGCGCAGCCTCCTCGTACGTATCGTGGTCGAAATAAAAGTGGGCGTGATAGCTCTTGATGTCAGTGAACGCGCGCGGTTTGGCGGGAAGGCCGTTTTCGGTCCCCGGCCATAAGCCCTTCGGCTTGGCCGTGGGCTGCTTGAGGGTTTCGTAGCCCCATTCGCTGACGCCGGTATCGGCGGAAACATAAGGCTTGATTGGCCCGTTGAGAGCGGCAAAGGCCGCCGCGGGGCTGTTCTCATCGGGAGCAGGCTCGTCAGCCTTGGCTGTGTCGCCGAGCGCAAGTCCGATTGCCGCCGCGCCGGCGCCGAACAGGAATGACCGGCGCGCCGGCGCAAGCCAGTCCGCCCATTGCTGATCGACTTCACTGTTCTTGACGATCCGCTCATTCGTTTCAATGCGGAGGTTGTCACTGTTTTTGCTATAGATATCGCACATTGTTTTGTCCCCGTCCAAAGAGATTCTTAGCGTGCTGCTACCAAATTTGCCGGCGGTCCCAAAGCTACTCGCAGGTGCGCCAGCCTCTCGATGGCGTCCTTCCCACTCGCCTCGAACAGCCAGAACTGTTCGAATTCTTGCCTGCCATAGTCGTTCTGGAACAGGCCTTGCGTTTTGTGCTCGGCGATTACCCAACTCACCACGATCTGATAGCTCAATCCGTTTCGAAATCCGAAGGAAGCCGAGCGATCGAAGGTGACGACCGGCGCCGCTTCAACCGTTCGCGTGAGCGGCTGCCCCGGGAATGCCGCGAACGTCAGGGGCGGATCAGACTTCGACCGTGACTCGACTCCGAACACCAGGGGCCGCCTGTCGACTGGCAGACTCACAACAGCCTCCAACGTCAAAATGGTGGCGGCTCGATGATGCCCATGTGTTTCCGCAGTGGGGAGCAGGGTGAAGATGGCGTCATATCGCTCCGACTCGAGCAGACCGGAAAGAAAGCTGCGAAGGCGCGCACGGTCCCAGTTCGCGGATTCCGCGGAGGAGGCGTCGGTGTCGAATCCCAAATCCTTTTGATCGAGGAAGTATTGGTGGCGGATGCCGAGAATCTTGCCGGCGCGCTGGACCTCCTCTTTCCGAATCGCCGCCAGGCGGGCATGCCCGTCACCATCTTTCATCAGAGCCTCGCCATAATACATCTCCGCGAGTGCGGAATACCGATAGCCCGACTCCCCATCGGTAATCGTGACCTGATCCGCGATCCATCCGGACTCGCGCACCAGACGATAGGTTGTTGCCGCGAAGGCATACTCATCGTCGGGATGCGCCACCACGATCAATAGTTTTGCGGGCGCGGCCTGGGCCTCTGCGACCTGTGGCAGCAATGCGGCGCCGGCCATGGCGAGCAGAAAGTCCTTGCGGGTTGGCTGTACCGCGTCCGCAGACATCTCAGTCGATTACCTCCGCGCGCTTGCTGGCGGCCTTGATCACCTGTTCGGCGATTTCCCGCATCGGTGTCCTTTGCTGGCGGCTCAGCCGCCGGATTTGCAGGTAGGCTTCCTCCTCACTCCATCCGAAAGAAGCTTGCAACAGACCCTTGGCGCGGTCTAATATCTTGCGGTCGGCCAGTTGACGGGCCGTCCGTTCGAGTTCCTCGCGCAGAGTTGAGGCAGTGAGCAGCGCGGCGAGTGAGGCGCTGAGACCCACCAGGAATGCCAGATCTTTCGCCTTGAAAGAGTTGAATCCGATACGGCAAAAATTGGCCATGCCCACCACTCCGCTGGGAGCAATCAACGGAAGGGATACGGCGCCGGAGAAGCGGCCGCTTTGAAACTCCGGCAGGGGCGCAAATCGCCAATCGGCGGCGATGTCCTGGTGAATCACGATGGGAGTCGTGCGATCTCTATGAAAAGTTACCGCGGGACCGTTCGCTTCCGTCAAGCGCGGAGCCGGTGCGGGTCCCACGAACGCGCACAGGCTTGCACGTCCGCTCTCCTGATCAAAACGATAAACGTAGGCGCCTTGGGCGTTTGCCTGGGTGATGGCTAACTCGATGACGGGCTCGATGACTTTCCATTCGCCGGCGGGATCTTCCTGCCGCCAGTCGGCCGAGGCCGTTCCAAAAGTTGTCTCTAATAGAGGTGATGTGGCTGTCGCTTGCATGGCAATTCTCCTGGTTGGGGGGCTTCTTCTACTCGGCGGTTGCGGGGAACTGTTAGCGGCGACAACAACATCGATTCGTTTGGGTTGACGGTAAATGTCCCATAGTCAATCGATTTTATATAGTATTTGGAAGTCTGTCAAGAGGCGACACTTCCGAGCACTAAATCAGTCGAAAATCCTCCCCATGAGCGCGGATTCCTTGACAGCTCCCCGGCAATCGCACTATACTCGATCAACATTATAGGGAAATCCCTCACCGCTGCAAGAAAAGTCATGCGACCTTTCGTCTGTTTTCTGATCGCTTCTACGCTCATCAACGCGCACGCGCAGGTCGTGAAGACTCAGGGGTACCTCCCATTCGGCGATGCGCCGATCGCGTATCGTTCGGAAAAGCTCGACGACCCCATTGCGAGACTGCAAAAACAACTCGACCAAGGCGGGGCGAAGCTCGAGTACGAAGCCGGACGAGGCTATCTGCAGTCGGTCCTTCAAGCCTTGCGAGTGCCCGTCAGTTCTCAGACGCTGGTGTTCTCCAAGACGAGTTTTCAATTCCCAAAAATCTCGCCGGAGAGGCCTCGCGCCCTGTACTTCAATGACGACATCTACGTGGGGCGCGTCCACGAGGGGCCATCCCTGGAATTCATCTCTTTCGACCCGATGCAAGGGGCCATCTTTTATGTTCTCAATGACCAGCCTGCCGAACATCCTCGCTTCGAGCGCGCCGCCAATGACTGTGTTCAGTGCCACGTGGCGGCCAATTCCACACGCGGAGTTCCAGGGGTCATGCTGCGCTCCGTGTTCACCAGTCCTTCAGGTGCACAGACCGCCGGGACGCCATCCTCGATCACCGGCCAGGACAGCCCTCTGAAGGATCGTTGGGGTGGATGGTACGTGACCGGCTCGATCGGGAAACAAACCCACCTGGGCAACGTCGTCCTGCCCAACGGAGCAAAGGCAGACCAACTGGATCGGAGTGCCCACGCGAATCTGCCGGAACTTACCGGACTGCTCGACACCTCGGACTACCTCTCGCGCTACAGCGACATCGTCGCGCACCTGGTGCTGGCTCACCAGACGCAGATGCACAACCTGATTACCCAGACCAACTACCAGACCAGATTGGCGCTGTACGCCGGCAAGGATGGCGACGCGGCGCGGCGGCAATTCGAGCGCCCGGCGGAACAACTGGTGCGATACCTGCTTTTCGCGAATGAAGCACCGCTCGACGAGTCCGTTGCCGGTACTTCCGGATTCGCCGAGGAGTTCGCAACGCGCGGTCCGCGCGACGAACGCGGGCGTTCCTTGCGCGATTTCGATTTGCACCGCCGTATCTTCAAATACCCATGCAGTTATTTGATCTACTCGGAGGCCTTCGAGGCCATTCCCCAACCCGCCAAGGACTACGTGTACCGTCGAATATTCGAAGTGCTGAGCGGCCGCGAACAAGGCCCCGAGTTCGCGTCTCTCTCGGCCGAGGATCGTCGCGCGATCCTCGAGATTCTGGTGGCCACCAAACCCGGCGTGCCGGAAGAGTGGAAGGAATTCGTAAAACATCCGGACCGAGCGCAGGTCGGGATCGACATTAACTCAACCGTTCAGAAAGGACACTGACTTATGAGAACTCTGGCAATCAATCTGGCTGCGGTGGGCGCAGTCGCGCTCGCAATCGGCGCATCGGCGCGCCCGTCATCCGCCTCGGAGACTTTGAATGGGCGCTGGGCCGCCACAGTGGTACAGGGCGGCGTCACCATCCCATTCCGGCTCGACATTTCCGGCGACGGGAAGAACGTCGTCGGAACCCTTTACAACGGTCAGGACACCGAAACTACCACCGGCGCCACCATCCAGGATGGAAAAGTGGAGCTCGACTTCGACCACTACCTCACCTACATCAAGGCCACCGTCAAAGACGGCGAATTGGACGGCGAGATCGCGGTGACGCGCCGCGTTACTACCGGCCGTACCGCTGACGCTGAGCCTCCCGCTCGCGGCGGCAGCCCGTTCCACGCCAAGCGGTACGTTGCTCCGCCTTCCGCAGCGGTGGCTAACGTGCCGTCGATCGACGGAGTTTGGGAGATTCCCTACGATTCGAATAAAGGTGAGAAGGCGTGGCGCTTGATCGTCCAGCAGAAAGGCGCCGACGTTACCGCCACCGTATTGCGTGTGGACGGCGATACCGGCGCGCTCACCGGTAGCTGGCAAGACGGTAAGTTCGTGGCCAGCCATTTCGACGGTGCGCGTCCCGGGCTGATCCAGCTTACGCCCCAGGCGGACGGCACTCTGGCAGTGGATTTGAAAACGCCGCCGCGTACAGGAGAGTTGGTAGCGTACCGGCCGGAGGTAGCCCGCGCGAAAGGTCTGCCCGAGCCAGCCAATTACCAGACTCATACGACCGTCAGGGACCCCAACGAAGTCTTCGCTTACAGCTTTCCCGACACCAACGGTAAGGTCGTCTCCAACGACGATCCGCGGTTCAAGGGGAAGGTTGTCCTGGCCATCGTAACCGGAACCTGGTGCCCCAACTGCCACGACGAAGCCCAATATCTGGTGCAACTCTATGCCAAATATCACGATCAGGGACTGGAGATTGTGGCTCTCGATTTCGAGGAGCCTGATCAGCAGGCTTCGCTGAAACGAGTGAACGCCTTTATCTCGAAGTATCGCGTGCCCTACACCTATTTGATCGCCGGCGATCCGTCTGAAATGTGGGACAAGATTCCGCAAGCCGTGAATCTCAATACCTGGCCGGCGACGCTGTTTATCGGACGTGACGGCAAGGTGAAGGCGACACACGCCGGCTTCGCGAGCGCCGCCAGCGGTGTCTACAATGAGCAACTCAAGACGGAGTTCACATCGACAATCGAGCGCTTGCTGAAGGACAACGCCGGCGCCAGGACTGCGGCGGAAGTGGCGGCCCGCTGACGGATTTGTGGGGCTGCCCACGGTCTGGTCCAATAACGCGCCTTCATTTCCCCCGGAGGTCCGCGGACCAGTAGTCAGCCCCACAAAATAGGATTCTCAAATGAGACTGTTCACTCTTGCAGTGGTGTTCGGAATGGCGCGAGCGATCTTCGCGCAAGATGCTGCCACTCCGCGGCGCGACGCCTCTTGGGTAGACAAGGAAACCGGGTTGGAGTGGGCTACCGCGGATAATGCTTTCGGCGTAACGTGGACGCAGGCGTCGAACTACTGCCGTGCGCTGACTCTCGGAGGCCATAAGAACTGGACTCTGCCTGCGATCGACGAACTGCAAGGGTTGTTCGGCGGTCCGCCGGACCAGAATGGGCACCATGTCAAGGGGCCGATTGCGATTACCGGCTGGGCGTGGAGTTTATCGCCGGGTCGGGAGTCGGGAGAAGAGTGGGCTCTCGATTTTGGGGATGGCGGTAGAGCATCGGTGGTGATGGGTGACTCGGGATTGAATCGGGCGCTGTGCGTCCGGCACACCGCAGCGTCGAAAAAGTAAAAAGGAACCTGATAATGAAAAAGTTACTGATAACATTCGGTTTCACTGCTCTTGCCGCGCTGGCTGTTTCCTTCAGGACGCACGTTCACGGTTTTGGGCACTGGCTGCGGCTCTTCCGAACCGCTCGCCACACCATTCAGCTTCTGCTGGCCCGTCGGGACTCAATGCTCCGTTTCATTCACTTCTCTCGACACGAACACGCCCGGCACCCGCTACACATTCCTAAACTGGGAAGATGGCCCAACCACAAACCCGCGAACCGTGACCGGGGGAGTGAGCGCGGCCGTTTATACGGCTGACTTCACAACGCAGTACCTGCTCACCGTCACCGCAGGCAGCAACGGAACCGTCGTGACCAGCCTCAGTACCTCAGACGGCTATTACAGCCCCGGTACCAGTGTCCAGTTAACGGCCACTCCTGCCTCGGGCTATCAGTTCTCCGGGTGGAGCGGAGATTTGACCGGCACGGTCAATCCTCAGTCCATTGGCATGGTTGCGCCGCAAAGCCAGCCAAGTTCCCGCGCGATGGGGGGCAGCCCATATAGCTCGCCGCTCGACACCCGCGACGGCAAGCGATTTCTTGTAGCGTGTTTGGTCGAGCCTCCGGGCCGATACAATATGCTCTTGAACAGCGCTGGAATATCGCGGTGAAGGGCCGCAGGAACCGCGCGGCTCTCCTTCGATCCGCCGATTGGACGGTTGTCGCGCCACCCGTACAAAGCTCTGCGGCCCGGAGTCCGGGCCGTGGAGCTTTGGGTTCGCTCGCAGCGAGCGGCGTTAACTCACAATGAACTAAGCCGCTGGGCGGCAGAATGGCGAACAAGTCGTCGCCCTGACGGGCGTCGCCTCGTCCGCTGGCCGGCGTGCTCGGCTGCCTGACGGCCGCCTGCGCGCCGGCAGAGTGGGCTTCGGTTCGTTTCCCCGCGAGGTCGCCTGCTCAATCCCCCTTCCTCCCGCCCACTTTTGGTGGTGTGGTCAAGAACGAAAGGAACTTTCGTTATGACCGCTCTTCGACAACGGATGCTGGAGGATCTCCAGATCCGCCATTACTCTAGTCTGCACGCCACCACGTGCCTATTTTTCTCCGGGAGAGGGAGGGCTTAGTTTTTACCAGGATTCTCCTAACTGTCACGACACCAGCATGTTAGGGTGAAGCTCGGTGAGCCACGAACCCGGTCCACCACTGCCCACTGGGCAGTGGTCAGAATTGGGGCAGGTTTGCAGTCTAACCGATCCAGAAACATATGTTATTGGCTCTGGTTCTCGTCATCCCCTGCCCTTTGAGCTTGCCGGCGCCACCTGTGATAGACCACGTACCCTCACCGGTGGTGGCGCCTTCTTTAATATTCCCCGCGCCCTGGAAACGGGCAGCTATCACCATTTTGCGGTCCTGCAGATTCATGCGAATCCCGACAAGCCGATCGATAGACCGTACCCGGCAGAGCAAAAGTAGGCAGGCATGCGTACGCTTCCATGGGTCAACGTCCCCCATAGGTGCCGCGGACTTCACAGCTTGAGAGTGGCGGAGCTTCGCGGTAACTGGACGGCTACCACAAGGGAACGAAGTTGCCTGTGCAGAGCGCGTGGGGAATAGCGAACGGACAAGGCAGTTCGACGTAGTAGGAAGGAGATGGCAGGGACGCCGGCGCCAGAACCTTCAGTGCAACATTCGCGATAGCGCGGCTTCCAACTGCGCCGTTTTGAAGCCAAACGGACCAGGCTCGGTCTTGAATACGAGACGGCCGTCGATGTCGATCAACATCAGGCGATCGGGCCAGCCGGTATAGCGGCGCTCGGTCGTGTTTTCCATGCCGTCTACCAGGGCGGGGAAGCGGATTCCCAAGCGGCGCACGCAGCTTTCCGCGATCTCCACGCGCTCCTCTTCCGTGCGAGGAGTCGTGAAGATTACATTGTCTCGGACGTTGCTGCTCATCTGCCAGATGTCGCTGGGATGCGCTTCCTGAATATACACGGCATAGAACGCCGCCCGGTCGCGATAGGCATCATACAATTTGTTGAGCGCGGGAACCTCCCGGCGAAATGGCGGTCAAGTATAACTGCCGAACACCAGGACCACAGGCCGCGAGCCGCGAAACGACGAGAGCCGCACCATGGCGGTACGATCGAGCGTCGGCAGATTGAAATCCGGCGCCATCACACCTGGCTTCAAGGCGCCCTGGCGAGCCCGCATCCAGAGTGTCTCGAACGGCAGTACCGCCATGATTGGATTTGGAATCCGCTCCATGACGCGGCCGAAAAAGTCGGGAGTCTGGCACATCACCCAGTAAAGCGCCGCACACATCGAAAGGTGCGCCGCCACCAGGAATCCGACCAGCAGAAGAAGCCAGCGCCCGATCCTTCGGAACGGCGAACGCCGCGGTGGACTGAGGATGGCTCCCGTCATAAACCCATCTCCTTTGCCGCCATACGAGTGCCCTCTACGCGTGCCCGGATTTTATCAAAAGCGATGTCACGAGCGGTAGAGACGTCATCGGCGAATGGGGCGAAACCACAGTCGTCGGTAGTGCCCAAGCGGTCCGGAGGAATGAAAGAGGCCGCTTCGATCACGGCGTCGCAAACCTCACGCGGCGATTCGATACGAGGCGTGATGGGGTCCGTCACGCCGACGAATACTACCTGATCGGGCTGACGGTACTGCTTGATGAGCCCCAAGACACGCTTTCTGTCGGGTTCACTTGCCAATTGGAGATAAAAGCGTCCGGCGGGGAGCCAGAACAATGCCGGGAGCAGGCCCGCATAATCCACGGAAGCGCTGTGCGTAGAGTCCTTGTCGCCGCCGGGGCAACTGTGGACTCCGATGAGCGATCGATCCTCCGCAGTGAACCGACACAGAACCTGGTTGTTCAGCTCGACGAATTTCCGCAAGAGTCCCCCGCTCGGGTCTAGCTTAAGCGATAATCGGCCCTCGGTAAAGTCGATTTGAACGCAATGCGCTCCAGCCAGGAGACAACGACGGATGTCCGATTCGGCTTCGTCGAGAAGCTCCTGCTCGAACTGATCGTGCGAGTATCCCGCGATGGCTGCGGCCGGATACAGCAGACTCAAAGCGGAGACGGAAATGACAGCCTGCTTCACCGGAAGGCGGGTTAGCCGCATCGCATTCTTCAGGTAGGTTTCGGCGAAGGTCCCATACCGGAACGGTCCGCCATTGAGCCTCGGAAGCTGACGAGTGTGGCCGTCGGCGAAGGGAATGGTAACGCCGTCGGCGGCGAGGTTAGCGACACCCGTAAGGGGGTAAGTGGCAAAGCTCGGTTTGGCCTGTTCACCGTCCGTGATGACTGGCGATCCGGTTTCTTCGAAGCGCCGGATCGTGTCGCGCAAAGCAGTGTCGAGCGTTTGCTCATATTCGGACTGTTGAATGGCGCCGGCGCTCCACTTTCCCAGGGCGTCGATGAGTTCGGGCGGGCGTGGGATACTGCCGATCGGCTCAGTCAGAAGGGCCATGATACGATATCGCACCTCCCGAGTCGAGAGTCCATAGTATAGAACCACTATTGGGAAATTCGCCGCACTGCCGTTATGCCGGCGCTCCTCCTTTTCGGTGCTAAAGTGTATGGACATCACGATGCGTCACCGCCAGTGAAATTCGAAACAGCCCGGCGTGACCGGGCACGGTATGCCGGCGGCAAACACGTAGCGGCGTGGTTCTCTCGCACTACGAGGCTTGCTGCCTATCGATTGCGAGGAATATGAGCACGACCGCTGAAACTTACGAAGCGGCGCTGGAGAAAGCCTGCAGCGCCATCGCCCACAACGCCGTTGCCGTCGACCGCGACGGCGTTTTTCCTTCTGCATCCATCGAAGCATTGGAGACAGCAGGACTGCTGGGCGCCCTTAGCGCGACCGAATCCGGAGGGCTCGGCTTGGGTTTGGCCGGAGCCGCTCGCGTGGTTCGCCGCGTCGCCGAGGAGTGCGGATCCACCGCCATGGTTTTGACCATGCATTACTGTGGCGCCGCCGTTCTCGAAAAGTACGCAAACAACGAGATTCGCCGCGAAGCCGCATCGGGCGCTCATTTCAGCACGCTGGCATTCAGCGAAACCGGATCGCGCAGCCACTTCTGGGCTCCCTCCAGCACAGCGGCGGAGAGCGGAGGCCGCGTGGTTCTGAATGCCGACAAAAGCTGGGTGACCGCGGCGTCCCGCGCCACGGCCTACGTGTGGTCGTCGAAGCCGCTCGCGGCCGACGGGCTGAGCACCATCTGGATCGTGCCGGCATCCTCGCCGGGCATCGAGATCCGCGGCCCGTTCGAAGGACTCGGCCTGCGCGGCAACGATTCGTCGCCCGTAACGGCTTGCAACGTAGAGGTCGATCGCTCCTCGATGCTTGGCGCTGACGGCGAAGGATTCGCCATCATGATGAGCGTGGTTCTGCCGGTATTTGCGGTTTTGAATGCCGCTTGTTCGGACGGACTGATGGCGGGAGGGCTGCGCCGCACGATCGAACACGCCACCCGCACGCGACACTCCGACACCGGCACCTCACTCGCCGACCTTCCTACTATTCGCAACTACATCGCTCGCATGCGCGTGAAGGCCGACATGTCGGACGCCCTGCTGGAGGACACCCTCGCAGCCATCGCTGCCCAGCGTCCTGACGCCACCCTGCGCGTGCTCGAGTGCAAAGCGGCAGCCGGCGAGACTGCCAACGAAGTGCTCGATCTGGCGATGCGGGTCTGCGGCGGAGCAGCGTTGCGGAAAGACGTAGGAGTGGAGCGATTCTTTCGCGATGCCCGCGCGGCCGGCGTGATGGCGCCCACCACTGACGCACTCTACGATTTCATTGGCAAAGCCGTCTGCGGTCTGCCGCTCTTCTGATCGGAAAAACGGTATGAACCAGACACCTCTCCTGCTCGGCGCGGTCGCCTATGACCCAAAAGTAGTCACCATCTGGGACGGCTTTCAACAGTACTTTGCGGAACACGGCCTGCCATTCGATTACATTCTGTACACCAACTATGAGCGCCAGGTGGAAGCGCATTTCGCCGGCAACATTCACGTCGCCTGGAACTCGCCCCTCGCCTGGTTGCAGTCGGAGCGGCTCGCGCGTAGCGTGGGACGCCGCGCGGAAGCGATCTGCATGCGCGACACCGATCGCGACCTCACCTCCGTCGTCATTGCGAGGAATGACGGTGCGATCCGGACGATTGGCGATCTGAAAGGCCGGCGCGTGGCCGTGGGAGCGAACGACTCGCCGCAAGCTACGCTGATTCCTCTCCACTACATCGCACAGCTGGGACTGGAGCCCCATCGCGATTTTGAAGTGGTGGAGTTCGATGTGTTGCGCGGGAAGCATGGCGACCACATCGGCGGAGAGCGCGACGCTGCGCGGGCGCTCCTCCGCGGTGAATGCGACGCGGCCTGCCTGATCGACGGCAACCACCTTCTTTTCATTCAGGAGGGCACGCTTCCCTCCGGCGCCACACGCGGCATTGCACAAACTCCCGCCTACGACCACTGCAACTTCACTGTCCTCGATGGCGGACCCGCCGACGCGATCGCGCGATTCCGCGAATTGCTGCTCGAGATGTCCTACGCCGATCCACAGGTGCGGCGGCTGCTGGACCTCGAAGGATTGAAGCGCTGGTTACCCGGCCGAACAGAAGGGTACGCACTGCTCTCGGCGGCGGTCGAAAGGTTCGGGTATCTGGAACCGTTTGTAACTGCGGCGGCGGCGCGATGCACCTAGATCTCAAGGCTCTCGGCTTCGATCGAGGCGCCGCGATCCTGCTGAAACGAGCCCTTCGGATGGCTGCGGACGGAGAGGCTGTCACCGTCGCCGGTTCGGCTCCCGAACTCCTGGTGCATCTGCGCGCGTGGTGCCGGGCGGAGGGACACGACTTCAACCTGTCGGAGGGTGTCGCGGTTGTGAAACGAGGGCCGGCGGGCGCTCAGCGCTGGGCAGGAGCCGAACGGGCAGGGCTCGCCGACCGGCTAGCTCCGAAAGCGATCGTCGAAGCCCCGCCGCAACGCTGGGGGCTTGCCGCGCGCGGCGCGCTCGTGGAAGCCGGTTCACCCGATTTCCACTTCGCTCTTGCGCGGAAGGAAGAGGTGTGGTCGCCCGACGCGGCGCGCATCTACGCCCAGGCGGCCGGATCGCAGTGGGATCCGGCCACCGCGATCCCGTGGAACGCCGAGTTCGATCTGCCTGCCGATGTGGAGGACGCCGTTGTACAGATCATGACCTACCTGGTGGAAAACGAGATGGCCGCTATGATTGTGCCGAGCCGCTTCCTCGCACAACTCCATCCGCATTTCCGCGAGGCCATGCAAGTCCTCGCCATTCAGGCAGCCGATGAGGCACGGCATGTTGAGGTTTTCACACGGCGCGCTTTGCTGAAACGCAGCGAATTCGGCTTGTCTACCGCGGGAGGGCAGGCCTCTCTACAAACCCTGGTGGACGAGCCGGATTTTGCGGTGGCGTCGTTCCTGCTATCGGTGCTCGGCGAAGGAACCTTCCTGTCGCTCCTCTGGTTTATCGAACATTTTGCGCCGGACCCCGTGACAGCCGCCGTCAGCCGGTTGGCCGCACAGGACGAAGCGCGCCACGTCGCATTCGGAATGTCCCATCTCCGCGAGCATATCAACGCCGATCCCTCCGTTCGCGATCGGCTGGCCAATGCCGTCCGGCGACGTCATGAAATGCTTCGCCACACCGCCGGCCTGAATGCCGAGGTTTTCGACTCGCTGGTTCTGATGGCCGCGGGATCCTGGGATGTCGCGGACGTGACTCGGGGGCACGACCAAGTAGCCGTCTTACTCCAGGACATGCACGCGGGCCGCAGCAAGCGGCTTCTGCAGCTGGGCTTCACAGCCGGCGAGGCAGAAGAGCTCTCTTCTTTGCACACGCGAAACTTCATGTAAGATTCCCCGGCTGACTTCCCTATCTCGGGATTACTACTGCTTCCGTTTCAGCTCGCGCGGATAGCTCGTTCGGGCTACGGCAAAATGGCGCTGACCGGTATCCCCGCGATCGCGGAGCTGGCCATGTACCCGATCCTCGAATGGCTGGTGCCGCGCGTGAAAGTCGGGATGTTCGCCGACATGGCGGACTTCGAAATGAAACGCATGGGGCCCAATGCCAGATTCTCGCCCCCCACGTCCCCCTTTTTCTGGCGGAGGGGGGCTCTCCCTCTTCGCCTATGGCCTGCACGTCTTCGCTGTGCGCAAGCACAACGCCGGCAAAATGGCGCTGACCGGTATCCCCGCGATCGCGGAGCTGGCCATGTACCCGATCCTCGAATGGCTGGTGCCGCGCATGAAAGTCGGGATGTTCGCCGACATGGCGGACTTCGAAATGAAACGCATGGGGCCCAATGCCACCCCCGACCCCGGTGCGCGAGGCCTTCGCCGGCGCGTGCGACTCCGTCGACAACCGCATGGGGCAATTGGTCTACGACAACCTTTTCTGGGACCGCACGCTGAAGGACCTGATGATGATCTCGGTCCAATCCGTGGGCTGGAACCTGGGAACGCTGCGCGAGCTGGGCGGCGCAGCCGTCGACCTGGGCAGCTACATCCGCGATATGAGCGGCAACGGCGGAGGAGGTTCCGGTCCCGGTGGTGGATCGGGCTCGGGCCGCATCGGGGCCGAATCGCCTGGACCCGCCGGCGCACCGCGACGTCCCGGCAATCCGCAATTTACGCGCCGCATGGGGTACGCCCTGGCGCTGACGATGCTTACCGCCATGATGGGCGCGATTATGGTAGGGGCCGCATGGAGGTTTGGGACAACAGGCTAGGAAAAGCTTTAGAAGCCCCTTGTTCTCAACAGCCTGATCATGCGGTCGGGAAGGTCCGCGACGCCACCAGCGGACCGCAGAATGGAAGATCCAAGCAGAGGGAATTACGTCTGGCAGCGTTCGAAAATATGCCCCCAGGTACCCGATTCAATAACATCTGTTCGTGGCTCAGATGGGAAAGATCGGCGGCGACTTAATGGTTACGTTCAAGCTTTTAGAATCAATGGAGAGGTAATCAACGTCGTCAGACTGGAGGTTGGCGGAGCAGGCCATTGTTTGCAACAGACCTAGCAGACGATTGGGAAGGTCGGCGATGGCACCCGCGACAGACGGCGAAGTGAGGGGCAGGGGAGGAAATGAAGCCTGCAAAGGGCCTGAAGAGTGGCGCCCAGAGCCTGATCCACAAACCGGTGTTCATGGCTCGCCTCCGGGGCGTTGGAAGACTGCCCAATCGGGTGCTCGGTGGGCAGTCATGGAGGGGGTTCGTGGCTCACCCGACCGATTTTGTAAATGGCTGACATAGTGACAGTTGGGTAGGGATTTCCGGAAAGGGCATGTCTCACCGGTGGAAGCAACTGCGCAGGTGTGTTTGAACTGCGGCCGGCTCCAAACACACGCTTGGCGGGGTGCTGTGTTTGCAACGGCCGAACAGAAGGATTTCCGAGGTTGCGCACTTTTGGAGCATGCGCGGGCCGGCGGAAGAACGTGAGCGCCAAAATATCGCCGCGGGAGTGTATTGCACCCGATCCAATAACCTATGTTCATGGCTCAGCAATGACGACGATTTGAGGTACAGTCAACCAGCCAGACAAGCCTCGTGTTTTCAGCAGGCCTCGACAGTGTTTGAGAACCGCTGTGCGGTTCGGCGTGCACTCTGAAGCGGGATGGCGCCGAGGGAGCCAAAAATCGTGGTAGGGGATGACGAAAACCAGAGCCAATAACATATGTTTCTGGATCGGCTAGACTGCAAGCCTGCCCCAAATTCTGACCATTGCCCAGTGGGCAGTGGTGGACCAGGTTCGTGGCTCACCCAGCTTCGCCCTAACATGCTGGTGACTTGACAGTTAGGAGAATTCTGGTAAAAAACTAAGCCCCCCCTCTCCCGGAGAAAAATAGGCACGTGGGGGTCTGTGGAACGCCCAGGCGG
>Ga0302325_10017137_pt1 | contig 15328 bp, 19 predicted proteins | sample Palsa_T0_2_FD_201948 | JGI IMG/M metagenome (GOLD analysis project Ga0302325, IMG submission 201948) | Peat permafrost microbial communities from Stordalen Mire near Abisko, Sweden - Palsa_T0_2 | ecosystem: Environmental > Terrestrial > Soil > Palsa > Peat permafrost | place: Sweden: Abisko... | reverse complement strand
ACAGTGTAAAGGCTGAAGATATGGAGGATGAACAGGATGTGGAAGATGTGGAAATGCATGACGCCGCTTCCACGGGGATGGAAGTTGCGGAGAAAACCGTCGAAGCGCATACTCCTGTCCCTTTCCTCCTCTATGGCCAACTCCGAGAGTACCAACATATTGGCCTTGACTGGCTTGCTTCGCTCTACGATAACAATACAAACGGCATCCTCGCCGATGAGATGGGTCTAGGGTACGTTCTTGATTGATTTCCACTAATGTTAGTAAAACAATTCAAACTATCGCCCTCATTGCCCATCTGGCATGTCAAAAACATGTCTGGGGCCCTCACCTCGTCATTGTGCCAACCAGCGTTATCCTCAACTGGGAAATGGAATTCAAAAAGTGGGCTCCAGGGTTCAAAATCCTAACCTACTACGGGGACGCCAAAGAACGTGAACGAAAACGCAAGGGCTGGAACAAACAAGATACATGGCATGTGTGTATCACATCCTACCAACTCGTCATCCACGATCAACAAATATTCCGTCGCAAACGGTGGGAATACATGATCCTTGACGAAGCTCACAATATCAAAAACTTCCGATCACAACGATGGCAGACGTTATTGAATTTCAATGCCAATCATCGTTTATTACTCACCGGCACGCCGCTACAAAACAATCTCGTGGAATTGTGGTCGTTGTTGTATTTCCTCATGCCGCAAGGCATGTCGAGTTCAATGCCTGCCGGGTTCGCCAATCTCAAGGAATTTCAGGAATGGTTCGCGAATCCGGTGGATAAGATTGTTCAGGCGGGTGCACATATTCAGGATGATGAGGCCAGGAATACTGTGGCGAAATTACATGGCGTACTACGACCTTATATCCTCCGACGACTCAAACAGGATGTGGAGAAACAGATGCCGGCGAAGTATGAACACGTTGTCTACTGCCGCTTATCGAAACGACAGCGGTACTTGTATGATGATTTCATGTCTCGTGCGCAAACGAAGGAAACGCTCGCATCTGGAAACTTCATGAGTATCATAAATTGTCTGATGCAACTGCGAAAGGTCTGTAATCATCCTGATCTATTTGAGACTCGGCCTATTGTCACCTCATTTGCGATGCCTCGGTCAGCTATTACAGACTACGGAAAGACGGAAGAGTTTATCCGGTCACGGTTATTGAGGAAACATCCTCTTGAACATGTCAACCTCGACACTGTCAACCTTCTATTCACTCATCATGAAACCATGTCAAGTCAGGCTGCTGAGAGGAGCAGCCGCCTGAGTGCCTCACCCGCGATCGCCCGAGCATGTGATGAACTGGAGGAAGCTGTCAAAGATCCTGTCGAGCCGGATTTCGCTACCCTTGAAGGACACACCAAATACATGGAATACAACAAGAAGTTGAGTCGACTTGATCGCTTGCAACATATCGGATATCTATCTGACCTACGTTGCAAATGCCGACCTGTCTATGGATTGGAAATCCTTCGTATCTGCGATCGTTTCAAGAAGCCTGGCTCCAAACAAATCCCGCCATCACCACCGCGGAATACCGACAACTATCTCGATACGTCTGATATCATTTCCAGTATGGTAATGGATGTTCAACGACGCTATCAGTCTATGGACGCTCAGATCAACAAATTTGCGGTCTTGACTCCGCCTGTTGTCGCGCTCGACTTCCCTAATTTGATGTTCTCCTCCCTTGATCCCTCTGAGATGAAAGCCGCCAAAACGACCTACAATGATTTCTCCTTCCCGATTCGGACACGCCTGTCCATTGCGTTCCCCGATAAACGACTTCTCCAGTATGATTGCGGCAAACTGCAGCGACTAGATCCTCTACTTCGCGATCTCATCGACGGTGGCCATCGTGCACTCATCTTCACTCAAATGACGCGTGTGCTGGATATTCTGGAAATTTTCCTCAACTTCCACGGATACCGTTACTTGCGTCTTGACGGAGCCACAAAGATCGAACAACGTCAGATCATGACAGAGCGATTCAACAGCGATCCCAAGATCCCTGTTTTCATCCTATCCTCTCGTTCCGGTGGGTTGGGAATCAATCTTACCGGAGCAGACACGGTCATCTTCTACGATTCAGATTGGAATCCTTGTATGGATAAACAGTGCCAAGATCGCTGTCATCGGATCGGACAGACCCGCGATGTTCATATCTACCGTTTTGTCTCCGAGTACACTATCGAAGAGAATATTTTCAGAAAGGCCAATCAGAAGAGAATGCTCGACAACGTCGTTATCACGGAAGGGAATTTCACGTCCGACTTCTTTAATAAAGTGGATTGGCGGGATATGCTGGGAGATGATATGGGCATTGAATTACCAGATCAAACGATTGGAGATGTTGGTCACGGCACGAAAGTGGAACAAGCTTTTGCCGCGGCGGAAGACGCCGAAGATGCAATTGCAGCCAAACGAGCACAGAAGGAAATGGAGGTCGATGCTGTGGAGTTTGCCGAAGTTCCTACTCCAGGCACGCCTGCTACTCCGGTCGGATTGGTTACTCCTGCTGTCGGAAGTGCAAGTGAGAGGGAGGCGTCGATTTCTACTCCTGATGTCGGCGCTCCGACTCCCAGTGCCAGCGGTGGGGTGGATGAAATTGCGGAGGATGAGCCTGGATCTATTGATGACTGGATGATACTGTATATCGAGAGGGAGAAGTTAGATATGGATGAAGTGAAGTGATTGTTGCCAGTTGGGTCATTATTTCACCGGCTTGGCAAAGACATGTACAATTATTCATAGCATATAGAAGTTCTGCTGAATTATATCCGGAGTTGCCAGAGTTGCCAGGGTTGCTATGCACACATTTCCGCAATTTGCAAGGGATCTGCAATCACCTGATTCGTTTTCTGTCACATTTGACTCTGTGCGCGGGGCGGCCAGGTGGTGTGTTTGGCTGCTATTAAAATCACCCGACGTCATAAGCCGCTTAAAGAGGCCCGCTGCCCCTTCCTCGCACATCATCAACTCAACTTGCTTCGTTTTCACGCTTAAACCAGCACACAAAACAACACAGTAAACGCACTCATTCACAAACAATGCCTCGTGGAGAAGGATCGGTAGCTCGTCCTCTGCCGGATGAGCTGATTGTAGCAAACAAGAGTCCTTTACAAGGCGAAATCAAACGACTTTGTTCTGCTTGCCGATTCGCCGGAAGCCGTCGCAAAATGGCGCAAAGACTCCTCGGTTCCGCTTGTCGACGTTGTGGATTCGTTCGATATTTTTGTCACCAACAAGCATGGCTCTCAGGGTGTCTTGGACAGGGCGAGCAAAGGACAGATTGAGAATGAATTTGGAACGTATTGTGTCTCAGGGTATCTCGGCTAATGACAGGACGAAGCCTGAGGAGGCTATTGTGCAGATATTGAAGGATGGAAAGGTCGAGGAGACCAAGACAGCACAGAAATATGGTAACTTCGTCTGATTTGCGATTGCTCACTTGCAGGCTCCACGAATGATGCCAAGTATGGATCTATCCAGACTTAAACAGGATTGCCTGGACGGATCATGGTACTTGATGTACTATTACACATTACCAAACGAGCATTCTTATTACTCAATGAAATTCAATCCATCCTAAAAGCCTACTACTTGTATCCTTGAATATGATTACATACTCTATCAGCCGAACTTTGACTTTGGCCTCTCCTGCTTGACTCCATCAAGATAAATATCCACCTTTTCATTATAAAAGCAAACTTTCCCAGCAATTGCGATGCTCTCGGGGGTGGGATACCGATACCACCAGATATAGTCCTTATACTCTTTTCCATCAATGACGATATTGTAGTAGTTTGCATCGCCCTTGTAAGGACACGAAGTGACCGTTGTCGAAGGCTCAAGTAATTCGACATTACAACTGGTCTTAGGAAGATAGTATCGCACTGGAAGACCAGTCTCGCATAGCAATAAAGGCGAGTGTGTTTCCGTAACGACCGTGTCATTCACTTTTACAACCACATGGCGAGATGAAGGAATGATGTCGACCCGCTTATACGGATCCTTCGGATGGACATAAATCTCGTTATCTTCCTCAAACCAAGAATCTCATTAGAAACACACCAAGGGGTAGCGTACCCATCTCTTTGAATTCAAATCTCAAAAGCCCGTCCAACACACCCTTCTCAAACCAAAGCACACTTCCTGTACTACGATCCCCAACGACCAGCTTACAAATGTATCCAGTCCCATCCTCGGTCTGTTGCACCTTTTCAATGTACTTTGTCTGCACATCTGTCGAGGGGAAGTAATATGTTGGAAAATATGGATGTTCCCAGACGAGTTTTGAGGAAGTTGTATCAACGATCCATTTCTTGTTGAAGAGAACTCGGACTCGACGGGGACTGCCTTCGATCTTGGACGGACCGGCGGTGGCAAGTTGTTTTGCGATCGAGTTGAGACGAGAGGCTATTGAGTTGAATCCCAGATTCGACATGGAAAAAATTTGTGCAGACAAATTGGGCGACTGGTAATCGAAGGGTGATATACTATGTTTTTGTTGTTCTGGAGTGGACGATGCAGTACGGAGGGCGAAATGCTTTGGAATCAACAGATCGTGCGTTTTCGCGGGGAAGTCCGGGGGATCCGCTATGTGTAAGATTTAAATTTGTCGGACAACCATAAGAGCATAGCGAAGCCTAAATGTATAGACCGAACTGCATTGTTCTGTTTAAAATTCCTTGATTTGTAACAGCCAACAACAGCGTTGACTTGAAACTTTTATTACTCGATTTCCATCTTCTCGCCTTCTACCCTCTTCAACTCGACAACCTTGATTCCTTCAGCTCCCACCCATCTTTCCAACTCCCCACCTGGTCTAACTCCCCTCTCACTCCGAACCCACATCGTTTTACATTCCTGTTCTCCGCCCCCAAGAATAACCACCTCTCCTGACTTTCGCACGAGAACAGTAAGTGTACGCCTCACGACCACGGCCTTGGGATTCTTTTCCAGGATAACCGGACATGGTTGTAGTACTCCGTGAGTGACGAGTTCTGCGACCCCAAGTCTGGCACGAGCGGGATCAGGGTGTTGTCGTAAAGTGAAGGGGAAGACACTGTATAACGAGGGGTTGGAAGTTAGCTGTGTAAACAAATTTCGAGCAGCCATTAATTTGAAGGAACTGTGTGCCTTTGAAGTTCGGATGGAGCGGGTATAAATCGTTGGTCGCAGATCTGGATGGACTTTAACCTACAATCAACACCCCGACCTTAAAGAAAGATGATACTTTTCCGGTGCCGGTGGAAATGGCGAGATCCAAGAGGTAGACCTCCCCAGGAACGACTGGGAACTCTTCATTGACGTCTCCGAATTCCAGGACTTTCCCACTTCGTTCTTCAACCGACGACTGTCCCACAATAAACCGCCTAATCCGCCTCAAGCAACTGCCCTCCACAACACTTACACCAAATGACGCACAAGCCTCTTTCACCACTTGTTCAATATCTCGTACAGTCCCCGTTGATAGCGCATTTACCACTCCCTTCGTGGCATAATGTAATGCGCAGACGGCATCTGCGACAGGTCCAGTTGCAGGAGCCGGCGATGACTGGATATGGATTGTTTGGGATGATAGGACTGCATAGCCATCAACGTGGACACCAACACTCACCGTAACGACATCGCCCTCCTGTAGAATATATTCCTCCTCGTCTGGGAGCGGAGAGTACCACCGCACACAGTTGTTTACACTGATACTCGTTGGCTCCGCAATACCTCTCTCCTGTGACTGATACACTCCAGAAGTCTATTATGTCAATCTTATTTGAAAAAGGCAGAAAATACCTGTGAAAGGATAGCTTCATCGCCGACGACGCAAAGGTCTCGACAATTTGCTCCTGGGAGACATTGTTGTAATACTGATCTTATTGCAGTAGAGCAGAAATGTCCTGCAAGTCTATACTTTGACAGCACCGACGGCGTAGGCTCGTTATCCTGCGACAAGACGTCCTGCTCATGAATTGTGTCAATTTCCATCCTTTCGCTCTGCACAATTCTCAAAATTTTCGCAAAAACCCCTGAAAATGACATCTTCGTTGAAAAGTCCTGCAAGACCCGGGTTTATTTTAACCCTGTATGTGAACAGAAATTCGCAGGATTCGCTAACCCCACAAGATGGCCGCCGGAGAAACCCCACATCGGCAAACTGGAAGGAAACAGCCGCGATCGCCGTCGCCGCGCGCCGCACACAATTTGTAACGCATCAAATTACTGTGGCAATAATCCACGAGGCGCACAGCTTGCCAGAAAATTATAATATGTTGTCGAGCGAGCCGGCTGATCATTCATGCAACGGCAGTTACAAATACCACTTCCCACAGCGTCCAAATACCGCATCCGCGAATATAACCCGCCTCGTCTCGTCTTCAACAAACAGGAACAACGACAGTATCCTCGGTAGCAATAATCTCGCCGAGAAGGTTTTGCTGTGTTCAGGGAGAGAGCGCTCAAGATGACTTTGATGGATCAAATTGTTCAGGAACTCACGCTTGTGAATGTCCTGATCGCGTTGGCGGTAACGGTCGTGGGAATCCCACTTGCAGTGTGGGGTTATGATACGTATCGGTTCCGTCAATTGCCTCCTGGGCCGCCAACAAGGCCGTTTATCGGGAATAAGCATCTTATCCCTGCTTCTCGACCATGGCTCAAAATGGCAGAATGGTCAGAGACATACGTAAACTCCCTTCCCCCAGCCTTTGTCTCTCAATTCACGCACCCTGGAGTCGTTCTTGGTTTCATCTGGGATTCACAGATTTACGTGTAGGGACCAATTTATACGCTATGGCAGGGCCGCTCGCCCACAATCGTCATCTCAGATCCCGCAATTGCTCAAGACTTGATGGAGAAAAGATCTCAAATCTACTCCTCCCGACCAAGAATGATCGTCATGGGCGAAGTATTCACCAACAATCGCGGTCTCCTTACATCTCCCTATAACGAATACTGGCGTCGTCTCAGGAAAATGTACCTCCCTCGACAACGCAATCCTCCCCTGCTCCTCCCCCACCCCAGGACGGCACTAATACGTAGTAATCATATCGGATTGATGAAGTCCGCAGCACTGAGCTACCGCCCTATCCAAGAAAACGAGTCTAAACGACTGGCCATGGATCTCGTTCGCTCGCCCGAGAATTTCGAAAGAGAGCTGGAAAGGTATGCTGCATCTGTTGTCATGACCGTTGCATATGGTAAAAGAGTCGATGATATGAATGATCCGGCTGTGCAAATGGTATTGGAAATGATGCAGTATATGGCTTCTTTGAATGTTCCGGGTCGATTTCTCGCTGAATCGTTTCCCATCCTAGCCAAGTTTCCCGATTTTATGTCTCCTTGGAAAAAGGAAGTCAAAGCTAATGCTGCGTATTACGGTATCTCCCTTGAACATACCACTCCACCCCTTCCCCCACTCGGCCTTAACTTCACGAAGCTTGCAGCTGTAATACATTGATTTGGTCTGTTGACTGGGATCTGACGACTAGGAAAATTCTTCTTCACTCTCGGTATGCGCGCCAAAACCCGCTACGACAACGGCACCCTCCCCAACTGTTTCGCAAAACAACTCTGGGACCAACGCGAAAAACACAACCTCACAGACCAAGAAGTCGGTTCCCTATCCGGGGGCCTCTTCGGTGCCGGCAGCGACACTTCCAGCGCTACCATGACCACTTTTATCCTCGCCATGACTGTCTTCGGGGATACAGTTATTCCCAAGGCACATGAGGAATTAGATCGCGTGGTTGGGAGGAAACGGTCGCCTACGTGGACTGACGAGGAGAATTTGCCGTATATTCGGGCGGTGGTGAAGGAGGCTTTTAGATGGAGGCCTGTGGCTGTTTTGGGGGGGACGCCACATGCTAATACGGAGGATGATTATTATAATGGGTATTTCATTCCCAAGGGAAGTACGATTCTTGGGAATCTTTGGGCGGTATCTTCCATCTCACCCCTGTATCACTATTCCTTCATCTCTATCCGGCTTCTTCATCTCCCCTCTAATTGCGCTTGCATTTTCGCTGCAGTTTCTTGCCTCATCTCAGTCAATCTCATGCTAATTCTAGATCAATCATAACCCGAAATACTACCCTGATCCGCACACTTTCAACCCCGACAGATACCTCGCAAAAGACTTTACATACCCCAATCAACAAGGATATTCATCATTTGGATGGGGAAGAAGAGTCTGCCCGGGCCAACAAGTCGCCGAACAATCGCTTTTTATCACCATCGCAAGAATCCTTTGGGGCTTCAATATTCGAAAAGCTGTCCATCCTGATGGAACACCCCACACATATGATACATACGCTGTACCCACCCTCTCTCGTCCCCAATGCAGATCACATTCGCACTCCTCCCCCGTTTCCCTTTTCCATAAAGCTCGTTTGCTACTGGGGGTGTTACTAACTTGAAGTACACTGAAAACTTCAATACCAAACCTCTCCCATTTGAATGTATTATCGAGCCCCGGGGGCCAGAATTCGTTAAAATTATCGAGAAGGATAATGCTGAGGCGTTGGAGGCGTTGGCGTGCTATAAAGTTGATGAAGATGGGTTGTCTGAGGAGAATAAGAAGGCTGTTGAGGGATATCGACGAGACCTGGTTTTCGAGACTACTTGAGTGACGGATTTGTAGCTAGGATATATGCGTTTTTTGTGAGATAATAAGTTAAGCAACGAAGGAATATGAGGGTTTGTATGAACGAACCGGTGTAAAGTATGCAGCCATGGGAGCACTGTTTAGATACTGCTCGGCGGAGTGTTGCTAGAAGTCCCAGTGAATGCAATCAAACGATCTCACGGAAGGATTGGACCTAAAAATTTCAATTCCGAAATGCTTCCGGCGACAAATCACTCCCGCAAAGCACGGTAATGACAACAACCCTTACAATCGGCGTCCTCGGTACTTCCATCTCCCATGTATGCTAACCAGTACCGTAGCACTACAAGGGGCCTTCCTAGAGCATATCAATCACTTGAATGTGCTACGACACTTAACTTCGCCTGCATTCCTTCCCATCGAAGTCCGCACGGAAGCCGATCTGCGGAAATGTGATGCTCTGATTATTCCTGGCGGGGAGTCGACGACGATAGCCCTTGTCGCAGAGCGAGAAGGTCTGCTTGACCCGTTAAGGGAGTTTGTAGCGTATCGTCCCATTATGTGAAAGAAATGTTGATGGGGGTAGAGACAGAAATCCCACGTGGGGGACTTGTGCTGGACTCATCCTGTTGAGCGAGAAGACTACCAACCCGAAGAAAAATGGACAGGCCTTGATAGGAGGTTTACCGATCCGTACGACACGGAATTACTTTGGCTCGCAGATAGCCAGTTTTGAAACCATGTTAGATATCAAGCCTTTGTCTACGCCGTTTCCTGCGATTTTCATCCGCGCGCCCGTGGTCGAGGAAATCTACCCGCACCTCAACGACATGCAGACTGAGCAGGACGGGACCCAAGAGGACCGGTTGGAGGTGTTTAGTAGACTGGAGGTTCACTCGGAGGAGGGACAGAAGGATTTGATTGTGGCAGTGAGGAGGGGGAATGTTTTTGGCACGGCTTTTCATCCGGAGTTGACGAAGGATAATAGGTTACATGAATGGTGGATTAAGGAGGTTGTTTTGCCGGCGTGGAATACCCGACAACACAAGAATACCAAGACAGCTCCACAGAAGGATACATAGCGTGTATATATAGACTCTTATTTCGGAAGTATGTATATCAACCACCGCTTATAATCGGTCCAGAGCAATGAATATGAGCTTAACGTTATACGTTCGCGTATGAATTGAATGCAACTACGTATACGGTTAATGATACGACATGCATCGCACACTTAACCCAAGGACTAATCGTCCTCTCTAGAATTAAGCAATTCCACCAACCAAACTTTGAACTCCTTCTTCATCTCCTGAGTGAATTCATGCCCAACACCATCATAAACCTTGACACTCATAGCTTCACCAAGAACCTCCTGCAACTTCTGAACCACATGCTCAGAAGCCTTCCAGGGGACCAATTTATCGTCGCCGCCAGACAGGACGAGGACTGATTTCTCGAGAAGACGCTGCAAATGAATGCGCAAGCGTTCGGGGGGTCCTTCTTCCCAACGACGGACCATGCTGCCGAGGTCGAGGCGGCGGAGGACGCGTTGAAATGCTTCGCAGGTGTATGGGTGAACGGGTTCGAGCCCGTGCTCGGCCAACCTCAATTCCATCAAGTTATTATAATCGGGGCAGCCGATGACGCTGCATGCAAAACTTAGTTTTCTATCTACAAAATCAGAATTGTTTTGGTTGGAAGGGGTATGACCTTGTTGATACAGAGACATCCAGGACGCGTGACCGCCTTGGCTTACTCCCAGGACGCCGTATTCGAGGATGCCTTCTTCGTTGTAGGGGTATAAATAGGCAGGGAGAAAGTCCATCAACATAGTGATGTCTCTTGTCGTGCCGTGCATGACGGAGAACATGTCCATCGCATGGAATTTATTCTCATCAAAACCAACACTACAGTGAGTCTCCCATCAGTGAAAAAACGTACTTTAACTTAGGATCCAAACACCTGCTGCCATGATTCCTCTGGTCGAAAGTGCAGATCAGCCTAAATCAGCGCCGACATTCCCTCGGGGGGCGCAACAATTGCCTCTTGACTCTACTCCTGTTGATGCTCCTGAGATCCAAAAACTTGATAAACTCGTCAAAATCGGCATGAGTGCCGCCGCGGCCATGCAACAAGAACAACATGACCCTCGGAATCTCGGTCTTGACGGTGTCCAGGCCATAGACAAAAACCTCCATTCCGCCGATAATCAGCTTTGTCTCGGACGGAGGAGGCGGCGGCACAGGCTGCCGGCGCCTAGGAGGAAGACTGAGGCGCGTCGGCTGGCCAGGTGGTGGATCAGCTGGAGGTTGTGGTTCCGTTAGCTCGGGCGACATTGCACGTTCTTCTATAATGGCCCGTTCTGCGTCTTGGATAAAGTTTGGTGCTCGGTAGGCGATGCCCATTTGATGGGACTGTGTGGTGGACCAAGGCGATGGGAGGGCTTGGAATTTGGGCTGGGGCTGCCGTCCTGGGGTTAAATTTCCTCCACCAAAATTTAAAGTTCAGGGGCTTGACTCTTGTCGGACTCGGACCGGCGATCATCTGAAGAAATATCTGAAGCCAACTCCGATTATCTGCTGACCATCAACTCTTCTCTTCAGTGACAAAAACCGACGAACTTTTTCAACTATCACCGAACACACTCAGCATGCTTCTATTCTGGATATGGAAAGTGTATATGGACGTCCTTGGTGGCCTTTGCACAGTGGGCCTCACACAGTTTTACAACAATGGAAGATTCCCTGTCGGCTGCTGGCCCTTCGACAAAGAGCCATGGTCAAGTAGAGTTCTTGTGCGGAACCTCTTGTGGGATCAAAAATACCACGACTTCGGCACTCTCTTGTGGTCTGACCCGGAACTAGCTACTCGTCTGCAATACACTTGGGAAAATGTCACTGTTTTCGTGCCTGATGCAAACTCGCAGGAGTGGCAGGATCTGGGACTGGTGTCAGAATTTTACAACGGCAGCTGTATTGCGCAGCCGCAGGAGTGTGATAAAGTAAGGAGGTTCTTGACACGACATGTTTTGGAGGGGTCAGTCCCTAAAAAGGGAAAGAAAGCGAGTACAATGGGGGGTACCCAAATCTCGTGGGATCAAGTAGGGAAATATCGGTACTTGTACCCCGGCGCCATCAAAGTACTGGATATGAAGGAGGCCTATAATGGAGAAGTATGGGAGATTGAAAGGCCGCTGAAGTAGGATCGGATTTGAAGTTTATTAGAACAGGATAATAAAGAGGCGATGTTCGATCCCATTCGGGAGTTCTTCCAACGGGCATATCCGCCCTCGTTGATTTCACGCTTCCGCTTTCGTTAAATAGTTATCTCCAGATTATCTGGACTAAGCATCTAAAGTTTAAGGTCTGCAACGGCCATTGTTTTCACCCCTTCTCAATCAACCTCATCATCAAACATGAGCTCTTTCAACTTCTGAACACTGTCAATCGGAATATAACCTCCACCAGCTATGTGCTGATAATACTCTACGCGCTCGGCGATTTTACTCGCCCTTTAACGCATATATCGTGTCAATGGATCCGGAATATTCGGCTTGAAAGTGGCGCACTCGTCGCAATCGTGGGGTTATCGATCAGATCCGTAGAGATTATATTTTTTTCATTTCGTTTTCAACTCAAACCTACAGCACTGATAGCGCATAGGGAATCCGTGTAGTAACTTGGTTTGGCATAGTGTTACGTTCGGGTTTATGGAGCAGTAGTAATGAAGCTCAGAGGGTGACTCGTTGGTTAGGTTTTTCAGTGAATTATGAATATATTTACGAACGTGTAAAAAGCAATTTACGTAAAATAAATACGTAGAAAACAAATAATTTTGCAATCTTCGCCGATCCATCGTATGCGTCTGCAATGAGCACTTCTCTCATGAAGCGCAAGAAGGAATCCTCCTCCTCCTCGAACATCTGCACCACAATCAACGGATTCACTCTCCTTCCGATTGTCCTCCCCTCCCCTCACCCCTCCGTCTCCCCAGCAACACACATCCTATACCTCCGTCGCCATGAACCCGCCCCTGTCCCTCCAGCAATTACTTCCGCCGACCCCTCCCGCGTCCTATTCGTAGTGAATGTCCCTGTCGATGCGACGAGGGAGCTTCTTCGGGGGTTATTCGCCTCCTTTGGTGCGCGGGCCGAGGATGTTACTTTTGCGCGGGACGAGCGGCAGGAGGAGGCAAGTGGGGGATTGCCGTATACTTGGGATAGACGACTTTGTTTGACGGGAGGGACGGCGCATGTTGTGTTCCCTGAAGAGAGGGATGTGGATACTGTGTTGAAGACGATAGGGAAGTTACGGCGGAGGACGACGGGGGGTATAGTGACGTGGGGAGAAGGTGTTGCGAATGCTGGGACACTTGGATTTCAACGTAACAACCCCCCTCCCCCTGATCCCTCCACCACCACCACCACTAGATACCCTGTCCTTCCGCCCCGTTTTACTCCTTCCGCAAACTTTCTGCATATCCTAACATCGTGCTATCAGGCTACCTCTCCCACCACAAACTAATCTACCCCCCCAAACCAACCCTGCAATCCATCGTCGACGCCTCCCTCACGGCCTTCAACGCCGCCACCGCCGCGCGCATGCTAACTCTAAAACGCCTGCGTTCCGAGCCCGATGAAGACGGATTTATCACTGTCACGCGCAAGGAGAAGCCCGATGACGTGCCGCAGGAGAGGAAGAATAGGGCGACAGAGTTGGAGGATTTTTATAAATTCCAACGGAGAGAGAAGAGAGATGTCAAGATGAGGGAATTGAGGGAACGGTTTGAGGCGGATAGGAGGAAGATTGAACGGGCTAAGGAGGCAAGGAAGTTTAAACCTTATTAAGTGCGGGGGGAAGGAGCTGACAGATGGGAAGGTGGAGGTGAATGCATGGCGAGTTAGGGATGCGATTCAATTTATGGCATGTTGTTCGAGGGGAGGGAAAGGATGCGGAGATATCGGTTTGAGGGACGCTTCAGTCGGATGGACTTCAGAGACGATGGATATGTCGCTACCGCCGCTGGAAGCCTTTCTATGTGGCCAGAGCCCCTGCATTAAAAGTGCTTTTGCGGCCTACGAGAAACATCTATCTCACATGCTGATAGATCTTGATTATCTGTCCAAATTCTACAAGACCCGGGGCTACATATCGAGCAATAATTCATTTCCATTGAGTGGAAGGTAACCATTTTGCACTTTTCTTGGTGACGTGAATATGAAATACTTTATCTCTGTCAACTGTATCATTGTATTCGTTGAGAGGTGTTCCCAATGCCTTTCACAAAGGACGATTGCAGGAAAACGCATAACATCCACGAAGACGATTTCCCCCCTGCTTTCCAAGCAAGACAATGCATGGAGAACCATCCATTGTCGTGTGATGCATTTGACGGCTTGCAACCAATCTTGTAACAATGAAATGCCTGTGTCCCCCTCGTGATCGTCTGTATTCTTATATATATCTTGACATCAATTTGGAATTTGAAACTTTGCGGCTGAGAATAGCTAGGCAGCCCCACCACGAGGTTGGTGCGAGAAATTCATCCAACGGGCGGGAGTATCGGGAATTTATCCAGTTTTTTTTGTCCGATTTGAATCATCATCACTTCGAAAGGTTATAGCCAGAATGGGGTCAGTGGAATAATGTGTCTTCCACTGGATGAACTTTTCAGGTGAGACTTCTCATCGAGGCTGAGGGGGATGACAACTCCATTCTCGCTGTTCAAGTTGTGGAAAGAACTAGTACTGTATTTAAGCCCCGGCAAGGTGACTGGTTTTTACGGGGTAATACACGAAATTCCAAGAAAATTCACGGGGCCCTCGACGATCTTCGAGTGACGTCCAAAGCGTGGACAAACACAACATCGTCGTCGTCGTGTTTGACACTGATGGCTCCCCGTCCACTGCCACCGACCATATCATCCGGTCCACCTCGATTCCGCTGCGTAGAATGTTCCCACCCCGTATCCTCGCTCTTCACCATCTACTCCAAAGACAACGTCCGGTTAACTCAATGCGTGAGTCCCCCCAATCCCTGCGTTGTACCGGTTGAAATCCCGTTTGCCTGCATGCAATGTAGGACGTCTATCGCTGCTGACGACAGGATAAATGCAAGAAGTTCGCGGACAAGTACATTGAACATGACTTTGTTGTCCTATTCATCGATATCATCCTAATAAAACCACAAGTCTATCGCCATCTTCTGTACAACCGTCTCGGCACCGCAGACGGCCGTCTAAACGTACCCTCCCTATCCCTTCACCCTCTCTCCCTCCCTCCCTCCAATTCACTCCTGTCCACTCCCTTCCCCCCCTCCCCCTGCACCCGCTGACCGCAGCCCTCGATCCTCCGCCTAGGCCTCCTCCTAATCCTCTTCGACGTCTACCTAACCTGGGTCCGCGTCGAAAAGTACCTCCAAAACTACTCCCTCCCGCCCCCTCCCCCATTATACGAGGACTTCCTCATCAACACGCTCCCGGGCCCGTCCTCCTGGCTCGGCAAACTCTTCGGAACCAAACGCAACGATTACGCTGCCGATCCAATCAAGTTGCGTCTGGGCGGCAGTCCGCTGATTTTGCAGTACTTGTTCTTTCTGGTGCTTTGTGCGGCGGAGACGGCGGGGTTGCATTTTTCTGTAAGATGGGGGGCTCGGTGGTTGTTGGGGTATACCAGGTACTTCCCTGCCTGCGTCGAGGGGTATTTGGCTAGGGGGTTG
>Ga0302325_10017136_pt1 | contig 15328 bp, 14 predicted proteins | sample Palsa_T0_2_FD_201948 | JGI IMG/M metagenome (GOLD analysis project Ga0302325, IMG submission 201948) | Peat permafrost microbial communities from Stordalen Mire near Abisko, Sweden - Palsa_T0_2 | ecosystem: Environmental > Terrestrial > Soil > Palsa > Peat permafrost | place: Sweden: Abisko... | reverse complement strand
CTGGGCGACTTCCGGGGGCTGCGGCTTCCGTGGCTCGCGCAAGAGCACCCCGTTCGCAGCGCAGGTGGCGGCCGAGAAGGCCGGCGTTGCCGCGCAGGAGCACGGCGTGAAGAACGTGGAGGTGCGCGTGGGCGGTCCGGGCCCAGGACGGGAGTCCGCGGTGCGCGCGCTCAACAACTGTGGGCTGAAGATCACCAGCATCTCGGATGTGACGCCGATTCCGCATAACGGATGTCGTCCGCCGAAGAAGCGCAGGGTCTGAACGAAGGAGTACGAGGCAATATGGCGCGTTACGTAGGTCCCACGTGCAAGCTCGCCCGCCGCGAGGGAACTGACCTGTTCCTGAAGAGCGGGGTGAAGCCGCTGGAGAACAAGTGCAAACTCTCGGTGCCCCCGGGCGGCATTAAGGGCGAGCGCCGCCAGCGCCTGTCCGACTACGGTCTGCAGCTGCGCGAGAAGCAGAAGCTGCGGCGCATGTACGGGGTGCTCGAGCGGCAGTTCGGCAACTATTACCACGAGGCCGCCCGCAAGTCCGGCGCGACCGGTGAGAACCTGCTGCGCCTGCTCGAGTGCCGGCTCGACAACGTGGTGTACCGCATGGGCTTCGCCTCCACGCGCGCCGAGGCGCGCCAGCTGGTGAGCCACAAGGCGATCAGCGTGAACGAGAAGCCGGTGACGATTGCCTCCTATCAGGTGAAGGCCGGCGACATCGTCCAGGTGCGCGAGAAGTCGCGCAAGCAGCTGCGCATTCAGAGCGCCCTGAACGTCGCGCAGCAGGTGGGGCTGCCGGAGTGGGTGGAGGTGAACGACAAGGAGTTCCGCGGCGTGTTCAAGTCGGCGCCGGGCCGGGAGGACGTCCTGCCCGACATCAACGAGAACCTGGTCGTCGAGCTGTATTCGAAATAGCCGTATCCGCTTGAAATGGGTGGTTTTGCACCCATTTAGGCTGGTTCGTCCGTTTTCTCTTGCGCCGGTCCTATGAGCCGGCAAGGTGTATGCAATGCAGGGTTCCGTAACTGAGTTTCTGCGGCCGCGTGTGGTTAAGGTGCAGCCGGTGGCCCCGCGCCAGGCGCGCGTGGTGATCGAGCCGTTCGAGCGTGGCTTCGGCCACACCCTCGGCAACGCGCTGCGGCGGGTGCTGCTGTCGTCCATGCCGGGCAGCGCCATCACCGAGGTCGAGATCGACGGGGTGCTGCACGAATACACCAGCATCGAGGGTGTGCAGGAGGACGTGGTCGACGTGCTCCTGAACCTCAAGTCGGTCGCGCTGCGCATGCACTCGCGCGATTCCGCGGAACTGCGCCTGCACAAGAAGGGGCCGGGCCCGGTGACCGCAGGGGACATCCAGACCGATCACGACGTCGAGGTCGTTAACCCGGATCTGGTGATCGCGAACCTCACCAAGGCGGGCGAGCTCGCCATGACGCTGCGCGTGGAGCGCGGCCGCGGCTACCGTCCGGCCGCCTCGCGCGTTGCGTTCGAGGAGCAGACGCGCCCGATCGGCCGCCTGCAGCTGGATGCATCCTTCTCGCCGGTGCGGCGCGTGACTTACTCGGTGGATGCGGCGCGCGTCGAGCAGCGCACCGACCTCGACAAGCTGATCATCGACATCGAGACCAACGGCACCATCGACGCGGAAGAGGCGATCCGCCGCGCCGGCAGCATTCTCAAGGACCAGCTGTCGGTGTTCGTCGACCTGCAGGGCGAGGAGGAAGCGGCGACCAAGGTCTCCGAGATGCAGTTCGACCCGATCCTGCTGCGTCCGGTGGACGAGCTGGAGCTCACCGTGCGCAGCGCCAACTGCCTGAAGGCCGAGAACATCCACTACATCGGCGATCTCGTGCAGCGCACCGAGGTCGAGCTGCTGCGCACGCCGAACCTCGGCAAGAAGTCGCTCACCGAGATCAAGGAAGTGCTGCAGAGCCACGGCCTCATGCTCGGCATGCGCCTGGACGGCTGGCCGCCGGCGGGCCTGAAGCACGACGAAGAGCGCGACGTGATCTGATTGAAACGGCAGGCTTAAGTCTATGCGTCACCATCTCTCCGGCCGCCAACTCTCGCGCAACAGCTCGCATCGGCACGCGCTGATGCGCAACATGTCAGTCTCGCTCCTGCGTCACGAGACGATCCGCACGACGCTCCCGAAGGCCAAGGAGCTGCGGCGCGTGGTGGAGCCGCTGATCACCCTCGGCAAGAGCGATGGCGATGCCAACCGGCGCATCGCGTTCTCGCGCTTGCGCGATGCGCAGGTGGTCGAGAAGCTGTTCGCCGACTTAGGTCCGCGCTTCAAGACGCGCCCGGGCGGCTACACGCGCATCCTGCGCATGCTGCCGCGCCCCGGGGACAATGCCCCGATGGCGCTGATGCAGCTGGTAGAGGGCCCGAAGTCCGAGGCGGCGGAGGAGCCGGCTGGCAGCAAGAAGAAGGCTGCGCGGCGGCGCGCCGCGCAGAGTGAGCCGAAGGCCGAAGCCAAGGTCGCGAAGAAGAAGAGCAAGAGCGCGGCGGCGCCGGAAGAAGCCGCGCCGGCCGAAGAGCCGAAGAAGCGCAGGAAGAAGGCCGCCGGCTGAAGCCTCGCGGCGCCGCACGGCTCTGGCTGCGCGGCGTTGTTGGCAGCAATCCGACCCGGCTTCAGGATCTGGCGCGACAGCTGCGCGCCTGGGCCTCGGTGTCGGGTAAGAGCGCGGCGCGCACCAGGGCGGTCCAGATCATGTACCCCGCGCTCGTCATGTGAAGGCCGTCCGCCTCGAAAATATCCTTCGGCTTACCCTCATCGAGCATTGGCGGCACCACGTCGATGTAGTGCAGGTCGGATCTCGTGGCGGCACGCGCGCGCACGCCAGCATTCACCTCGCTCTGCAGGGCGAACTGCCCGAAGCGCTGCTTCGAGGGCTTGAGGGAGATGAAGTAAACCGGGGTGTCCTTGAGCGTGCGCGTCTTGAGCGTCATGAAGGTGTCGAAATCCGCCAGCACGCGCGCGGGCGTCTTGCCCGCGTCGATGTCGTTCTCGCCCGCGTACAGCACGATCGCGCGTGGCCGGTAAGGGGCGACGATCTGATCGAACCAGCGGTTCACGTACTCGAGGTGCGAGCCGCCGAAGCCGCGGTTGATCACCGGCGTCGGCGCCATGTCCGCGGCGAGTGACGGGCGCCACTTGACGATGCTGGAGGAGCCGACGAACAGCACCTGACAGGGCGCAGGTGGTGCAACGCGATCGTCGGCGACGAAGTGCTCGACTTCCTCTGCGAGCGAGCGCTCGAGGTCATCGGCCGGGGACACCGGAGCGGGTGGCTGCGTCCGCCCGCAGGCCACGCACAGGGTGAGCACCACAGTGAGCAGGCCGAAGCGCAGAGCCCTAGACATCAGCGCCCTCCGCAGCCGTCCCGGACAGGTTTGCGCGAGCTTGAACCCTTCCGCTAGGCTCTCGCGTCAAGCCGGCGTTCGAACCGGTGCCTAAAAGGGGACCCGCCATGAGTATTGTCTCGGAATTCAAAGAATTCGCGATGAAGGGAAGCGTCATCGATCTTGCCGTCGGTGTCGTCATCGGCGCCGCCTTCGGCAAGATCGTCGCATCGCTGGTTGGTGATGTGGTCATGCCGGCCCTGTCTCCGATCCTGGGCAGCGTCAACTTCACCGACCTGGCCGTGCGGATCTCCAGCGATGCCGCCGGCAAGCCCGTACTGCTCAAGTACGGTAACTTCCTGCAGACCGTCTTCGAATTCATCATCATCGCGCTGTGCATCTTCATCGCGATCAAGGGCATCAACCGCCTGAAGCGCCCAAAGCCGGATGCCGCGCCTCCGGCACCGACCAAGACCGAGGCTTTGTTGCAGGATATTCGCGATCTGCTGGCAAGGAAGTGATTCTGTATCACAGGTAAGACAATAGGATCACCCTAGGGCGCCGGTCGGTCCAAGCTGAAAGCCAGAATGGCGGGCTCCTGAAGCCTTAGTGCACCGCGCGGAACGCGTTGCGGGTGAGGTTCTCGCACCCCTCGCGGGTGACCGCGAGGTCATCCTCGATGCGGATTCCGCCGAAGCGCGACAGTGCCTCGACCCGCGACCAGTTGATATGGCGGCCGCGGCCGTCGGCGCGTGCGGCTGCCAGCAGCTGTGCGATGAAGTAGATGCCGGGCTCCATGGTTACGACGAACCCCTCCTCGAGATGCCGTGTCAGGCGCAGGTAGGGGTGGCCGTCGGGTCTTGCGATCTCCCCGCCCTCCGCTGAGCGCATGAACCCGCCGACGTCGTGCACTTCGAGCCCCAGCAGATGCCCGATGCCGTGCGGCAGGAACACGCGCGTGATTCCGCTCTCGAGCGCCTCTTGCGCGCTGCAGCGCACGAGGTCCGCATCGCACAGCACCTGCGCGGTGAGCGCGTGGGCGCGCAGGTGCACCTCGCGCCAGTCGACCCCGGCACGCACCTCCGCGCACAGCCTCTGCTGCATGGTGTCCATGCGCTCGATCAGGCCCGCGAAGTCTGCGTCCTGCAGCGAGTAAGTGCGCGTGATGTCGCTCGCGTAGCCGCCGAACTCCGCGCCGGCATCGATCAGGAGCGAGAGCCGCTGCGCGGGCGAGTGCGTCTGCAGCAGCTGGTAGTGCAGTACGGCGCCCGAGGCGTTCAGCGCGATGATGGGGTTATAGGGAAGCTCCTGCTCGCGCAGCCCGCAGGCCTTGATGAAGGCGAGCTCGATCTCGAACTCCGAGGCACCCGCGGTGAACGCCGTGGCCGCCGCCCGGTGTCCGAGCGCCCCGAGCCGGTTCGCCTCGCGCAGGCACGTGAGCTCGTAGGGGCTCTTGACGGCGCGGGCATAATCCAGCCGCCGCATGAGCGGGGGCGGGTTGATGGCGCCGATCCCGAAGCTTGTAAGCTCCGCGAATGCATCCCCGATGTAGGCGGCGCGCGAGAGGTCCTGCGGCAACAGCCGCCGGGCGGCGGCGCGATCGGGCACGGTGTGCACGTCGAAATGGCGCACCCAGTAGGCGGATGGGACCTCGGTGGGCTTGTACCAGTAGTCTTCCGGGCGCTCGATGATCAGGCGCGGGGCCGATCCGGGCTCGAACCACACGAAGCTCCCGGGGGCGTCCTGCAGCGGGACCCAGACCTTGAAGGGCGCGTTCGCCTCGAACGGATAAGTGCGGTCGTCCTCGAACACCGGCAGCAGTGAGCCGGCGTACACCAGCAGACCTCCGTGGCCGCAGGCCGCCAGGGCCTGCGCCGTGCGCGCACACAGCGCTGCGAGGTGCGCTGCGAAGGAGGCATCCAGCACCGATTGAAGCTCGCGATCCGATCCCACGCCTGACATTGCAAACCCCACGCTTTAGTGAAACATTGTCGCCCCAGCCCGACATTCGGGACAGCCCGGGACCAGTTTCCAATCGTACCGGGACTTCTATAGAATCCGCCTTTCCGCGTTCTAACGGGTACGCGGAACCACGGCAGATTGTCGTAATCTCACTAACACAACTCTTGCTTCTCTTCGGGGTACCGATCGATGAATACCAAACTTGCTCTTAGCGCTATCGTTGCCGCGCTGATGCTGACGGCCTGCGCGAAGCAGGAATCCGCAGGCACAGACCAGGCTGCAACTCCTCCTGCTCCCGCTGCTCCGGCCAGTGACTCCAGCTCGGCTGCGACTCCCCCTGCGGCCGGTTCGGCTGACCAGGCTTCGCCGCCGCCGGCCAGCGATCAGGCTGCTCCTCCGGCCACACCGCCGCCTGCTGACAGTTCGGCGCCGCCGAAGCAGTAAGTTTCCCGCTTACGGCTGGAACGCGGCCCGGACGGCTCGCCTGAGCGAGCCGTCCGGGCCGTTTTCGTTTTGTGACCGAAGCCGTGGCGCCGGGCGCCTGCTTGCGGGCAAGGTGACACCAATACGCTCTCGCGCGTAAGGTTGGGGATCAGGGCCTGCGGTTACTTTCCATGGCCGGCGTAAGTATCAGTGTGCGCGACGCCCGGGCAACACCGGCCGATCGTCTGTGGATTCAGAGTGTCTACCGCGACTACCTCGATGACCTGAATCCCGGCACGGGACTCTTTCCGGCGCTGCCGGAGGTCGGCCACCGCGAGCCCGATCAGATTGCGCACTGGTTCGGCGACCCCAATACCTTCCCGCTGGTCATCGTCAAGGGGAGCGAGCCGGTCGGTTTCGCGCGCGTGCTGCGCACGGTGGCCTCCGCAGCGCAGCCGCGCATCGATTACCGCATGGCGGAGTTCTTCGTGGCGCGCGCCCGGCGACGGCTCGGCATCGGGCGCATCGCAGTGCAGCTGATCCTCAGCCGCTTCTCGGGACGCTGGGAGATTACCGAGTACCTGCGCAACGGCACCGCCGTGGACTTCTGGCGCCGCGTGGTCGGGGGCTACACCCGCGGCAGCTATCAGGAGCGCATCGTCAACGGCGAAGTGCACCAGGTGTTCGATTCCGTGAAGCCGCGTCCGGCGTAGCGCCCTGCGCGCACGCCCCGCACGCGCCGGCCTGCTGCGCGAGCGTGCGCTGTCGCAGGCGCGCGAGCGCACGGCTGGTGCCTATCCCGGGCAGCGCACCCAAAGCGGCGAGCGCACGCAGCCGCAGACGGTGCGAGGCCAGGCGCCACGCGCTGAAGAGCGCGCAGCACAACACCACGATCGCCACCATGATCTGCTGCAGCAGTACGCTCATGCCGTCCCTCCCGCACCGAGCATGAGCGCCACGCGATAGGTGATCAGCGCGCCCAGATAGGCAAGCGCGAACAGGTAGGCCGCCATGTAGAGCGGGTAGCGCCAGGAGTTGGTTTCGCGTCTCACCACCGCAAGCGTCGAGAGGCACTGCGGCGCGAACACGTACCACGCCAGCAGCGACAGCCCGGTCGCCATGCTCCAGCCGTGCGCGATCACCGGCGTGAGTGCCCCCTCCACATCGCTCGCGCCGGACATCGCGTACACCGTGCCAAGCGCGCTCACGGCGACCTCGCGCGCGGCGAGCCCGGGAACCAGTGAGATCGAGATCTGCCAGTTGAAGCCGATGGGGGCGAAGAGCCACTCGAGCCCGCGGCCGAGGTAGCCGGCGATGCTGTACTGGATGGGGCTTCCGGTCGCGCCCGCCGGCGGTGCGGGGAAGCTTGCGAGGAACCACAGCACCACCATGAGCGCGAGAATGATGGTGCCGACACGCACGAGGAAGATACGCATGCGCTCCCACAGTCCCAGCACCAGGTTCGACAGGTGCGGCAGGCGGTACTCGGGAAGCTCGAGCAGCAGCGGGCGGTATTCCCCGCGCATCATGGTGCGCTTGAGAACGAAGGCGACCGCGAGTGCGCTCGCAACGCCTGCGAGGTAGAGCGCGAACAGCACCAGTCCGCGCAGGTTGAACACCCCACCCACCGCGCGCTGCGGGATGAAGGCGCCGATGAGCAGCGCGTACACCGGCAGCCGCGCCGAGCAGGTCATGAGCGGGGCGATCATGATGGTGGCCAGCCGGTCACGCGCGGAAGGGATGGTGCGCGCGGCCATGATGCCCGGTATCGCGCACGCGAAACTCGACAGCAGCGGAATGAACGCGCGCCCCGAAAGACCCACGCGCCCCATCAGCCGATCGAGCATGAACGCGGCGCGCGGCAGGTAGCCGGAATCCTCCAGCGCCAGGATGAAGAGGAACAGGATCAGGATCTGCGGCAGGAACACCAGTACGCTGCCGGTGCCGGCGATGACGCCATCGAGCAGCAGCCCGCGCAGCGGGCCCGCCGGCAGCAGATGCGAGAGCCACAGGCTCAGGTGCTGCACGCCGGTGTTGATGAGATTCTGCGGCGCCTTCGCCCAGCTGAACACCGCTTGGAACATGAGGAACAGCACGCACGCCAGGAGCAGCGGACCGGCGATCGGGTGCAGCACCACGGCATCGAGGCGCGCGAGAGCTGCGAGGCGCGCCGGCACGCGGTAGCCGCTGTCCTGGAGCACGCGCCGCACCTCGCGCTGCGTCGCCTCGATGTCGGCGGCGCTGGGGGCAGGCAGCGCTGCGGCCGTGGCGAGCGCGCGATCCTGGAACACGTAGGCGTCGATCGCCGCGATGAGCGCACGCTCACCGCCGGCACGTATCGCCACCGTCGGCACGACGGGCACGCCGAGCGCGCGCTCGAGCGCAGCGCGGTTGAGGTGATAGCCGCGCTGCTCTGCGACGTCGCTCATGTTGAGCGCCACGATCATCGGTCGGCCCAGGCGCTTGAGCTCCAGCACCAGACGCAGATTCAGCCTGAGATTGGTGGCATCGACGACGCACACGAGCAGATCGGGGGCGGGCTCGCTCGCGTGGCGGCCGAGCACCACATCGCGCGCGATGGCCTCATCGAGCGTGGCGGGTTCCAGGCTGTAAGCGCCGGGCAGATCCACGACGCGGAACGTGCGATGGGTGCAGGGACCTGTGAGTCGCCCTTCCTTGCGCTCGACGGTGACGCCCGGATAGTTCGCCACCTTCTGGCGGCTGCCGGTCAGGCGATTGAAGAGCGCGGTCTTGCCGCAGTTGGGAACGCCGACGAGTGAGAGACTTAACTGCGGCGCGGCGAGAGCCGCGGCCGCGGGAGCGTTCATGGCGTGGCGGCGAGGGGCACGGCGTGAAGATCAACGCCGCGGGTATGCGCCTCCGGATGCAGATCGACCCAGACGCTCTGCACTTCGCGACGGCGCAGTGCAAGTGTCGTGTGACCGATGCGCACCACGAACGGATCGCGTCCCGGGCGCGCCTCGGCAAGAATCTCGACCTGCTCGCCCTGCACAAACCCGAACTCGAGCAGCCGACGCTCGAGCGCAGACAGCGGCGCGCTGCTGGAGCCGACACTGACCACATGGCCGCGTGCGCCCGGGGACAGGGCCGCAAGGCTCACGAATCCCGGGTCGAGGACCACACCGGCAGGGGCGACGACCGCATCCATGCACAACAGTATGAATGAGAACCGTTCGCATTTGCAATAACGTCATGACGTCCATATGACAGGCGGCACGAAGGCCCGCCCGGCGCACTTAAATCGTTATTGATCAGATCGTTATGACACGTTACGTACGCGTGCGGGAGCCTCTTCCAATGGCTGTGCGGCCGCTCCCCGTGCGACCGCGAGGAGTGGCGCCAGAAAGCGGCCGGTCCAGGAGGCCGGGTTCGCGGCGATCTCCTCGGGCGTGCCGCAGGCGATGATCTCACCGCCGCCTTCCCCGCCCTCCGGACCCAGATCGATCACCCAGTCGGCGGTCTTGATGACATCCAGGTTGTGCTCGATGACGACGATCGTGTTGCCCTCATCGCGCAGGCGGTGCAGGACCTGCAGCAGCTGCGCGACGTCATCGAAGTGCAGGCCCGTGGTGGGCTCATCGAGGATGTAGAGCGTGCGCCCGGTGGCGCGCTTGGCGAGCTCGCGCGCGAGCTTCACACGCTGCGCCTCCCCGCCCGAGAGCGTGGTGGCGTTCTGGCCGAGTCTTAAGTATGCGAGCCCGACGTCGATCAGCGTCTGCAGCTTGCCGCTCACCGCCGGCACGTTCTGGAAGAAGCGCGCGGCCTCTTCCACGTTCATCTCGAGCACCTCGTGGATGTTCTTGCCGCGGTAGCGGATCTCGAGCGTCTCGCGGTTGTAGCGCTGTCCCTTGCAGACATCGCACGGCACGTACACGTCCGGCAGGAAGTGCATTTCCACGCGGATGAGGCCATCGCCCTGACACGCTTCGCAGCGTCCGCCTTTGACGTTGAAGCTGAAGCGCCCGGCATCGTAGCCGCGCGTGCGCGCCTCCGGCACCAACGCGAACATCTCGCGCAGTGGCGCGAAGAGCCCCGTGTAGGTGGCGGGGTTGGAACGCGGCGTGCGCCCGATCGGGCTCTGGTCGATGTCGATGACGCGGTCGATCTCGTTAAGCCCCTCGACGCGCTCGGCGGGCGCAGCTTCCACACGCGCGCCGTTCAAGCGCGCGGCCGTGTGCCCGAAGAGCGTGTCGATGATGAGCGTCGACTTGCCCGAGCCGGAGACGCCGGTGACGCAGGTGAAGAGACCGAGCGGCACCTGCGCGGTCACGTTGCGCAGATTGTTGCCGCTCGCCCCTACGATCGTGATCTGGCGCGCCGGGTCGGGCCGCATGCGCAGACCCGGCAGCGCAATGCGGCGCTTGCCCGAGAGGTACTGCCCGGTGATCGAGGCAGGGTTCGCCTCGATGTCCCCAGGCGTGCCCTGCGCCACCAGCTGCCCGCCGTGCGCGCCGGCCCCCGGTCCGAGGTCCACCACGTGGTCGGCCGAGCGGATCGCCTCCTCGTCGTGCTCGACCACGATCACCGTGTTGCCCAGATCGCGCAGCTGCTTGAGCGTGGTCAGCAGCCGGCGGTTGTCGCGCTGATGCAGGCCGATCGAGGGCTCATCGAGGATATACATGACGCCGGTGAGGCCTGAGCCCACCTGGCTCGCCAACCGGATCCGCTGCGATTCCCCGCCCGAGAGCGTCTCGGCGCTGCGATCCAGGGTGAGGTAGTCCAGGCCCACATCGCGCAGGAACCGCAGCCGCTCGATGACGCCCTTGACGATCTTGGCGGCCACTTCCCCGCGCCAGCCGGGCAGATTCAGCTGCGCGAAGAACTCCAGCGCCCGTCCCACGCTCAGATGCGCCACCTCCGGCAGGCTCCTGCCGGCGACGAACACGCAGCGCGCGTGCGCGTTCAGGCGCGTGCCGTGGCACTCCGGACACGGCCGCATGCCCAGATAGCGCGCCAGCTCCTCGCGCACCATGGGCGACTCGGTCTCGCGGTAGCGCCGCGTGAGGTTCGGGAGAATCCCCTCGAAGGGATGGCGCTTGCGTGCCTGCCCGTGTGCGCCCTCGCGGTAGCTGAACTCGATCGCCTCCTCGGCGCTGCCGTTGAGCAGCACGTGCTGCACGCGCGCGGGCAGCTCGATCCACGGGGTCTCGATGTCGAAGCCGTAATGGCGTGCGAGTGACTGGATGAGATGAAAGTAATGATCGTTGCGCCGGTCCCAGCCGCGCACGGCGCCGCCGGCGAGTGAGAGGTGCGGATGCACCACGACGCGCTGCGGATCGAAGAACTCCTGCACCCCGAGTCCGTCGCACGTCGGACAGGCCCCGGAGGGGTTGTTGAACGAGAACAGGGTGGGCGAGAGCGGCGGCACACTGTAGCCGCACACCGGGCAGGCGTGGCGGTTGGAGAATACCAGCGCCTCGCGCTGCGGCTCATCGAGAAAGGTGAGGCGCGCGAGTCCGCCGGACAGGCGCAGCGCAGTCTCGAAGGATTCCGCCAGGCGCTGCGTGGCATCGGCGCGCACGCGCATGCGATCGACCACCGCCTCGATGGTGTGCTTTCTTTTCGGATCGAGCTTCGGTACCGCATCCATCTCGTAAATGCGTCCGTCGATGCGCACGCGCACGAAGCCCTGGCCGGCAAGATCCTCGAGCACTTCCAGGTGCTCGCCCTTGCGCTCGTTCACGACCGGCGCGAGCAGGGCGGCCGCCGTGCCCTCGGGCAGGCGCTGCACCTGATCGACCATCTGGCTCACGGTCTGCGCGGCCAGCTCGATGCCGTGAGTCGGGCAGCGTGGAATGCCGGCGCGCGCATACAGCAGCCGCAGGTAGTCGTGGATCTCGGTCACCGTGCCGACGGTGGAGCGCGGGTTATGCGAGCCGGCCTTCTGCTCGATGGCGATCGCCGGTGAGAGTCCCTCGATGCTGTCGACGTCCGGCTTGTCCATGATCGAGAGGAACTGCCGCGCATACGCCGACAGCGACTCGACGTAGCGGCGCTGCCCCTCGGCGTAGAGCGTGTCGAGGGTGAGGGAGGACTTGCCCGAGCCGGACAGGCCCGTGACCACGATCAGCTGCTCGCGCGGCAGATCGAGGTTCAGGTTCTTCAGGTTGTGAGTGCGCGCCCCGCGCACGCGAATAGGCTGCATTGGACCGCCCATGGTACGCGTCGGCGGCAGTTGAGACCCAAAGCACCGCCATGCCCGCGTCAAGTTAAGGGACCTACCCCTAATATGGGGCGGAAACCAACCCCGCACCGCGCGGCTCTTGACTATCTTTGAATATATCTTAAGATATATCTGTCAATAACAAACGGAGGTGCCAATGCACCGTCATTTCTTTCAGCGCGGCGCGGCCCATATCGAGGACTGCCCCCGCTCTTATTACTTTGGAGGCCGGCACGGCCGGCGCTTCGGCCATTTTGCCGGCGGATTCACCGGCAGCATGGGCATGGGCGGCAGGGCGTTCCGGGCGGGCCGCCGCCTGGCCTCGGGCGATCTGCAGCTGGTGCTCCTGGCGCTGCTTGCCGAGGAGCCCAGTCACGGCTACGAGCTCATCAAGGCGCTCGAGGAGCGCTCGGGGGGCTTCTACGCACCGAGCCCTGGCATGGTGTACCCCGCGCTCACCTGGCTCGAGGAGGTCGGCTACGCGAGCGTGGCGGCCGAGGGCGCAAAGAAGCTCTACAGCATCACCGATTCCGGGCGCGAGTTCCTTGAGGAGAACCGCGACGCAGCCGATGCCATGCTCGCGCAGCTTGAGCACATCGGCCGCAAGATGGGCCGCGTACGCGAGATCTTCGGCAGCTTCGAGGAGGGGGAGAGCGAGGAGCTCGGCGACTCCAAGGAGCTGCACGCGGCGCGTCGTGAGCTCAAAGCCGCGCTGCGCGAGAGGCGCGGCGCTACCGCGGAAGAGAAGAGCCGCATCGCCGCAATACTGAAGACTGCCGCCGCAGCGATCCGGGGGAAAAGCTGAGTCGCGGCCGGCCCTTCGGCGGCGCATCGCGACGCAGCGCCTGCGGCGCGCATAAAGGAGGCGAAGTCGGCCGATTTGCCGCTAGCCGCCGTGGCGCAGCATCCCCTATGCTGGCTGCTCGCTAGATCGAGCAGGACCTTCACCATGGCGCGTGGCATCAACAAAGTCATCCTCATCGGCAATCTCGGTGCCGACCCCGAAACCCGTGCCATGCCCTCGGGCAGCACCGTGGCGAACCTGCGCATCGCGACCAGCGAGAGCTGGCGCGACAAGCAGACCGGTGAGCAGCAGGAGCGTACCGAGTGGCACCGCGTGGCCTTCTTCGGGCGCCTCGCCGAGGTCGCCGGCGAGTACCTGCGCAAGGGCTCGCAGGTCTATGTCGAGGGGAGCCTGCGCACGCGCAAATGGCAGGACAAGCAGGGCAACGAGCGCTACTCGACCGAGATCATCGGCAACGAGCTGCAGATGCTCGGCGGACGCGGCGGCGGGGGTGGCGCGGCAGCCGGTGGAGCACCGAGGCCGCAAGAGGGCGGTACGGCCAGCGCGCCGGCCTTCTCCGAGGAGTCCGGCGGGGGCGCCCCGAAGGGCGAGGACTTCGACGACGACATTCCGTTCTGAAGAACAAAAACGGGGCGGGTCGGATCCCCTGGTATGGGCATCAACTGTATGATTATATTAGGGTTTAGCCCACCTCGTTCATCCTCGCAACGCCCCTGAAACCGTGCGGCCTTAAGGTTTAGGCCGTAGAATTTCGCCCTGCCACCTCCTATGCCCCGCCGCTACTTCATCAAGACTTTCGGCTGCCAGATGAACGAGTACGACTCCGCGCGCATGGCGGACGTGCTCGAGAGCAGCGCGGGACTGACCGCCACCGAGGATCCCGCGCTCGCCGATGTACTCCTTATGAACACCTGTTCGGTACGCGAGAAGGCACAGGAGAAGGTGTTCTCGTTGCTTGGGGAATGGCGTGCGCTCAAGGCGCGCCGCCCGGAGGTGATCATCGGTGTCGGCGGCTGCGTCGCGAGCCAGGAAGGGGAGGCGATCACATCGCGCGCACCATTCGTCGATCTGGTGTTCGGACCGCAGACCCTGCACCGCCTGTCGCACATGATCGATGAGCGGCGCACGAGCGGCCGTGCGGTCGTCGACGTGAGCTTTCCGGAGATCGAGAAGTTCGATCAGCTGCCCCCGCCGCGCGCCGAGGGGGCGCGCGCCTACGTGTCCGTCATGGAAGGCTGCAGCAAGTACTGCAGCTTCTGCATCGTTCCCTACACGCGTGGCGAGGAAGTCAGCCGCTCGTTCGATTCGGTGCTCGAGGAGGTGCGCTCGCTTGCCGCCCAGGGCGTCATCGAAGTCACGCTCCTCGGCCAGAACGTCAATGCCTACGCCGGTGCCATGCACGATGGTGCGCGGGTCGATCTGGCCACACTGATCCATCACGTGGCCGGCGTGCCGGGCATCGAGCGCATCCGCTTCACGACCTCCCACCCGCTCGAGTTCAACCCCAGCCTGATCGAGGCGTTCGCGAGCGTGCCCAAGCTCGCCAACCACCTGCACCTCGCGGTGCAGAGCGGCTCGGACCGGGTGCTGGCGCTGATGAAGCGCGGCTACACGGCGCTTGAGTTCAAGGAGAAAGTGCGGCGGCTGCGCGCCGTGCGACCCGACATCTCGATCTCGTCCGACTTCATCGTCGGCTTCCCCGGCGAGAGCGAGCGCGACTTCGCCGCCACGCTTGCTCTGGTGCGCGAGGTCGGCTTCGATCAGTCCTTCAGCTTCATCTACAGCCGCCGCCCCGGCACCCCTGCCGCCTCGCTCCCCGATGAGGTCGAGCCGCAAGTCAAGCAGCAGCGCCTGGCCCGCCTGCAGGCGGAGCTCGAGGTGCAGGCGAGCGCGATCGCCGCGCGCATGGTCGGCACACTGCAGCGCGTACTCATCGAGGGACCTGCGAAGAAGGACTCCACGGAGCTCGCCGGCCGCACTGCCAACAACCGCTGGGTGAATTTCCCCGGCCCCGCAGCGCTCATCGGCCGCTTCGCCAACGTGTGGGTCACCCGCTCGCTCGCGCACAGCCTGCGCGGACGCCTCGCCGCATCGCACGAGAGCGAGCGCGCCCCGCGCCTCGCCGTGGCCGGCGGCTGAACGCACCGTGGTTGCTTCAGCCTCTGAGCCCCGGCGGGAATTTGAGCTTGGTCCCTCCGACAACGCGCGGCTCGCCAACCTGTGCGGGCCGCTGGATGAGAACCTGCGCCTGCTCGAGACGCGTCTGGAGGTGCGCATTCACCGCCGCGGCGACACCTTCCGGGTGAGCGGCGCGCAGGCGGTCGGCGCCGAGGAGCTGCTGCGGCAGTTGTTCGCCGCCACGCGCAACGAGGAGATCACTCCCGAGCGCGTGCACCTCGCCCTGCGTGAGCGCGAGTCGGGGCCGCCCGCCGAAGAGGATCTGCGCGAGCATGGGGTACGCGTGCCGCGCGGCGGCATCCGCGCACGCGGCGCACACCAGCGCGAGTACCTCGAGCACATCCGTACGCGCGATCTGACCTTCGGCATCGGTCCGGCCGGCACCGGCAAGACCTATCTCGCCGTGGCCTGCGCGGTGGAGGCGCTGCAGGCCGATC
>Ga0302325_10017134_pt1 | contig 15328 bp, 10 predicted proteins | sample Palsa_T0_2_FD_201948 | JGI IMG/M metagenome (GOLD analysis project Ga0302325, IMG submission 201948) | Peat permafrost microbial communities from Stordalen Mire near Abisko, Sweden - Palsa_T0_2 | ecosystem: Environmental > Terrestrial > Soil > Palsa > Peat permafrost | place: Sweden: Abisko... | reverse complement strand
AACCCGGTACCCTAGCAGGGATTCCGTGTCCCGCACGGACCGGACACGATCCGGGCGCATAGCTCAGCGGTAGAGCACCCGCCTTACAAGCGGGTGGCCACAGGTTCGAACCCTGTTGCGCCCACCAGGTCAGAAGCGCTGTCGGACGCCAGTGAGGCGACGGCAACCTGGGCGCTTACCCGCCGGAAGCCAGTGCCAGTGCCGACAGCCCCGGTCCGTCGGCACCGGCACGTCCGGTCAGGAAGTTGCGTGAACTGCCTTCAGGATCACCCCGGTGACGATCCCGGGGTTAGAGATCATCGACAGGTGCGGAGCACCGCGAATGATGGTGATGCGAGCGTGCGCCTGATGAGCCATGGCCAGCAGCTCCGCGGGCGGGATGGCGTGGTCGGCGGTGCCGATCACGGCCCACGATGGGATCGTCTTCCAGGCCGGGACGCCCGACTTCTGGGAGAGCGCGAGGGAGGTGAGCGGCCGCTGCGTGGCCGCGAGCACCCTAGCTTCGCCGGCAGGCAGGCCATTGGCCATGCAGGACGGGAACACGGACTGCTTGACGTAGACATCGACGGCGCCTGCGGGTGCGCCCGGGTAGGGCTGCGCGGTCACGTTCGCTGACGGCAAGACGCACGAACCGGGGTGGGCGGAGACGAGCTGCCCGATCGTCTGGCCTTGGGCGGGCGCGAACGCATCCACGAAGACCAGCGCCTTGACCTGCTTGTCGCCGGTGGCGGCGTTGGTGATGACGGCACCGCCGTAGGAATGCCCAACAAGGATGATGGGGCCGGAAATCGTGTGCAGGAAGTCGCGGATGAAGGCGGAGTCATAGCTGATGCCGAGCAGCGGGTTGGGCGGCACGTAGACCGTGTACCCATCGCGCTGGAGTTCGCCGACGACGGCGTCCCAGCTGGAACTGTCGGCCCACGCCCCGTGGACCAAGACGATGCTGGGCTTGTGACCGCTGACGCCGGAGGCACCGGCGCTGACGTGCGCCGCGCTGGCGTGCGCGGCGCTGGCCATCCCGGCCGTCACCAGCAGCCCCACCGCCGCTACGGCCGCGGTCAGCGCGACGATTCGCCTCTTCGCGCACCGTGGGATTCGCGTGATGTTCATACTTTCCTCCTCGTTGTTCCGTCGTTCCTGGGGCTACGCGCAGGCGTCGGCTGCCGCCGTGATCAGCGCGGTTACCTCGTCGGGGTGGGACACCATGGCGACGTGACTGGAGTAGACCTCGACGGTGGTCGCCCCCATCCGGCTGGCGAACATCCGCTCCGCGTCCGGCGGGATTGCCTCGTCGGCGGTGGCGACCAGGTACCACGACGGCAGCGATTCCCACGCCGGGACGCCCATGACGTCGGTGAAGGCGGAGCCGGCCAACCCCTGCTGCACGGCGTACATGACGTTGGCATTGACCGGATCGACGTCGGCCGCGAAGTGGTGGACGAAGTCATCGTGCGATAGCCAGACGAAGCCCAGCTTGTCGGTGAACATGTGCGCCAGGGCGGGAGTCGGCGGTCCCTGCGACAACAGTGCGCCGAGCGATTCTCCCTGATCGATGCCGAAGGCGGCGATGTACACCAGCCCGGCCACGTTGGGCGCGTCGGCGCCGAGCGCGGTCATGATCTGGCCGCCGTAGGAGTGCCCGGCCAAGATGACGGGGCCTTCCTGGAAGTCGAGCACCTGCCGAAGCCGGGCCACGTCGGCCGTGAGCGAGCTCATCGGGAACTGCGGGGCCGTCACGTGGTAGCCGGCCGCCTGCAGGCGCTCGATCACGCTGCTCCAGGATGAGCCGTCCGCCCAGGCGCCATGAATGAGGACGATGTTTGGTCGGGCATTCATTGCCTATCGTTTCTTTCCTGCTGGGATAATGGTTCTGATTTCCATGCTTGCCGCCTTGTCGATGGACGCTGTCGATGGACGCTGTCGATGGACGCTTACGATGACCATGCTGCTGCTCAGGGGGTGCCGCTGGTATCCGCATCTCGACTTCATTAGCGCTCCAAGAACCGGCTGAGGAAATGCAGTCAATACGCGGATGCGGTAGAGGCCGGCAGGTCAAGGCTCATGGCGGTTAGCTGCACTCGGCTGGTAATTCCGAGCTTCGGGAAGATGCGGTAAAGATGACTGGCAACTGTGCGTGGCGACAGATAGAGGCGCTCGGCAATCTCGCGGTTTGAGAGCCCCTCCGCCGCCATGCGTGCGATCTGCGATTCTTGGGCCGACAGTGAACTCCACACCGTCGGCCCCGCCGCGCGGCCCGGCACCCCGGCAGCGCGAAGCTCCTCGCGTGCCCGTTCCGCCCATGGCCCGGCGCCCAGGCCGTCGAAGCCCTCCCGGGCCGCCCGCAGCAGCTCCCGTGCTTCTCGGATCTGCTTGCGCCGTCGCAGCCGCGATCCGAGCAGTAGCTGCAGGCGGCTGCGCTCGAACGGCCAGCGGCCGACGTCGAGGTCGAGCGCGCTGCGGAGGCGCTCCTCGATGAGCTCATCGGGCGCCAGCAGGGCATCGGCGTAGCTCACGTTCATCCGTAGCGCCGCCGGGATCGGCTCCGGTGGCAGGTGAGCGGTCAGACGCTCGACCAGCGCGCGAGTGCGCTCGACCCGATCGCACTGGAGCGCGGCGTACGCCAGATGCGACAGTGCCCACAGGGCCTGGAACGGACTCGAGCCCGGGTCGGCCTCGCGGTGCTGTCGGCTCAGATAGTCCCAGGCAGCGGAGAAATCCCCTTCTGCCGCCGCCGCGGTGGCCCGCGCGAGCAGCGTTACCGCCGCCACGTTGGACATCTGATTGGGGACGGCGATCCGCTCGGCCCGCTCGGCGGCGGCCGCTGCTTCGGATACCTCTCCGCGCAGGGCCGCGACCATGGCCCGGCCGGCCGAGCCGGCCGCCAGCCACTCCGGCTGACCGGACTCCTCGGCCAGGTGGCAGCCTTCCTCCGCCAAGGGCATCGCCGTCGACCACTGGCCCCGTCGCAGCCGGGCCCACGCCTGCATCACGACCGCCCGGGCCAGCACCTGAAGCCGCCCTTCAGCGCGAAGCCGGGCCGCGGCATCGGCGAGGAACATGTCAGCCAGCTCGAAGTCCCCGATGCAGGAGGCGGCATGGCCCAGGGTATAGACGGTCACCGAGTCCAGATCGGTGGTGACCAGGGCGTGCATGATTTTTGTGACCGCCGAGGAGCTGCCGACCGGGTCAGCGTAGGCCAGCACGATGGCGCGCCGCGGGTCGCTTAGCGCCTGCGGCAAATCCGTGACGAGTGTCGCAATGGTGCTGGCCACGGGATTTCCTGGTGCCCGCATCCAGCAGCGGAACGCGGCCGAGCAGAGGAACGATTCGGCAAGCCGCTCGTCGCCGAGCCGACGTGATTGCTCAGCCCGGCCGATGAGCGCCCGGATCCGGGCGACTCCGCCGTCGGCGCGTGAATCGGCCATCTCGCCGAGCTCTTCGAGCAGGAGACGAGTGTGCTCGTCGTCGGCCAGCAGGGCCAGGACGGCGCGGTGCGCGTCGCCGACATCCGCCTGGCCGAGCTCGTAGGCCAGGACTGCCGCGCGGAACAGGTACCGGCGCTTGTCCGGCACTGACGTCGTGAGCTCTGCGGCGCGGGCCAGCGTCGTCACGGCGGCCGAGACGGCACCGCGCCCGACGGCCCGGTCGGCGACCAGACCGAGCTCAGCGGCTAGGGCCTCGTCATGTCCGGCCGCCGCCCTGGCCCGGTGCAGGATTCCCCGATCGGTGCCGGGACCCACGGCTCGCGCCAGCGCCAGATGCCCGGCCGCCCGGCTGCTCGGCGACGCAAGGTGATACACGGCCGATCGCATCAGCCTATGGCGAAAACGCAGCTCACCGGCCGACAGCTGGACGAAGTTGGCGTCAATGGCAGGTTCGAGGACCACCAGCTGCGCCGGTATCCCCGCAGTACCAAGAGCATCGAGTAGCTCCCCTAGTGACTCTGAGTCATGCAGTGCCAGCAAGGTGAGAGCGGTCCGGGCGGCGGACGGGAGCCGCTCGAAACGTGCCCCGAAGGCCACCCGAAGACGCTGCGTGAGCGGCAGCCACTCGGGATCTTCCGACACTCGCAATGACAAGCTGGCAGTCTTCGGCAGTTCCACCAAGGCGAGCGGGTTGCCCGCGGCGACCCGCAGCACCCTGCCCTGGGTCGCCCTGGTGAGATCCGGCGCCACGGAGGCGAGGAGCCGGCGCGAGTCGCCGGCGTTGAGCGGCTCCACGTCGAGCACGCAGCTGGCAGCGCTGTGCAGGGGGTCGGGTGCGTCATCCCTGGTAGTGGCTAGCAGTACGACCGGGTGGTGCTGCAGGCGCCGTCCGATAAAGCGGAGGACGCCGAGGGTCGCCGGATCCAGCCACTGCAGATCCTCGGCCACCACCAGCAGCGGCTGCTCGGCAGCAGCGTCGGTCAGTAGGTCCAGGGTCGCTGAGGCCAACGCGAATGACTCCGGTGGCGCGCCGGCGGTGATGCCGAAGGCAACCCGCAGAGCCGCCTGCCGGGGCTCAGGTATCAGGTGAGCCAAATGCAGCAACGGCTGAAGAAGCTGATAGAGCCCGGCCATGGCCAAGCCCGTCTCCGGCGAATTGCCGGCAGTCCGCAAGATTCGCCTAGACGAGCAAGCCCGCCTTACGGCCTCATCGATGATTGCTGTCTTGCCGATGCCGGCCGGCCCCCGGACCAGGATGGCGGTGCCGGCCTCACGATCGGCCAAGCGGGCAGCGATGAGGGCCAGCTCAGCATCCCGGCCGACAAGAAGGGTCACTGCGCCTTATTGATCTGGGCGATCTGGGCGCGCGCGAGCGCGACAAGCTCATCGTTGGTGTTGGCATGGCTGTTCAGCCCCCAGCCGCCGTCGGCTGCTTCCGTCAGCAGTACCCAGGTGCGCTCGGCTAGGGACTGGTCAGCTGCAGCGAGCGACACGATGGAGGTGAGTTCCTTCACCACGGCGATCTGCTTGGCGCGGTCTAGTGCACCGGCATTGGTCAGCACCTGGATCCGGACGTGATCGCGGTCACCGTCGACATTCGCGAGCGCGTCGCGGGGTAGGTCATGGATGAACGCGGCGGTGTTCTGGCGGAACAGCGGGATATCGGGCACTCGCTCAACTGCCATAACGGCGGCGGCAAGGTCCGTGGCCAATGTGTGCTTATCGGGGAACGTGCCCGCGAAGGCGTAGACGTCGATCATTGGCATTGGCTAGCTCCGATCTTTTCTTCCGAACGAAAGTTGGTTTCTTCTCAGTCCAGGAACTCCGTCACGTCGGTTCCATAACCGCAGCCAACCGCCCAGCGTTGTCCCATGCCATACCTCGAATAGGTGATCAACGCAGTGGCTCAGGTCACCTGGACAGGTGACAGACGGACCACGTAACCGGACGGGAAACTTGGCCTGGTCAAGCTGGCTGGGCAGGCGGCTGGCAGGTCAGGTCAGTGCGGATCACTTCTACCCGCAAGCGAGGCCCACGGCATCATTCCGGCGTCCTGGCGTGCAGGAGATTGCTCAGCTGGACCCGCGAGCGGATGTGGAGCTTAGCGAATACCGACCGCAGGTGAGTGCCGACGGTGTTGGCGGACACGCCCAGCTCCGCGGCCGCTGACTTGTTGGTGTGGCCGTCTGCGATCAGCCGGGCGACCCGGATCTCCGCTTCGGTCAGCGACGCCCAGCCGTCCGAGGGCCGGGATTGAGGGGACGCCCACCAGGACCGCCGGATCCCGGCCGCGCGCATCACCTGCTGCACCGCGGACCGGCCACCGAACGCGCCGGCCTCGTCATACAGCGCCCATGCCTGATCTAGGCGATCGCCGCCGCCGGTAATGTCACCGGCGGCCAGCAGCGTCCGGCCGTAGTCCTCGAACACGCCTGCCCGGACCAGCGGGCGCGGGCTGCGCGTCACGGTGCCGGCCGCCTGCGCCAGCCGGCCGAAGTCATGGTCCAGCAGACCTCGCAGGCCCTGGGCGATTGCCTCAAACGTGGCCACGCCCGGGTTCCGCCGAGCCCCCTCCTCGGCGAGTTCGACCGCGCCGCGCCGCTCGGTCGCGCCGCCGGCCGCGAGTCCCGCTAGCGTCAGCATCCGTGTCCAGCCGGGTTTCCAGGGCCACGGGTCCAGTTCATCGGCCGCGGCCTTGAGCAATGGCGTCAGCAAGGCGACGGCCATCGCGGGATCGCCTTCCTCGGCCAGCAGCCAGCCGCGCACCAGCATCAGGACCGGAACGCGGGCAAGCTCGGCCGACTCGGCCCGGCCGCCTAGCGAGATCCGTCTGCGCGCTTCCTCCGCGTCCCCCCGTACCAGAGCGGTGCTGGCGAGGATCGCGGCCGACTCCAGCTGACAGATCCGGCTGCCCAGCTCCGCGCCCAGCCTCATCAGCGTGCGCGCGGTCGCGTCCGCGTCGTCGAGCCGGGCAAGGTTGTAGTCCTGCCAGAGCTGCGCGTACAGCAGAGACGGCAAGATCGTGGCGCTGTCGTTGCCGGACTGCTGCCACGCCTGCCGGAGCATCGTCTCGGCGTGACCGTACCGGTCCAGGTGCTGCAGCGCCATGATCTCCTGCGCGATGTAGGCCGACTCGGACTCAGCGCGCAGCTGCCGGAAATGCGATAGGGATGTCCGGTGGTCGCCCGCGTTGCGCGCGATCTCGGCCAGCGCGTGCAGGGCGAACAGCCGGCCAGCCGGGTCCGAAGCGGCCTGGGAGGCTGCCAGCGCGAGCTCCGCCGCTGGCCTGGCGCTAGCCGGGGACCGCACGCGCGCGAGCGCGAGCGCGTGCAGCGCCTCCAGCCTGGCGTGCAGCGCAGTTGGCAATCCGGGCCGCTCCAGCGTGGCCCGGCTCCGTTCCTCCGCTTCCTCCCACCGGCCGGTCAGCCACAAGGCACGGGACAGGGCGACCTCGAGGCGGCCCACCGAGTCGTCGTCATCCAGGTAGGCCAGCAGCACGTCCGCCACTGCCAGCGCGTCCGTGCAGCGCTGCACGAGGCTCAGCACCTGCACGCACCGCTCGCCGACCGCGAGCCACGCGGGCTGGCCCGGCCGCAGCGCCGCGAAGGCGGCCAGCATTAGCTCGGCGGCGGTTTTCGGCATCGCGGCGACGGCGTCGCCGGCGGCGTCGGCGAGCAGCAGGGCTACCGTCTCGTCCCCCGGTGTGATCGCCTCCCTGGCGTGGGACGCCACCGCCAGCGCGTCAAAGCCCGAGTCCCGCAGGTGCCGGGCGCAGGTGAGGTGAATGAACTGGCGGGTTCGCTGCGGCAGGTCCGCGTAGACCGACTCCCGCACCAGTCCGTGGCGGAACCGCAGGGTGCCTCGCTCGCGGTTGAGCATCCCCGCCTTGATCGCCGCCTCCGCCGCATCGCCGACCGCCCGCGCGGATACGCCATCAAGCAGGCCGCCCGCTTCGTCGAGGGACAGCGGCTGACCGTACACGGCCGCCAGCCGGACAAGCTCGACCGCCTGCGAGGGCAGCGACCGAAGCTGTCTGCGCACCGCGCGCACGAGCTCAGCCGGAACGTCGCCGATGTCGTCGCCGCCTTGCGCGTGCAACAGCCCGTTGATGACCTGGACCGCCAGGAACGGGTTGCCCCCGGCCCGCTCCAGCGTCTGCCTTGTCACGCTGCCGGGGACCGCCCCGAGATGGTCCCGGGCGATCGCGATGATGTCGCTCTCCGCCAGCGGGCCGAGGGGAAGGTAGGTCACCGTGAGCTCATCAGCGAGTCCGCCGGTCAGGCCCTCAAAGACGGGCAGGTCATCCGCCCGGGACGCCATCAACCACGCGACCGGCGAGCCGGCCAGCCGCCCTGGCAGCAATCGGAGCAAGAGCGCGCTCAGGTCATCCAGCCACTCGGCGTCATCAACCGCGACGACGACCGGGCATTCCGCGGCGCGCAGTTCCAGGGCGTTGGCCACTGCGTCCAGCAGCAGGAGGGGCTGGCCGACGGCCGGCTCGAGCGCGCTGATCTCCTCCGCCCGCAATATGGGAGCCGGACCGCCGCGCAGCGCCATCAGTATCGGACCGCCCGGCACGACCTTGCCGATCCTGTCGGCCCTGACCGACCCGTACAGGGTCCCCATGCGCCTCGCTTCCCGCAAGACCGCCGACAATAGCGTTGACTTTCCGATCCCGGCTTCCCCGGTCACGATTAGGCCGCCGCCCTGTCCAGTCCGGATCACATGCCGGATCAGGGCAAGCGCTGATGTCATGGCCTCAGAGCGGCCTCGTAGCACCACGCCATTCACAGCAGCCTCCCAGGTCTCGCACCCGGCACCGCACTGACCGTCACTCCCATTGTCAGTCACGTCGGCCGCCGCGACCCTCACCCGAATGGGTGAGGGCAACAGGATCGCAGTGGTCAGGGCGTCGTAGCTCATTTCCTTCCCCGCATCCAGAACGCCGTTGTCAGCCTCGAGATCCGCCAGCTCACCGGGGAAGAATGAGCAAAGTAACGCCGTCGGGGAGGGAGCGAGTCCGGTGAGCGAAGATTCCAGTCGTGCTGGCGGGCTGCGGCAAACGCGGTCTTACCTCAGCCAAGCTGACCCGGTGCTTGCGCGGCTCATCGACGAGCGGCCGGATTTCGATCCCCAGGCGTGGCGGGCCCAGTTGCCGCCCATGGACCTCTTCGGCGCTCTGCTGTTCCAGGTCACCGGCCAGCAGCTGTCGGTCGCGTCGACCCGCCGGATCCTGGGACGCATCCAGGCTCTGTTCGGCGGCCGCCTCCCCGCGCCCGCCGAACTGCTGGCCCTCGACCCCGCCAAGCTGCGCGAGGCCGGGCTGTCGTGGCGGAAGGTCGGCACGCTGCGCGACCTGGCCGACCGGATGACCGATGGCCGGCTGGATCAGGAGGTGCTGGTCACTCTGCCCGACGACGAGCTCATGGCCGAGCTCACCGTCATCCACGGGATAGGCCCCTGGACGGTGCAGGGCGCCCTCCTGGTCGCGCTGGAGCGCGAGGACGTCGTGCTGCCGGGAGACCTGGCGCTGCGCAAGGCCATCCAGACCGCCTACGCGTTGGATCACCTGCCCAGCCAACCGGAGGTGCTGGCCATCGCCGAGAAATGGCGGCCCTACCGCAGCCTGGCGACCAGCTACCTGTTCTCGGCCGTGTTCGAGCCGGCCGAGGCATCGCCGGCCGCCCGGCCTAAGAGTCCCGCCTCGCAGTTTCGCGACTAGCCGGCGGGCGTGAAGTCGATTCGCTCGGCCGACTCGCCCCGGCCGACGAAGGCCATCGCCACCATCTGCGGCGGGAACAGGCCGTGAGCGACGACCCCGGGAATCGTCGAGAGTCGGATGGCCAGCGCCGCCGGGTCGTCGACCGGCCCGTGATAGTCGGCGATCACGCCGCCGTCCGGGCTGAGCGGTATGTCGCGCAGCGAGGCCGGGGCGACCAGGCGCATGGTGGCCCGCAGCCCGAAGGACAGCAGCTCAAGGGGGACAGGGGCGTGCAGGGCCGGGACCGGCTTGGAGGAGTCGGCGATGACGACGAACCGGTCGGCCGCCCCGGCCACGATCTTCTCCCTGGTGTGGGCGCCGCCGCCGCCCTTGATAAGCCAGCCGTCGGGGGAGATCTGGTCCGCGCCGTCGATGGTGAGGTCGAACCGGTCGATGCTGGTGACGGGCTCGATTCGAAGGCCCAGTTCGCGCGCGGCGTGCTCGGTTCGCGGCGATGTGGCGGCGCAGACGATGTCGAGGGAGCGCTTGGCCAGGGCCGGGAGCAGGTACGCCACGGTCGAGCCGGTGCCAAGCCCGACGGTCATGCCGTTCTCGACCAGTTCTGCGGCCGCTTCCGCCGCGACCTGCTTCTCTCGCTCAGTGCTCATGACTGGTTGCCTCCAGACGGCGATCGTTGCTGGGCACCACCGTACGGTCAGCCACGGCGGGGCTTACCTGCGGGCCGGGGCCGGGGCCGACTGGTCAGCGCAGGAAGGTGCCGCCGTCGATGTTGACGACCTGCCCGCGAACAGGTCGGCCTTGATGGTTCCCCCGGCTTCCGGAGCAGGTTGGCGATCTCCCGGATGCCGAACCCGCCGTAGTAGTGCAGCAGGAACGGTTCGCGCAGCCGCGGCGGCAGCGACGCGATGAGGTAGCGCACGTCCACGTCCTGGGTTGGGTAGACGACCGGCTCGACGGCCGCCAGTGCGGTGACGTTGCCGATGGCCCGTCGCTCCCGCTTGGTCTTGCGCCAGTGGTCCCAGACCAAGCAGTCGCGCTTGAATAGCTCTTCGACCGCGTCGGCACCAGGACTGAAACCGGCCGGACTGGCTCAGGCGCCGGCGTGCAGATGGGCGGCCCACAGTGACCGTGCGCGGGGATGGGCGGCACGGGCCGCCAGGACGACCTGGTGCAGTGCGCGGGCGGCTCGGCTGGCGTCCAGGGCGCCGGCTTCGGTCTGCAGCTCACGGTAGAAGCCGACCGCGACGTCTACGGCGGCCGCGCTGTCGATCCTCCAAAGGGTGCCGATGACGTGGCGGGACCCGGCCAGCTGGAATGCGGACGTCAGGTGGATGGCCTCGTCCAGCAGCCGGGCGTCGGAAACCTGGGCCGTGCTGCACGCGGACAGGTAGACCAGCCGGAGACGATCGTGGCTGACGGCGGAGAGGCTGGCGACGTTCAGCGGCGCCCCATCATGGTCGGGCAGGAACAGCATCGGCCCCGATGGGGCGCCGGGGTCGCTGACGGCGTGGCAGGCGAAATGGGCGACCGAGCAGCTCGGCAGCCTCGCGAACACATTCTCTCTAGTGGGACGCGTCCCGGGATCGGCCCCATCGGCGAGGACGATGGGGTCGGGCAGCAGGCCGCTGACCCGGGCAATCTCTTCAGGCACGTCAGTCAGGTCCGCCTCCGGCGAGCCGGGGACCGCGGCGACGCCGACGATCAGCGCCCCACCCGGCGCGCCGGGGCCGGCCGCCTGCTGACGGGCGTACCGCAGGGCCCTGATCGTGGGCGTATAGGAGGAGACCACCCGGTCCAGCACAGAAGCGCCGGCACCCGATCCGTCGCGGCCCGCGGCGTGCAGGGGGAGGAGGCTGAGCAGCCCGCCCGGTGCCCACCACACGCGCGGCGCGACATCGCCGGCCGCTGGCTCGTCATAGCCGAGTGCGTGCAGCACGGGTTCTGCCGCGTTGTCCCAGAGCCACTCGAGGATGTCGCCGATCACCTGCTGGGCGTCCCGGCGGCCGGCGACACTTGAGTCGGGGTCCATCGTGGTGTTCGTGGCTCGATGGAAGGCGATGACCCGCTCCGTCACCGCCTCGCTGGTCAGGCCGGGGAGCTCTACGCTGGTGACTGCGTCCCTGGTGAGCAGCAGCGCGTCGCTGCGATATTGGCTGATGTTGAAGGTGACGATCGGGCCCTCGACCGCCTGGGCATGCAGTTCCGAGGTGCCGGGGGGCAGCGCGAAAGTGGCGAACCCGTCCAGCCCGCGGATCTCGGCTAGCGTCTCGGCCAGCTGCCTGGCCAGCAGCCGCCTGTCCGTCGGCTGGTGGCCAGTGCCCTGCTGTTCGCCGGGCGGCTCGCCTGGAGCGTGCTCGGGGGGCCGGTTGAGTCGGTCCCTGAGCCCGGCGAAACGCTCGGCCAGGCCGGGGTTGGCACGGCGAAGCTCAGTAAGGTCGCTCCGGGTCTCATAGGCCTGGCTGAGCAGCAGCGTGCGGCCCGCCTCGAGCAGGCGCAGCGCCCGCCCCGCCGCCAGCGGCCCGTGGCTTCCATCGCGCGCGTCGGCCAGAGCGAGCGCCGCGGCGTCGCTGGCCACTCCTGCGTACCCGCCGAGCACGTGCTGCTGGTCCGCCCGGTCGAGGTAGCGCGGGGTCAGCAGGGGCAGTAGCAGGACGGCCGCCTCCATCAGGTCCGACGCCCGGCCGGGATCGGCGGCGGCGATGAACGCGGCTCCGGCGAACGCCGCGAGGATGCGGGCTGACGGCGTCCCCGGGGCGATCGCCGCCGCCTCCGTGAACGCGGCCAGCGCCCCGTCCTGGTCGGAGGGCTCGCCGCCGCGCTGGAAGCGCTCCCGCAGGGCGGTGGCCAGGTTCACCAGGTAGCCGACCCGGCTGGGGTGATCATCCGGGGCGGCGTCGGCCGCCGCCCGGGAGGCGTTCACTGCGGCGTCCAGGTCCGAAGGCGCGCTGCCGTGCTCGAACCTCGCACCCAGGGCGGAGGCAAGGTTCGACAGGGCGGCGGCCCGGTCCGGATGGCCTTCTGCGAGTGCTCCCGCCGCCTCCGCCCCGGCCCGCACGGCCGCGTCGGCGTCGGCGGGAAGTCCGCCATGGCGGAACCGGGCCACGTACGCGTTCCCCAGCATGGACAAGAAATTGGCGCGGTCGGCGTGGCCGACCGGGACCGCGTCAACGGCCGCCTGGCCCGCGGAGATGGCCTCATCCAGGTCCTTGGCCATTCCGGAGCGGTCGAAGCGGAGCCGCAGCCCGATCCCGAGGTTGGCGAGCATCCCCGGACGGGCGGGGTGCCCGGCCGGGGCCGCGTCAGCCGCCGCCCGGGAGGCGTTCACCGCCGCGTCGAGGTCGGCGAGCTCGCCGTTGCGCTCAAACCGGGCCTGCAATTCGTTTCCGAGGTTGGTGAGGATCGCGACTCGGTCCGGGTTGCCTGCGGGTGTGGCCTCCAGTGCGGCGCGGGTGGCGTTGACGGCTTCGTCCAAGTCACCCGGATCTCCGGTCTGCAGCGACCGGTCGAACAGCTGCAGTCCCAGGTTGGACAGCAGCGTGGGGCGGTTCGGGTGCCCGGTGGGGATAGCGTCCAAGGAAGTCCGGGTCGCGTTGATGGCGGCGACGAGGTCAGCCGGGTCTCCCATCGCCTTGAACCTGGCACGGAGCGCTAGCCCCAGGTTGCTGTAGCGACTGGGGAGATCGGGATCGCCCGCGATGCTGTCTCGCACGGCGTCGCGGCAGGTGCCGACTGCGGCGCCCAGGTCGGTGCGGCTCCCGGTCTGCCAGAACCGGTCAAGCAGCATAAGCCCGAGGTTGGTCTGGGCGGCCGCCAGCGCAGGGTCGCCGGATCGGATGGCACGGACGGCGGCCTCGGTGATCGTAATCGCGGCGTCGAGATCCTGGCGCGATCCGTTGAGCATGAACCGCTGGCGTAGCGCGGCCGCCAGCGCGATGGTGGACGCTGCGGGGCCGCCTCCGGCGTCCAAGGCCGCCTGGTGAGCCCGGATCGCGGCGTCTAGGTCGGCCGGGTCCCCGGTGCGACCGAATAGCGTCTGCAGAGCCACTCCGGCGCAGACCTGGCACTGCGCGTATCGCGGATGGCCGGGAGGAATGGCGTTCCTGATCCGCTCCCAGATGTCCACCGCTCCCTGCACCGCGTCCTGGTCCGCGGAGTAGAAAGCGCGCTGGATGACGGCGGTGGCCTCCGGGATGGCGCGCTCGGCCAGCGCCTGGGCCAGGGCAGGTGGGAACCCCCCGATACCGACTGCGAAGCACGGTGTCATCAGCGTGACCGCCGCGCTCAGATCCTGGCCGCCTGGCAGGGCCTGGGACCGGTGCCAGTGCAGCATTCCCAGCAGGTAGCGGGCGTGCAGGTCGCCGTCGCCTTCGGTCAGCGAGGCGGCCAGCCGCCTCGCCTCGTGAGCTGCCTCCGGCGCCGCAACCGGAGTGAGATCCCCCGCTGCGGCCTGCCGCAGTCTGGCCTCGACCGCGGCGAGCAGCTCATCACGTGTCGTCATCCGCGCCTCCATGAGACTCGTCTGGGATGAGGCTATTGCGTCGGTTCGCATTCGGGGGCCGACGCGCCGACTCGGGTCGCGGACGTCACGCCCCGGTGTGGTGTGGACTGCCCAGAGTCCGGCCTTGTCGGGGTGCCGGTCGCGGTGGCCAGCCGGAGCGGCGCGCGCCGCAAGGCCCGACAGGTACGCTGCCCGATCCGCGCCGCCGTCAGGAGTCGCGGTGACGGCGGCGCGGAACAGCACCGTCGACTCCCACAGCGAGGCCAGCTCGCCGCTCTCCTCGTAGCCGGACCGCGGCCAGCGCCGCATCGTGATCGCGCACGACTGTATCTCCCGGCATTCCGGGCGGGACCTATTATGTTGATCCGACTAGCCCGAGTCCCAAGCCTAGCCAGGTAAGGGCCACGGGCGGCTCAGTGAGCCTCACCGGGGCGGGATTCGAGGTTTCTGTGAAGATGGAGCTGCCGGCGAAGATCGCCATCTTCTGCCGAGAGCTTGGCGAAAGCACCCTGTTGGGCATCGCGTGCCAGGACAAGGACATGGAGCCGGTCTACCGGCGTGCCGAGGAATCGCTGAAGGCGGACTTGGCCAGCCCGGAGCTGGAAGCCGATCTTGACGCGCTGGACCTGATGGTGCGGGCAGTCGAGGGGCAGGGCCTGTATCCCTCCGCCACCCGGACGATCTTTCAGCCGCTGCCGGGATCAGGGACGGGCACCGGGGCGCAGTGGTGGACCTGCCCGCGTGGGCTGTGCGCGGGGCGAGGGAGGGTCAAGCCTGGCCAGGCCCCGCCGACCTGCGCCGCCACCGGAGATTCCCTGATAGCGGGGCCGCTGCCGGGATGACGGGCTTCCTGGCGGAGGCCGGGCAGAAGCTCGCCGACCGGTGGGCGGCACTGCTCGCCGTTCCCGGCCTGCTATACCTCGCCGCAGTCATCGCCGCAGCGGTACTCGGCCAGCGGGACGCCCTCAGCTACCCGGACCTGAGCCGCACGATCGCGGCCTGGGCGACCGGCCCCGCGCTGAAATCGGCAGGCGGCACGGCGCTCATCATCGCCGCCGTCCTCGCCGGTTCTCTGGCCGCCGGACTGGTGGCCGCCGCAGGTGGCCGGCTCGTCGAGAGCGTGTGGACCATGTCGGGGGATCGGCCGCCCGCGAAGTGGCTGGCGGGCAGGCGGCGGGACCGCTCGGCGCGGCAGAAGGCCATCGCGGACAGCTCGGCTGATCCGGCCGCCGTGCGCAAGGCCATCATCCGCGCCGACCGCATCTGCCTGGTCGAGCCGGCCTGCCCCACCTGGATCGGCGACCGACTGCACGCATGCAACGTCCGCATCGACAAGACCTACGGGCTGGACCTCGCCGCCACCTGGCCCCGGCTATGGCTCATGGTCCCGGACACCGTCCGCACCGAACTGGGGGCGGCGCGCGACGCGTACAGCGCCGCCGCTCGGCTCGCTGCCTGGGCCGTCCTGTACCTGGTCCTAGCCATCTGGTGGTGGCCCGCCGCCCCCATCGCCGTGATCGCCGGCGTCGCCGGCGTCATCAAGGGCCGACAGACCGTCGGCAATCTCGCCGACCTCATCGAATCCGCCGTGGACCTGCACAGCACGGAGCTGGCGGCGCAGCTCGGCGAGCAAGCGAACGGCCTTGTGACCCCTATCGTGGGCAAACGCCTCACCACCCGGAT
>Ga0302325_10017133_pt1 | contig 15328 bp, 11 predicted proteins | sample Palsa_T0_2_FD_201948 | JGI IMG/M metagenome (GOLD analysis project Ga0302325, IMG submission 201948) | Peat permafrost microbial communities from Stordalen Mire near Abisko, Sweden - Palsa_T0_2 | ecosystem: Environmental > Terrestrial > Soil > Palsa > Peat permafrost | place: Sweden: Abisko... | reverse complement strand
CTATCACCCAATCAATGGACGGGTTCCAAGGGCTCGCCCTTGGCGGGGTCCAGGGACAGAGCCCCTGGCCTTGCTATGTTCATGCAGCCCCCACGGTCAGTGCATCTGCGCCGGGAGCCAAAGCGCCAGTTGCGGGAACAGCGTCAGCAGAAACAGCAGTCCGAACATTATGACATGAAATGGGATGGTGCCCATCACCACATCGCTGAGTTCACCCTTCCAGATGCTCTGGATGACGAACAGGTTGATGCCGATCGGCGGCGAGATCTGTCCGAGTTCGACATACATCACCAGGATCACGCCGAACCAGATTGGATCGATCCCGTATTTTGCCAGCACAGGATAGAGCAGCGGCACGGTGATGACGATCATGCCGATGCTTTCCACCAGGCAGCCAAGGACGGTGTAGAGCACGAACAACGCGCCGAAGAACTGCAAATGGGTCAGATTAAGCCCGACCAGCCAGGCGGTGACCGTTTCGCCCACGCCGGCGACGCCAATCGCATAGGCGTAGATATACGCTGCATAGATGATGAACAGCAGGTTGCCGACGATGGCGATCGTGCGGTGCATCGCGAGCAGGAAGGTCGGCCAGGTCAGATTGCCCCAGATCAGGCACAGGATGAACGCGAACAGGCAGCCGCCGGAGGCCGCCTCGGTTGGCGTCGCCACACCGGCATAGATGCTGCCCATGATGCCGCCGATCAGGAACGCGAACGGGACGATATCGGCGATTGCGCTCAGGACGGTTCCGGTGGTGCCGTGCTCGCCCTCGGCGTGCAGTCCGCGTCCCCCCAGTTTGGATCGGATGCCGATATACGCCATGAACATCCCGGTCAGCATGAAGCCGGGGATCACGCCGGCCATGAACAGTTTGGCGACCGAGGTTTCCGTGAACGAGCCGTAGATGATCATGGCGATCGAGGGCGGGAACAGGATGCCGAGTGTGCCGCCGGCCGCGAGCGAACCGGCCGACAGCCGTTTGTCGTAGTTGCGCTCTATCAGTTGTGGCAGTGCGACGCCGCCGATCGAGGCCGCGGTGGCAACCGAGGACCCGGAGATCGCCGCGAACAGCGCACAGCCGACGATGTTGGTCTGCAGCAGGCCGCCGGGCAGCGCCGAGACCAGCTTGGCCAGTCCGCGATAGATGCGGAACGACAATCCGGAGCGTTGCATCAGTTCCGCCATCAGCACGAACAGCGGGATCGCGGTCAGCGTGAAGCTGTTCATGCTGCCCCAGGTGATCAGGCCGATGCCTTTCAGCGAGACCAGCCCGTGCTGCAACAGCAGATAGACCACGCCCGGCACCGCGATGGCGAACGGCACCGCCATGCCCGCGGCGAGCAGCGCCAGGAAGATGCCGAACGAGCCGATCAGCGAAAATGCCAGATGCATCCTAGCTGTTCCGCGCCCGCTGATCGCCCACCCGCCGATCGTCCACCCGCTGATCGCCCGCCCGCTGATCGCCGATTGCGCGATTTCCCATCGCGCCACCGCGGGCGCCGGCGCCTCCACCCGGCGCGCCTCCCACTGGCCCGCCGCCCATCGGGCGACCACCCATCATCTGACGCAGGCTCATGCGGATCGCCCTCAGCAGCGTGGTCGCCAGCGCGATGCAACCCAGCGGCATCACCGCCTGCGGGATCCACAGCGGGGTGGCCAAAATGGTCGGCGCGACGTCGCCGCTTTGATAGGACTGCAATGTCACCCGCGTAAGCTGCCAGATCAGCACTGCACAAAAGCCGAGCGAAAGCAGTTGGAAAATCAGGTACGACACCGCGCGCGTGCGGGGTCCCAGCCGGGCCTGCACAAACAGCACGTGATGATAGGCACGGTTCACCTGGCATACCGGAAGACTGAGGAACGTGATGCCCACGATGATGTAGCCGCCGATTTCGTCGGAGATCATGAATGACATGTTGAACAGGTTGCGCGTGACGATCTCCAGGATGACGATCGCCGCCATCACGACGATGCCGATTTCGCACAGCGTGCGGCAGGTACGCTCGAGCCAGGTCTCCGGCGGCGTCGGTTCGCCGATGTCGTGATCGGCGGCCAACGCCGGGCCAACGGGTCCCGCACCAACCGCCGCGGGACCAACCACGCTTGGGTCACCATCGGATGGGGCACCCGCCCGCGGCGCCCCCTGCCCCGGCATTCTCAGCGGCCCGTCATCGCACGCAGTTTCGCCATGACTTCCGGCGCCTCGGGTCCGTGTGCCTTGGCCCACTCCTCCCAGTATGGCTGCAGCTTCTCCGTGGCCAGCTTGATGTCGGCCGCAGAGGCCGGCGTCAGGATCATGCCATCCTTGCCCATCTGCGCGGTGATCTGATCCTCCCGGATATTCATCTGGGTCGTCGCCCAGGTGGCACCCTCTGCCGCTGCGTCGCGCAAGATCTGTTGCGTTGCCGGCGGCAATTTGTCGAGCGCATCCTTGTTCACCACGAACGTCGAGTTCACGTAGCAGGTCGGAAACGCGTAGCGGTATTTCAGCAGATCCTTCCAGATGACCCCGCCACCGGAACTGGCGGTCAGCGCACCGTCCACCACCCCGCGATCCAGCGCGGCGGCGACATCCGGGCTGCCCATCGTCAGCGCGACGCCACCGAAACGACGGATGAACTCGCCCTCCTCCACCGAGGTGACACGCAGCTTCAATCCCTTGATGTCGGCGAGCGAGGTGATCTTCTTGCGACCCCAGATCACCTGGAACGGATAGGAGTATTGGCCGAGCACGACGATCCCCTGCTTGGCGTAGTCCCGCGTCAGATAGGGCAGCAGGATCGCCATCGCCTTGGCCAGTTCGGAATCGTTCTGCAACAGCATCGGTAGGCGCAGGATGGCGCTGATCGGCACGTTGCCGGTAGCGAAACCATCATCCCCGAACTGCACAACGCCGTCGGCGACCGCCTGGGTGATGTTGGTGGCACTAATCGGCAGACTGCCGCCGAGGTGCAGGTTGATCACCAGCGCGCCGTTGGTCTTTTCGCGGACCGTATCGATGATGCGCTGCACGCATTGCACCGCAGCGATGGATGCGACCGGGTTGTAGACATACGCGTCCCACGTCGTGGTGTCCGCCCGCGCGCCGCCCGGCACGAATGGCAGCAGCGCGCCCGCATACAGCGCACGCCGTGTGATCCCGGTCATCGGTGGTTTCCTCCGTACTGGCGGCCGGTATCGCCGGCCTTGCATGCGTTGGTGGACTATCCCGCTGCGGCGGCCTTGGCGCCGCGGATCAACCGCCCCGGCAATGCGCCGGTCGAGCGGCCGTCGCGCGCCGTGACGACACCGGACACGATCGTCGCCACATACCCCTCGGCATCCTGCATCAGTCGCCGCCCGCCCGCCGGCAAATCGTAGACGACGCGCGGCGCATGCAGCGTCAGATGGTCGTAGTCGATCACATTCAGGTCGGCCTTCAAGCCGGGTGCCAGCAAGCCACGATCGGCCAGCCCCACCGCCAGCGCGTTATCGCGTGTCAACCGCTTGATCGCCCATTCCGCCGGGAACCGGCCGGAGGCCCGATCGCGCGTCCAATGCGTCAGCATCGAGGTCTGCGCGCTGGCGTCGCACAGCACCGAAACATGCGCCCCGCCATCGCCCAGGCCGATCAACGTGTTCGGATGCGTCATCATCTCGCGCGAGGTCTCCAGTGTGCCATGCGCATAGTTGCTGAGCGGGCGGTACAGGATGGTGCGGCCGTCCCGTTCCAGCAGCGTATCATAGGCCAGCGTCGCGGGATCGACGCCCATCGCACGCGCACGCGCACCCAGGCTGCGCTCGGCCGGCGGCTCGTAGTCCGGCGGGTCGCCGAGCGGGAACATGCGGTCCCACGCACGCACCCGCGATGCCATGGCGCGCCCGGGCGGTTCGTCGGCCAGGATGCGCGCGCGCAGCTCGGGCTGGCGCAGCGCGGCCACTCGTTCCGCAAACGGCAAATGCGCGACCGCCTGATAGCTTGGGCAGGCAACGAACGGATGCTGCGAGATCTCGAAGCCCAGCATGATGCCGGTCGGACGGCCGAGCACCTGTCCGGTCATGCGCTGGCCGGCGGCGTTCGCCGCCGCGATGTGATCCAACAGGTGGCGCCATTCCAGCGGCTTGGAATCGCGTTCCAGCACGGTGATGGTCATCGGCCGGCCGGACGCCGCGACCAACCGGCGCAGCATGGCGAATTCCGCGTCGATCTCATCATCGAAGTCGGCGATCACCTGCAGCCAGCCGGCGCCGGTCTCGCCGACCGCGCGCGCGATCGCGGCAAGCTCTGCCTCGTCCGCCTTCAGCGTCGGGATGTGGCGCCCATCGAGCGTCTTGTGGTTGATCGTGCGCGAGGTGGAGAAGCCGAGCGCGCCGGCACGGATGCCCTCGGCCGCCAGACGCGCCATCGCGGCGCGATCGGCCTCGGTTGCCGGCTCGCGATCGGCGCCGCGCTGGCCCATGACGTAGACGCGCAGCGCCGCGTGCGGCACCTGCGTCGCCACATCCAGATCGAACTGGCGGGCGTCGAGTGCGTCGAGGAAATCCGGAAACGTCTGCCAGTTCCACTTGAGACCTTCGGACAGCACGACCTCGGGAATGTCCTCGACGCCTTCCATCAGCGCCACCAGCATCCCGCGCTGCTCCGGCCGGCATGGCGCGAAGCCGACGCCGCAGTTGCCGATCAGCGTGGTGGTGACACCGTGGTTGGACGACGGCGTAATGTGGTTGGCCCAGGTGACCTGCGCGTCGTAGTGCGTGTGCACATCAACGAAACCTGGCGTGACGAGCTTGCCCTTGGCGTCGATCTCCTCGGCGCCGCGGGCGGTGACGGCGCCGACCGCGACGATACGGTCACCCGCGATTGCGATGTCGGCCTCGCGCGGCGCGGCGCCACTGCCGTCGATGACGGTGCCGCCACGGATCACCAGTGTAGGTGCATCGGACATTGGCTTGCCTCCCAACACGCTGCGTCGTCTCGGCGCGTGACAGATACAGCGTAGTGGCCGGGTTGAAGCGGTGGCAAGGGCAGCGCCAGGGCGCCCCGGCACGTACCGCCGATCCAGCAGTTGGACTAATCCAGCAGCTGGTAGGCAGGATCGCAGCGCCGAACCACTTGCGTGATCGCCCAACAGCTCACGAAATACCCGGCTGCCAGCACGATATACAGCGGATATGGTGCGTAGACCGCGTTGTTCGTTACACTCACGGCGCGAAAGAAATCCATCACCCCGATCGCGTAGACCAGCGACGTCGTCTTGAACAACGAGACAAGTTGGGCGATTAGCGCCGGCAGCATATTGCGCAGCGCCTGCGGCAGCACCACAAGGCGGAACACCGCGAACGATTTCAAACCCAGTGCCCGCGCCGCCTCGCGCTGCGTATCCGGCACCGAATACAGGCCGGCGCGCACCACCTCCGCCAGATAGGCGGATGCGATCACCGCCAGCGATCCCAGAGCCGCGTTCCAGGCGCTGACCTGGCTGCCGGTCACGATCGGCAGCGTGAAATAAACCCAGAAGATGATCATCAATTCCGGCGTGGCGCGCACCGCGTCGATCAGCAGTGCGACGAGGCGGCGCGGCCACGGCGTTCCGTAGACGCGCAGCAGCGCCAACGGGACCGCAGTGACGATCCCGATCGCCATGGCGATCAGTGCCAGCCACCAACTGCGGCCAAGCGCCAGCAACAGAAACTCCCACGACGGCGCGACGCGCGACCAGTCGAGCCTCGCTGTGACCCATGCGCCAAACCCGAGCACGACCGTCACAAGCCAGCGCCAGATCCAGACTTGCACGTTCACCGCACGGTCTGCCGCCGCTGCAGCCACGTCATGCCGCCGATCACCACGCCCGCAACCAACATGTAGAGCAGCGTCACCGCAGTCGCCGCCTCGAAGCCGCGAAACGTTTCGACGTTGATCTGCTGCGTCTGGAACGTCAGGTCGGTGACGCCGATCAGCGCCACGACCGAAGTGTTCTTGACCACCGACACGTATTGCGAGGTCATCGGTGGCAGCATGACCCGTACGGTCTGCGGCAGAATGATACGGCGATACACCTGCCAGCGCTTCAACCCAAGCGACAATCCGGCATCGAGCTGGCCTCGCCCCACCGAGCGCAGCCCCGCCTCAGTCACGTCGGCGATGTAGGCACTCTGATGCAGCACCAGGGCCGCGAGCGCCGCCGGCAGTGCCGGCAGACCAATGACGAAATACAGGAAGAACAGCTTCACGATCAGCGGCAGATTGCGGAGCAACTCGGTGTAGGTCGCGGTCAACCGCTGCAGCAGGTATGAGCCGGTGCCGCGCAAACAGCCGACCAGCACGCCAACCACCGTCGCGCCGACGATCGCCAGCGCCGACACCTCCAGCGTGACCGCAAGCCCGCCGGCGAGCGCCGCACGGTATTCCCAAAGGACTGCCCAATCCATGCGCGCTCAGGTCACCCGCCGCGCAACGCCGCGATCAATCGAGCTTCCAGGACTCCGGGCCAAGCAGCGTGTCGAGGAACCCGTCGGGCAACTTGACCCACGGATCGTCGGTCTTACCGATCTCCATCACGCGCGGCTGGATCTGACCGTAATCACCCAGCGAGAAACTCGGCCCTACGCCGTACCACTTGACATAGAGCTTCTGCAGCGTCCCCTCCACCCACATGCGCTGCAACGCCCAGTTCAGCCAGTTGCGCCATTTGGAATCATCCTGCCGGACCATGATGGCATCAGGCGAGTTGGTCCACGGCGGGGTCATCGCCATACCGCCCGCGCGCACGAACAGCACGGCCGCATTCTGGTTGACGATCGCCGCATCGACGTCACCCTTGCGCAGCGCGCCGGCAACATCGGACGCCTCATGAAACAATTGGAATTTTGCCCCGGGCGAGGCCAGCTTCCAGCGGTCGATGAAGCCATCGCCCTGAACGGCACCGATGGTCTTATCGGGCTTCTGGTAGTCCTCGGGTTTCAGGCTGGCTCCGGCGGGTACCAGCAGCACACCGTTGTCCCAGATGTAGCTGTAGGTGAAATCCACCACCTCATTGCGCACCTTCTGCGGCGTAGTCACCGCAACCTCGGCATCGATCCGTCCGGTGGTCAGCAATGGGATGCGCGACACGGCGGTCACCGGCACGAAGGTCAGCTTCACGCCAAGCCGGCGCGCCAGGTAGCGGGCGACATCGGCGCAATAACCGACCTGGTGCCCCTGCGCGTCGAGCGAGGCGCTGGGTGGCGAATCAGAGGTGATGCCGGCAAGAAATTCGCCGCGCTTCAACACAGTTTGCAGGGTCGGGTCGGCGCGCGCGGTACCAAGGAAACCACCCAGGCTCAGCGTCAACGCCAAAGCCAGAGTGCCAACACGACGCAGCGAAGTCATCCAACGCATCCCCTATGATCGGTATTGCACGCAAGCTTGGACAGGTTGCCGGTTTCCCGCAAGGCGCCTGACCGACTTCTGGCGTACGATCGGCCCCGTTCTTGCTTGAACCTGCCCAATCGCCGCACGCCCAATACCCGCACGACGGAGACCACCGCATGCCCAAACGGATGCACCTCGCCTTCGACCTGTCCTACATCCACATGGACGGCAGATGGCGCATGCCGGGTGCCTGGCCGGGCCGCACCTATCCCGACGTCACGATGTTCGAGGAAATTGCCCGCATCGCCGAGCGCGGCAAGTTGGACATGCTGTTCTCCGGCGACGGCACCGGCGTGCCGAGCACCTGGCAGGGCTCGCGCGACGCGGCCGTGCGCTGGGGCGTGTCGTGGCCGCGCCAGGATCTCGCACCGCTATCGGTGGCGATGGCGCGGGCCACGAAGCATCTCGGCTTCGGCGTCACCTATTCCACCACGTTCATGCATCCCTACTACCTGGCGCGGCTGTTCAACTCGCTCGACCATGTCACTGGTGGGCGCGTCGCCTTCAACGTCATCACCTCCACACGGCGATCGGACTACGCCAATTACGGCTACGACGGCATCGTCGACCACGACGAGCGCTACGACCGCATGGAAGAATTCATCGATGTCTGCCGCACGCTGTGGGACAGCGTCGAGCCGGACGCCATGCTGTGGGACCATGCCACCGGGCAGGTCGGCGATCCCTCCAAGGTGCACGACGTCGAGCATCGTGGGAAATTCTTCAAAGTCAGCGGTCCGCTGAACACGCCGCCCTCGCCGCAGGGACGCCCGCTGCTGCTGCAAGCCGGCGGCTCGCCACGCGGCATCCGCGCCGCGGCCTATGTCGCCGACATGGCGTTCGGCGCGGACATGCCGCTGAGCCTGCAGATCGCGCAGCGCGAGGCACTGGACGCAGCGGTGACGGCACTCGGACGCGATCCGCAAACCATGGGCATCGTCTGGCAGCAACCCACCGTCGTTGCCGAAACCGAACGCGAGGCCATCGCCCAGCGCGAGCGCTTGTTGACCGCGATCCCGTTGGAGGGTGCCGGCGTCTACCTGTCGCACAACTCGGGCTACGATTTCGCCACGCTGCCGGAACGGTTCGTGCTGGGTGACCTGCACAAGGAAATCGTCGCCAGCCACGCCTCGCCGGTCGGCTTCGTGCGCGAGCTGATCGTGGCCCACGGCGCCGGCGCCGAAATCACCCGCAAGGAGTTCTTTGAGCACGGCATGCGCTTCGCCACCGGCTACGAGCGCACCGTCGCCGGCACCGCCGCGCAAGTCGCGGACCGCATGGAGGAAGTGTTCGAGGCCACCGGCAGTCGCGGGGGCTTCATGCTGGGGCACGTCGTCTCGATGCCCGACGACCTGACGGCGATCGTCGGTCTGCTGGTGCCGGAACTGCAACGTCGCGGACGGTTCCGCACCGAATACATGGGCGCCACATTGCGCGACAATCTGTTCGACGATTGACGCGGCGACGACGTCGCCTGCGTTGTTCTGGTACGAGCCGATTTCGTCACCGTTCGGTAGGGCGTGGTGACCAACGGCGGGATCGCCACAGGTTTCAATCACGCGATCTAGTAAAGATCTCGGGTGGGATGAATGCGTCCATCCCACCCCGGCACCGCAGTTTGAAGATGCGTCGCGTCGACGTCGCCGCTGCCGCCGATCCACCGCCGACGCGAGGTCCTGCGACAGCCGGCCACACAACAGCGACAGCCACCCCGCTGCCCCACGGACATCGATTCATCATTTGTCCACCAACTCGCGCTAACTCCCTCAAGAGACCGCAGCCGATTTGACCCGCAGGAGGGCACAAGGTGTCATCCGATGCACCTACCTGATCTTCGCCGTCGTCCCAGATCCATTCGGTTCTGGCTGACCTGGCTGGTCATCGGATGCATCCTGCCCGCCACGTCCGTCGCGGCGTTTCTGCTGACACAGTCCTACGAGCAGCAGCGCGCGAACCTGGAAGCCGTTCGCATCGACACGGCGCGCGCCCTGATGCAGGCGGTCGACAATGACTTCGCCGGCGCCGCGTCGGTGTTGCATGTGCTTGCGGGATCGCCGTTGCTCGCGTCGGGCGACCTGGCCGGCTTCCGGGTTGTGGCAGCCAATGCCGTGACAGCAGCGCATGCCGGCAACATCGTGCTATCGATGGCCAGCGGCGCGCAGGTCATGAACACGTTGAAACCGTTCGGCACGCCGCTGCCGGCCGTCGGCAACATCGAAATGCAGCGCGGTACGCTCGAACCCGGCGGTCTGATTGTGTCGGGTGTCCTTAACGGCCGGGTCGCCGTGGGCCCGCTCGCCGCGATCCAGATACCCGTCATGATCGACGGAAGCGTCAAATACACGATCGCCATGACGTTCTACACTGAACACCTTGGTGAGATCCTGCTCCGCCAGCATCTGCCTCCGGGTTGGATGGCCGCGCTGTTCGACCAGCATGGCGTCATCGCCGCACGCACTGCGTCCGCTGACGACTTCGCGGACGCGCTCGACGCGGCCGACGCGGTCCGCGACCTCGCGAAATCCCCCGAGGGTGCATTCGATCTCGTCTCGCTTGAGGGTCGACCGATCCGCGCGACATTCAGCCGCTCTGCAGCCTCCGGCTGGGCGATTGTCATTGCCATCCCGGCCGGGCTGGCCACCGCCGAATTGCAGCGGTCGCTCTGGCTCGATGCCGCGGGCGCCCTGGCCGTGCTTCTGCTGGGAGTCGAACTGGCCAGGCGCATCAGCGGGCGCATTGCACGATCGATCCACGCTTTGGCCACGCCGGCCCTGGCCTCGCGATCCGGCGTGATGGTCGTGTCTCCGGTCGTCGATATCACCGAAGTCGCAGACAGCCTGGCGCGCATGCAGCCCTTGGCCGTCAGCGAGGCGCGGCTCCGCGACGTGACCGAGGGTGCCAGCGACTGGATCTGGGAAACTGACGCCGAGCTCCGTCTGACCTTCGTCTCGGTGCGGTTGGGTTACACGTCGGATATCCCGTGGGCTAACATCAGCGGCCAGCCGTTCGGCAATTTGGTCGCATTGGGTTTCGACCGCGCCGGAATGGCTGAATTACAGGCCGTCATCGTCCCGCGCGGCAGTTTCCAGGACGTCGTTCACCCGGTCATGGCGGCCGACGGGACAACGCGCTTCTGGCGCATGAGTGGCTGGCCGTATTTCGACGCGACCACCGAGACGTTCGCCGGCTACCGCGGCACGGGGTTGGACGACACCGCGAAGGTCGAGCACACGGCGGCGTTGACCGCCGCCGTGCAGCGGGCGGAGGAAGCCGAGCAGTCCACCGCCGCCGCCGCCGCGGAGGCGCTGGCGGCATCCGAGCAATATCGCCTGCTCGCCGAGAACTGCACCGACCTGATCATCGTGGTCGACCGGCAATTCATCCGACACTACGTCTCGCCGAGCTGCCGCGAGCTGTTGGGGTATGCGCCGGAGGAGTTGGTCGGGAAGTCGGGAGTGGCGATGCTGCATCCCGAGGACGTCGAGCGTGTCACGGCAGGCTTTCGCGAACTGTTCGCCGCCAACGGCCGGGACCGCGACCGCTTCACCTACCGTCTGCGTCACCGTGACGGGCATTGGGTCCGCATCGAATCGGTGTCCAAGGTGGTCAGCTACACCGACGCCGGCGCACCGTTGGAAGTCTGTGCAGCCTTGCGCGACATCGGCGAGCGCCTGACGCTCGAGAGCGCCCTGCGCGACACTAAGGAGCAGCTTCACCTGCTGCTGCCAAGCGGCGTCGCCGAAGCGTTCTATCTGCTCGACCGCGACGGCAGGATCGAAGCCCTGAATGCCAGCGCCGAGCAGATCAAGGGGTACGCCACCGCCGAGGTCATAGGCCAGGATTTCGCGATGTTCTTTACGCCCGAAGATATCGCGCTCGGTGAGCCTGCACGCGTGCTGTCGATGGCGCGCGAGAGCGGCCACTATGACGCCGAGACCTGGCGCGTGCGCAAGGATGGCAGCCGCTTTCTGGCACGTATCGCGATGGATGCGATCTACCGGGACGACGGCACGCTGCGCGGCTTCGTCAATGTGACGCTGGACATCACCAACCAGCGGTTCGAGGAGGCGCAGCGCAATCGCCTCACACGGAACCTGGCCGAGGCACGCGATCAGGCGGAGCACGCGAGCCAGGCCAATTCGCGCTTCCTGGCCGGGATAACACACGAATTGCGCACGCCGCTGCACGGTATCCTCGGCTACGCGGAACTCATGAGCCTGGAAGGTGGCTTGAATCCGACGCAGGCCGAGCGTCTGGAGGTCATGATGGCATCGGGGCAGCATCTGCTGGCCATGATCAACGCGGTGCTCGACATGTCGCAGATCGAAGCGGATCAACTCGAGCTGCAGCCGGTTGCGATCGACCTGGCCGACCTCGTCCGCGTCTGCTTCAATGTGATCCGTCCCGCGGCGGAGGCGAAGGGTCTTGCCCTGGTGCTACCGCCCCCCATGCCGCTTCGCCTGTTCGCGGATCCCACGCGGCTGCGGCAGGTACTGATCAACCTGCTTGCCAACGCCGTCAAATTCACGCGGGCCGGCGCGGTTGAGGTGCGGCTGCGGGCGACCGAGGGCAACGCCTGCATACGCCTGGAGGTGGCCGATACCGGTCCCGGAATCCCCCCAATCAATCGCGATAAACTGTTCCAGACGTTCGAGCGGCTCAATGCACAGGCGGTCAGTGGCATCGAGGGCGCGGGGCTGGGGCTCGCGATCGCGGCGCGGCTCGTGCGGTCCATGGGCGGGCAGATCGGATACGCCGACAACGCGGGCGGCGGCAGCGTGTTCTGGTTGGAACTGCCGGCGCACGACGCTGTTCCAGAGGCACAGGCGGCAGCCCCCGCGCGAGCGCCGCCGGCCCTGGGGCGGCGTCTTCGGGTACTCGTCGCCGATGACGAAGCCCTGAACCGCAACATCGCGAGCGGGTTCCTGAACAATGCGGGGCATGACGTGGTGTGCGTCGATAATGGGGCGGCGGCGGTCGAGGCCGCCGCGTCCGAGGATTTCGACGTCATCCTGATGGATGTGCGGCTGCCCGGGATGAACGGGCTGGAAGCGACACGCCGGATCCGCGGCCTGCCAGGCCCGCGCGGTAAGGTTCGCGTGGTGGCGGTGACCGCCCAGGCCTTTGCCGAACAGATCCGGATGTGCCGGCAGGCTGGCATGGACGGCCATGTCGCAAAGCCATTCAAACCGGCGGTCCTGCTTGCCGCGCTCGAGAACCTCGAGGCGGCGCCAGACGGCCAGTCGCCCGCGGTGGTGCCATCCGCCGAGGTGCCACCCGCCGTGGCGCCCGGCGCCGTGGTGCCCCTCGCCGTCGTGCCACTGGGCAACGCAACCGCCGACCCGGAGTCGGGGCATCCGGTGTTTGACCGCACCATGCTCGAAGCCATCGCGGAATTGCTGCCGGCGGCGGAGTTGGCGGAGCACATGGAAACGTTGATCACGCGCTGCGAGGCGCTGCTGCGCGGACTGCGTCGTCCCGGAATACTGGCACAGCCGGACGATCTGATTACGGAGGCACACAGTCTCGCCGGCGGCGCCGGTACATTCGGCTTCCTGCGCCTCGCCGACGCAGCGCGCCGGTTCGAGCGCGCGGCCGAGTCGGGGGCCGCGGAGACAATGGTTCTCGCCGGCCGCCTCGCCGTCACCGTTGAAGCGGCACTCGTGATCATGCAACAGGAACTCACCTGCGTCGCCGACCTCACGGCATGAGCAGCGTTTTTCGTTTTGGGTCGCTTCATGGGTCTATTTTCGTCAGAGCCTGGTAAGATAGATTCATCCTTCGGCGCCTCCACCTTCCTCAATCACGACCTTCGTTTGATCGCGTGATTCAGACCTACGGCGAGACCGCCTTCGCCCATCACGCTCAGAACGTTCCGGCTTCAGTCAACGCCAATTGCCGGATCGGGCTTGGCGAACATCCCGCCGCGCACGGTCGTGTGCGCCGCCTGAGCCATGCTGCTTAACCCTGCCTTCACCAATTCGCCTCAGTATGTCGCCGGCAGGTAACTGGTTGGCGCGAGACGTATTCCGACAACTTTGGGAAAGGCCGATCGTCGCCGCGCACAACATCGGAAAGGGAACCGATTTTGGAGACTTCACGTAAGCGCCCGAGGGTCATCGTCGCCGACGACGACACCTTCATTTGCCGCGTGTTGAAAGGCATGCTCGAAGCCATCGAACAGGATGTGGCGCTGGCGACCAATGGTCTGGAGGCAGTGGATCTCGCTTTAGGCATGGCGGCCGCTCTGATCATCCTTGATGTCAAAATGCCTGAGTTGGATGGCTTCCAGACTTGTGCGCGTATCCGCAAATTGCCCGGGTACGAGCGCACGCCGATCGTGATTCTCACCTTCGACAATGGAGAAAACTCCCAGTCCGCTGCGTCTCGCGCCGGCGCGACGATGTTTCTCGTCAAGCCATTTACCACAGCCTCCCTGATGCTTGCCTTGTCGCGGTTTCTTCCCATCAGCGACGCGACACAGCAGCGGATCCATGCCAATGCCGTGCGTGCAACCGGAGGCCGGGTTTTCGCGTTAACCGGCTCCTGACCACGGCGCGGCGCGCGAACAACATTGTATCGCGGACGCACGCCTGTCGGATGATGCCAGCATGCTGGACGTTCGTCGGGTAGGGCGTTCATCAGACCGCAGAGCAATCAATCCAGGCGGCCGCTCCAGCGGTCAGTGCTACACCGTCGCCGCCACCTCCCTCGCCCGCGCCAGCCAGTGCCAGGTCACCAACCCTAGCGCAACCGCCAGCGGCGGCAGCACACTGAGATTGAGCGCGGCCCAGCCTCCTGTCGCCTCGATGGCGCCCGAGCCGAATGCCGTCATCGCCACCGTGCCGAACACAATGAAATCGTTGGTCGCTTGCACGCGCACCCGTTCATGCGCTTCGTACGCCGTGGCCAACAGCGTGGTGGCGCCGACGAACATGAAGTTCCAGCCGATCCCCAGCAGGATCAGCGCGGCCATGAACGTGCCGAGCACCGGCGTAAAGGCGATGTTCACCGCAACGCACAGGGAGGTGATCAGCGCACCCGCGCAGATCACCTGGTGGATGCCGAAGCGCCCGATGATCCGCCCGGTGACGAAGCCCGGCAGGAACATGGCGATCGAATGGGCGCGGATCACGTCGGCGCTGGCATCGACACCGAAACCACACATCATCATCTGCAACGGCGTGGAGGCCATCACAAGGTTCATCGTACCGTAGCCAACCATCGCCGAGACCACCGCGGTGACAAAGCTCGGCCGCGCGATAATGGCGCGGAACGGCACGGCGACGCGGCGACGCTCCGGCAGTGGCGGCACGCGGACGAACAACATCAGGATCGCGGTCAGCGTCGGTAGCACCGGCAGCGTCAGGTAAGTCGCCAGGAACTGCCAGTCTGTGATCAGCCCATGGGTGCGCTTGACGATCTCCGGTCCGATCAGTGCCGCGACCACGCCGCCGGCAAGGACCAGAGAGATGGCGCGCGCGCGGGCCTCGGGCGCGGCGACCTCGGCGGCGGCGAAGCGCAGATGCTGGGAGATGCCGAAGCCAAGCCCGGCCGGCAGCGCCGCAAAGCAATACAGCGGGAAGTTGCCGCGCCAGACCGCCAGCGCGAACGTCAGGCTGCCCACAATCGACAGCGCGCAGCCCAGCCAGAACCCCGGGCGGCGGCCCACCCGCGCGAAGATGATGCCGGCCGGGATCGAGGCGGCCATCACGCCGACCATCTGGATCGCCATCGGCAGCGTGTTCAGCGCCTTGTCCACCGCCAGCGCGTGGCCAACCAGCGAGGCCATGACGACCTGGCCCGCCATCACGGCGTTCATCAGTGCCTGACAGGCGAACAACAGCCAGACGTTACGATTCATATCCGATCCGAATCCAATAATAAACGGTCAGCAAGCATTGGTCAGTGCCCAGGTGGCGGCGGCCTGTGATC
>Ga0302325_10017130_pt1 | contig 15329 bp, 11 predicted proteins | sample Palsa_T0_2_FD_201948 | JGI IMG/M metagenome (GOLD analysis project Ga0302325, IMG submission 201948) | Peat permafrost microbial communities from Stordalen Mire near Abisko, Sweden - Palsa_T0_2 | ecosystem: Environmental > Terrestrial > Soil > Palsa > Peat permafrost | place: Sweden: Abisko... | reverse complement strand
TACAATTCGATTGGTCACGCAAGTGCGGCGCGTGATTCCTAATCCCAACAAGGAAAGGAAATTTTCATCCATGTGGAAGCCGACGAATCAGCCTCAGACACCCGGGCGGCCAGCCGAACCGGAGCGTCCAACCGCGTCTATCCCGAATGCGCCTGCAATGCTGGCGAATGATCCCCCCGTTGCGCCGCGTCCGGCGACGAGTGCGACCACCACTGCGGATCAGGCCACCATCGGCAAATCGCTGGTGATCAAGGGCGAAGTGACAGGATCGGAGTCGCTCTATATTGACGGCCGGGTCGAGGGATCGATCAGCCTGGCGGGCAATCGCGTCACCATCGGCCGCAACGGAGTGGTCGCGGCCAACATCAACGCCCGCGAGATCGTGGTGCTGGGCAAGGTGCGCGGCAACCTGACCGCTAGCGACCGCGTGGATATCCGCAGCGACGGTTCGCTCACCGGCGACGTAGTCGCGGCCCGCATCTCGATTGAAGACGGCGCCTACTTCAAGGGCGGCATCGACATCCGCAAAGGCGGGACGCCTGCGCAGACCAAGCCCAACGGCGAGGACAAGAACGCTGGTGTGCCAGAACCGGCAGCGGTCGGCGCTCGCGCCTAGGCTTTGACCTAGCGGCTCGGCTTTCGCAAGGAGCTCAGCGGCGGAGTTCGCAGCGCATGCGAACGTCCGCCGCTTTGTTTTGTCCGCACAGTACCAGAGCCGGCAAGCCATTCTCCCTGACGACCCCTACCCAGAGCAATCGTTCGTTGACGAGCGCAGGACTATCTGATCATCACTCCGACGGACCTCGCCTTCGATTCCCTGCGCTCCGATCCGCGTTACGCTGGAGCTGGCGTGGAAAAGTCGGCTTCCCGCATATAACCCTTTCAGGGTTGCGTGCCCGCACCCGGGATCTCTTTGCCCTCGCCCTCTGCGACTCCAGGATTGGGCGTCCGTTTGCGTCGGCGCAGATCGTAGGGCAATTGTGAGCGAAGCAACCACAATCCCAGAGCCGTCGCAGCGGCCCAGGTGATCGAAATCAACGCCAGCTGCAGCAAGTCGATCACGCGCCTGCCGTAGCCGGAAACGAATGGCGTGACACTACGTGCGACTTCCAGGCTTACTCCTCCGGCGACGGCCGCGGTCAGTGCGGATTTTCCCAGCTCACCCCAACGCAGGGTTTGGAGCGAAACCAGTTTGCGGAGGTGCAGCAGCAGAGCCAGCGCGAACAGGTTTGCTCCTATGCCGATATCGGAGGCAAATGCCAGGCCGACTACGCCGTATCGGTGGAAGAGCAGCGAATAGACCGGCAACGACGCGCCAGTGATCGCGGTGACTGCGATCATCGGCGTCAGGGTGTCGCCGGCGGCATAGAAGGCACGGGCGTAAAGTCCCTGGGCGGACCAGAGAGCCAGCGAGAGCGAGAACCAGAAGAAGTAGACGGCGGTGGTTTGCGTGTCGGAAACCAAAAACCGTCCGCGGCGGTAGACCAGATCGATCAACGGGAAGGCGGCGGCCATCATCCATCCGGTGGTGAGCAGCGACGCGGCGGAGACGCGGTAGACGGAATCATTTACCGTAGCGGCGAATTCTTTCATCCGCTTCTCGTTGAACAGGCGCGCGAAAAAAGGCAGTGAGGCCTGTCCTGTGGCCTGCCCCAGCACGGCAATGGGTACGGCGAACAGACGCTTGGCATAGTTGAGGCGGGCGATGTCGCCTACGCCGCTGGAGGCGTAGTGGCGCAGGATCCAGTCGTCGGCAGTGACCAGTGAAACCCCGAGCATCAGCGGAATGGAAAGCTTCACCCACTCACGAAACGCGGGATTCGTCACGTCGAACGACGGACGGTACCCTGTACCGATGCGGGCGGCGCCGATCACGCTGGCGAGGAACGGCCCAGCAATACTTCCCGCCAACGCTCCATAGGCCAGCGACGCAATGCCGAAATGCCGTCGGCCAAGGATCCCGCCAACGATAATGAGTGCGTTGTAGAGCAGCGGGCCGAAGGCTGGCAAAAGAAACAGACGATGCGAGATCAGGATGGCGGAGACCACGCCTCCGACATAAAAGAAGATCTGCGCTGGCAGCAGAATGCGGGTCAGATGGACGGTGAGGTTCACCTGCGCGGGCGAGAAACCATGAAACATCCAGCGCACGAACTGCGGCGTGAAGGTTTCAGCGATGACGGTGCCGGCAATCATCACTGTCGACATAACAGTGATGACGATGGAGAATGTCTTCTGCGCGTCGGCTTCGCGCTTTTCCGCAAGAAACCGCGTATAGATCGAGATGAATGTAATGGAAGCCGCGCCTCCAGCCAGGATGTAGTTGAGCCAGTCGGGCAGGGTGAAGGCGGCGACGTAGGCGTCGGTCTGCTGTCCAGCGCCGAAGGCGTAGGCGATATAAGCCTCGCGGACATAACCGATCACGCGCGACAGCATGACCGCCGACATCATCAGCAGCGTGGCCGATAATGCCGTGTGCTGGTGCGAGGGGCGAAAGAACCGCAGAAGTCTAGCCATGAGCTGCAGATTTAGTTAGCGTCTTAGGTTGAGTCTGCGGCACCCAGTTGGCCGAGATGGTGGCCCAGGTGCGTAAGATAGTCCTTCGCAAGAAACTCAAGGGTAACCGCATCGCCGGAGCCGATGCGGCAAACCGTTTCCAGTTTAGCCGCGGGCAATCGTGCTATTACGTGAGCGAGGTAGCGATTGTAAGCAGCCCATAGCACAACCAGGAGTCGCCAATCAGCGTCTTGAACGGCTTGCACCCCCACGCTTCCGCCCTGGTCGTAACCAGGGAAATCCAAAGATGTTTGAAGAGCCGCTCGAACGAATCGTTGGTGGTTGTTTGAGGCCGAGTCGATTAGATGCCCGATGACCTGTTTGCGCGACCACCCGCCTGCCAATACGGGTTGAGTACTTTCGGTCTCACTAATTTCGCGAAGCCTTGGCTCCGCTGCCTCGACCAAGGATAGCAGTCTTTCACTTAGCCCCGTCATTCGCTTCCCTCATCATGTGAACTATATCCGCGTTGTTCGGCACGATTGCGCCGAGCCATCTCACCTGTGCGCCAGAGATAAGTTTCCCTCAAAGCCTACCAGAGCCTTTTGTTCACGACGGAGTTTATCGTTCGAATCGGACCTCGATTGACAATGGCGTTGGCTGCAGCGGTCTCGGGTCGTCGGTCTTCGGTCTCTGCTCTATGGCCGCAATTCCCTGCGCAGGAGGTAGTACTCGTTGATGGGTCGGTCATCGCTCAGAGCTGGCGTGGCGGGAGATGCCGCAATGAGCTGATCGATGGGTAGTTCGTAGTTCAAGAGGTGGGCGAACCGGGCTTCCGGGTTGGGTTGCGGGTCCCACTCGACCAGATCGGCAGCCGCGGCGGCCGGTAGGCGCTGGGCCAATTCACTCGCGGTGCGAGCTGGCAGGGGACGATCGCTGGCAAGAAAATGAAATCCCCAATTTTTTCCAAAGGCGAACACGCGGACGTAGGGGAAGGACTGGCGCAGGGCGCGAGCGACAGCGGCCACGTCTTCCGCATCGCCAATCGGCAGCCACTGTTGCAGAATGCCTCCTGGACGAAGACGCTGCCGGATGACGGTATAGAAATCCTCGGAATAGAGCAGACTGGACCCAGCGGCCTCGACGGGCGGCGGAGGATCGATCGTGATCACGTCGTATTGCTGCGATGTACGTTCCAGATAGCGACGGCCATCGTCGACGACAACGTGGGACAAAGCAGAACTTACAATCTCCGGACCATCGCTGTGGAAATAACCGAACAAGCGCGGCACGCTCGGAACCAGTTCCACTGCAGTGACTGGAACTCCCCAGGAGTGCAAGGAGCGAAACGTTGTCCCGATGCCAAAGCAAATGACCAGAGCATCTTGAGGAGGGCGGTCGAGGAAAGCCATTGGCAGATGGGCCATCATTTTGGTGATTGGCGTCTGCGAGGTCATGCTGTAGCCGTTCACGAGCAATAGCTTCCGCATGCCGCTGCCAGTCGCGATCACGGTAGCGGTCGAGTCCCGCAGTACGACGCTGCTGTTCCCATAGATCTTTTCATAGCCTTTGCTTGCCCAGAAGAGCCCCAGCGCCAGCGGCAACAGCAGATAAGACGCGGCGCGCGACGTGAAGTTCGGAGCCGCCATTCCGGGCAAACGCATGGGGCGGACGCCAACGATCAGCCAGGGCAGCGAGAGCAGCACCAGCGCCCAGCGTTCGCTGATCCAGGGCAGAAGCAGGAATCCGGCCAGCAGAGGACCAAGGATGCAACCCAGAACGTTGACTGCGTACGCTTTCCCTGCTTTGGCGGGATCGCCTCCCGCCCAGCGGTCGACCAGCATGGGCGTCAGATACCCGAGCAGGGCGGTGAAGGGCGCGATGCCCACCACCAGCCGCAGGGAAGCGTAGAGGTGAATGTTTGGGCTGGCCGTTACCAGTGGGAACAACGCGAAGAGTGCGAGCAGCGTCCAGGGCAAAGGACTTTCATTCGCATGCCCGGAGCTCCAACTGCGATAGATGCGCGATCCAGCGAAAGTCCCGGCCAGGTAGACGGCCAGAATGGACGCGAAGGCGTATACGACCGTTCCGATGTAAGCCGTGAATTCGCGGACCCAGACCACTTCCATGCCCATGCTCGTCAGACCGGTGGCGAACAGCAGCGCTAGAAGAAATCCTTCGCCGGTTGACTCACTGGCAGGTTGTGCCACTTCTCTCGATCCTTCTCCAGGTACTTCCCGAACTTCCTTCCGCGGCACACTCTTTGAGACCGTCAGAGCTAAAACCGCGATCAGAACATTGCAAGCGGCGCCTACGCTCAGGGTTCCGCGAAATCCCAACAGCTCGATCAAAAATAAGGGCAGAGCAGTTCCCACCACCGCGCCGGCCACGTTGGCCATGTACAGGTAGCTGAACGATCGGGAAGATTCCCGGGGGAACACGCGCCGGATTGCGAGCATGGCGACCGGAATGGTCGCTCCCATGAATGTGCACCAGGGAATCAAGGTGAGGGCGACCCAGACGCCGGAGACCACGTAATATTCCGCGGAAGAGGTTGAGCCCAGCCGCTCAAGAATGCCGCGTCCCAGACGAAGCTCATAGGGAACGAGGATTCCGGAAACGCCGATCAGCAGTTCGATCGCAGCGTAAAGGAGGAGTGGCGAGAAGCCGAACTTTTCTTCCCGCCGGCGTATCAAGACCCCGCTCGCCCACGAACCCAAACCCAGTCCAGCCATGAAAACCGACAACACAATGGAAACCATGGCGGTGGTAACGCCGAATTGCGCCATGGACAAGCGCAGCCAGACCAGTTCGTAAAGGACGCTGCAGAACCCCGAAATGAAAAAGAAGGTGAAATACCAGAACACGAGCTATCTTTCTCTTTAGTTAAGTTTGCGGTTGGCTGAAATTCTGCGTTCGCGACTTCCAAATCCAAAATACACTACCGTGCAGTAACCCAAAAAACCTTCCCGCCGGATGATCCTTGGTTGTAACCGTCTACCGCTGCAATCAGTTACGCACTGATGTGCGCTTGAGGAGCGCTTGAGCAACAGGGCATCGTCCCACCCCGGCCCTTCGACGCAAAGTGACCTTGGTGCAGGTCTCGGGTTTTCAGGTGTTAGGTCTCAGACCTCAGGGCCCATGGGTTTCCCGAGACCCGAGACCTAGCATGCAGGACCTCGAGTCCACTCCAAGGAGGCAAGTATGCCGAGCCGTCGGGTTGCCAACGCCGACTCTCAAACGATGACCGGGTTTTAGGAGCCGGTGACCCAGCGCGCGCTGCTGGAGACGGGGCGGGCGAGGTCGTTCCCGGAAATGCGGCGGGTGCAGCAAAGCTGGGTGGCCTGCGCCGAGAAGCGGGCGTTACTGTGGCTGGCCGCGCGCACGCCGTCATGGATTGGCTCCGACCACATGACGATGTTGGGGTTGGTGTCGCAGATCGGGGCGGGCGCATGTTATGCGCTGGCGCCCTGGAACAGGTATGCGCTGCTTGGGGTCATTGCCTGGCTGGCGCTGAACAGGCTGGGAGATTCGCTTCGATGGAACGCTGGCACGGGTGCGCCAACAATTGCGTCCTCGCTACGGCTTCTATGTGGACCACATGGTCGATAGCTTCGGCGCGGTCGCGTTGATGGGTGGGCTGGCCTCGTCGGGAACCAAGCACCCCTGGATCGCAATCGGCTTGCTGGTTTTGTTCCTCCTGCTTTCGATTCAGTCCTTATCTGGCGACGCACGCGCTGGGTGAGTTTCGGCTGTCGTTCTGGCGCTTTGGGCCGACCGAGCTGCGCATCCTGCTGGCAGTGGGCAACCTGGCGCTGTTGTGGAAACCGCGAGTGCAGTTTCTGGGCGCGTATTACAGATTGTTCGACCTGGGGGGAACCATTGGTCTTGCCGGCATGACGCTGATGTTGTTTTTCTTTACCGGGCAGAACACCCTGCGGCTCTACCGCGAAGAGAGGATCTTCCAGTGACAGCCCCAGTGACTGGGCGCCGAATTGGGAGGTGAGCCTTGCGCTGGTTGAAGTTCAATGCCGTGGGATCGCTCGGCATCGGAGTGCAGTTGGCCGCGTTGTTCACGCTGAAGAATGGATTTCATCTCAACTATCTGCTGGCAACCGCGTTCGGGGTGGAAGCGGCAGTGGTACACAACTTCCTCTGGCACGAACGCTATACCTGGGCGGAGCGGGTGGAACCATCATGGAGGAAGTCACTGCCGCGGCGGCTGCGTTTCAATCTAACCACCGGCGGAGTCTCGATCGCGGGCAATCTGGCGGTGATGAAATTGATGGTCGACCCGGGCCACCTGGGTTATCTTGTGGCAAACGGAGTCGCCATCATTGTGTGCTCACTGGCAAATTTCCTGCTGAGCGAGCACTGGGTGTTTGAGGAGGATGCGGCCGCCAACAAGTAAATCGGGAGGGCGAGTGGAGTAGTGACTTTCTGGTCATCATCATCACCGCAGGCGAGGACATGGGCCGGACGCATCGCTCCGTGACAGTCCTTTGACAATTGCATCCTGGCTGGCGGTTATAATTTGCCACGCATTCCCTTCTCCGGCGGAAGGTGCCATGAGTTTCATACTCGAACCATGCAAGGGTGTGGCCCAGCCGTGAAATGCGCGCTTTTAGTGGCGCTGGCGGCGTTGTGGGGGATGCCGTCCCTGGCACAGACTTCTTCATCTCCCCCTCCGTCTTCATCGTCTTTCTCCTCGCAGCGAGTTTCTCCGGAGCACAATGGCGCAGCGCAAAATCTCACGGTCACCGTGACCGACGAAAACGGGGTGGCCGTCGCTTCCGCGCGCCTACAGTTGCAAGCCCCGCCGCCCGCCCTTGCGCTGCGCTGCGAAACCGATTTCGACGGTCATTGTGAATTCACCGACTTGTCTTCCGGAACTTACGAACTCCGGGTCGAGAAGACGGGGTACTACGGTCTGGTTCAATCCTATGTGCCAGTCGGCGTCACCGCCAACCTAGACGTAACTCTTTCCCGTCAGCCAGAGGCGCGGGAAGTGGTGAACGTGGTGGAATCGCCGCCAGCCATCGACCCGGCGCAAATCTCCGCCAAAGAAGAACTCACCGGGTCGGAGCTAATTGACATTCCTTACCCGGGGCCGCACGACTACCACAACGCGCTGAACTTCATCCCGGGAGTCACCCCCGATAGTTTTGGCAATTTGCATGTGGCCGGAGCCGAGAACTATCAAACTTTGGTTTTGCTGGACGGGTTTAACGTGAGCCAGCCGACGAATGGCCAGTTGGCGTTACGCACAAGCATCGAGTCATTTCGCTCCCTGGCAGTCGTGCCCAGCCGCGAGTCGGCTGAGTTTGGCAAAGGCTCCGGCGGCGTCCTGGCTATGAACACCGCCATGGGCAATGACCGTTATCGCTTAACCTCGACCGACTTCGTGCCGGGAGCGTGGTACACGAAGGGCAGGTTTAACAGCGAATGGACGCCCATTGACACCTTTTCGGGTCCGATTATCAAGGGAAGGATGTGGTTTATCGACGCCCTGGACGGCGAGTTTGACGACAATGCGGATGTGCAGCTCCCCCTCGGTGCGGATCGTGACTACGTCTGGCGCGTGGACAACCTGGCCAAGGTGCAAGCCAACCTGACCGCCCGCAACATTGTCACCGCCAGCTTTCTTTCGAACTACTATCACGATGAATACGACGGGCTGGGATTTCTCGTGCCGCAGCCGGCTACTCCGATCGAGCTCGAGACTGCTTATTTTGGCTCTTTGAAGGATCAGTACTATTTCCGCAACGGAGCCCTGCTCGAAACCGGATTCGGCGTGGACCAGTACGACACCACGCTGACGCCGCGGGGAGATAGTCCATACATCGAGCTGTTCTTCGCGGCCGAGGGCAACTATTACCTGCACGAGACGGCGCTCGCCCGCCGATGGCAAGGTATATCGAACCTCTACATTCCACCGCATCAATGGCATGGACGGCACGACATTAAAGTCGGCGCTGACCTAGACCGCTTAAACTACGATGCGCAATTTCTGCGCCAGCCGATCTCGTTCGAGCCGCAGGGTCCACCGCCGCCGGGTCAGACGACGCAGCCCTGTCCCACCGATGCGGATGGCGTTCCGGTGGTGCCGGCGACAAATTGCACGCGCTATTCGGTGTTCTCGGGAGGCAATTACGCTCCGCTCTACAACACCGAGGGCAGCGCCTACGCCGAGGATCGATGGCTGATCACGAATCGCCTTCTGATCGAGCCGGGCGTGCGCTTGGATTGGGATGAACTGGTGCGCACGCCAGTGCTGTCACCGCGCCTGGCAGGAACCTATCGGGCGGATGCGGCAGGCACTACCAAGCTGTCGGCGGGAATTGGCATCATTTACGACACCACCAACTTGGGCTTGATCCATCAACCTCTGGAGGGGCATAGGGTTGATTACTTCTTCGATTCGAACGGGTGCCCCGAGGAGGCGAACGACACCAGTGTTAAGTGCACGGGCCTGCCCTCGGGGACGCCAGAGCCCGCGCCGATCCCCTTACCGACGTCGTTTGTGGTGGACCGAAAGACGCTCGAGATGCCGCGGTACGTAAACTCAAGCGGCAGCCTGGAGAAGAAACTGCCATACGCCATTTTTCTGAAACTGGAGTTCCTGGAAAAACGCGGCGTGCACGCCTTTGCCTACAACACGCTGAATGGCGCGGTGGATGGTGTCTATCTCCTCCGCAATGGACGCGACGACCACTACGATGCCTTCACGGTCAGCCTACGCCGCCACTTTCGCGAGCACTATGAAATCTTCGGAGCTTATACGCGCTCCAGTTCCCGCAGCAACCAGATCTTCGACTTCAGCCTAGATGCCACCCTGCTAAGCCCGCAACTGCGCGGCCCCTATGGGTGGGACACTCCGAACCGCTTCGTGGGTTGGGGTATTCTGCCGGGTTTCAATCTGCCCCTCATTCACAAGTTCGACATCGTCTATTCGGCCGAGGCGCGCAACGGGTTGCCTTTCTATGGGATCACAGATCAAGATGCGATAGCTCCCGGCTATCCTCCCAGTTCAGCGTTGCGTTTACCGACGTACTACACCCTGAATCTGCAGTTCGAAAAGCGGCTTCATCTGTTTAAACACTATTGGGCGGGGCGCGCTGGCTTCGACGACATCACCAATCACGCCCTCGTCACCGGGGCCGTCGCGACCATTGATCCCAGCCACCCAGCCCCGAGTTTCGTTGACGGCGCCGGGCGCGCCTTCGCCCTCCGGATCCGGTACCTGGGCCGGCAGTGAATTCTCAAGTCTGGATTCTCAAATCTTCAGCACAATCTTCCCGTAGTTCCGGCCTTCCTGCAGCAGTTTGTAAGCTTCGACGGCATGGTCGAGCGCCAGGACTTGGCCGATTACCGGGGTCAGCTTGCGTTGCGCGATCCATTCGGAGAGCTGCTTCCAGGCGGGTTCCATGATCTCGGGTTTTTGGCAGAGGTAGGTCAGCCACAGGCCCTGCAGGCTGGCGGATTTCGCATACAGCGCACGCATGTCGAGTTGCGGCGGCTTGCCGGTTGCGGTGCCGTATTGGATGACGCGTCCGAACTCGCGCACCGAGCGCAGGCTTTTCGCGGTGTGCTCGCCGCCGAGCATTTCGAAGACCGCATCCACGCCTTCGCCCTGAGTGAGGTTCTTCACGACTTCTTCATAGTCGTGCCGCTTGTAGTTGATGCCGTGCTCGAGGCCGAGTGCTTTGACGCGTGCGAGCTTTTCATCGGACGACGACGTCCCGAACATTTCAACGTCCAGAATGTGTCCGATCTGCACTGCCGCGGTGCCCACGCCTCCGGCAACGGCGTGAATCAGCGCGCGAGGGCGGCGGCCCGCCGGGGGCGGCTGTGTCATGCCCGCTTGCCAGTAGGCCAAATAAGCCGTGAAGTAGTTGACGGGGAAGGCGGCGGCTAGTTCGTCGGTCCAATGCTCGGGGACGGTCCAGAGCCGGTTCGAATAAGCGCTAACCTCCTCGGCGAACGCAGCCCACTGCATATAGCCCATCACGCGGCGTCCGCTGCTCACTTCTACGCCGGCGAATTCGCGTCCGGCAATGAATGGCGGCTGCGGGGTTCCGGGATAGCCGCCTTGCGTGGTCATGACGTCGGCGAAATTCAGGCCTCCGGCGGCGACCCGGACCAGCGCTTGTCCCAACTTCAGGGTAGGTTCGGCTGTGTCTTGAATGGCCAGTGCGTCTGGGCCGGACAGGCTGGTGATCACTAAGGCTTTCACGCCACCGAGTTTAGCAGGATGGATTCCGCCGTCGCGCAATCGCCCACGAATTACATCGGCCAAGAAAATGAAAGGTACCCTCTGCGCTTGAATCCAGCAGAACTGAATCCCCGGCTCAGAGGGCCACCTTCGCTGGACAAATCGGGCCCAGGTTACAGGATTACGACCAGAGCGATCCGAACGCCCGGGTGCAGCACATCGAACAGGAAATACTCTCCATCGATGTAGTCGATGTAGCAGTCGTCGGTGTAGGCCCACCCCGCCGGCCAGGCATCGACGAACTGGAAGCTGTACCCTCCGTACTGGAACTGCGACTGCCCTTGCACGATTACGCCTTTGGCACCGAAATGATGGCCGGAGCCAAAGTGCGCCTTGAACTTGTCGTCAGGGATATGACCGCCCTTTCCGGCTGGGCCGGCATGCCTGGCCTGCTGCTGTTCCGTATGATCCTGCCCTTCCGGCTTCATCTGGTCGCGGGATTGGTCTTGATCGCGTTTCTGATCTTGCTTTTCTGGCTTGTCCTGTTTTGCGGGTTTGGCGTCGTCTGGATGAACAGGTTTAGCGTCGTCCTGCTTGGGTTGAGGCTTGGGGTCTTCCTGCCGTGCAGGTTCCTGTGGCTTGTCGTCTTGCGCGTAGAGTACGGCTGCACTTCCCAACAGCACCGACAGTATCGCTACATTCAAAAACCTTAAAGCTCGCATGAGCATCCTCCAAAGCCATCCTTGATGGCTTAACGGCTGGCGATCTGCATGTTCGTTCAGCAGTTTCGCGGAACCACCGGTCTGAGATGCCAGAGGCGGGTAACTTAGGTTAAGGGTTGAAACTGTAAGGACCACCGGGAAGAGCTGTAGGACTTCCGTCCTCCGCAATGGCGGGATGCCCGTGGTTTGTTTTACCGCCGATTTGCCGTCAGGTATATACTCTTGGCGTAGGTTTACTGAGGTCTCCCCGGTCACGCCTCCACGGACCGGGACGGGGCGTACATTCATTCCCCTAATTCTTGCGCGCCCCGCATTCTGATTTGCCGATACCCGCCCGGGGCGGCGAGGAAAGGGCACCGGTGCATCGCGCAGAGGTCGAGCGCACTGCATCCGGGGGAGGTCATACGGTGGACTTAATTCTGGTACGTCTTCTTTTTGTTATCGTAGTTTGCGTTGCATGCTATTTCATTGAGCCCTTTCGGCTGACCCGGCCTCAGGATGCCGGAGTAGGTGCGCTGGTGGGGGCGGGAATCGTCCTGTTTGAATGGAAGCTGCGGACGGTGAGCCTGAAGCGGCTGATCGGAGCGGCCATCGGGAGCATCCTCGGCATCTGCGGCGCCTATCTGTTTGCAATGGTGATCCGCAGCAGTGTGCCTGCCGGCAGCACCCAAAGTTTCCTGCAAATCCTGATCATGTTGCTGATGGCCTATGTGGGCCTGATCGTGGGCGCGAGCAAGGGCGACTTGCTGAACCTGTCGGCTTTGGGCGGGATCTTTGGCGGCGAGAAGCAAGGCAAGAAGAGCTACAAGATCCTCGACACCAGCGTCATCATCGACGGTCGCATTGCCGACATTGCCGAAACCGGCTTCCTGGACGGGATCATCGTTACGCCGCAGTTCGTGTTGCGCGAACTGCAACTTGTGGCCGATTCTGCCGACTCGCTGAAGCGCAACCGGGGACGACGCGGCCTCGACGTTTTGCAGCGCCTGCAGAAAATGGCCACGCTGCAGATCCAGATTGTGGAAGATGATTTCCCCGCCGTCCGCGAAGTCGATCTGAAGCTCATCGAGTTGGCCAAGGTCTACGAAGGCAAGATCATCACCAACGATTTCAACCTCAACAAGGTGGCGCAGTTGCAGGGCGTCGAGGTGCTGAACATCAACGAGCTGGCAAACTCGCTCAAACCTATCGTGCTGCCGGGCGAGATCATGAAAGTGTTCATCCTGAAAGAAGGCAAGGAATACAATCAGGGCGTGGCCTACCTGGATGACGGCACCATGGTGGTCGTAGACAACGCCCGGAAAATGATCGGCAAGACCATCGACGTCTCGGTCACTTCGGTGCTGCAGACTACGGCGGGGAAGATGATCTTCGGAAAATGGGATGAACGCGCCTTTGCCCGGACGAGCACGGCCGTACAGCCCACGGTGACGGCAATCTCCAGTGCGGCCGTGCCGCCAGCGGTGGTGCCGAACACGCTGGTGGAGACCAAGCCCCGGCCCTAAGACTCGGGAACCTTCTAACCGGAATCGGGGCAGTCTTCTTCAAGTCGGAGAATCCCGAGGAACTCTACGGGGGTACGAGAAACATCTCGGCATCCACCAGCATGGGCAGGGCGCGCCGTTCAGGTGGCTTCGCCTGGATTCCAGATCCGGATGGGAACCGGATTGAGCAGTGGGAGCCACCGAAAGAGAAAGAAACAGTCTACCCTGCGAGGCAGACCGGGAAGCCCCGCAAGCACGCCGAAGCTCCTGCCATGGGTTCTTGACAGAGTACGACCATTTCTCCGCGTTCTCGGCCGGCTCGGCGGTGAATTGCCTTTGGATTTGAACTCCTCAACTCCCCCCTCGTATACTTACAGCCCGCTATGAAGGTTGTCGTGATTATTCCGGCTGCTGGGCTTGGAACCCGCATGGCTCCCGTGCCGGTCGGTGCCAAGGGCAAGCAAAAGAAGGCACCGCCCTCGAAGCAGTTCACTGAGCTGGGAGGCACGCCAATTCTCGTTCATACACTGCGCAAGTTCGCCGTCGTCGACGCGGTAAGCGAAATCTGGATCGCTCTGCGCGAAAACGAGATTGCAGGATTTCGCGCCCGGCTCCAGAGCGAACCAAACGACGTTCTCCAGAAGAAAGTGGAACTCGTCGTCGGCGGTGAGCACCGCCAGCAGTCCGTGGAGAACGCACTGAACGCGGTTCGAGCGGCGGCCGATGATATCGTTCTCGTGCACGATGCGGTGCGTCCCTTTGTGACCCGCGAAATCATTCAGGAAGTTGTCGAGGCGGCGGAGAAGTATGGCGCGGCGATTGCCGCCCTGCCCGCCGTCGATACCGTGAAGCAAGTCGAGCGCACGGCGGAGGGCGCGCTGATCAAAGCGACGATTCCGCGCGCCGGCATTGTGATGGCGCAGACGCCGCAAGGCTTCCGCTACCGCGTGTTAAAAAAAGCTTTCGATGAGGCGTCCGCGGACGGATTCCTCGGCACCGACGAAGCTTCGCTGGTGGAACGATCAGGCCACGACGTGGCCGTGGTGATGGGCTCGCCGCGGAACATCAAGATTACAGCGCCAGGGGACATGGAATTGGCGGAGTTTTACTTGAAGACTTCACCGATTTGACACGACGACCTCGAAATGCCAACGACGAACCGCCAACGACGAACCGCCACTCGAATCGGCTACGGCTTTGATTCGCATGAATTTCGCGAGGGGGTTCCGCTGAAGATTGGCGGCATCGTGCTGGCGCATGACAAGGGACTGGGTGGTCACTCCGATGGCGACGTGTTGCTGCACGCCGTTACGGACGCGCTGCTGGGGGCCGTGGCTGCGCCCGACATTGGAGCGCTGTTCCCGCCCTCAGACCCGAAGTGGAAAGGCGCGGACTCGGCGGTCTTTCTCGGCGAGGCGCTGAAACGCGTGCACGATGCGGGATATAGCGTGGCGAATCTCGACGCCAGCCTGATTCTGGCGGCTCCTAAGATCGGACCGCACGCCGCGGCGATTCGAGTGCGGGTGGCGCAATTGTTGGAAGTGGATGCGGATTGCGTCGGGTTGAAGGCGAAGACTCCGGAAGGGCTCAATCTGGAGGACGCCGTGGTCGCGCATGTGGTGGTGCTGCTCGAGAAGCGGAGTCCGAAGCGGGCGCGGAAGAAACCGAAGAAGAGCGAGCCGCGGTGAGCTCCTGGTGCCGTGTTTCCGCTGCTTGTACCAGGGCTCGGAAAATGGCGCGGGAGGCTTCGTCTTCGACGACCGAGCGCTCGGGATGCCATTGCACGGCGAGCACGAAGTGGTCAGGGGCGGTGCCTTCGAGCGCTTCGATGACGCCGTCGTCGGGGCAGCGGGCGGTGATGCGAAGGCCCTTGCCGATCTTGTCCGCGGATTGGTGATGGGAAGAGTTTACGGACAGGACTAGTTGGTGTCCCTCAGGGGCTAAAGCCCCATTCCTTCCCGACTCCCTTTCGGCACGGTTGAGACCGTGCCCTTCCCGTTTTTTTCCGCCAACGATTTCGGCCAGCTTGGAGTCTCCGTCAATCTCGACTGCGTGCGCGACCGCGACTTTCTTTCCGGCTTCGTGATTGATGCGCGTGCGCAGCGGCTCCGGCAGAAAATCTGGGATGTGCTGGACCAGCGATCCGGCGCGATAGACGTTGAGGCTTTGCAGGCCGTAGCAGATGCCGAGGACGGGCTTGCGGAGGTTGTAGGCGTCCTCGAGGAGGAGCTCGTCGACGGTGCCGCGGCGCGGATCAGCGGCGGCGCTGCGCGGGGAGCGGGTTGCGCCAAACTTCGCGGGATCGACATCGGCGTTGCTGCCGGGCAGCAGCACGCCGTCCGAGCGCTCCATGATTTTCACAACTTCGAGTTTCATGACTTCGGCCGACGGCTGGTCGAGCGGGATGCGAAC
>Ga0302325_10017129_pt1 | contig 15329 bp, 17 predicted proteins | sample Palsa_T0_2_FD_201948 | JGI IMG/M metagenome (GOLD analysis project Ga0302325, IMG submission 201948) | Peat permafrost microbial communities from Stordalen Mire near Abisko, Sweden - Palsa_T0_2 | ecosystem: Environmental > Terrestrial > Soil > Palsa > Peat permafrost | place: Sweden: Abisko... | reverse complement strand
ATTGGATGGTGCCTCACCAATGGTTGTCAGAATTTGTGACACACTGCTGGCTTTCAATGTACTATAGCTCGAGTTACATTTAGAGTAGAATGTTCCGTAAGTTATAGTACATTGAAATGCAGCTTTGCGCCACGAATCCTGACAACCCTTAATGCATTGTGATATGGATCGCGATATGATCTTTCGTGACAAAGAAAGTATTGCCTTTTGGGAATAGCATTAGATTATATAATGAATTATTACACACGAAGAAAAGTCTTTGCAAAATGCGACAATGAAATAGTGAGTCTAGTAACCAAGTTCAAGTTCAAATCCTTACTGAAAAGAGCCGGATTGTGAACCTACGTTCTCTTGGGAATACTATGGCCGAAGAATCAATAAGATTCAAGTTTCTGAGATTGCTATTGCTCCTGTAGCATTTGGAATATCCATTCTGATTTAAATTCACATTCTTGGCTTGACGCCAACCTTGTAGAAACCTTGGACAAACCACATAGTGGTGTGACTCCTCCTCTCATTCGATTGACCTGTAATCAAATTGATCTCATATCGACGTAGCAGCCTGCCCAGGATGATTCTCATTTCCTTCCAAGCAAACCTAAATATTAATTAGCCATCGTTGCGACAACTAAGTCTAGACCGGGAGATTGTAAGAGAAGGGCAACTTACTGTTGCCCGATACAATTTCTCGTTCCTGCAGAAAAGGAAAAGAAATCTTTCTTGTCTGCCACAACCCCTTTGTATTCTCCCAACCATCTCTCAGGCACAAAATCTTTTGCATCTGGCCAGATCTTTGGATCTGTCATTGCGGCACCTACCCAGGGCTGTACTGTGGTCTGTGTTGATTTTAGTATGCTTTTACAGGTACAGGTGCTTTAGTAACCTTTGCGGGAATCTGATAGCCACTAATGACTGTGGCCTTTGCAGTGTATCGCATCATCGCTTTAGAAAAATCAGCGATATCTTGAGCAGTGGGAGAGAAGATCTACATACTCGCCGGGTGCATCCCCAACCTCATGGCCTCATATATCACGGCATTCATGTACCGCAAATCTTGTGTTTCAGCAAAGGTGATATCCTCGTCTTTGGACGGAAATGCACGGTCGATTTCTTCAACCAAGCATCGAAGAGTTTTAGGATTGTTGACAAGTTGTAGCAGACATTGCGTAACTGTCATGCTAGTAGCGTCAGATCCTGCTATACTATGTACCTGTCAGAATTTCGTCATCAAATAGAGGCAAGCAAGGTTGGATAGAAACCATTGAATGAAGAGACATGCAAAATGTACAGGAGGCAAACAGTACAATGAAGGTACAGACGCACATGAATTGTTTGATTTCCTCTCGTACTCGTTGCTCGGGAAAGAAGACCGGGTCTGCCACACTTGCATCGAGTATGATCTGCAAAAGATCTTTTTGAACCGGTCCGGTGTCTGCCCTCCTTCTAGTAATGATGTCTTCCACCACATTGTTGATTTCAGCCGTGAAATAATCAATAAAAGTCCTAAAGCCAGGTAAGAATATAATCCAAGGTACTTGCGACTGCAGTGACGCCAATTTCAATACTCTTGCTAAGCACTTCTTCAGTGTGAGGTCATTCGAAGTGACGAGATCGAAGGATCCTCCCAATGAAGTCGCACACATCACATCCTAGAATGCAATCAGTCGAGCTCAAGGCATTTGCCGATACCAGAGACGCACGAAAGTTAAATTGCTCAGTGTGTTTGCCATGTCGATCACGGCGAAGCCATCTGTTTCGGCACATGCAGAATCGAGGACTTTCTCGAATTTGTCGATGCAACCCTGCATAAGGGGTTCGAGTTTGTTGAGATAACCAGGCGAGAATCCATTCGATAAAAGCTTTTTCTACAGTAGCTTGTTAATACTTACAATTAATTATTTGTATCTGGAGCTTACTGTGTGTTTATGCGAGGCTTTATCCACTTCAAGGAAGAGAACGGGAATCTTCGGATATGTTCGAAAGTTTGCCAATATCGGATCTTTTGGTAGGTCATCCGTGATGATGATTTTCTGAATACTAGAACTATCGGCTACGAGGACCGTATTCGGTGCTTGTTTCTGTTAGCTTCACTAAGAATAATGTGGTCGCTGGCTCTTACCAATTCGAATAATGTCACTGTCATATTTCTCGAATATGGGGCCAACAGTGTTGAGGTGGGTTCCCTTGATGAATTCCATAGCCCATGGAATCTTGGTAAACTTGGCCAGAAAGGGTCCTGGAACTTTTGAAAGTGGCCCTGTGAATGCGTGAAGAAGAGTAAAGTAACATCGTCGTACAAACTCAGCAAGCGCGAGTCCGAGAAGAATAGCCAGGTAGGTCTCCATTGCGAAAGATGAGATAAAGGAAGATCAAAACCGAGTCTTGGGATAACGTATCTTATCAATAGTTGAACAATGCTCTGGGAATAAGCTGACGAGAATGCTGTTATTCAAAGGGTGCGGAGCAATGGGATAGCCAGTGAGTGGTCTAAGAATATGCTGACATGGTCAAGGTTCGGAGTGCGTAACGCAGCGTTATGGCAAAGTTTTCCGGATTCGGTCATGCTTACTTACGATGCTGACAGCACGAACTGCCTTTATTTGCTCTTGCTGGATTCCCATAGGCAGTTGGTATCGTACTCCGTACAGCCAGCCATTAACGTTCCTGTGCTCGTAAAGGATCTCCGCTCATCCCCTCGGCGCTAGACTGAATCTTTCAACGGGCTTTCCTCCGGAATATGGAAACACTTACATCAAGATCCTGGTGATCTCTAATCCCGCTTACTAAAACAATCTCCATTTTATGAATACTCGACTAGTTTGCTCCGCGTTGTGGAAGTGTCGCCCCTAGGCTATTTGGAAGAATGCAAGATCATCACCGTACTCGTAGTGAAGTTTTCTACAGCTTAGGAAATTCTTAGCACTGCCGTGCAAGCCAAAATAAGGTCCTCGTGATCATAATAAACTAAAGAATTCTACTGAAAATCATTCTATTTTTTACTTTACTCTCATTGCCAAACGCTAGATCATCCCACAATGACAGAAAAACGGTGGAATCTGCGCGATGAGGTCCCTTGGGACCTTTGTTCAATAATCTCATTAAGTTTTGTCCACTCCACATACCTTCATTTGGCAGACAATGATCGTGCAGGCTAATATTAACCTTAGTTACGACAGATTTTACCTTGGTTATTGTTTATTTTATCATTTGTTGTCAAATTTTGAAACCCCGAAATTATGGAAACCAGCAGAACAGCATGTGTTCTTCGACAGAGGGCAAGTGGTGCCACAGTCTCCTCCACATCATCGAGTCTAATTGTTACCGTCTTCAGCAATGTTTGTTCTAGCTGGAGAGAAGGAGAAGCTTTGAATTGTGGATAAAGTATACTTCTTAATAAGGACATTCATCTTCCAAGCGAGTAGCAATTCGCTTTTGAGTGCTAATTATTACGGAAACGCCTGGATCCACGTAAAGTTGTAGTTTCATCCGCCCGTCCACATTGAAGAACATGTACCATTGACCGTCCCCAAGCTCCCATATTTATTCTTTATTCTTCTCAAACTCCTCATCCTCCTTTAGGCCCCCCCTTCCTAGCTTGTAGCCTATGCCAAAATTCCACAAGCGTATCCACCTCCTCATCCCCTTCCCTTCCCACATTCTCTCCATCGCCTTTCTTCTTTCTAAACCACGCCTCGATCTACCACAAAAACAAAACACTTAGCTTAACATCTCCCTTCTTCTCCATAACCAACATCAACACCTACCTCCAATTCATTCCCTTAACATAACACACATACGCCACGACCGCTACCACCGATCTATTGATTCTGAACGCGCAGTGAACTAGTACCTTGCCATTTAAAGACCGAGCATTTTCAATGAAAGTGATGATAGAAGCTATCTGTGATGTAGTATCATCAATGTCATCGATTGGGATGTGGAGGTATACTTGTGAATGGTCAGGAGGGTGAGGTATGGTACACATTTTTAGTACATGCGTGGTTTCCTCCGGTATTTCTTTCGGAAAGCGAGAGAGGTAGATATTAGGGAGGATTTCAAACTTGGTATACGGGGCGCTATTTGAAGAATTGGCCATAGTGGGTGGTGGATTGGGTTTCCTTGTTTGCTGTGGGGGTGGAGACATCATCTTTCATAATGGTGAATTTGTGATAGAAAGGTGATATCATGTGCATGCATCTGTTATGATTTTGAAGATATTTAGAGACGAGATGGGGAAGGATATTTTGGAAGTTAGTCCCTGTGATGTCCACAATCCCACGAAGGCCAACGACGACTGGCGCCAGAACTAGCATAGAGAGGCGAGACTGTACCTCACTTCACAACTTATGATAACACTGTTCGGAAATTGAAGGGGGCAGACTTCAAGCCGAGTTTTGTCAGATAAAAGACTCAGCTCTATAATTAGGTCCTGTTCTCTCAAGGAGATTTCTGTTCTCCATTATCCACTACACATATGTCTGCCGGGATATCTGCAAGTCCAGATCCTTTTTATTTACTAATGCTCCTACTCAGCGCGCATGTAATTATGAATCTATTGTTGCTTTGCTGCTAGCAGCATCGTTTCATTCCACCACACTCTCCATCTCCCAAAAGCGACCACGAAAACCAGGAGAGTAAGCGGCACAGATACCGCAAAATAAACCCAAAACTTTGACTGCCCAACTAGAAAATCTCCTCCCATACTAAAGATCGTGGCAATGAAAGACAGGGGAATGAAGAAAAAGCCCAAAACAGTCAACCTAGCCAATGACTTTGAGTCCGCAAGAGATTTTTCCGTCTCCATTAAGTTGACTAAAGTGGTAATGACATTCATCAACTTCTCCGCCCAGTTTTGAAAGGTCACTAGTCGGTTATAGATAGCTACAAAATCTCCATTTTGCTTCGAGCCATCTGGGAGAGGGTCCGGACTTGTTCCCAAACCCTCACAATTCACCTTCATTTCAGCAAGAAACCAATTCAACCGCCGCCTCATGGTATTCACTTCATTCAATGCAATGGTGAAATCGCGCAAATATAAATCCTTCTCCGCATCACTTAACTCTGGTGAAATCATTTGCTCGATTTCCCAGAGGTTGGTTTCTAACTCGCTGAGGGTCGCCTGGATATACTCGTTTGTATTCATCCAAGTAGATGCGATGATATTGCGAAGGAATAACGTGCTATTGTAGGGATTGGTGATCGCTGAGCAGATCTCGTCTTTCTTAGCCACTTCGACCCAGTAGAAGGCGATATCGTCAAGGAGGGAGATGTGATGTGGGCCACGAATGGTAGGCAATATCAAGTCAGGAGAGGTGGGCCATGGTGTGAAATCTCGATAGCCTCCTTGGTAGGAATAACTTGGAATATTCCTGGCTTGTTGAATACTGCTTGCACCACTGATGATATCTTGTACAGGAGGATCAACGAGGACGACTCCTTAGAACCTTGATCAGATGACTGAATAACAGAATCTGGGCGAGATATTACGGACCATTCCAAGAGCCATCTGCCTCAATTCGTGACCAAAATGAGGTGTTCCTTCGAATAAGCCCAACATGACCATCATAATTTCTCCTTCGAGTGAGACCCACGTGGCCCTCAAATTTGTTCCTCCGCCCTCTTCCAAACAGAATCCGTCTTGATAAATTCCCAGACGTCCTCATATAAGCAGAAAAGTCTGGCATGCTACCATCGTCAAAATACCTTGCCTCATAGTAGCGCAACGTGAACGACGCCTGAGGATCCTGGAACGAAGGTAGCTGCGGTTGGTGACCATGTTCCCACCCGCCAGAAAAATGCGTGTCTCTGATCTGAGATGCAAATACCGTTCCATCAACATTGAGATGCGCGCCCAAAAGCTTGATAGAGGCGGCATCCAAATCTTGTATTATATAGAGGCGATGCTGGCACTCGCTTGATGGAGAAGACAGATAGGCTTGTAATTTGTGGCAACCACTTTCTCTACCTTCGCCATCAAAATCGATTTTCCTGACCTTCCCTTCCGTGAACTCTAGGACAACAATACGGACGGGATATAAGGGCTGCCCGACTTGCCTTTTGACGAAGTCGGAGACATAAAAGAGGATGGGGAACCGGTCAGTCAGTGCATCCACAATGTCGAAGTATGTAGGCTTCTCGTTTGTTGCTCTTCCAGCGCCTTTGTTCGACATGATTGATACGCTTGCTAGAGTCGAATTGGTGATGAGTCGCCTCATCTTGTGAGCTTGAACTTGCAGGTTTTCTATGCATGATTTGTGGCTTTTAATGCTAGTTCAGCCTCCCTTCCAGCATCCAATGAAACAAAGTTAGGTGAACAGCTGACCAGCACCTGCATAATTTTAGGCGCCAGCGTTTAGCTAAACTTCGTCGATCTTCAACTCTCGCAATCCAGTCCTTATTTAATCTCAGATTCATGGAGCGGTTAAAAGCTCATTTATGAACAATTGCCCTCGCCATCTCCTGCCTTAACCCCTTTGTGACGCAGTCTCGTAGTTGCACAAATCATATAACAATATCCTAACCATTGGCTGAGATAGAACTAGTACAACCCCCTCTCCTAATGTAATGTCAAATCTAGGTGAACCTAACCTGCCGTCAGAGCAACTTGGCCGCTTGCGTTTACAGAACAAAAGCTAAGAGAAAGAGAAAAACTCGCGTGCAAAGCATAAGCATTAAGAGATCCGAAGCAAAGAGAAGTAAACTAAGTGCCACCGAAATTCATACCAAGTATTATATAAAATCGCGACTATGGAGATTAAAAACGTGTTATGTAATAATAAGGCTAAACCTCGTATCACCTGTATATACGCGAATATAGATCCAAAAATGGTTTCAAAAGAATCCTATTCAATGCCCAAATAGGATCTGCGCTGGAGACAAGACAAGGAAGTGTAACCGGGCCTTAAGAGAGCCAAAACGAGCCCCTTAGGTACCAAAATAGGTCTCTTTGTGTGCTTAAGTCTCCAAGTACAAGCTGATAAATCAGTGACAGAAACTGAATTGAACGAACTGTGGCTCTATTTCATCAAGCTAGATAGGCCGAATCTAAGAACACGATGTCTACAGCAAGTTCCTTAGTGCATCTCGATCGACGCAATCAGAGGTGTCAGAAACGCGTTCCACAAGGTGCCTGAGTCCCTATCTCTTGACGCCCACCTCTTAACACTCTTCTTGTCCACCAGACAGATGCCCATCCTCTGGTAGATAACGTATTCCGTGCGGGCGGTATGGACTACAAGGAACACGAAATCAACATCTGTCTTGGCCATCAGGATGACCTGGATATCTCCCCTTCCCAGCTTGCTTCTGAGATCTGATTGGGTGATTGCCATGGAGAGTTTAAAGCGCAATATCACGCGACCCATATTCCATTCCCAGTTTGACAACTTTGCTGCTTTTGGTACCTTTCTGGAGGGTGATCCACACCTAAGTATCACGTTGTTGATCCTTCGTCCATGGTATATCCTCACAACGGGCCTTAACAGAGCTGCCAAATCTTCTTTGTGAGCATAGAAGGTCGTGAAGGGCTTCGACGTTTTCGCGAAGAGGCTGAGCTCCGGCCCTGCGAGGTCTGCTTCGAAAAAATCCGTAGTCCCGTTCTGTATTTTAGTGATCTGCCTCGTATTGTGCACCACCCCTCTCCAACCCAGCCATGACCAGGAAGGAAACTCGGACAGACGCATTGGCAGCACGGTTTTGAGCTTTTTGCCCTTAGAGGTCGTGGTTGGTAGGTCAGTTTCGTGCCACCAGCTGACGAGCGCTGTTGCAAGCTCCATGCCATCGCCAAAATTAGCTAGAGTTCCATCGTCTTTGGTCTGACACGCATTGACCTTGGAGAGAATCTGCTCCGATCTCGGGAATTTGGAAGACACAATTAGCCCGTAGAAAGTTCTGAGTTGGGTGGCACTAATGATCCCTTGGAAAGCGTTGAGACCATCAGACGTGAAAGCTAGAGTCCGGTGACTGTAATTCCTAATGTGGTAAAGGAGCCAATCTTGTTTGACCCGGGGACTTGTGGGTGATTTGGATGAGGGTTGAACTGCCCGGTCCCCGGTAAATATGCAGGGTCGGATGAGATCCCTCTGGCTCATACGTGATGCCATATGAAATTCTTCAAGAGGAATACCAAAGATCTCATAATTTATCATGTTATTACATTGGAAGCTTTGATAGGAGTTAGCGTAAGGTTGATATGGGCGCCATGGGAGCTTTTCTGTGGCATTAGCAAGACTTACTAGACTTGGTCATCAGTGAAGATCAACCGTCTTCGAGAAAGAACGCCTTCTTGATACGTCCACCCGCGAGACCACCACACCGATGACTGAATAGACTGACATGCATCACGTGGAAGGGTACCCACTGAGAGTCCACCGAGATCGAGGCTCCCGGGAGCAAGCCTGCCCTTTCCCACTCCAGGGAGACCGTATTCAGCATTCTCACCAGCAGCCGCCATAATCGTCAATTGCGCCGATTCATAAATGGTATCCATGTTGGTGATCTGATCGTGTTTCTCGTCGGCGTCGTTTTGGTCAATGCAGTATCGGTCAACCCAGAGATACCGGAACCCGAGAGCCTTCGTAACCTCTATTGCATCGATGACCACCTGCGGCCACTTGGAGGATATCTGTGTCTGCGTCTGTCCCCATACGTAGCTTATTGCAACGAAGGATTGATCTAGCGAAGCGGGTACAATTGTCTCATTATTGCAGTCAATTACCCGAAACCCACGAAGCTCAGTGCCATCTTTTGCCTTTGCATGTCGCTTGGGGCAACCTGGACCGTGATGATCCTCACAGAAGTCAATCCATTCCCTAATGGCATCCAGATCCACGTATGGCCGAAGCTTCATTGGTACGATACTCTCACGGTCGTACTCTGAGAATCTGAAAATGCAGTTTTCCTGCTTGAAGCTCTCAGAGACGACTGGCTGGTCCTCTGCCGTAGGAACGACCATCAAGACACTGGGTTGGACCCTGTGGTCGTGCGCGGAGAAGAATTTGGAGTCCATCTTCAAGAAAGGCATAATCCAATAGAGTGGGAAAGCCCTTAGCTCATGTGGCTCATCGATGGAGCTCATATACGAGGCAAAAAGCCGACATAGACTGCATTTTATCGTGGTTCGCTTGATTCTCATCCCAAGATCTGCCACTTTGAGTCCCCGGAAGTGCTTACGCGCGCCTTTCCATTCTCTGATGCTGAGAACAAGATCTCGATTTGCACTGAAGAAGTCGTCAGCTTCTTCGAAGGCGCTCTTTAAGTCGAGAGTTGTGCACTCATTGCACAGGTCACGTCTGTAGGGGAACAGGCGTTGGAGCTTCGTGGGCCGGCGTAGGTCGTCTGGAAGCAGAGCATCGCTGACGTCCAAGATGGATCGTTTGCGTTTCTTGGAAGACCTCTTGTGGAGTGTTTTGGCTTCATTTTCGTGGATCGGGTCGTCCCTGACGTCGCTGAAGTGTATGACGGGTTGGTGAGGCTGAAAGGAAGCAAGTATTTTCCCCAGGAATTCAAACATGATGCCAGCTGGAGCTCATAGCTCGAGTTTCAATCTGACTCACGATAGCCGGCAATGCAGCATTAAGCAGATGGAGCACAAGAAACAATCGCGAGCAACAATTGATAGAGGGGCATCAGACTATGGATGCCTGGTGATATGCCTCGAGGCTGTCGATGGTGGGGATTGCTTGGCAGCTGAATGCATGGCGTTGTGGCTGTGCTGTTGTGTGCACTTACTTTTGTGGGTACTTGGCGAGGGGATAAATGTGTGAGGAGATGGGGAACCTCGGTTCCGTAGAATCAAGACCTTCAACGAGTCTTTAATAGCTTGTAAGATAGCTCATATAAGATGTTGATGGCGATGTGAGAGGGTGATCTGATCACAGTCAAGATCGAAGAAGATGTTAGATTATCACGGCCACCGGCCGTGCCTTGTGCACTTCCTCAGCCCTGCCCCACCATGCACCTTCTAGCCTTCTTTCTCTTAGGCTTGCCTGACAGTAGTGCAAGCCCAAGCCTAGAACTACGTTAAGGCCCAGTCTACTTACCTGCATGTACAATCACGTTCAAATGTACATGTATCTGTCACGTGATTTAACAGCTTGTACTCAAAACAATTATTTTTCAAGAATTATTTTTTGATACATTGCGGTGCTCTCATTGAACAATCACTTCTTTCTCTCTCTATAATAATAGGCTCTTCTTTTTTTATAATTATTCTCAGCTAGTTAAGCACTAATAGCATTCTTGGGATTCCAAGTCCGTACCTTCTTTGTACTGTTTGCTTGTTGTACATTTTGCATGTCTCCTCATCCAATGGTTTCTATCCAACCATGAACTTTGTATAACACGGCCTGATTCTATTTCACTCAAAGACATCTAAACTGTAGACAATTGTCCTCAGAATAGAGAGATTTCCTTTGGTTGATGTTGAGGTTTCTCGCCCCCCTATTCGGTCTAGTTTTGGGAGCGAAGCGTTCCCTAAACGATTTCCAATCGCTTACCAAACGACTACAATCGTGTAACGATTGAAGGAATGCGATGTGCAACAAAAACTTTCGATGGTTCGAGATCATTGGATCCTAGCGATGGGGAAGTTGGTTCAGTCACGTGGCTAGCTTGTTTGGGAAAATGGCCTTTTTTTCCAGAATATGTTAATCTTTCCACCTTCTGCATTTTCCAATATTTGCTCAATCGGTTTTATGCTCCTGGGAAACCTTGCGACACTTCAGCGTCTACCTCAGACGGACCAACCAAGGTATAGCACTGTCGATCAGAATCGATCTTGTCTCAAAAATACCGCATGCTGGCTCCGGAGACCCTGAAATGTAGCCACGAAACATCCTTTTCCCTACCATTACCCAAAGACCGAGACAATTCCCTTCTCAGGCCCTAACACCTGATTCACAAGCATAAACGATGCAAGCAGAATATGATAGACTATAAGTCATGTATTCCCAATCCAAATATTCCAACCCGATCCCTACACAATGAATAGCGCCCAAAGAAACCAAACCCAAAAAGTCAGACCAAGTCGGCCAAAGGGTATCCGCTCAATGCTACGAGCCCATACACTTCCCCTCCATATGTAAGATCGGAAACCCCAACACCCAAAACGCCACTACATCTTTATACAACCGTAAGGTACGCTCTCACAAGCCCCTCCGACCTCTCTCCTGCAAACTGCTTGGGTCCAGCACAGCCCCCGCATGCTCCAAGTGTGCGATCACCTCATTGATGAGATGCACCAAGACATGTTTATCATGTTTAACAGCCTCATCAAGCGCATGATGCGTAGCCTGCAAGACACTCAACTCGTTATCTGTTACTCATTAGCCATCTTCCTCGCCCAATACAAAATTTGACCATCAAACTCACCCGATCGCGCATTAACACAAGCGCCCGCCTCAATCAAACTCCTCACACTATCTGGCCTCCCCAAGATTGCGGCGGAATGCAACGCTGTTGCCCCCTCACGATCCCGCAAATCAACCCTCACTTTATTTCGTAATCTCTCCTCTAAATCTTTTCCAAGTATTGTATCCAGATACTTCGACATCGTAGCACCTGTCTCCTTGCCCATGCCTCCCTGCCCTCTTTCCCTGATAAAGGAGCGGAGAGGGTGGGACCCCTCGAGATTTAGGAGGTTGAGGTCGATGCCGCGAGAAATGAAGTAGGACAGATTGAGCAGGATGTAGTTTCCTTCTCTTTTGTTCACGGCGGGTGATGGCGAGAGCGGGGAAGAAGGAGAGGAGATGGAGAAGTGGGAGAGGTTGAGCAGGATATCGTTTGTGGAGTCGAGGCGGGAGAGGGCATGCACTGCATTGTCGCCAGTAAGGGGATCGATGTACTTATGTTGGTAGCGGGTCTTGAAGATTATTTCTTGGGCGCGGATTTGGCGCTCGAGGTCTGAGGATGAGGGAGTGGGCTCGGAGGGCGATAACAGGTCTTCTGGGAGCTTGCTGCGTCGTTGCCAGGCTTTCATGGGCGCGGCGCCGATTACTTGACCGTGACAATCGTATGTGAGAGGGAGGATGTCTTCTGGTGTTCGACCAAAGCGATCGGGTACTGCTGAGGAGTAGCCGGCATCCATCAGCATCCTAGATCTGAGGTTAGCTCCTGCAATACGTACATGTGACGTGTAATTATTCAAAGAGGTGGTCCTGGACTCACTTGAAGATCTTAGACTTCAACTCTGGCTCCGTAATCTTCAGAGCAAGAGCATGCATGATTGTCTGCCCATCATTATCCCTCCAATCAAACACCCTCTCATGCTTCAACAACTTCAAAAGCTTCACCAAATCATCGCTCTTGAGACAATCAGAGTTAGGTTCAAGTGTAAATGGCTCAATAGGACGAAGACAATAAATAAACAGTTCTCCTGCAGTGTTAGCAATGTATGGGTCCACACCGACGTCAATCAAAGCCTTCAGATGCTGGTACCCGGCGCCACCTGCAGCTGCATAATGCAGTGCGCTGTTGCCGGCCGCGTCGAGGGCGCAGAAATCGTACACGCCTTCTAACTTCAGTTCACTGAGGAATACTTCGAGCTTGAGATAACGAGCGGACCACGCTAAGTTATGGATAGATGAGTACCGGCAATAGGTGCATGTGGCGATATCTTTGCACTGATTCTTGCTTTGCGGTTCATGAAGAATGTGGCATGCCACTCGATAGAGTCCGTTAAATTCTTTGAGGGACTGGATGTTCATTTGTCGGACTTGGTCGAGTGTCAAGCAAGATGTGTGGCCCGTGGCATATCCAGAGTCGTCCGTATTGTATGTAAATTGAGATGGTGCATACTTCTTTCTACTTCCTGAAGAAAGAGAAGAGGCGGCAGACTTTGGTTTGAACAAAGACCGAAGCCTGTTGCGAGCACCAGAGTTACTGCCCGAGCTACCCAGACGTTGAAGTGGACTTCTGACACTGTTTGGTCCACTTTTCCGCTGGAAGGACTCGATGGCTTCGTCATATAAAGATGGTGTGTCGCCTGAGCCTTCTACGACCGAAAGGGGTGGCATCCAGCTCGTTTCGTTCCCAGAATCCCAATTTCCAGAAGTCTTGGCTTGCGAGTCTCCCGGTAGAGCAGCGTTTTGGTCATATGATTCTGTATCAATTCCGAAGTACGCACCACCACTAAGTTCCATTTCAAAATCTTGTAACAGATCTGGTTGCTCAAAGATGCTCATTACATCATCCAAGTTGCTCTCACCAGGTGACCAAATTGATGATAGCATGTCGGTCTCTGAGCTCAATGTGGGTGGATATGCTGAGCTGCGAAATGATTGATTGAGTCCCGGGCTTGACAGATTGGATTGGCCTCCATTGGTGTAACCTGCGCCGCTGAGGGATGGGAAGTCCAACATTGGCGCAGAGGTGGGGCTGCTGAGCTTGTAACCATCCCAAGTATTCGCTGACTCTCCCAGTGCCTGATCCTCTGGCAGGGAGCACAACCCGGACTGCAAATTTTCATCCATAGAGAAGTTGGGTGAAAGTTGATTTGACCAGGCATTCAATTGTTCGTTGCTGGCTTGTATATTTGAAGTTTGCTTCGCTTCGAGGACTCTGGCCCGTCCGACGGGATCTGTGGGATATCCCATTGATTTGAACTTGAGGTATACCGATCGCTGACTTTAACATGATTAGCCAGAGCAGAAAGAGGGGATATTGGAACGGTTACCATGGCTCGAAACCTGGGCTCTGCAAAGCTTTGTAAATGTCCGGAATTGATAGTTGTGAGTAGTAAAGCTCCATCATCTTGGGTAGGTGCGGAGACCAGTCCCATTTTTGCTGTCTGGCAGATGCCATTGTGTGCTGTGTTGCGACGAGCTGTGGATGCTGAAGAGTATTGGAATGCGGGTCACGAAAGCATATCTAGCTGCCTTTGGGTATCGAGGTCCGTTCAACGTCAGGTGCGAGAGATGACAATTCGAAACGTATGGTTGACAATCGCAGAGGAATACGAGCGTCGAGGATATATTTGGCGCAGAGGGCTGGGACAATCCGTACGTGACTGGAGATATACGTATATGGCTGCCTGATGGCGCGACAAAGACTCGAGAATTAAATCCGAGAGCTCTTCCCTTCAATCTGTCCCGGGAATTTAAGACTTATGACATCTCCCACGGCCGGTTGTCTCAAACACTTGATCCAAGCTCGATTCTAGAAGGAATCAAAAGATCAAAGACAAGGAAAGAATGAGGAGGAACCTCTTAACAATGGGGCGAGGAACAAGAGGGGAACCAGCCCAAATCCTCCAAGGGTTGAATGGACCCGCTGAAGCACCATTGGCAGCTGTGCTCAGGGTTCATCAGCCCGATTGGCATCCCTGAAAAGCGTCAACGTCTAAACAGTCACCACCGACGCTGATCCCGCAGCAAACTTGCAGCGCGTAGGGCGCCCTTCAAAAGCACATTCTTAATTAGGAAAGGCCAATTGAGCAGGTGGCTTTGGGGTTTACTTGGACAGAGAGAGTTTTGGCTTTTTACTGGGTGCTCGGTGAGCGCGCACGCCTGGGTCAGAAACTTTGACTCGGGTCTCGCGGAGACCCATGCAGCGAGTCCTGTCAGCCACACGAGGGCTGAACCACAGCCACGACTTGCCATTTCTCCCAAAGAGTTCGACTTCTCTACGGAGTGAACAACCCAAGTTTCAGCTCACAGATAAAGTGCGAAAACAGAAGCACTTCTTCTTTCAGTCCTCAAATCAGCAAACCCTCCAAGGGGAAGTGGGCATGTTGAAGTTTATGACGGAGTCAAGCTGCAATGGCCGAAAACGGGTTAGCGGGCTTGCAAAAGCCACTTTGCAAGCTTGCAAAGCCACTGCAGCCGGACAGGGGTTCGGGGGAAGACCCGCTAAGGATGTGAGAGTCAACCTGGGGAAACGCCTCGTGAAGCGGACGTTGACCCGACGCTGTGAACGGTGGCAAAGATTGCATTGACTCGAATGGCGAGGGCTGGAATGGGCTTAAGTAGGTGATAGTGCTCAAACTTCTTGTTTATGTGGTTTCTTGAACTTTGCAGGTACAAGACAAGGGTGCGCTGTGCTCCAGCTCTGGGCCGAGTACGAAGGAATTGTGAAAAGAATCTGATAGGATGACGGTGGACGAAGCACTTGCTTGTTTTTTTGCATTTGCTTAGGGAGAGATACAAGTCGCGGCGATCAAGCTGCCCCGATCTTGTGTTGTTTGTGCTTTGATTTTGCAAGTGCAAAGATGTAATGCACTCCAGTAATTGCAATTAAGAGCACAATTGTCCATTACAGGACGAAGTATATAAACAGATTCAATCAGCAGCACCTTGAGCAGTTGCAGACACCTACATATTAATAACTCTTTA
>Ga0302325_10017128_pt1 | contig 15329 bp, 12 predicted proteins | sample Palsa_T0_2_FD_201948 | JGI IMG/M metagenome (GOLD analysis project Ga0302325, IMG submission 201948) | Peat permafrost microbial communities from Stordalen Mire near Abisko, Sweden - Palsa_T0_2 | ecosystem: Environmental > Terrestrial > Soil > Palsa > Peat permafrost | place: Sweden: Abisko... | reverse complement strand
TCTATAACCCCCCAGCTCACCGGAGCGGAGGCGACGTGGATCGACGTTTCTTTGGGTGTTGTCATATGGGATTTGGTGGGTATCTGCGCTTCGTGCCGAAGGGAGCACGCAAGACCTATATTACCCGCCTTGCGGAATCGCGAACTATGATCTCGACGGCCAACCTTGTCGGGCTAGACGTCACGGGTATTTGAGAATGCATTAGGTTCAACAACAAGTTAATCGCCTCTTTTCCCATCAGACCCTTCGGACAAGCTATCGTCGTCAAGGGAGGCGTCACGTAGGAAGCTGCTGCAATGTCATCAAATCCTACCACGGAAACGTGCCCGGGAATTTGGAGTCCGCCTTCCGCGAAGGCCTTCATGGCTCCGATCGCCACCAAATCGTTGTGGGCGACGAGCGCTGTGGGGCGTTGCGACAATTCAAGGGACCGGCGTGCCCTCGTTTCACCCGCGCTGTAGCCATTCACGGCCCCGACCACGATCAGGTCTTTCCACCGGAAGAATTCCAGCTTCGACTAAAGCCGCCTGATACCTCCCCGGCGGCCAGCGCTACTGGTGGAATCGGCCGCTAGTGCGATGCAACCGGCTCCGCTGGTGGCCCGGTTCTATCAGAGGTCGTGTGGCTAGACGCGCTTTCAGAGCGACAGACCGCGCGGACCGTTGTTGATGACGGAAGAGACGGTGGACGGGGCGACGCCGGCGAGGGCGGCGACATCGTTACGCGTGCGAACGTGCACGGTATCCCGAGAATGGCTATTATTCAGGGCGCACGCTCCCGCTGAACTAAAAGGCAACGTAAGGCAGAGCGGCAGTTGAGGCGCTGTCAGTTGAGGCGCTGTCTTGACCCGCAGCGCCGATCCGGGCTATTCTGCTGACACTCATGAACGTGGTGTATGACGATGTCATCAAGAAGTACGGCTCCGTTTTGGGAGTGGATCGGCTTCATCTGCGGGTCGGGGCCGGAGAGTTCATCGTTTTACTCGGTCCGTCTGGTTGCGGCAAGACGACTACGTTGCGAATGTTAGCGGGGCTCGAAGTAGTAACGAGCGGGAACATTTATATCGGAGACCACCGTGTCAACGAAGTACCTCCCCGGGATCGCGATGTCGCGATGGTTTTCCAAAGCTATGCGCTGTATCCGCACATGACCACCGCCGAGAACATCGCGTATCCGCTGCGGGTTCGAAGGGTTCCGCGGAGTGAAATCCCTGGCCGTGTGCGGAAAGTCGCGGAACTTCTCGGCATCGGAGAACTCCTAGGGCGCCGCCCTAAAGAACTTTCCGGCGGACAGCGGCAGCGAGTGGCGCTAGCGCGAGCCATCGTGCGGCAGCCGCGAATTTTTCTAATGGACGAGCCCCTTTCGAATCTGGATGCGAAACTTCGCCTCTACATGCGTGGCGAACTAAAGCGGCTGCAATACGAACTGGGGACGACGACTCTATACGTTACGCACGATCAGGCGGAAGCCATGACCTTGGCACATCGGGTGGCGGTAATGGAGCACGGCCAATTGCAGCAGTTCGACACCCCGATGAATATCTATGCGCGCCCCGCGAACAAGTTCGTCGCCGGATTCATGGGAAGCCCGAGCATGAATCTCCTGGACGGCAGACTCGACCAAGCGGAGCGGAGGTTTGTGAGCCAGGGGATTAATCTGAAGTTGGGAGAGGATGTTTTGTCCAGGCTGCGGGCGCATGAGAGTGTGACCCTGGGTGTTCGGCCGGAAGATGTGGTGTTGTCGGCTGCTGAGTTCCCTGGCGGCGCGCCTGCAAGGATCTACGTGACCGAGGCGCTTGGTAGTGAGACTATCGTTTTCTTGAATCTAGGCCAGGAGAAAATCGTGGCGCGCACGGATGCCGCGGTGCATTTCGATATTGAGTCCAAGGTCTACGTTGCGTTCGATCAGACGAAGTTGCATTTCTTCGACAGCGCTTCCGGCAATCGTCTGCCGTGATTTGTCGCGCGAGTGAAAGCCGATTTCGCATCGGCGGAGTCGAAATCTGGCGCGGGCCGGATCCTTCGCGACGAGCGTTGCCAGAATGCCTTCGCCTTCCAGAACTTTCTTCACGTACTCGGCGACTTTGGTTTCGCAAGTCATTAGAATTGTGTTGTTCGGATCGGGAACGTATTGTCGGCCATCCTTCCATAAAAAAGGCTAATGAAAGAGCGGGCTTCATTAAGGACCCCGAGCATCGCTCGGCAAAGTGAATCGGTTAAGGGCGCAGCCGTAATCCACTTGGCCGTATAACGCCCTTGGCGCGGACTCTGACTTCTCCGATCATACGTGTTAACGGTGCCTATTCATCGGGAATCACGCTGGTCGCAGTCGCCTGTCCTCAACCCGTTGCGAGATTCTCCCTCAGTTGATTTCATTCGAGTCATAATGCGGGAACGCCACCTGGTAATTGGCATCGCCGACGGTGTAGTTCCAAATTCCAATTGTCGGTTCGAACACAGCTTGATGGCGATTTAGAGCCGTAATGAGTTCAGGCGGTAAGTGCCCGGTTGGTTGCCCCAGCACGGAGGCGCAAAAGCCACTACATTCCGTCTATGATTGCGTTCAGTGTAATGCTGGGCCGCATCGCTGCGGCGCACTTAGCGTCGTCCGGGAAATAATACCCCCCGATTTCCACCGGCTTGCCCTGTGCCACCAACAACTCCTGAGTAATCTTGCCCGCGTTCGCCTCCAGCGCGGTGGCTATCGGAGCGAAGCGTTGCTTAAACTCCGCGTCCTCGTCCTGGGCGGCGAGTGCCTTGGCCCACGCCAACGCGAGATAGTACGTCGAGCCGCGGTTGTCGATCTCGTTTACCTTGCGCGAAGGCTCGCGGGCGTCTTCGAGGTAGCGGCCGATGGCGTCGTCGAGCGTTTTCGAAAGTAGCGCCGCCCGCGGGTTGACGGTCTTCGTCGCAATCAGCTCCAGAGACGGTACCAGCGCACAGTATTCACCGAGCGAGTCCCAGCGCAGATGGCCTTCTTTCACGAACTGCTGCACGTGCTTGGGCGCCGAACCGCCGGCGCCGGTTTCGAACAATCCGCCGCCTTGGAGCAGCGGCACGATCGAGAGCATGCGGGCGCTGGTCCCCAATTCGAAGATCGGGAACAGGTCGGTGAGATAGTCACGAAGCACGTTCCCCGTGACGGAGATGGTGTCCTCGCCCCGGCGAATTCGCTCTAACGAGAATTTCATTGCGTCGACCGGCTGCATGATCTTGATTTCCAGTCCCGAGAGGTCGTGTTCGGGTAAGTAGGCATTCACCTTCTGAATGATTTGCGCATCGTGGCCACGATCCAGGTCGAGCCAGAACACGGCCGGTGCGCCGCTTGCCCGCGCGCGTGCCACGGCCAGTTTTACCCAATCGCGGATGGCCTCGTCTTTCGTCTGGCAGGCGCGGAAGATATCGCCGCGCTCTACGCTCTGTTCGAGCAGCGTTCCGCCGCGCGCATCAACGATGCGAATCGTGCCGTTGCCGGGCGCGGCAAACGTCTTGTCGTGCGAACCATACTCTTCGGCCTTCTGCGCCATGAGCCCGACGTTGGACACGCTGCCCATGGTCGCCGGATCGAACTGTCCGTGCTTCTGGCAGTCCTCGATCACGACCTGATACATGGTGGCGTAGCAGCGGTCCGGGATCATGGCGACAGTGTCTTCGAGCCCGTCCTCGCTGTTCCACATCTTGCCGCCGTCTCGGATCACAACCGGCATCGATGCGTCGACGATCACGTCGTTGGGAACGTGCAGGTTGGTCTTACCCATCCGCGAATCGACCATCGCCAAGCCGGGACCCTTGTCGCAACAGGCCGCGACATCGGCCTCGATCTCGGCCTTCTTCCCGGCCGGAAGCTGGTCGAGTTTGCCGAGGACGTCGGACAGTCCGTTGTTGACGTTGGCGCCGATTTTTTGGATCGCGCCGGCATGCTTCTCCAGGGCATCGGCGAAATACACCGCCACACAGTGCCCAAACATGATCGGATCGGAGATCTTCATCATGGTGCACTTCAGATGCAGCGACAACAACGCGTTGTCAGCTTTGGCGGCGGCCATCTGCTCCGCATAGAACTTCCGCAGAGCCGCCACGTTCATCACCGCGCAGTCGATGACTTCACCCTCGAGCAGCGGGATGCTTTGCTTCAGCACCTTCACCGCGGCGGCTGAGTCCACGAATTCGATGCGCACGTTGGTTGCGGCACCAACCGTCGTGGATTTCTCGCTGCCGTAGAAGTCCTTGTCACTCATATGGGCAACACGCGTCACAGAACCGGACTTCGGCCAGTTTTTCATCATCTTGTGTGGATGCTTCTGCGCGAACGCTTTCACCGACCTCGAAGCACGACGGTCCGAATTGCCTTCGCGCAATACGGGGTTCACCGCCGAGCCCAAGACCACGGCAAAGCGAGCCTGCAGCGCACGCTCCTCTTCCGTAGACGGCTCCTCGAGATAGTCGGGTATGTTGTAGCCCTTTCCGCGGAGTTCCGCAATCGCTTCCCGGAGTTGCGGAATCGAGGCGCTGATGTTGGGGAGTTTAATGATGTTGGCCTCCGGTGTCTGCGCCAGCTTACCCAGGCGGGTCAACTCGTCGGGAATCTTCTGGTCGTTCCGTAGACACTCAGGGAAGTTGGCGATAATACGTCCACCGAGCGAGATGTCATGCGTTTCGATCTCCACCCCTGTCCCCTTGAAGTACGCTCGTAAGATGGGCAGCAGCGCGTACGACGCGAGTGCGGGTGCCTCGTCGGTCTTGGTCCAAGTGAGCTTCATGTATTGGTCTCAGTGTGAATGAGTGCAGCGAGAACGCGGTCGCAAAGCGGGGCGGTCCCAAAACTGAAAGCGTAGGATAGCATGATGAACAATAGAAAATGCACTACCATCGCAAAAGTTTTCACCAACGCCGCGGCCTTGGCACACGGGCTGGCGATCTGAAGGGCGTTCATGCTGCGTATGGGGCCGTGTCCCACAAGGCCGCGCGGGGTAGCTTCCGGATACGCCGTAACTCAGGCGCAATCCGCATCAAGAACCCCAGGCGCGACCGGCCGGATACTTCGTCATCGTCGCGCCCATAGCCATCTTAACTTCACTTAGATCGTGATATTCTGTACAGGTGTATTGGCACCGAAAGAGAGGATTCTCTCTATCGAAAAAAGCATTTGCGGAATTTATCGGAACCTTTTGACTCGTCTTCGGCGGATGCGGGAGCGCGGTGCTGAGTTGGGTTGCGTTTTGAAGCAAGTGACTGCTCGGTCAGCAATCGGCGTTTGCTGCGAACGCCCGGTGGCAATCCGAGCCCTGGCGCCGCGCCGGTAACCTCGCTAAGGGTGGAAAGCGCGCCAGGCGATCGGGTGGCCGGGGGAGCTAGAGCGCGGGGCTCTTGGTGCCCAGAACCAAGGAGCCTGTCGCCTAACCGGACACTCGATGGTTGGTTGCCCAGATATCGGGAATCGCTTGCCCACAACCAATCCCACCGATACGGCTGGATTCAGGCGGCATCCCGAAATGTGGCCGATCGCAAACGCCATGGTAAGGACCGTGAGGCCGAACGCTAGAGCAACTCCGGCAAAGCGAATCCCAAGGCCGGGGAAAGCCGCTGCCAGTCCGAGTCTCCTCCGGTTTCCCATTACACAGTTGCTCGTGATACCCTAACCGCCTATGGAAAATCGCAAGCAGCGCAAGCTCCGATTTGGTGGTGCTATGCTTGCCCTCGGTTCGGCTACGCTAGTGGTCTCAACGTTTCTGAGCGAAGGCGGCCTACGTTGGGTGTGTAGGTGTGTAGCGGGGCCTTTATGATCCTGGCAGTTGTGAGCTTCGTAAGAGCCAATAGCGAACCGGATTAGCTATGATTGGCCTCCTGGAAAAAACTCCGGATGTGCGTTATCGCCGTAGCACATATTCGTAGCGTCTTCCCCGGCGGTCCAATGGAAAGCGATGGGCAATTACGCGCCAGTTAACTCGGTTAACCGCCTGACTGTCTGGTTCGCCAATGAGAAGTGTACGCACGGGTCAACTCGCCCGAGATCAAGACGCTCGTTGACTACGAGATGAACCGGATCACCTTTGGTAAAAACGCGTTTGTTCCTGCCGGTCAGAATTAGCTGATCCGCAGTTCCGGCTACTGCCGCGCATAGTTTCGCTGCGTTGGAGCATGGCCTGGCTACGCAATCTCTCTTCATCTTTATACCGTAGACCCAAGCACCGCGCCAGCTTTGGAAAGTCGCGCTCCAAATACGCGCTACCCTCGGACCCGATCAGATCCTGCCGCGGCGCTGCCCCATCAGCCGAGTACCAACCCGCCACGACGTCCATCCCTTCCGTCACTCGCCGAACGCCGCGAACCCATCGAATCCAACCGCGCGTTATCACCGAAGAAGTTGATGAATACCTGCGTGGCCCGGCAGTTGCGTTGGCCGGTCTTGGCGAACGTGATGTAGCCGGGATGATTGCTCTCCTTCACCGGATCGTGGTATTTGCTTGTCGCGCCACTGGCCAGTGAGGAGAAGAAAAGCCCGTCGGAAACGCCGAGCAGAAATGAAGGTGCACGTGTCATTTCGCGTCTCGCCAATTATCTCCGATCCCCACATCCACGATCAATGGCACATCCAATTTACTCACCCGCTCCATCTCATGCTTCACCATCTGCGCCACCGGTTCCGCCTCGCCCGGCGGCGATTCAAACAGCAATTCGTCGTGCACCTGCAGGAGCATTTTCGTTTCCAGATTTTCGCGCCGCAGCCGCTCGTCGATTCGGATCATGGCCAGCTTGATCAGATCCGCCGCCGTCCCCTGCAGCGGCGTGTTCACCGCCGTGCGTTCGGCGAACGAACGCGCGTTCGGATTGCGGCTGTGCATATCGGGAATGGGACGTTTGCGGCCGAACTGCGTAACCGCGTATCCGTTCTTGCGAACCTCGGCGATGGTTTCCTGAATGAACTTTCGAACGCCAGAGTGCAGCTCAAAGTAAGTCTTGATGTACTCTTCCGCTTCCTTGCGTTCGATGCCGAGCGTGGCCGCCAGTCCGAACGGCGTCTGGCCGTACACGATCCCGAAGTTGACGGCCTTGGCGTTGCGGCGCATCTCCGCCGTCACCATCAGCGGCGGAACGCCGAAAACTTCGGCCGCGGTGCGGGTGTGGATGTCCTCCCCATTGCGAAACGCCGTTACCAATACCGGATCGCGGGACATTTGCGCGAGCAGCCGCAGTTCGATCTGCGAATAGTCGGCGACGATCAGCTTCCAGCCTTCGCGCGGGACGAACGCTGCGCGAATCTCGCGCCCGAGCTCGGTGCGGATCGGAATATTCTGCAGGTTCGGATTCGACGACGACAGCCGTCCGGTGGCCGCGCCGGCTTGATTGAACGTCGTGTGCAGCCGGCCAGTCCGCGGATCGATCAGCGCGGGCAGCGCGTCGATATAGGTCCCTTTCAGCTTGGTCAGTTGGCGGTAGTCGAGAACCTTGCGCGCAATGGCGTGCTCGCCTGCCAGCCCCTCCAGCACGTCCGCGGCGGTCGAGATGGTCTTGCCCTTGCCGTATTTCACCGGAGCGGGAAGGCTCAGCTCCTCAAACAGGATCTTGCCGAGCTGAACCGGTGAATTAATGTTGAACGGTTTGCCGGCCAGTTCGTGGATCTCGCCGGAGAGTTGTTGGATAGACGCGTCGAGTTGTTCCGATAGAACCTTGAGCTGCCGCGGCTCGATGCGGATGCCCGTCCGTTCCATGCGCGCGAGCACCGAAGCCAGCGGCAGATCGATGGTTTCGTAAAGCTCGCGAAAGCCCTCGCGGTCGATTTCGGGCGCCAGCCGCTCGGCCAGCGTCAGCGCGAGATCGGCGTGCTGCTCGGCCGCAGGACCAAGCTTCCGATCGAGATATCGTTCGGCCAGCACTTCGGGCGAGCATCCCGCCGGATCCGCGCACAGCAAAAACGCGTACAGCATCACATCGTGCCGGAGGCCCAGCGCCTCCACACCGTGCGCGCCAAGCGCCAGCGTCAACGCCTTGGTGTCGTTTGCGATTTTCACTCGACCTGCATCCTCGAGGATCGGCTTCAGTACATCCAGATGCTCGGTCGAAAGCGCGCGCGCAATACCAGGCTCATACGATACGCCGATCATCGTGAGCGGCAAATCGCCTTCGGGCGACGATTGCATCGCGAACGCAACCGGCTTGCCGGCGTCGAGCTTAGCGAGCGCCGCCGCATACGCCACGGCCTCGTCACGGGACTGGATAACCGCGTAGTCCCGTGTGTGCGCATCTTCCGTCGGCCCCACTTCTTTGAGCAGACTGTAGAATTCCAGCTCCTTGTAGATCTTCTTCAACTCGGCGACGTCCGGTTCCCGCGCCGCGAGCTCTTCCACGCGAAACTCGATCGGAACCGTGGTGTCGATGGTCGCCAGCCGCTTGCTCAAAAGGATCTGGTCGCGATTGTTGAGCAGGCTTTCGCGATAGGTCTTACGCTCCACTTCGGCGGCGTGTTCCATCGCGCTTTCCACGGACCCGAAACGCTGGATCAAATCCCGCGCGCCTTTTTCGCCGATACCCGGCGCGCCCGGGATGTTGTCCACCGAATCGCCCATGAGCGCGAGCAGATCGGCGATCTGGCCCGGCTTCACACCCATGAACGTTTCGGTGGCGGACGCGTCGTACCAAACGTCCTCTTTTGCCGGATTGTACATCTGCACGTGATCGCCGATCAGTTGCAGCATGTCTTTGTCGCTCGAAACGATCACGACATCGTAAGCCTCGCTGGCCTGGCTCGCGATTGCGCCGATCACGTCGTCCGCCTCGAAACCCTGGTACGCCAGGATCGGAATGTGCATCGCGTCCAGCGTGCGGCGGATATACGGGATCTGTTCCCGCAAATCGGGCGGCATCTCGGTTCGATTCGCCTTATACTCGGCGAACGTCTCCTCGCGGAACGTTTTTCCGGATTCGAACACGGCCGCGATGTAATCGGGGTGGTACGTGGCTCGGAGCTTGCGGACCATGTTGTGGAAGATGAAAACAGCCTCCGTCTGCAGACCCGTCGTGGTCCGCATGGGCGGCACGGCGCTACGCGCTCGAGCATGGAAGGCGCGGAAAATAAACCCGTAGCTGTCGATCAGGAAAAGACGCTGGCGCGCCCCCACTTCGGCCATTTGCAATAAGGATAACGTGAGCGCGGCGCTCCAGGTTGGATTAAATCCGATACATCCCTGTTGTAACCTGTGGCCAAATTACCACACAAGAAACTTTACAAAGCTTTTCGAATCAAAAGGGTAGCGTCGAGTGTTCCTCCATGATTAGAATGAATTCAGTTAGAATTAACAATTGGGAAGCAGAGTGCATAGGACCTCAGGACACCGCCTTGCGGTTTGAAACCACCGTGCAGCGCCCTGTGGAGGCCAAAGGAATCGGTCTTCATAGCGGCGTTTCAGTCTCTATTCGCATCTTACCCGCGCCACCCTCCACCGGCATCGTTTTCCTTCGAACCGACCTGGATAATTTCCCGGTGCCGGCAAGTTGGCGCTACGTGGCGCGCGTGAGCTACGCCACCAGCCTGATGCGCCAAGGCGTTCTGATTTCCACCACCGAGCACCTGCTGAGCGTCTTCTATAGCTCCGGCGTGGACAACGCTTACGTCGAGATCGACAATCTGGAAGTTCCGATTCTCGACGGCAGCGGATCGCCGTATGTCGAACTGCTGCGCGCGGCGGGCCTGAAATCGTATCGTCGGCGGAAGCGCTTCCTCAGAATTCGGCGCCCCGTCGAAGTGGAAAACGGATCGAAGCGCATCTCCATCCTTCCATCCGATCGGTTCTTGCTCACGTGCGACGTGTTTTACGATCATCCGCTGATCGGGCGCCAGTCGCTCGATATGGAAGTGACGCCGGAGCGCTATGCGCAGGAAATCGCGCCCGCGCGGACGTTCGGCTTCGCTCACGAATTGGATCAGATGCGCAACATGGGTTTGATTCGCGGCGCGGCGCTCGAAAACGCGATCTGTTTCGACCGCACCGGCGTCCAGAACCCGGAAGGGCTGCGATTCGCCGATGAGTGCTGCCGGCACAAGGCGCTGGACCTGATCGGGGATCTGGCTCTGATCGGCAAGCCGCTGCTCGGCCACGTCATTGCGGAACGCGCCGGTCACGCCATGCACACCGCCCTGGTGGCTCGCATCATGTCCGACCCATCGCTCTACGAGATCATTAGCTTCGATCAACTCGCCACGCGCGTGGCCCACGCGTTAGTCTCGTAGTAGTTTGTTCAATCTCCCGAACCTGTTCACGCTGCTGCGCGTGTCGCTGACCCCGTTCGTCGCCGCGGCCATTCTACAGGGACGATACTCGAGAGCCATCCTGCTTTTTTTCCTGGCGGCCATTTCGGACGTCGCGGACGGCCTTCTAGCGCGACGTTTGCATGCAGTCACGCGCGTCGGCGCGTACTTCGATCCCATCGCCGATAAGATTCTGCTGGTCGTGGTTTACATTTCGTTGGGCCTCGCTTGCGATATTCCCTGGTGGATGGTCGGCATCGTCTTCGCCCGGGATCTTCTGATCCTCGCGATGGCGGCCTACGGCTTGCTATTCACGTCCATTCGGAAGTTTCCGCCCTCGGTCTGGGGGAAGATTAGTACTTTTCTCCAGATCTCGGCGGCGCTGGTAGTAATGGGCGCGCGCGCCGGTATCCCCGCGCCCGCTCAATTGGCTCTGTGGCTGATGGTTGGTGGAACCGCGTGGAGCGGGTTCCATTACGCCTGGCGAGGCATAGCCATGCTCGCAATGTCAAGAACCAAGCCGAATTGACGGGCGAGCCGAGTGGGGGTAGTCTGAAAGTGTGCCCGTTCCCATCACGTGCTATCGAGTCCCCGGCCATTATCTCTGGGCGGGCTTGGCAGCGGTGGGACTAACCGGCTTTTCAACCTGGCTCGCGCTGGCTTGGCCGCTCTGTTGGATCGCCTCGGGACTTTTCTCGCTGAGCGCCATCGTGGTGCTCTACTTCGCTTCCTGTCCGCCGATTGAAATCTACGATAGCCACTTGAAAGTTGGACGCACGGCCATTCCCTGGAAACAGATCCGCCGCTTGGATCGCAGCGCCAACCTTCCCTTGATGATCCGTCTCACCTTGAGCGACAAGTCCAAGATCCTCGTAGTTTATCCCGGCGATCCCAATTCCACCAGCGGCTTGCTGCGCAGTTTGCGCCGGCATGCCCGGGAAGCGCTGATCGACGGCGTGCCTTATCGGCAGTTCTGGGGCGAGGCCGCCAGCGCCGCCGCGGCGAAAAAGCAGTTGACCGCGCCACGGTACCCGCTCATGCTGCCCGAGGATGAGGCGGAAGTTGAACGCCTGTTTCAGCGACTCAAGTCCGTGGGTCATCTCGACACGAAAACATCCCCCGAGGACAAGTAGCGCATAGGTGGCGTTCCGCGGACTGATCCGGTTCCTCGCAATCGCCGCCGCCGTTGTCCTGCTGATCCTCCTGCCGTATCGTTTCTGGCTCACGGAGCTCGGAAAATTCCTGGTGCGGTCCGAATCCCCGGCGCCGGCCGACTTGGTTGTTGTGCTCGCGGGCGACTTCGGCGGGAACCGGATACTTACCGCGGGCGATTTGGTTCGACAGGGGCTCGCGCCCAAGGCGCTGATCAGCGGCCCGTCCGAAATCTATGGCCAGTTCGAGTCCGACTTGGCGATCCCATTCGCGGTCCGGCGAGGCTACCCTGCGTCTGACTTTGTCGCGCTGCACAACGACTCGCGGTCCACTGCGTCCGAAGCGCAGGTGGTAATCGGCGAACTACGGCATCTGCATGCTCGCCGGATCGATCTGGTGACCAGCAATTATCACACGCGCAGGGCGGGGCACATCTATCGAGCCGCGGCGCCCGATCTCGAGTTCCATGTGGTGGGCGCTCCCGATCCGAACTTTACTCCCGACGGGTGGTGGAAGAGCCGCGATGGCCGCAAAACGTTCCTCTTCGAATGGATGAAAACCGTGGCAACCTGGTTAGGAATGTGAGATGCGAAAAGTAATTCGCAGCGCCGGCCCCTATCTTTGGCGTCACCGCACCGGCCTTACGCTGGGGATGGGCGCGTTGCTGATCAAGGATCTCCTCGCGGCCGCCATTCCGCTGGTGATGCGCAGCGGCGTGGACTCGCTCACGCGCGGATTTCGCCTGCAACTGGTGTTTGAGTTCGCGGCGCTGCTGGTCGCGCTTTCCCTCGTCAAGGGAATATTTCAGTACTGGATGCGCGTGATCCTGATCGGCATCTCTCGCGACATCGAATACGAGCTTCGCAACGATCTGTTCGCGCGGCTGGTAACCCTATCCTCCGATTTCTACGCGAAATACCGCACCGGCGACATCATGGCGCGCTCCACTAACGATCTCAACGCGGTCCGAATGATGCTGGGGCCGGGAGTGATGTATTGGACCGAGACCATGTTCACCGCCATCCTGACCATTGGCGTCATGCTGTCGGTGGATTGGAAGCTCACGGCGCTGTGCCTGATTCCCGCGCCGGTGCTCAGCGTGGCGGTGATCGTGTTCGGCAGCCGGATTCATGACCGCTTTGAAGCTATTCAGAAGATGTTCTCCGACATCAGCAGCCGGGTGCAAGAGAATCTCTCGGGCGTGCGGGTGGTGCGCGCTTACGTGCAGGAACGGGCGGAGCTGGGGCAATTCGAGCTACTGAATCAGGATTACGTCGCCGAAAACATCCGGCTGGCCCGGCTCTCGGGCCTGTTCATGCCGCTGCTGCAAGCGCTCATCAGTCTCGGGTTTCTGATCGTGCTGCTGGCGGGCGGCTATCAATTGCTCCAGCATCGAATTTCGCTGGGCAGTTTCGTGATGTTCAACACCTACATGGGAATGCTGGTGTGGCCCATGATCGCTCTCGGTTGGGTGGTGAACCTGATGCAACGTGGAACGGCGTCGTGGAGCCGGATCATGGAATTGATGGAACAGAAGCCCGGCATCGCGCGCGACCCGTCACGCGGCTGGAGCGAACCCGATCGAGTGACGGGCGCGTTGCGGTTCGAAGAGGTGGAGGTTCGCTATCCGGCCGGCGTCGCTTTGCGCGGCGTGGATTTTGAGATTCCGGCCGGTGAAACCATCGCCATCGTCGGACACACTGGCAGCGGTAAGAGCACGCTGGTGAGCCTGATTCCGCGCCTGATCGATCCGACCAGCGGCGCGGTGTACCTCGACGACATGAACCTGCGAGATTTGGATCCGGAATGGTTGCGGCGCCACATCGGATTCGTCCCGCAGGAGACGTTCCTGTTCAGCGCTACTCTGGCCGACAACATCGCCTGGGGCGCCGAAGACGCAGCCGAGGCTGACATCGCTCGCGCGGCCGACTTAGCGGGACTGGCGCCCGATATCGCAAGCTTTCCCGACGGCTACCGGACCATGATCGGCGAACGCGGCCTCACGCTCTCCGGCGGGCAGAAGCAACGCGTCGCCATTGCGCGAGCCATTCTGCGCGATCCCCGGATTCTGATTCTGGATGACGCGCTGTCGAGCGTCGATACGCTGACCGAAGAGCGCATACTCAATGGACTGGCCGGGGTGATGCGCGGACGCACAACTATTCTGATCTCGCATCGCGTGTCAACGGTCCAGAACGCGGGCCGGATTTTCGTGATCGAGCACGGCGAAATCGCCGAACAAGGCACGCATTCCGAACTGGTGGCGAACGGCGGATACTACGCCGATTTGTATCAGAAGCAGTTGCTCGAAGAGGAATTAGAAACGACCTAATAATGAAACGATGTCCCCAGCACTCGGTTGAGTGAATCCACGGTGGCGCTCACCGTGAACGGGAACCGCCAATCCCGCACTTCGACGAGTTGCCCTCCTTGAGGCTCAGCCAAGGGAGTCACCCGCCATAACGGGTACTGAGAGAACTCCAGGAACTTTTCCACCTGGAAGGCTTCCCGCGCGGCGTCGATCGCCGGATTTGGCGCAGGCTTGAAAATTACCGTTCCCGCTGCCGGGTCGAAATCGCTCCGCACGTTCAACGACGCGAAGTGCACGTCGAACTCCGGCCGTTCCACCCAGCCGGACCACTCGAACGGATTCGCGAGAGTATTCGGGAAAGCCGCGGCGCGAATCGGCGGGCCGCCTTGATAAACGCGCGAATTCAGAATCTCGATGGCTCTCTGATGCGACAGCCCTTTCCCGAAATCGAAAGCCAGCACGAACACTAGCGCAAATATCGCCAGACCCCGGCCCGATCCCGGCCTCGCGCCCATCTCCGAGCTCACCAGCCGCCCGAGCAGCGGCGCTAGGCAGGCCAGCAAAAAGACGGCCCAAATCCACAACTCGACCAGGTTGTTGAGATCCAGATGGAACCAGCGCGAGGAGAACGGGAAGAAGAACCGGATTCCATAGGCATTGGTCCAGTCCAGCAACAGGTGACTCGCGACGCCGATGATTGCCAGAACCCAGGCCGCCTTCCAGCCGCGCATGCTGCGGTGAATCGCGCATACCACCAGCACCGAAACGAGCGCCATCACCGGAACCATCGCGATGGAATGCGTGATGCCGCGATGCTGCTCGAAATAGGCGAACGATCCCCGCGAAGCCGCCACGATATCGATGTCCGGTATATTGGCCGCGATCATTAACAACAACCCGGAGTGAGCGTAGTAGCGATTCAAACCAGCCCTGCTCAACAGCAGACCGGTCAGCGTGTGGGTGAGGTTGTCCATGTGCCGTCGTCGACGCGCGCCGGCCTGCGAGCTCGAAAGTTGGGCGGCACCAGCAAAGTCAACGCGCTCGGAACCAGCTCCACGCGCCCGGGCGCCAACCCGACGTATTCGCCATCCACCTGCACATGCACGTCCCCGTGCGCCGACGCGTGAAAGACCGCCTTGGTGGCGCGCAGGATCGTGACGCCGCGCATGCCTTCCAGCCTGCGGGTCAGCGTGCCCAGCATGTATTTGACGTAGGGCATCGAACTGGCGCCTTCGAACAGAACCACTTCGAATTCTTCGTCGAGCAGCGAAATGCTGGGGGCGATCTCCAAATCCCCGCCGTAATTGCGCACACGGCTCACCAGCGCAAAACTCGACTCGTAGTCGCGCCCATCCACCGTCACGCGGAACTCCGGCAGTTTCCGCCCTAATTTCGACCAGCCCGCCAGCCAGTACGCGACTTTTCCCAGCCGGTCCTTCAGCCGCTGATTCAAGCCATAGACGATGTCGGCATCCAGGCCGGCTCCCGCCATCAGAAGAAAGTGCCGCGGCGTCCCCTCGGAGGCGGTTGAAAGCAGTCCCAACGCCACACGCTCGGGAACGCAGTGTGTCAGCGTTTCGGCGGCGCGTTCCATGGTTTTGCCCAGACCCAGTTCGTTGGCCAG
>Ga0302325_10017127_pt1 | contig 15330 bp, 9 predicted proteins | sample Palsa_T0_2_FD_201948 | JGI IMG/M metagenome (GOLD analysis project Ga0302325, IMG submission 201948) | Peat permafrost microbial communities from Stordalen Mire near Abisko, Sweden - Palsa_T0_2 | ecosystem: Environmental > Terrestrial > Soil > Palsa > Peat permafrost | place: Sweden: Abisko... | reverse complement strand
TTTTCACAAAGATGTCGGCACGCGTGTGATGCGGCAATCGACATTGGTGATTCTGGCGCGTGGGTACGCGGTATCGTTCACCTTTATTGGGGGCACCGAGGATGAGGTCGAGGAGTTGGTGCAGGGGCTGAGTTTTGCCACGGCTGCGAAGCCGCAGAACCGCTGAGAGCATCCACGATTCATGGAAGGAAACCATCGAGCCTTATGAAACTCAAACTGCCTGAGGGATTGTTTGGCGCCTACCTATTCGACTGCGACGGCACCATCGCCGATTCCATGCCTCTGCATTTCAGAGCCTGGAAGAAGGCGCTCGGAGAATGGAATTGCGAATTTGACGAAAAGCTCTTCTACGCGTGGGGCGGCATGCCGGTAGCAGAGATCGTTGCGACGCTGAATCGAAAGCATGGGCTGAACATGCCGGTGGAGGCTGTCTCCCGCCGGAAGGAGAGCCTCTATTTCGAACTGTTACCAGAGCTGAGAGCGGTTCCCGACGTGTTGGATCATGTCGAAGATGCGTACGGCAGGATTCCATCGGCCGTGGTGTCGGGGAGCACAAGAGAATCGGTAGTGGCCTCACTGGTATCGCTGAACCTGCTCGACCGCTTCGACACTATGGTGTGTGCCGGAGACTACGAAAAGAGCAAGCCCGATCCGGAGGCGTTTCTGCTTGCTGCCGCCAGGCTTGGAGTGGCGCCTGAGGCTTGCCTGGTTTTCGAAGACACGGAGATGGGAATTCAGGCGGCGAAGGCTGCGGGCATGGCCTCGGTTAGAGTCCCACCGCCATGGGAACGGGCACTGGAGGTCTGATTCGAATCAGCCGAATCAGTCCAGGGGTTCCGGTTGGAGGGCGATGTTAGTTTCGCCGGCAGCTTTCTTGGCGGCGTATTTTTTCATCCAGGCTTCCCAGCTTTTGCCGGCGGCGGTGTCGCGTCCGGTAAAGGCAAGAGCGGCGATGTCGGCGTAGGAGATGGAGACTTTTTCGTTGGCGGTTTTCGGAAAGAGTCGGACTACCGAATCTTTCAGCGTGCTGGCGGTGCGGCGGTCGAAGAGGTAGCCTTCGATTTTTGATCCGTCTTTGCGGGTGATGGTGACGTCGCCGCGGTAGTCGAAGGCTTTTTCAAGGGCTGTGCGGATTTCCTCTTCGCTGGCGAGCTGGGGAATCCAGCCTTCGAGCTGCTCGTGAGCGGTGCCGGGAGCGACTTCCAGGGCGTCAGGATCGGCGTGGGGCACGGCTTGCGCCGCTTCGTGATCGATGTGGCCGGATTCTTTTCCTGTCATAGCCGGTCTACTTGGCAAGTGAGTCCGGGCTTCGCCCGGCGGACAGCCCCTTCGGCTTCGCTCAGGGCAGGCCAGGGCGGCTGTCCCCACATGATTCTTGCTAGGCTCCCGTTTCTTGCAACGAAGAGTCGGTGGTTGTGATTTGCACCAGGGGATGAATGGGTGCCTGCGGTTCGTCCAGCATTCGCAGAGCTTCTTGATCGCGATAGCTGGTGAACAGTGTCGCCTTTACCGTCGCCAGGAATCCCCCGATTGAACTGAACGTCGCGTTCACCGCGGAGGCTTCATAGCCGCTGTGAACCATGCAATTGGCGCACGCAGAATTGCCGGACTCGGTGCCGTAGTTGCTCCAATTTGTGGTCGCGAGGAGTTCGGAGAAAGTCTCGGCGTAGCCATCCTGAAGCAGGTAGCAGGGTTTCTGCCATCCAAAGACGTTGTAGGTGGGCATGCCCCACGGGGTGCAGGGATAGGTGCGTTTGCCCATCAGAAATTCCAGGAAGAGTGGCGAAAGATTGAAGCGCCAGTTTTTCTTGCGGTTCGACAGGATCGCGCGGAACATGCGGCGAGTGCGGGCGCGTCCCAGGAAATGCCTCTGGTCGGGGGCTTTGTCGTAGGAGTAGCCGGGCGAGAGCATCATGCCTTCGAGGCCGAGCTCCATCATGTCGTCGAAGAAAGCGCGCACCGATTTCGGATCGGCGCCGTCGAACAGCGTGGTGTTGGTGGTGACGCGGAAGCCGCGGCTGAGGGCTTCTTTGATGCCATCGAGGGCGATGTCGTATCCGCCTTCGCGGCAGACGGCAAGGTCATGCTCCTCGCGCTGCCCGTCGAGGTGAACGCTGAAGGTGAGATATTTACTCGGCTGGAAGAGATGTATTTTCTCTTTCAGCAGCAAAGCGTTGGTGCAGAGATAGATATATTTCTTGCGGGCGACCAGGCCTTCAACAATCTTGTCGATCTCGGGGTGCATCAGCGGTTCGCCGCCCGGGATGGAAACCATGGGAGCGCCGCATTCCTCGACGGCGCGGAAACATTCTTCAGGGGTTAAATCTTTCTTCAGGATGTGGGCGGGATACTGAATCTTGCCGCATCCGGCGCAAGCCAGGTTGCAGCGGAACAAGGGCTCGAGCATGAGCACGAGCGGATACTGCTTGCGGCCGGCGAGCTTCTGGCGAAGAACGTAGCTCGTTACGGTCCACATCTGGGAAACGGGAACTGGCATTCGTGGTTGGAACCCCTAAGGCTTAGTTTATCAGGGTTAGGACGTTAGATGGCGGCGAAGCGCTCCGAGGTGCCAGAAAATGAAACGCAGCGGGCGGTCCCAATGACCTAAGTTTAACGCGGAAAAGCGAGGTGGTCGGAACCTTCTCGAAGCGATTCAAAATGGGACGTTTACTGCGACGATGCGGGGCCAAACGGAGTCGAAAATGCGGGCCTCCCGTGGTATAATTTCAAGAGTCGCCGAGCGAACCTAAGTATAAGAGATTTCAATAACTTGAGGTCGATTGGCAGGCCGGGTCTAGGCTTGAGTCGAAGGCAGTTTCGGGGCTGAGTTGGCCCCAGTTCTGAGAAAAGTCGGGCAATCCCCGCGCGGAGCGGAATGGCCACCAAAGAGATTAATACTCCCATCGTCGAAACCAAAACAAAAAACGGAATCGTGACGCCGATCACCGGAAGTAACGGTGGCGGCAAGAGCGATTACACGGCCGACTCGATCAAGGTGCTCGGCGGCATGGAGGCGGTGCGTAAGCGTCCCGCCATGTACATCGGTTCGACCGGCGATATGGGTTTGCACCACCTGGTGTATGAGGTGGTGGACAACTCCGTCGACGAGGCGCTGGCCGGCTTCGCGACCAAGATTGAAGTCACGATTCACATCGACAATTCGATCACGGTGATTGATGACGGGCGCGGCATTCCCGTGGACGATATGGATATCGATGGCGAAAGAGTTTCCGCAGCGCAGGTGGTGATGACCACGCTGCACGCCGGCGGAAAGTTTGATTCCTCGACGTACAAGGTTTCTGGCGGATTGCACGGTGTGGGCGTTTCGTGCGTGAATGCGCTCAGCGAAGAACTCGAGTTGGAAATCTGGCGGGATGGCGCGACCTGGGAGCAGACTTATTCCAAGGGTGAACCGACCAGCAAGATGAAGAAGGTGGGCGCTGCCAAGCGGCGCGGAACCAAAGTTCACTTCCTGCCCGATCGAAGCATTTTTACCGCTACGGAATACAACTACGACACGCTGGCGCAGCGGTTGCGCGAGCTGGCGTTTCTCAACAAGGGATTGCTGATCACGCTGACCGACGAGCGGTCGACCGACGCGAAGAGCGGCGAGGCCAAGCACGCGGACTTCAAGTACAACGGCGGCATCGCGGAGTTCATCAAGCATTTGAATCGCGGCAAGCAGGTGCTGCACGACAAGCCGATCTATATGGAAGCGGAGCGCAGCGGCGTGGCCATGGAGATTGGGCTGCAATACAACGACGGGTATTCGGAGTCGGTGTTCAGCTTTGCCAACAATATCAATACCGTCGACGGAGGCACGCACCTGTCGGGCTTCCGCATGGCGCTGACGCGGACGATCAATTACGCCGGCCAGCAGATGGGCCTGTTCAAGGACGTGAAAGAAAATCTGACAGGCGACGATGTCCGCGAGGGACTGGTGGCGGTGATCAGCGTGAAGTTGTCGCAACCCCAGTTTGAAGGGCAGACCAAGGGCAAGCTGAATTCCGATATTGCCGGAATCGTGCAGGCGTTCATCAACGAGCGGCTGGGAGCGTTCTTCGAACAGAACGCAACCGTGGCGCGGAAGATTATCAACAAAGCGGTCGACGCGGCGCGGGCCCGCGAGGCGGCGCGGAAGGCGAGGGATCTGACGCGGCGCAAAGGCGCGCTAGATTCCGGCGGCCTGCCAGGGAAGCTGGCGGATTGTTCGGAGCGTGATCCGAACCGGTGCGAATTGTTTTTGGTAGAAGGTGAATCCGCAGGCGGTACGGCGAAACAGGGCCGTGACCGGCGCTTTCAGGCGATTTTGCCTTTGAAGGGCAAGATTCTCAACGTGGAAAAGGCGCGTTACGACAAGATGCTGGCGCACGAGGAAATCCGGGCCATGATCACGGCGCTGGGCACCGGCATTGCCAAGGATGATTTCGATCCCACCAAGGTGCGCTACGGAAAGATCATTCTGATGACCGACGCCGATGTCGATGGGTCGCACATCCGCACGCTGTTGCTGACATTCTTCTTCCGGCACATGCAGGAGCTGATCAAGCGCGGCAATGTTTTTATCGCGCAGCCGCCGCTGTATTCAATCAAGAAAGGCAAGTCGATGCAGTACATCAAAGATGACGATGCCTTCGACAAAGTGATGCTGAAGCGCGCGGCCGATGGGCTGATCGTGCGCTATGGCGAAGGCGCGGCCAAGCTGGAGGGCGCGAACCTGACTCGCTTTATGAGCGTGCTGAAGGAGTATCTGAACTTCTTCGACAAGGTAAACAAGCGCCTGCGGGACGAGGCCGTGACCGAGTTGCTGCCCAAGATGGATTTCTCGAAGCATGCGGATTTTGAAGGCGACAAGAAGACGCCGCCGAAGAAAATCGAAAAGCTGGAAAAAGAACTGAAACGGTTGCAGAAAGACCGGAAGTTCAAGAGCGTGGAGTCCGTCTTTGACGAAGAGCACAATTTGTGGGAAGTGAAAATCGTCAACTCGCAAGGCTCCGAGCACGTGATCAGCTGGGAGCTGGCGTCGAGTGCGGAGTGCAGGCAATTGATTTCGAAGTTCAAGCAGATCGAGCCTTATCTGGAACCGCCGTTTGTGGTGGAAGCCGTGACCAAGGCTGCCGCGATTACGAGCAATGGCAATAGCGATGACGCTGGAGACGACGAAGGCGCTGAGAGTGAATCTTCTGAGTCAGACGGAAAGTCCGAGAAGAAGACAGCCAAGGCCGCGCCCAAGCACAAGGCGCTGATCGAACCGGTGGAGAAGGCTACGGCGCGCGAGCTGTTTGAATATGTGAAGAAAGAGGGCAGCCGCGGCTACGACGTGCAGCGCTATAAAGGTCTGGGTGAGATGACGGCTCCGCAGCTGTGGGAGACGACCATGGATCCGGAGCGGCGGACTCTGCTCTCGGTGAAGCTCGAAGACATTGCGGAATGCGAGACCATCTTCACCACACTGATGGGCGAAGACGTGGAGGCGCGGCGGAAGTTCATCGAAGAGAATGCGCTGGATGTGAAAAATCTGGACATCTAGCTCGGTGCTTGCTCAACCAGGGCGGGGCTGAAGCCCGATCCCGATGCTCGTCTTTGACGCAGGCCTTGAAGGCCTGCTCCACCCTTCGTAGCCGTCATGCGTAGCCGTCGCGGTTTTGCGCTGCCGTGGCGCGCCTCGCCTCGCTCGGCGGACCGCCGAGGCGGCTGTCCCCACATGAACACAGCAACGCTCTTACCTCTTTTATTTCAGGCCTTCTACCAAGTACAGATCCGCCAGCATTCTGTGATAGCCGAAGATGCAGGTCTGAGCATCCGGCGTCATTAGGATGGGCCCGATGGTTTCTACGCCGGCGGGGTCGGAGGGCAGGAGCTGGCGCCACATGGTGCGTTGACCGGTTTGGATATCCAGGCGATAGACACTGGCGGGGAGCTCTCCGGGTTGATAGATGTAGAGAGAGCGGCCGTCGGCGCTGTAGGTGATGGGCTGCTCGCCTGGATTGAGGCCAGGGATTACGCGCGGCTCGCCGCCCCCGACGGGATAGAGATAGCCTTTGCGGTCGGGACCGATGCCGGCGATCCACTGAGAATCGGGGGAAACGAAGAAGGCGTTGCCGTCCACGCCTTCCGGCGTGACGGCCTGGCTCTTACCTGACGCGGGGTCGAAGACGTAGAGGCGGACGCCCTGGCCGGGCCCGTTTCCCGAAAACAAGATGCGTTTTCCGTCAGGAAACCAGCGCGCCCAGGTGTGGTTCATGTTGTCTTTGGTGAGGTCCTTGGCTTCGCCGGCGCCGGTGGTTAACAGCCTGAGCTGAGCCGATGAATCGTTGGTCTGCGAAATCACCGATTTCCCGTCGGGCGACAAGGCTAACGCTCCACCTTCTCCCAATAGCACAGCGGGGGAGCCGTCGGTCTTGCGAATGTAAACGGCGTAGGAGAGACCGCCCGACTTCGAATACGCGAGAGAGCCGCCTCCGCCCTCTTCGTCGAAAAGCAGGGTCTTGCCATCGGGCGAAAGTCCGGCGGGATAGGAATAATCGAGCCAGGAAAGGTCGCGCTGTTTGGTCTCGCCCGCAACCATGCCTACGAGTTCGCGACGCCAGCTGGCGCGCATCATCAGAACCCGCCCATCTTTCCAAATGTCGAACAGCATCAATGCGCCGGGCAGGCGCAGGACCATGCGCGCCTTGCCATCGAGGGTAACGGCATAGAGTGTACGATCCACGCCGGATTTGCTGGCCGTGAACCAGACCTCCTTGCCGTTCGCCGACCAGGCCAAGCCTTGAATCGTATACCACTCGTCGGTAAGAGGGGTCTTGTGGCCGGCGAGATCGATGATTGCGAGGGTGCCGCGGTCGTCGCCTTGAACGGGATGGTCGATGAAGGCGATCATGTCTCCCTTAGGCGAAACGCGAGGATGTCCGATCCATCCCCCGGTTTCATAGAGAGACTTCCCTACGGGAAACTCGAGGCGATTGCGGCCGCCGAAGTCGCGTACTACGGCCAGGCTGTTGCCGTCGGCCGACCAATCGGCCCACTGGACCTGCTCCAGCACTTCCCGCGGAGCGCCCCCTACCAGCGGCGCGCGGGCCAGCGTGCCCATGCTGACCCATGTGCCCAAAGCTTTGCTATTCAGCAGGACGGCCATCTCTGACGCGGAGGAGACGGACATGAGTTGGGTATGGCTCAACCCCATGGAGCGCGCTTCGGGGGCTTCAGGGCGGGCAGTGAAAACGTCGAGCGGTCCGCCTTGCCAGGCGGCGCTGTAGAGAATGGTCTGTCCATCGGGAGCAAAGCGGGCGGAGCGGATGCTGCCGCGGCGGAAGGTGAGTTGACGGTAAAGGGGAGGCTCAACCGACTTGGCTGCGAAGAATAGCTTACCGGCGTAGAGTCCGGCAGCGGCGGCGAGCAGCAAGCCCAGGGCGAAGACCAGCGCGGCGGGAGATTTCTTACGCTGGGGCGGAGCTGCGGTGGCTACGCCGGTCGCCGATCTGGAGCCAGAGATGCCGCTGGACGAAGCGGGCAATGTTTCCGAGATGACCGACGTGCGCGAGGAATCCAAAGAGCGCTTGAAGCGTTTGAGGTCGGCGCGCAGTTCGGCGGCGGTCTGACAGCGCAGATCGCGATCTTTCTCGAGAGCCTTATTGATGATTTCTTCGAGCTTCGGAGGCAGCTCAGGATTCAGGCGGACGGCGGCAGTGGGATGGCGATTGAGAATCGCTTCGGTGATCACTGCGGAAGTTTCGCCTTGAAACGGAAGGACCCCGGTGGCCATCTCGTAGAGCACGACCCCGAAGGAAAAAAGATCGGTGCGGCCGTCGAGTTCCTTGCCGCGCAATTGTTCGGGCGACATATAGGCGACCGTGCCGACCGCCGTTCCAGGGCTGGTGAGATCGAGAGCGGAGGCTTCGGCGACGGTTTGAGAGTCGCCGCTGGTGGGGCGGGCGGCCCGCGCTATTTTGGCGAGACCGAAGTCAAGAATTTTTGCATTGCCCCGGTCGGTGACAAAGATGTTGGCGGGTTTGATGTCGCGGTGGACGATTCCCTTGCTGTGTGCGGCATCGAGGGCGTCGGCGACTTCGATGGCCAAGGTCAGCAGGGTCTCGAGCTCCATCGGTCTGCCCTGAATCAGATGCTTCAAGGTCTGGCCGCTCAGGCACTCCATCACAATAAAGAGATGGCCGTCGTGCTGGCCGATTTCGTGGATGGTGCAGATGTTGGGATGGTTCAGGGAAGACGCGGCGCGGGCTTCACGCCGGAAGCGCTCAAGGGCCTGGGGATCCTGAGAGGAATCGTCGGGAAGAAATTTGAGAGCAACGAAGCGGCCGAGGAGAGAGTCTTCCGCTTTGTAGACGACGCCCATGCCGCCGCCCCCGAGCAGTTCCAGGATGCGGTAGTGAGAGACGGTTTGGCCGATCATGTCTTTTGTGGCGACGCCAGGCCGAGTAATCTTAGGGCGAATGACGGCGGTTCGTCAATGCGGCAGTGGAATCCGGTGGAATCCCGCTACGTGGAATCCTCGCGCTCGTTCGCTGCGCTCGCTGGACAGCCGATGCGGCCGTCCCCACACGGTTTTTCTCACTTTTGAAGCCGGTTTATGAGGACAATCTGGATGATCCGTGGAAGAGCGAGGTTACCGTTGTTCCCAACGCCAGCAGGGTGATGAGAGAAATGACGCCTAGGGAAATCACACAATAGATGCACCAGACGCCGAGAACATGCGCTTCGATATGGGCGAGATACAGTGAGAAAGCCAATCCCGCGAGAGCTGTGGCTAGAACCAAGCGGTAGGAGCGGTATAGAGCGAGAGCGCCCATGAGGAGGTATGCTGCGATTCCGAGCAGGGCAACGGGAATGCCAAAAAGCGTGGCGTAGGGGCTGTGATTGACGATGCCGCAGTCCCAGCGTTCATTGATGCTGCAAGGCGAGTCGCCCTCGGTGCGGTAATGCTCACGCAGGGCGAGAGCGGATACGACGATTCCTAGCGTGGCCAACAGAATCAGGACGTAGCGCATGTGCTGCTCCTTAGCTTTGACAGTCTTTCATAAGTTCCGTGCCGCTGGCCTGCAGGTTGCCTCGGGGGCTAAGGCCACCATCTTTTTGGACTCCCCCTTTGGACTCGTTACGGCCCGGCTGGAAGCCGTGCCCTTTCAAAGCCGCGCCTTTTCAATCCCATGCGCCCTCAAAGCATTTTATGGACATGAAGCCTGCTCCCCTTCTCTTGGCGTTCTCCTCTGCTCAACTTGCGGAGTGGGCGGCGGCGATATCCTGCAGCAGGTCGGAGGCTTGCCAGTCGGCGCCGTGATACCACTTGAAAATCTTGCCATCGGGAGAAATGACGGCGGTGCTGAGGGAGTGTGTGATCAGTCCGCCTTCTTCTTTGTAGGTCAGGGCGAAATAATCGGCGAATGCGGCCAGTTCGGCTGGCGGGATTGCGCTGAATTCCCAGTGTCCGAAGAGAGCAGGATCTTTGCTGCCGGCGCAAGCAAAGCCATAGGCGCGCAGGACCTTGGAGGTATCGTGGGCGGGGTCGAAGCTGACGCTAAGAAGGTGCGTCTTGCCGTAGCGGGCGGTATCGGCAAGGAGCTGGCGGTCGATGGCGGAGAATTCGTGGCTGACACGCGGGCAAAAGTCGGGGAAGGGGCAGCGGGTGTAGATGAAAGTCAGAAGCAGGGTCTGGCCGCGGTATTGATGCAGGGAAATGTTCTTGCCGTTCTGGTTGACGAGCTTGAAATCCGGCACGTCGTCGCCCGGAGATGGGATGTGCATGGCCGCCGTGGGCTTGCTGACAGGCGTTTGCGAGTGTCCCGTAACTTTTACGTTTTCAAGCCAATACTTTTCGGGTTCGACTACTACATCGCCGGTGATGGTGTCGCCGGGCTGCAGCTGATCGATCTGCGCCGGCGGCTTGAATGTGTAAGGCATAACCATCGGGTCCATGAATCCGGCGACGGGTTCGTTGTCGATGTTGGCGGTGCCGGCATTTTTGTCGATGGAGATTACTTTTCCTTTGAGCGGGTAGCGCTTCGTGCCGGAGTCCGTGGCCGATGCGGCGGTCTGCGATTTTGTGCGATTGCAGGCGGAGGCGAATGCCAAGAGGGCGCTGAGTCCGAGAAGTGCCAGATATCTACGAAGTGGACTAGTCATAAGTTTGTCGTTCTTATTATCTCCGATCAGGCTGCACCGGGAGCCAAAGCGGGCCGCGCGGCGCTCGACGGACAGCCAGGGGCGGCTGTCCCCACATCCCCTAACCCGAGACTCGTCCAATCCTAGCGTCCTCCCCCGAACTTCTAGTAGCGAAAGCGGTAGCGCACCTCCACGTAGATCTGCCGGGGATCGTTCCAGTGAAATCCGCCGAAGGTCAGGCTGTTATCCAACTGCACGCGGCGGTTGGCCACGTTCAAGGCGGTCAGGGAAACGGTGTATTTCTCGGCGAAAGTTTTTCCGAGAGCGAGATCAACCGTGGTGTGACCCGGCAGATAGTTCCCCGGATACTGCACGCCGGGCAAACCGTTGGTGAATCCCGAGCCGTAGTAGACGTTGGTTGAGGCGTAGGTGTGCCAGGGCAAGCTGGTGTTGTAGCCGACGTTCAGAGTGTTTCTCTGGTCGTGGTCGACGGGCGCCAATCCCGGAGGAATGTCGAAGATCAGGCCGCCGGTGATGGGCGAAGTGGCCTGCGCGATCTGGTTCGCGTAGGCGAGATGAAGCTGGCCGCGGTGCCAGAGGTTGGGAGAGCGCAATGTCAGTTCCCATCCCTGAATCTGTGCGTAGGCCCAGGTGATGGGCCAGAAACAATTGCATTCGCCGATGTTATTGTGGTCGAGCCAATTTCTGGCGCGGGTTTCGTAGTTGTCGGCGCTGAGCATCCAGCCATGAATCGGAATGGTGACGCCGAACTGCCATTCGATATCGCGCTCGCCGCTCAGCGGAGTGAACCCACCAAATCCCTGCTGGTGAGCCAGAGTCTCCAGCTGGTCCGTCGCCGTCGAAAGCGGCGGGGCCTGGTAGAAGTAGCCGTAGAATCCGCGGAACGTCCAGTTGAGATGCGGAATGCGGATGGCGGCGCCGAGGCGCGGATCGGTAGCGTGCTCGGAGGCCGATGGCTGCGATGGTGGGGGGGAGGAATTGAACTGCGTTTCTCGAAGGCCGGCGATCAGAGTCAGCCAGGGCGTAACTTTGAATTTGTCGTTAATGAAGAACGCCGCTAGACCTCCTTTGACTCCGATCGACGAAGGGAAGACGTTGGCGGTGCCGTCGGTGAAATCGTTGAAAAAGTGGTTGTACTGATGCTGGAAGAATCCGTAGACGCCTGCTTGCAGATCATTCTGCTTGAAGTTGAGGTTCAGCGCCGCTTGCGCTCCTCCGTACCAGGCGGTCTGCGTGACCGTCGAGATGACCGGGAAGTCGTTGGGGCCGCCGTTATAGTCGGCGCCGTTGTAGTGGTAGAACGGAGAAACGGTGAGGAGTGTATTTGGATCAAATGTGTGCACCCAAGAAAGGGTCGCATAGCCATCGGGCTCGCGCTCGGAATCGTGCAGGCCGAAGCTGGGATAATTGGCGTTTCCGATAGAGCTGGGATCAGGGTCGATCGGAATTTGGTAGTAGTCCTGGCGCAAGGATCCGACCACACGATATTGGTTTTTAGAATCCGGATTGAAGATGAACGAAGCAAAACCGCCGTAGCCGTTGGCGGCATCGTTGACGACCTGCGCGACCGGGGTCTGAAGTCCGTAATTGCTGCGATTGCCGTTCAGGCTGGCATAGTAGGCGAATCGCTGGGTATGTCCCCCGCAACTGATCTGGTCGTTGGTCTGATAGAAGTTTCCGGCGCTGATCACGAGATCGCACTCCTTGTCGCGTTCAAAGCCGGTTCGCGGCGCGATGTTGAAGATTCCGTAGGTGCGGTCTCCGTAGTCGGCGTCGTAGCTGCCGCGCTGAACTTCGAGGTAGTCGATGTCCTTGGGGTCAATCTGCGGCCCCAGATTGTTGGCGATGTTGGTGTTGGGGATGGGGACGCCGTCGATCAGCCATTCCACCTGGTGGCCCCCTCGCATGTGCAGCATGTCGTGGGTTACATAGGCGGCGGGCACGTAATCGGTGATCATCTGCATCCCGTTGGTGCGATCGGCTCCAGGAGTTTCCCGAATGTCTTCACGGTCGATCATTGTGGTCGGCGTAATACTGTCCATCGTTGCTTCCACGGGAGTTCCCGAGACCGCAACGGTTTCCTTTGCGCCGGCGATAGCCAACTGGAAGTGCAGCACCGGACTCGTGTCGGACTGAACCATCACGTCTTGTTGCGTTGGCTGGAAAGCCCGCGAGGCGACCGTGACCGTGTAGTTGCCGATGGGTACGGAACTGAAGTCGAATTCTCCTCTGTCGTTCGAGTCCCGGGACTGGGCCCAATCGGAGTTTCGAGCCTTCAGCGTGACGTGTGAGCCTTGGATGGGCCGGTGCTGAGGATCATGAACGACGCCGCGGACGGAACCGAAGATCGTAGCGAATGCCGGAGCCCCCAGAAAAAGAACAACGACCGTCAAGCTGGCAATCTGTCTCATAAAATGTCTCCATTCGAATTCGGGCATGACCTGGGCACGAGGGATGTTCCGGCAAGAAACGCACTGATGCGTTAAGCGAACGAAAATAAGTCAAGCAAGGAGACAGCTCAGCGGGCGGGCGGAGCGCGAGCGGATCGGAGTTCGGCGAAGGCGGTGGTCGGGGAGTGTGATTGGATTCCGGCAACGGAGGCATGAACGCCCGGGAGGAAAAAGACGGTCGGGCGCGGTTGCGGGTGAGCCCATTGGGCGGTGGTGATGGCCCGGCCGCAATCGCCGTTGCAACAGCTGGCGTCGCGGAAGATCAGTCCAGGATCGGACGTCAGGGAATCGTGGCAGCGATGAACTCCCTTGCGAAGGCAGCAGGCATGGGGTGCGGCCGTGACTGCCAGCGCCGACGGGGCAAGAGTTCCCACGAGCGCGAAGAACAACAACAATCTGGCAGTTGCACGATGCATGCTTGCCGCGCCAAATCTGAACCCCAAGGTGGGGCTAGCATAAAACAAAATCACAAACCGGGGCAAGCGCATGAACGTGTCACGCCGGTTCCGCCACTTGCCATATCAGCAGCACATAGCCGCCGCCGTTGGTGAAGGCGATGACCAGGTTCACGACGACAAACATCAGGTCGTAATGCCAGCCGGCAGCTTTTTCGCCCCAGAAGCCGGTATGCCACGCGAAGATTTTCTTCCCGATCGCGCCGAACGTGATGAGGATGAGTCCGAGGCGGCGAGTTGGGTGAGGACTCCGAAAGCTACTCCGAGGCCGCCGGCTAGTTCTGCGACGCCGAGGAAGATGGTGAAGGATTTGGACATGCCAATGCTCTGGGCCCGTGCTGCAGGTTCTTTGAGATGGCTGTAGCCGCTGGTGACAAATACAGGGGCCACCATTAGACGAAGAAGGAGCAGGCAGAGGTCGGTGAAGCGGGCTAGCTGAGGGAACCTAGCGGCCCTTCGATGATGCGATTTTGATTAAGGTTGGTGATGAGACAGCGGTTGGCTCGGGTGCGATTTGACCAATCGGCTCACGCCTTACCGCGAATCTTGGCCCACCACCAACGGACCCCAACGAACAGGAAACGCCAGTCGCTCAAGAACTCCGGCGGCTTGCCTTCAAAGGCATGGCCGATGAACTGGAAAACCCATCCCAGCAGAAAAAGGCCGAGAGCGTATGGCCAAAGCCGGTGAATAAAGATTGCGCCGAGAAAGAATGCGATCGAAAGCAGGATGGTTGGGATGCCGAGCGTGTGGCAGGCCCGGTTCACGCGGTTCTGATGGCTGGAGGCGTATTGGGCGATCCACTGCTCGCTGGTGCGGTTGCCCAACATGCCGGAAGGATCATACACGAGGTTGCAACCTCTGTGCACCCGGTCTCGCGGGTTTGTGCGGGCTTGTAGCGGGTCGATTTGAAAATCGCATTTCCCATGGTTTAAAGCCGCGATTGATTTTGCGCACCTCACGGCGCGGCGGCAGCCGCGCCCTTTCAAGACAGATTCGAACTGCGCCACCACCCGCGGCCACTACGGCCACTAACCGCGGGTTGAGGCGCGCACTTCCCGCATGGTAGCATCCTAAGTTTTGGCAGGTGTTGCTGGGCAGGCCTATCTACTCCACTGATTTCATCCGGTTCTGGGCCGTCCGTCTTCCCGCGCCTTGTGAAGGAGCCTACTCGTGAAAGTTTATTCCGGAGAAAACATTCGTAATGTAGCGATCGTGGGGCATGGGCACGCCGGGAAGACCTCGCTGCTCTCGGCCATGCTGTTCACGGCGGGAGCAACGCCGCGGCTGGGGCGTGTGGATGACGGTTCGGCGACTACCGATTACGACGAGGAGGAGATCGCCAGGAAGATGTCGATTGCGGCCTCCGCTGCCTATGCGGAGTGGGGCAAAACCAAGATCAATTTCATCGATACACCCGGGTTCAATATGTTTGTTCACGAGGCTCGGATGGTGCTGCCCGTGGTGGATGCGGCGATCGTGGTGGTGGACGGCGTGGCGGGGGTGGAGGTGGTGACCCAGCGGGTGTGGAAGGATTGCGACGAATACAAGACACCGCGGCTGATCGTGGTGAACCGCATGGATCGCGACCGGGCGAACGCTGAGCGAGTGCTGGAGTCGCTGGTGAATGCGTTCGGCCGCGACGTGATTCCGATTGAGCTGCCGATCGGCAGCGAGAAGAATTTGAGTGGCGTGGTCGACCTGGTGCGCATGAAAGCCTACGCGTACGAACTGGGCGGCAATGGCAAGGGGAAAGAGATCGAGATTCCGGCAAGCATGCGGGGCCAGGTGCAGGAAGCGCACGAACAGCTGGTGGAACTGGTGGCCGAGGGTGACGACAAGCTGATGGAGGAGTTTTTCGAGAAGGGAACAATTCCGGAAGAAGATCTGATCCCGGCGCTGCACAACGCGATTCGCGAGGATAAACTTTTCCCTGTCATTTTCAGTTCGGGGCTGGGGAACGTGGGGGCGGATCGGGTAATGGATTTTATTGTGGACTACACTCCGGCGCCATCCGAGCACGAATGGGTGCAGGGTGAACCAGCTCCTTCGGGCAACGGAGACGCGCCCAAGCGACATGAAACCGATGCCGAACCGGTGTCGCTGTGTGTGTTCAAAACGGTGTCGGACGCATTTGCTGGACGCATCTCGTATTTCAAGGTGTTTTCCGGGGTGTTGAAAAACGAGGCTACGGTGCAGAACTTTTCCCGCGGGTCGGCGGAGAAGCTGTCGCATATTTCCATCATGCAGGGAAAAACGGCGACGCCGGTCACCGAGTTGCATGCGGGAGA
>Ga0302325_10017126_pt1 | contig 15331 bp, 4 predicted proteins | sample Palsa_T0_2_FD_201948 | JGI IMG/M metagenome (GOLD analysis project Ga0302325, IMG submission 201948) | Peat permafrost microbial communities from Stordalen Mire near Abisko, Sweden - Palsa_T0_2 | ecosystem: Environmental > Terrestrial > Soil > Palsa > Peat permafrost | place: Sweden: Abisko... | reverse complement strand
AAGCCGATAATTAATTATAATTAATTATGATTAATTATGATTAAATTAAATTAAATTAACAATAAAAATTTTAATTTTAATTTTAATTAGGTACTGATAATTTAATTTAATTTAATCAAAACCCACACTGTCGCCCCAAGAAGCAAAGGGCATAAAATCAAAGCAAATTGCACACGGCTTTGCCAATGCCATGTTCGCTGCTGCAAATGACGGTTACAATATCACTGCTTCATTGTGTACTATATAGTAACTCCAATTCCACATATTCCTTATTGGGTAATTGGCCCTACTTAAACCCACTAAAAATGATAGGTGGATAGGGTCAATGGTCCCCCTATCCATCAAAATACTCACCATTGTCGCATCACCCTGGCACAGTGTTTACAACAATATGCCCAATACGATATTGGCCAATATAAGGGGTCCGCAATATAAGCGCGGTTTAGGGTCACTCATATTGTATTGATACAATAAGAGAGAGCTTATATTATATCGTAAGAAATATATTGGGCTAGTATGCTATATTGGCCGTAATTTCCTAATTTAATAATCTTTAAGAGATTTCTTATCACGTGAAAGCTAAAGAGAAAAAGCAGGAGGTTTGTAGAGTTGTGAGGATATGACGATTGTATTGTTGCATACTTAGGTTTCTAGGTTTTAGCTACAGTTTTATGGAGTTCGGTTGGTCTATGCGCTGTCACGTGCCCTGCGCTATCTCTAGACCCATACCACCTACTACTCGCCCCCGAGCACCCTTGTATAAGTCATACCTCGTTTAGGCAAAAATGAAGCTATTCCCAACAAAATACCGGCACCCTAATTAGTTTAAACCATATCAGTTCCGTACAAACACCCCTAAAAGATCACGTGCCAACGCAACCTTAATTCATGTGCAAAAATCGCAATTCCTTTGCTCCTAAGCATCACTCTAAAGCTCCACCATTTAGGCCTATAATAGCCCTCAAATAATTGTACATAATTCTCTTCTTTAATAGAGCTTATCCACAAGCCCAAATATTATCCAAATAAACTATAAACTAATAGGAAGTATAGGAAACAAGACCCATATGCACCTTTAGTCCTCTATTAACTATAGTCTAACACCCTTACAAATCGATTTTGGCAGCTTATATTTTGCTTTTCTTGCACGAAAGTTTTAATACATTAGCAATTGTTGCTTATAACTAGTCACCAAATAACTAGTTTATAGCTTGAAAGGCTTCAGGTGGTCGCTGTAAAAAGACCTAGGGATAGCGGTGCTATTAACTTGCTAGAGGTGATATGATTTGCTATAAAATCCTCTTAGGCCAACAACAATAAAAGGACCCTTATATGCTAAGTGCATTTTCTTCTTTGCTAATTTGCTATCATATAATATAACCAAATCCCTAAGGTTAAAGAGGTGTCCCCGACTCTTAATACCCAGAGTTGGGCATGGGTAAAAAAGGAGAGATCCAGAGCTTTTTAAGGGGAGTATCCATCTAGAGGGTTTTTGGATGGATAAATACCCAGGATCTAGTCTAGATGGGTGGATTATCCATTGAATTGATCATGTGACTTTAATTGGCCAATTAAAGAGCTTAATTTTGGCGCTAAGCCTTACTTAGCACGCACTTTAAAAACACCAAATAATGCATATACTCCTAAACTACCCACACACACATCACTATTAGCAAATATGCCTAGACACAAACAACAAGCTCTTTTATTCTTTAGATCTGTTCGTCCAAGAGCTACAAGTAGTCTAACTCCTTTGCCGTCGCTCCTAAAGCGTAATCGAGCTCCCACGACTATAGCTATTAAACCAACTTTACTACTAAACCGACGAGTTTATACTCCGCAAAGATAAAAGGCGCTTGCTCTTTAGCTAACTAGCAGTTTTATATTCAAAGGGGTCCATCCCTTGTATTCTTGTCATATTATTAAAGATTAATACTATAAAATAGAGATTCGATATACCTAGATAAGCTGCGTTTACAAGAAAGTTATTAATTGTATCTTCTATAATACTAATAACTACAAGGCGCATTATTACAAGGAACATATAAGCATTTTAACCTCGGAAAAGGATGCAAAGCTTAAAGCAAAAGCTAATGTAGCAAGCAAGATAGAAAAGTAGTTCTTTGATAAACCTCCCTTTAACTAAACTCACGATTAACGATATAAGAACCTCCTCCTCGAATGGGTTATTAAAAACAACTTATCCTTCTCGATTGTCGACTAAGCAAAGACTAAAGCTCTCTTTTCCTTCCTTACCCTAGCTACAAAACAAATATTTTAATAAACTTTAATAAAAGACTTGCAAAACCGGTATAAAGTTAAAGAAGAAGATATCTATTAAAAGCTTTAAGATTATATTATTACCGGTAAAAGGATCGCATTAACAACTAATAGCTAAGCTAGCAATAATAAGCTCGATTATATTGCTATTATAAGGCATATTATATATAAGGCAAACGGCAAGATAAAGTTTATACTTTTAGATATTATCGAATTAACAAATCTTATATATAATAGCTTATATTTAGCTTAAAAGCTCCTCGAGGTTACAAATTAATTGCATATTACTTGCGCTATTATATCAATCACTCGAGACAATGCTTTACTAAATAATATAATACTAGATAAGTTTAAGGCTATTATAGTAATGTAATAAGAAGCTATAAACGAATTAAAGTAGGCTAGATTTTGCTATAAGTTTAATCGGAAGGATAGCGATATGAGGTGCGTCGCGCATATATATAATATTATAATATAAGCTAATAAGCATTCTACTTTACTTGCAATAAACAAATTAGCATTTAAGCTCCTCGCGCTTCCTAGTATTTTTGTAAAGCGCGCGAGGAATTTAAATGCTAATTCGTCTATTATAACAAAATTAATATATTCAACTTTTAGCTCTTAAAGCAATTAAAGCAAAACTTAAAGAACACTTCTCCGACTACTATTATACAAACAACTAAGCACTTCCTCCTCTTTTTAGCAAACATTTTGCCTTTTATAAGCTTTGTAGTTTATCGATTATCTTCAAATTATAAAAGCTATTACGCGCTTAGCTTAAGAGCATATGTGCTACGCTCGGAATTAAGTATATAGACCTTATATGCAATATGCTAATATAATAGAATTCGATAAATAAGATGCTAAATGCGGGTTTAAAGATAAAGAAGGCTATTAAAGCAATATTAATTATATAAACTTGGGATAAGTTTATATAAGAGAATCTAACTTTAATAGACGACGACTAAGATACCCTTAAAGAGATAGCTATCTTCTTTAATATCTTTAAAAAACTTATAATATAATCTTAAGCAAACGAATACTTTACGCTTTATAATATTATCCCGAATTACCTTTATATACTCCGCTAATTAAATATATAGCAAGCTTAAGACAAATAGCTTATCTTTAAGCTTATAGCGAAAGTAGCTTACAAAGTTATAAAAGACTACTACAAAGAAGCTATTTCCTTGCGCTATTTGTTTGTTGCTATTATCTGCAATCCTCGATATAAGCTTAAAGCCTTAGAGTTCCTTTTTAACGCGTCGGGAGGCATCGAATTTACAAGTTATAAGCGCGTAAAGGGCTACTTTTAGCATATATATTCGCAATACTAAAAGAGGGCAATAAGCTTAGCAAAGCTCGAATAGCAACGCCTTAAAGATGAGGCTATTAATGCGCGCGGTAATCGATTGTAGACTCTTAAAGTCGAAGGGCAAGAAGTATAAAAGGTTAATCTATTAAACGGGTTTAACGAATATATAGCAAATATACTTGCTATAAAATCGACTATAGTAAGCAACGAAGTAACTAGGTGGCTAAAGGAGCTATTAATCTACTGCAAATTAACACTAAAAGCTTAATAATTATATATGCTATTAAAGGCTTATAACTTCCCGATTATTTGCTAAATAGCTTGCGATTACTATACAATTCTTGCGACCTTTGCTCCTTCTAAACGCGTATTTAGTATAGCTAGCAATTTAATCTCTAAAAAGCGTACGCGTATATTAAGTAAGAACGTGCAATATGTGCTATATTTGAGAAGCTAAGGAATATTAAACCCTAATAATAATAAAGAAGAGATTAAAATCAATAAGGATAGTAGTAAAATTATAGTCGTTTTAGAAGAATAAGTATACACTTTACCCCTAAACCTCACTCCAAAATAGGCTTAATAACATTATAATCCCCTAAAACCATCCCTATTTTCTAATAGAGGATATCCATCTATTAAAAAATCGCTCTAGATAATATCTAAAGCTAATTTCTCCCGGATCTATCCTTTTTTACCCATACCCCTGCCCAAGTCTGTTAATACCTAAATCATGCCAATCCTTTAATACTCTCTTTTGCTAATTTGTCTATTCCACAACATGCGTACGCTATGCCTCCCTCTTAGCTAAATGCTAGAAGATAGTTTTAACTTAATTCTTTTTCGTGATTTTAGTAAACAACTCGACTCGATTAGCTTTTAAATTGATAGCCTCCTGCATTTCTTTGCGTATATATAATAGAATAATAAAGTCGGTAGCAAAGGGCAATTGATATCCCTTAAGAACCTTAAATGGCGAGAATCCTAAGTACTCGATTTCCCGGCGATTTACCTTAAAAGCTAATAGTTATATATCGAATAGCTAGTTATTAGGGTTTTCTTAAGCCTTCTTTGCTACCTTCTCAAATAGATTATTGCACATTTCCACTATGCTTGTAGCCTTTTTAGCTCCGACAAGTGCAAGAATCCATTTAATGCTATATATATTAAGAAAATCACAAATCTTCTAGCTTGCGAAATAAGAGCCTTTATTTGTATAAAAAGCGACTAAGGCTTTATAATGACTAATAAGCCAAGAAATGCAATGGATCACCTTGTATTAGTCGGCAGTTATATAAGGGAATGCCCAAATAAACCTTAAAAAGTAATCCACAATAACTAGAACTATAATAAAAACCAGGAATCCTTAAATATTAATTTGTTAACCGGTAAATTGTATATTAATTTTTGCAGTAAAGCTTGCATTTTGTTGCAATTGCAAGAAGCATAACTTTACTAGTTCCTCGACACTAACTTTTGTAAGTAGAAATGGACTAATAAAATCTATATTAAATAGGATATTTGGTTCCTTAATAATAATCGGGGATAGCTTTTGACTCCTTTATGCAATTTTATGCTTAGCACACTAAATGCAACTTATAATATAATTAGCCGTGTCCTTTACTATCTTAAGCTAGTAATATAGTTGTAATTTCTTTATAGTAAAGCGTAATTGCTAGTAACCTTCCAAATTATAAGCTGCCTTTAACACTTCACTAACTTCCTTTTGTGTTATATAACGCTTTTGCACACCCCTTATAAAAACAAATAGCATACCCTTATATATAAAATATCGAGCACACTTCTTTTAAAATGCCAATTTACTAACCTGGTCTATATTTGGAAGATGTCGGGCTATAGCAACAAAGTTGTAAATATTAGCAATCCAATTATTATGCAAATAAGTAATCGAAAAAACACCAATCTCATAGTTCTACAAAAGTTCCTTTAAATAGGCTAAAAAGCTATTTACATTTATATAAGATTTCGCAGTAATTCTAAATACCTTAGTAGCGGGGATCAAAGAATCGAACAAATAACCCTAATTTTCAATATAATTTTCAATATATAAATGTAAGAGTTCCTTATAACCCCCCTCTCCATCCTTCTATACCCATTAGGGTTTACCCTCGTTATTAGTTAACATGTTCCCTAAGAAATCAAGAATATTATTAAATCTATATTCCTAATCCGGAATAATTGTACAAGATAAAGCGTCGGCTTATTTATTCCGCTTACCCTCGATATACTCGATTTGTACATTTATAGCACCTAATTTAATAGCCCACCGAGCATAAATACCCTAAATAAGATAAGAGTTCTTAAATAGGGTCAAAGGTTTATAATCTATGAGAATAACAAATTCCTCCTTCGATATAAGCAACTACTAGTATTTGCAAGCAAATGTGATTATTCCTAAAAGCTCACGCTTATAAGTTTCATAATTGCATTTAAGTCCTTTAAAGAGTATAAAATTGTACCGAATAAGAACCTCGATTTTGCGGCTTATAAATTTCCCTTGCAAATATTGCATTTGCGTAATATAGTATCCAATTGCATAACTTAATGCGTCTATATACATCTATACGCCAAATCGCAAATCGATACCATATAATTCGACAATTGTAAAGCATTTGTCTTTTAAGAAGTCTAAAGCTAATTGCTTAAAAGCTCCCTATTACCACTTTACATTACTAGTAAAATGTGAAAGCGGGCGTGCAATTTCACCGAAATTTTTGCAGTAAAGTCGTGTTATTTGCACTAATCTTGAAAAGGATTATACTATTATTAAGTTTGTGGGTATTAAGAAATGGCAAATTCGATCCGCTTGCTTAAGTTTTGTTAATATAATTCCCCCGATTTTATAAATAAGCCTTAAAGCACATATCTTATTACAAAATAATTGTAGTTTTTTTAAAGGATAATTTAAGTATAAACTATTCAATTTATAAGCGTAAATAATCCTACAAAAATTTGTACATTTCCTAGAGGCTCTCCTTGCTAAAAAAGATATTATCTATATAAAATTTGACATGAGGTGCTTTATCGACTAAATTAAAACTCAAGAGTAAAGGCTCTAATCCATTATAATAAAGTAATTGCAGTTCTGGTAATAATAGTAAGATTAGGCCTAAGGCTACAAATATTACTTTATTTATAGAAAAACCCGCACTTTAAGAACCTTGTAGCATTCGAGTAAGTTAAAGTTAACTAATGCCAAGAATATAAAATGCAAACATATAATAGTTGTCCTTATAAATTAGTAAAGCCCAATATGCATACTTTATATCGAATTGGGTATAATACCGATAACTTAAGAGGGATAAATAATTATAAACCTTTTAAGCTAATTCTAGAAATAATACTAGCATGTCCTTGTGTATATAACTATAGTTAAATGTAATGCGTTTTAGTTTATTAAGCTTAGCCCTTGCCTTTTCTACAATAACTGCATTAGCCCCCTAATTAGAGAGTCTCTTGCAAGATAAGTGTATTATTTGTTTATATATTCCGCATTATATACTTTCCTAGATAATTCGATTTAACTAATACTCTTGCTAAAGTATATATCGCGACTTGTAAGTAAGCTTTTACGCTAGGGTTTTAGGTTTAAGTTATACCCGATATATATACAAATTAGTAAGTGGAATATGCTCTAACTTTATAGCATTAATATATTAATAAGTATATATTAATTATTTAACTTTTTGCACTATATTTAAAGGACAAATAGTTCCGATTTGCACTTAAGACTATGCAAACTATGCCTTAACAACTTTATTAGAATCTTATAACATTTGGCGCTATACAAGTCGTCTTGTTATAAGGAAATTAGTATAAATAAACTAATCTTGCATATAGCGATGCCGCATATTAGTGCCCTTAGTATAAGGTTAATAATTTAGGTTTTCGTTTATAAATTGGTTAGAATCCTCAACTATAAGCTCGAATTCTTCAAGGGATATAATGCGTGCAAAAACGGCAACTAAAGTGGTAAAAACCCTAAAGTTCCTATATTCCAATAGCTTTTAAGTTGCATATAAGTTTATAATACAAGCGAGCCGATCAAATTCCAAAGAATCAATCAAATTAGTCTTAAATAGCAAGACTTCATTTGCGGATATAAGGGGTGAGTTTTGTTTAGGAGAACTTTAATAAAATCCCTTTTCTAATAAAACTGGTAAAAGCTAGCTAATTAAAGGCTCTAATTTTGCTACTTCGCATATAAGTTTAGCAGTAAATAATTCTAATTGCGTTTTTGGATAAATTAGCTCGATTCTAAGATTTTTGCAGTCATATAACAACCCTTTAAAAACTAGTAAATCGGTAAGATTTGCAAAGCTTTTTAAAACCTCCCTAAGTTCGAAGTAAGTGGAGTTTCCTAATACTTTTACGTTATACCGGGGACGCTCTAGTTTAAAGAGTCGTTGTCGTCATTAGATAATTCCTTTAAAGAGTCGTCCTCTAATACTATAAAATCACTTCCGCTTTCTATACTCGAATCATTATCCGTATCCGACTAATATTCAAGCTTAAGCTTCGTTTCTTGTGTAGAAACTAGTAGTTGCTTCTTAATAGGTTAACAATAAGCTATAAATAAACGGGCAAACTAATAATTTAAAGTCTTAGCTAAAACAAGTAGCAAGCTATGCTTAGTAGACTTCATAAATAATAAAGACTATATAACAACTAGCTAGTTACTTATGCTAAGATCGCCGACCTGGATATTAAAGCTACTAACATCGATTATTGCCTTAACGCTATAAAGCCAAGGAAGACCTATCAAAATCATGCAATCCTTATTATATATAAACTATCGAACTGTAGCCTTAACCTCACGCTATGCACCCTTTATACTAAACCAAAATTGTATAAAGTATTTAAGTTCTATACAAGTGCTATTAGCTATAGTTATACTAAATTGTAACTTTATATCCTTTATAAAATATCGTGCTAAGTTTAGTCGATTTGCTATAACCGATAATACCACATTTAAATCCAAACCTTAATCGGCTTAAAGAAGCTTAAGATTTAGTAAAATTTCAATATCCTCACCCTTTACATTAGCCAAAATCGATCCTAGGAGGCAAAATGCCTTCCTATTTGCTAGTAGTAAAGTGACACAAGCATCTTATAATTGCTTTTCCTAGTAGAAAGACATATGTCGAAGTGTTAATTAAGTAATATTTGCTATATTAGATTCAATTGTAGTTTCAAGCTCTATATTTGATTCAATTATAGCTTTAGTTGCTAGAATTTCCTCCTCTTTTACAACCTCCTCAACTGCTAGGGGTGTATAATTAGAGGACTTCGTCTTCTTAGACTTCTTCTTATTAACACGGGTAGTTAAGGATCGTACATTCTTTGCAAAGTCAAGTAGAATTTGCGCTAAATCTATAAAGTTAATTTGCATAGTAAAATGTCGCAAAAAATTAGAGTAATCAATCGGACCCTAGCCCTTGCGACCTTAAATCTCCTTCAATTGCTTAGTATTGCGCTTCTTACGCTTTTCAAACTTGTAATACGTATTAGGGCAAAGTGTCGGAGCAAATGAGAAGGTAAACTATGTATTTATTAGAGGAACCGATTATTAGACTAGATTATTCACCGGTGCCTTAGTTGATTTCTTAGTAGACTTCTTAGGCTTTGCAGTATGCTATTAGATTAGAATAAAGGTCTGCAAAGCAAGATCATCCTCATTATCTATAATTTGTACGCGCTTTCTATTAAATCGGGTTTCGACTAAATATAACTAAGCCTCGATTTCCTCTACATTCTCATCATTATCCATATAATATCTAGCCAATTTAGCGCCAAACATATTAGACTAAAGGCTAGCAAATAAATTGTTTACATTCTAATATTCTTGCTAAGTCATTTAAGGTCGTTGCAGTTAAGCAAGTTGTTAGGTATAGGGTAAAGTATATTGCCAATAGCCCCTGCTCTAATCATAAAGCTCCTTAATATTAGTGTTTCGATTATTAGTATACTATTCATTATTAGTATTTTGCTTCTTAGTGTTACCTCGAATCGACTGCTTTTAAATTCGTATAAGGTTAGCCGATACAAAATGCAGTAATAGTCCTACTAATACACCCGGTTAGTATAAAGCCCACTATACTATAATCTTAAGAACAGCTTACTCCCAATCCAATAAACCTATATTCGCGCATTAGCTATAGATATAGCCTAGCTATTTACAAGTATAGCATAAAATCCCCTATGCTTTGCTACTTTACACCTTAATCCTATTAACAAAAGGGTTTTGCAATTCGGATCGAGGAAGACCTATAAAGCTATTGCCCATATTAAAAGGAGGAGCCGCAAGTTGAGGTTGCTAGGGCTAAGTAAGTAGTGCAAATCCTTGATTTTGGTTCGGGGGTTGATAGTTGTTTTAGTTCGGATTTCGTCGATTTGGCTATTGCTAAGAGACTTGAGGAATTAGTGCTTAACCTTTAGCTAAAGCATCGGCCTATGCAATAAAGGACTACATCTCTTAAGATATATCAAATTTAGTCTTAACTATCTTGTCAAATAGCTTAGCCTTTGCCTCATTATTACTCTTTGTAGCATCCTCCTCCTTATGCTTAAAGATTATAGCCTTCCGATTAACTAAATTAAAAGCCTTCTATATAGCGTCGTACTTGTACTAATTATCTAAGTCGCGAATGGATTGTCGGAGCTTGTTATCATATAAGCTACTAATAAAATAATTAACTAGTTCCTTTAATATATAAGCCTTTACCTTTCTTATAAAAGAACCATCCTTCTTCCGATTTATAATACTAAGCTTTGATATAAGACCTTAAGACTAACGATAATATTCCTTAATAGACTTATCCTTCTTCTAAGCCAGCTCTTGCATTTGCATATTAGCTAATACCGTTATATTTGTGGAAGAAACAACTAGGAATCGATCCTTAAAGAAATCGGTAACTGCTTTAACATCATCTTATATAGCGCTATTGGCCTTTTAGAATATAGCCACAATGTCTTCTTTAGTTTTAATAATATTATTAACATTTAATGCAATTTGTAGCTCGATTGCAGAGATCCATTATTCTAAGGTGGGTAGATCGATGCTAATACCCTTAAAAGCTATTGCAATTTGTCGAATAAATAAGGAAACAAAACAAGTGCTATCATACTCTTGTACGCGGCTAGCTATAGCCTCTCCCCATGCAATCGGCATACTATATATTTCAGCTGTAGCTAAAAGTAGAGGTTATTCGATAGTAAGAAAGGATTCAAGTAAAAGTAGTATAAAAGTTGAGGAAACGTTTGTGGATAAGTTAGTAGAGGCCAACTGGTATTGTAGTTGCTTTCTTAGGTCGATTTTAGAGGTGTCAAGTGATAAGAGTGATTTTGGCCGCATAAGCTTGCGTTTCTTTTGTTATACAAGAGGGTGTGATTGTATAAAATTCGGGGCCTATTTTCTTTTTATTCGAGGACCGAATAAACGCATATTTGTAAGTTGTTTGTATAGTTGTTATAGGTGCTAGGATTATAGTTAATATAACTAATTTTAGCGTAAATTTCGCGCTAGAATATTTTCGCAAGTAAATCGGGTAAACAAAACACTTCAAAAGTATAGCGCAAAAACGCGGTCGAATATAAAGGATTTTTGGTGTAATTGTAGGAATTGTATAAAATCGTAATCTTAAGAAGGCTCGAAAGGATTTAATTAACAGTTATTGTAAAAGAACTTGATATCGGCGATGCGCGACCTCAAGTAAGATAAATGAAATACAAAATGCTAAACACGTAATAAAAGGCACCTAATAAAGCGCAATTCTAAAACTATACAAGGACCTACAAACACTTAAAACCAACGAGGTAAAAGGCGCGATCTTGAGTTATATACAACTATATTTTAGACCCGAAAAGTGGTAATGGATAGCAAATAAAGACAACTGTAAAGACGCGTCAAGTAAACTAGGAATTGCAATATAGCTTACTTAAAGGGACTGCCGAATTTTGATGCAATGAATCGAATGTTCTCTGTCACTACACTCCTTAATTTCCGATAATAGGCACTAGAAAAAGCAGGAGGTTTGTAGAGCTATGAGGATATGACAATTATATTGTTGCATACTTAGGTTTCTAGGTTTTAGCTACAGTTTTATAGAGTTCGGTTGGCCCATGCTCTGTCACGTGCCCTGCGCTGTCTCTTAAAGTTATGTTAAATATCTTAACTATAAAAGGGACTTAAAAGGAGTAAATATAATGCTTTGTTTAATAATATAATATAATATTGTTAATTGTTTAATAAGAATCCTTTACTTTAAAGCAAAATTACGTGAGAAAAAAAAGGGCATTTTAGCCTTATAAACTTTATATTTTAATTTATTATATTGCCTTGATATATTGCAATACACTTTAGCTATATTATTATTTGCCAATACGAGGGGCGTCTGTATTGTATCAATATGATATGAGATTCTTTATATTGTATCGATATATTGTGCGTAGTGCAATATATTGCCATATTGTTGTAAACACTGCCCTGGCAACACATTCAAAGTGTCATCTTTATAACGCACGCTAAGAGCATTTCACAATTAGAGAACTAGACAATCCTTACAGCTTTCCTTTCGCTGTGTTCAAACCAGTCATTTCCTTCCATATCGCTTTCCTTGTTCTTGATGAGCCCAATGCGTTGAAAAATCAAATCCTTGCCTTCGCCAGCTATTTGTTCAAGGGCCAATGCAACCCATGTACCTCCGTCGTCAGTGCTATATGAGATTAAAAGAGCCATAACAGACTTTTGCCCCCTCTCGACTCCTTGGAGCCTCTTGATTAATTGTACATGGTCCGGGTACAAAGTCCCCACCGAAGAATTTTGCTCATGTGCGCTACCGACATTGAACCCAGTGCTTTGCCGCTCGTTCGCACCTTGAACAATGCCTTTTCTTAGACGGCCGCTGACATGAAGCGTACCGCACATTACTTGACCAAAGGCATCGAGTCCTTGTGTTCGGGTGTCGATAGAAATGATAACGAGGTCGTTGTAAGGTTGGCATTGAAAGTATCTGTGAAAGAAAATACAGCTGTCTGTAGAAGCCCAGGACCATGAGGGCGCCCGATAAGCCAAAGGGCTTTCTTCGACGATGCGAGAGGAGTTCAATTCCTTATTCGAACTGGAAACACTCCAACTCAATCCATGGTGGATATCGTTTCTCCATATCCCCGCGACATACGTGTCGTGGAGAATTGTCGAAAATGCATGCGCCAGTCCAGACAATGCCGGAAGCTTATCGGTCCTTTCGGATAACTTGCAATCAGAGTAGGTTTCGATGATCTCTCTCCAGTAACTGAAAATGCCCGTAGCGTCTTTTAATCCTCTCATCGATCGCTTTTTTGCCTGACTGGTATGGTCAAAATCTATAGTGAATGGACACTCTAGATCGTCTGAATAGCAACAAGTGTTGCATTCCCATTGCATTCGGTCGAATCTAAAAGAGAGAAACCGGTGAGAGAGAAGCCTCTCTTGCAATGCCCATCCCCGTCGCAATAAGCAATATTCCTGGTGGGACATGATATCTTCTTGGCCTGGAGGGGCATACCGTATTATCTGTCGCACTGTCCCATGGGCTTCTAACCCGTTCCTTCCATTTTTAATACGCTAGGAAATGGTCTTGTACTAAAGTATGGGCTAGTATATAAGAAGTATAGTGTTGTGGAGACCTAATTTGCCACCCCCTTAGATTTTCTCTTCTCTAACACCTCACTAAAACTTCTCTTCTTCTATATGCTTTTACTAACTTATTCTTTTGTATCTATTACCTTTATTATGCCGCCTGTAGCTCGAATTCGGCTTGAAGAGCCCTTAAAAAGGGGCCAAACCACCATATTTAGTACCCTTAATAGCAAGCTAAGCATCTAATAACCTCCCCCGCCGCCTCGCCCTAGTCTTGTACCAAAAGCTAGTAGTCAATCTAATATAGTATTAGGACGACGCCTTATTAGAGGATAGCTTGAAAAGCAAGTGGTCGAGTTATTTGCAGCTATTCGGCTTGCTTAACAAGAGGATAATAAACCCGGAGATGTCGACATTGCAAATAGTAAGGCTATACTTGAGGAGATAGAAGACGAGGACATTGAGTATATACTAACTAAACAATACACGTACTCCCGAGAGCAAAAGCTAGCAGCTATCGACTACTTTCAAACAATATAAAAAGAGCTAAAAGACGGCACTCACAAACGCATTTCCCTCCGATTAGCATCTAAAAAGCTTAAGGTGTCCCGCAAGCAACTCCGCAATTGGGTGGCTAATAAGGAGAAGATCTAGCAGCAAAAGAGAGGCACATTTAAAGCTCGAAAGCAAAGCACATATATATAAGAGCCTAAACTCGAACGACGACTAAATGCTTAGTTTAAAGCTACTAGGGATTAAGGGAGGAAGGTCTTATTTAAATGGATAATGCGCTATGCGAGACAAATATATAATAAGCTATACCCCTAGCGAATCATTACACACGCTTTAAGGAAGAAGACTTACCTCGACTTTATATTCTCTATAGGCTAGTATAACGGGTTTCGACGTCGGTATAACATCTCTCTAAGATGTAATACAAAAAGGGCCTAGAAGTTACCGGAATAACTTGAGCTTGTCCTCTAGAATTAAATCTAGTATAATCGACGCATACTTACTATTATTAAGGGGAAGTCTATTATTGGAATTTTAAGAGGTCTAAATGTTTTAGTAATTGGCCGAATTAAGCTATCTAAAATCTATAATATGGACTAGTCCTTGCTCCTATTCGAGTACCTTAAAGGCTGTACATACGCTAAAAAGGGAGACTGAATAGTCTGCATCAAAGAAGGCAAAAGCGGATATGACAAACGCTAATGCACCCTCCAAATTGCTATATTTGCTAATAGCGTTTTACGATGCAAGCTACTCTTTATGTTTAAGGGCAAGCTGAAAGGAGATGGCTATAAGAAGACCGAAAGACAAAAGTATTACCTTAGCGTAGTTGTTATTTTTAATAATAAGGCTTAAGCTAATACTTTTAACCTCCTTAACTGGGTTAAAAATTAATACTTTATTGCATTTGCATATCCGCTCCGAGACTACAAACCTCGATTCCTTGCCCTTAATTTATTCGCACTACACAAGAATAAAGGGAAGAAGTTAAAGGAAAAGGAGTTATTAAAAGAGAAGGAAAGGAGGCTTAAGGAGGAGAAGCTTTAGCAAGAACTCCGGGACACTTTTGCTAAGCTAAAGGTCACTTTATCTCTCATCCTTAGCGGTTATATAAGCTATATTCAAGTGCTAGACGTCCTAATTAATAAGCTTATTAAGCAGTATATTAAGAAGTATAAAGACTTGTAGGTAAAATAAAACTTTAAGCTATAGCAGTTAAGGAAGTGGTTAATTGGAGATAGAAGGGTTCTTATAACGCATTAGGTTACACAAGCATTTAAGAGGGTTTATGTGAAACACAAGGATGCGATTGTTGCTTGTTTTAAGAATGTTAGATTGTTATTAGCTGTAAATGGCTTAGAAGATTATATGCTTAAGGTACGAGAATGTTTAAACCTTACTGTCGGGGACTAGCAAAAAGCACTTAAAGGTACTGCAGAAAACCTAGCTATAGTTGATAAGGATAGAGAGGATACAATTAAAGTCGACGATAACACTATAAGCTTATTATACACTACACAAGAGGTAGTAGAGGGCATTAAAATCAAGGAGGAGGATAAGAACGATGTGACTACTAATTTAAG
>Ga0302325_10017125_pt1 | contig 15331 bp, 11 predicted proteins | sample Palsa_T0_2_FD_201948 | JGI IMG/M metagenome (GOLD analysis project Ga0302325, IMG submission 201948) | Peat permafrost microbial communities from Stordalen Mire near Abisko, Sweden - Palsa_T0_2 | ecosystem: Environmental > Terrestrial > Soil > Palsa > Peat permafrost | place: Sweden: Abisko... | reverse complement strand
AAGATGGTCGCTAAAGTTGGACGATTCTGGTATTCGAGGTGTTATGAGAACATCGTTGCTGGGAATAGAGGAGACAGTATATGGCAGGATCGAAAACTCCTCGAGGAGTGCGAGGCCTGGAACAGCAGTTTCAAGCTCGTAGTTGCGTATGCGCAGAAACCTGTCATGGGAAGGCGGAGGACGAATAGTGTTTGAGCATGGAGCAAGACAAGGATACAAACAAACAAGCATAGCGGAGCCAACAGAACGCGGCAATAGAGCAGCATAGCATAGCATGGCATAAGAGCGGAGGCGCGAGCCTTTACACACTTTCATTGCGTTGCGTTGCATATATCTTGGACTGTTGCTGGCTGGCAGATCATGGACATACTTATTATATATTGGGAATAGCTTGTGTAAAGAGTGGGTGGATGGATCAAGAGGTACTGTTTAATGGGTTTGTGTTTTGGGGTAGATATTGAGGAGGGGATATGGAAGTGGATGGATGGATGATGAGATGAGATATGATGATGTTTATCTGCTTGTTTTGCTTTGGATTTTGGTTTGGCATTTTTGATGTGGCATTTTTGAGCTGGGGTTTTGATTTTGAGGGATTTATTTTGGAGCGGGGTTTGCAACTTGCATGTAAGTGTTGAATAGATACCCCGAATCGGAGCTTTATGGAATGAATAATAGAACATATTTCTTGAATTATCTTTTTGAGATTTTTGTACCCCCGAGTGAGACTCGTCATGGACATGGTAGAGGATGATGAGATGAGATGAGATAAGATGTAACGATGTTTATTTGCTTGTTTGCTTTGGATATTTGGTTGATTTTTGGATTTAATATATTTGAGCTAAGGGTTTGAGCTGGGGTTATGAGGGTTTTGAGATAAGGTTATAAAGGGTTTTGAGCGGGTTGTAGGTTGTATGTACGTGTATGATATTCCGGACCGGAGAACCGGAGCTTTTGGTAAGCTTAAGCTTGAGCTTGAGATTTATGGAATGGATGGATGAATGAATGGATTATCTTTTTAAAGTTTTGTGGTCTGAATTTGAGTGTGAGTGTGATATGTAAAGTGTTTATTCTGGTGATGAGTGTGGGGGGACTTTTGAGCTTGGGATGAGATGGATGGTGATGTCAAGGGAGCTCGGGGATGTTATGTGGGTGTGATGTGTGATGTGTGATGTGGGTCTGAGAAGAATGGAAGGGGAGAGGGGGTGAGAATGAAGTATTAAATATGTAATATATTTTTATTTTTTCTGGACTGGAATGGAATGGACTGGAGTGGACTGGAGTGGAGTGGAATGGACTGGATTGGAATGGAGTGGATTGGTTGTGCTATTTGAGTAGGTATTGAGAAAAGGTGAGGGAGGGAAAGGGAGGGAGATGGAGATGGAGATGGAGATGGAGAGAATGGAATTTGGTGGTGTGGAATAATGGTATTTAAAACAGGGCTGGGGCTGGAGGTGGCTGAACACGGACGGTACTGAAAAATCCAAACTTAGCCCATGTTTCTTTTTGTAAGTTAAAGTTTATTGAATGTTTAGTAAAGGTATTTTTTGGGTGAGGGGGATGAAGGGGAAGAGGTAGGGAGAGGTGAGAGATGTGGGATTGGAAATTGGAAATTGGTGCCCGCTGTAGATGTTTGGAGGTGTGGTTGGGGTATAAATTGGGTATTGATGGATGGATGGAGGTTTTTTTGGTATTTTTGTTAGAGGAGAAGGAGGAGAGGGAGAGGTGGATGGGGTTCAGGGGTTTGTTATTTCTGTTCTGGTTTTGGGTGGGGGTGCGCTTGGTTGTATGAAGGGAAGGGTAAAGGAAGGATATGGAGGTGGAGGTGGAGATAATGTGAGTTTATTGTCTGGTTGTGTTTTTCGGTTTTTGAGGAGGAGGAGAAGAAGGGGAAGGAGAAGGGCAAGGAGAAGGGGGATTTGTAGGTGCTGCAAAGGGGTTGAGTTCGAAGTCATCTTCATCTGTGCTAATGAGTAAAGTAGGAATTGAACCATGGATGAATCGGGGTCTACACACGACTTGTCGGGGGAACTCGGTAATGAGGTGGTTGGGAAGTATGTTAGGAAATTTCTATTCTTTAATTTGTACTTTTGAAAGATAGTTTGAAGGCTGGAATGAATGAATGGTAATTCAAGCGGTCGTGGGTGAAGTTCGGTATCTGTGGTGGTGATTTGAGAAAGGGGATATTGAGGGTCCTGCGGTCTCCTATCGTTGATCTGAGATTCTGAATTGGACGAGGGATACATTGCAATACTGTGTAGTGAGATATAACACGATGGAAGTAACGTGAAGTTGCTGCTGATGGCGCCGGTCTTGATCCTCGTTGAAATCTGAATTGCTGATTGGAGATCGGGTTTCTGGAGCTCCGGACCACAGCTCTGAAATCTTGGGGCGTTTCTGCGAGTGTGAAGGAGTAGGAAAGCACGAGTAGAGCTACATTTGGAATCTTGTATACTCTAGGAAGAAGTATGTCTATTTAGCCAGGCGGGCTTGTAGAGTGAGACTTAAACGGTATGAAGTACATCTGAATTTACTAAAATTCGACCAAAGATCTAGATGGATGATCTGATTTGAAGATCTTGCTCTACATCCCATTTGAACTTCTTTTGGCGGCCTCCTAGTACATTTAAAGCAAAGATAGGATTTTGTTTCGGTGTTTATGAGGTGATCTTTATATTTCTATTTGCGCCTGAGGAACTTGAGCTGCTTTATGTCTGCGTTCCGGGAAATCACCTAGGGCTTCGTTATCAATCTCATCTTGTTGTTGTCCCAAAGCTAAACACGATTTCTTCAGTATGAGTGGGTGAAGTATGTATAACACTGTGTTTGGGGAGACGCAGCCGCTAGACTCGTATGAGGAAGGCGCAGAGAGAAGAGTAAAGCTCTGTCTCAAGGCGAAAAAATCCTCCGAGGTAAAATGAACCTCTCTCACTCCATGCCTGCCTAAAGATTCGACTCCCTCAGGGTGTCTGTGACTACTTACTCTATTGAACAAGGGATTATGGGCGGGAGAAAAGGATGCAGGTTTGAGTTCGGGGAGAGCAAGCTTATATAGGTTGTTTACTTACGCTCAGACAATAAAAAATATATCCTCAGATAGGCATCACCGTACCTACCAATTATTCCTACGACTCTTACAACTCCTACTTCTACCCGTTTACTCCCTAATTAAAATGTACGAGCTACCGAGCTTATTAATTAAAAAGGGATACCCGTATTAAGGCGTCCGCACAAACGCCCTGCAAGAAAACCTCCTATAATGCGCTTGAGAAATAACGCCCAGTATATTGAAAGGTGCTTGTTTACTTACGCTCAGACAACCTCCAATGAACATTCGGATGGGAGAGTACGTGGAAATATCGCTGAGAATACACACCACAGATTATGAAACGAAGTTCAGTCATTTCTCCCTTCTAGTGCAGCTGCAGTGCACAAATGCCCATCCTGTGCATGCTCGAGGCTGTGCAGGAAACCAAATTGGAATTTGAACTTTACAGGCCTGTGTTTAACTTCTAAATCAGAGACTCGTAATCACTGTCAGATTCATTCCTATCCGGACCATGAAGGCAACTTGCCCAAGCGACAGTATAACTAGTCAATCGTTTCCTATGTCCGCCATAGTTAAGCATCCAATCATTACCTTGGGGTTTCATTGGCAGTACCGTATTCAATAACTCCAACTTCGACAGATTTGGTCCTGGCGGAGACTGTACCAAATTTAGCACAGTGTCATTTTGTTTTGTATTGCTTTTCAAGAAGTTATAACACCATTTGCTAATAAGAAACCATCCGGAATTTGATGTCTGTATGCCTATGCCCTTCTCACTGCTTTCGTACCCAGATCCTTCTCCATCTCTTTTACAATGGAGGTATCAATCGTATTCCAGAACCAATCTATTGTCTCGTTGATGTAGCTATCTTGGAGTCTTTCCAGGCACTTTTAGAAGAGAGCTCGACGTAGTCGTTCTCGACCTCCCCTAAGACTCCTCATTCCTTGCTTTTTGTCCCGATTTAGCAGCTCGTTACCCTAAAAAACCATTTCCCGCCGCATGTATTTCTTCCCATCTGTAATCCTGCGACTCTTCCATAGCTCGTTATGAAGCAGGAGCGTCCGCATCGTCCTCGATTACCTTGATTTCTGGTGCAGCTGCCGTGTGAAGGTTTTCCCTAAAGGCCAGGGCATATTTGTATTATAACAAATTCATCAAGAAACTTCAGTGGCTTACGTAGTGCGAAAAGACAAAATATGGGACGGAAACGCTTTTGTAGTGAACCGCAGTCCTGGTTGGGTCCTGCGAAAGATCGCTCTACTTGCAGATGCTATACCTGCAAGATAATTTTCATTATCCTGGCAGAGTATATGTCAATCAGTCTGCAGCTGCTCTCTTGATAAACAATTCGACGTTGCAAAAGAGAGGTCCGGGAAGATAAAAAGAAGTTTCTGAACCGCCTCCGTTTATTAACTTCGCTAGTCCTGAACGAGCCTAACCGAAACCCCTTTCTAGCGAAGAGCCACGCTGAGAAGCTCAAATGTCGGATCCCAGAACTTTTTTTGCAAGGGAGTAGCTTCAAAGAATATAAGCAAGCCGATTGCGTAACAGTTCTCCTCCCACACGGACTTTGTGCATTGGCGCTCATACCCAAGTGGATCCCGGAAGGTTACACCGTACACGTGATCATCTTCCTCTCCTAGCATTAGAGACAAAATTCCGATGATCACGGTACAAGGTTACGTAAGATCCTCCGACAGTTGTCCAAGTCCTATACTTACTTCTAAACCTCTTCTCCAAGTTTGGGCAACCAATGCAAGTTCCTGACGGGTGTTGAGTCACAATGTGTCAAATATCTCGACTTGCTGAGATAAAGAAAGCTTGCTCCTGAAGAAATGAGACCACAGTAGACATTGATATCGAATTTGTGTTCTCTCAACCCGATAGTTATCTCACTACTGCGTTCGTTTCTTTTTCCCTGGCTGCGGAGAGGTCCGCTTACCCCCACGCCTCTCAACAGCTACCTAGGCTATTCGAAATGATTTCGAAACGTGGGAGTACTGAGAACAGATTAGATCACCAACGCTTCTCAAGAATAAAACAACCCGCTGTTGTAGAGTGAGCTGACTTAGGAAAACGCCATCTAGAGAAATTCGCTTCCACGTGTTTACCTGAGTGAAACTTCCAGGACAAGCTCACTGCCACGTCTCGACATTCAGAGACAGCCGGGGAACTTTTGTGCTGCGTATATCGCAAACTCCTTCTACCTGATTCAGCTCCCTCTTGTGCACTAACTTCATATACTGCACGTGAGATTGATATCGGGACGTGAAGATGTGAATCCAATCTCGACAGAACTAAACACTTCAAATTCTCAGAGCCATTGCGGGTCCGGCAAAAGGAGCGATCAGGTCAGTCAGAGCAACACATATCTGATTTCGATCCTCTGAATTCCATATCTAGCATGAGCAATGTTACGGCTCGAGGCAATTCCACCCAGGGGACTGAGACTAGCAGTTATGCGAGGGTGAGCTCGTTGGCATTGTTGTGCTTGCTCAAGTGCCGTGTGCAGAATCTGTTCTTACTGAGGTTCTTGAACACGAATAAACGCAACACCCCCACTTTTAGAAGCAAGTGCAACCCCGTTATTCAAAGTACAATGACAAGGCCTAGCTCGAAAGTACAACTCATGCACTCGAGTTTGCTTTGCCGAGGCAAGGTTTGACTCATTTCAGATATCCATATTATTGCAAGACAATGTCAGCTCTATCATGGGTTCAAACTTTACGGCTTTATCCTTTCGAGGCTGAAATCTTCCCTATGAAAGCTGAGAAGTGACATCTTTACTTTGCCCACATGCCGGTCGACTTCGGTGCAAGGTTGATTCGGCTTGACTCGGGCCATCCATAGGCCGATCATTTCTCAGGACATATATGCTATTAATTGTTGAACTAAATATCGGCAGGGTTGTTTTGCCGACAGGAACTAACCTCCAGCAATGTCTATATGGCATAACCAGGACGACATAATGCTAACTGTTGTGCTCGATCCTGCGATTTTAGAGAACTGGATGTATTCCAGTTGGCTCAGCTGAAGTCACGGAAGTGCCCTTCCAGATTTTTGAAGGTGAACGAATGGCTTGTGCTAAGTAGATGCGGCGATCGTATTCTGCCCTATCGATCGGTGATTCCTCAGGCACGACGCCTACGACTTTTTTTTAGAGTTCGGGATCTTAAATGGTACTCAATCAAGACTAATCGCTGGGTTCCATGTTTATGGGGCCTCTTATCTAACCACGTCATTGTCAGTGAGTTCAGGGGATTGGGTACCCCCAGGAAAGGCACAGAGCCTAGCAGGGAGAGGTGGCATCCGCTCCCTGCACAAGTGGATAGACCGGATGCCATGGCTCAAGCCTGCGAAGATGCATCCAGGCGTATCTGTGTCCACTTCTAGCCCATTGCAAGCAGCCAAAATTCCTTCACTTGAGGTATGCAGATTTTTTATGTCAGGATCTGACAAATGATCGTTGCAGGCTAGTCGCCAAGCCTTTCGGCCAATTCGTATCCTTCTCTGAACAGATTTTGACGAATCAACCACCGGCATGGCGGGGTAAATCCAGGATCCTTGATACTGGAGGAAGCCGAGACCTTGCCTCTCCTCTCACCCTCCGGTGTCTAATGGTTTGGTAAATTGAACGGAAATTCCACCCGGGATGCCTGCAAGCTTTCAGGTGTGGTGCCAGCGGCAAGCTAGGCTGCAACTACCTCTGACAAGACATAGATGTTCAATGAAGTGAAGGAACGAATTCTTGGGGATGAACGAAAAGGGAAGCCACACGTTTAACTCCAGCCTGCCGATAGACGCGCATCACTAGGAGTGCGGCTAACAACTTCTTGCAGGGTGGGCGATCTCCTCTGGCTCGGGTTACACGGATTCTATTCAAGTATCTCAAGAAGAACCTCTTTTCGCTTCAAAAGAATCACAACTATTCAACGAAAGAATGATCATGCAAGACGAGCTCATGACCTCTGCTTCTGACACGTCGCAAATCTCTACTTCGTCTTTCGGCCTTTATACACCGGACAGCGACTCGTATCTCTTCGATCAAAGCTTTGCCGCCTCGCTGGAGGAGTCGTATCCTGCAGACATCCATCTTAATGGCGAAGATCTAGGCATACTCCAAGATAATTCCCCGGCTCGAATCAGCCACATGTGGATCCCCGACAGCAGGAACTTTGCGACTGCCTTTTCGGACACCACAATGCAAGAGAAGCTAATCTGGGACCCGTCGCGAGATTCAACCTCAACCAACACAGCCTTCGAAACCTTCAACGCATTCGTGCAAACATCACCTCCAACACCGAATATGAAGGGCGCAAGAGGAGAGAGTTGCTTGGATACTACAAGGATGCGAACTTGCTCGCGCAACAGCAGACCGAATATTCGACAAGCCACGTATAACTCCGACCGAAGGCAATCCTCGCCGAAGCTACGCGTCACCCACATTCCCAGATCTTCGACTTCTCCCAACCTTTCCCACTCAAAAGTAGATTTGAAGAGGGCGCACAATATGGTAGAGAAGCAATATCGCAGCCGGCTCCACGGAGGCTTCGCAAGTCTTCTAGCGAAAATACCCTCTGATCTGGCAGCGTCATCAGGTCTCGAGACAGGAGGAAAGAACGTCAGCAAAGCAGGAACACTAGCATTGGCAGAGAGATATATCATGATCTTGCAAGAAGAAGGAAAGGACTTGGTGAAGAAGAACAAAAGGCTGGAGGAGGATTACGACAAGTTGAGAGGAGCTTGGATAAATTCAGGTCGAGTCCTGATCCCTTGACAGACTTGGATACGGGCAAGGAATGGGACACTTGTCTTACGGCTAGGATATTGAATTATCTGTATGTATTGGGAGGCGACTGGAAGGTGACTGGGGACATCATAGTTATGGACTTCGTATCTTTCCTAGGCAGTTATAGTTGCCAAGGACTTTCTTGGTTAGAAGTCTCTCAAGCTCGAACTTTTTGAACCTTTTATAAGTCGCCTTTACTCTCGGCGTCTCGCATAGATTTTGAAAGAATACCTGGGTTCTAACTCGAAAATGAGAGGCTTCGAAGCTTAAGTCTATGGAGTCGGAGCTGGAATCTGAAGTCAGTCAAAATGGTACGTTGTCCTTATTCATTTAAGTACTGCTGCAAGATCAAGGTGATATGATGTTCAAGTTGTATTAATTGAGTGGATTGACTTAAATGGCATACTTACAGCAGTACTTTAAACGAGACTGCAGCCTCAAAATCAGTTCAACTACTCCTCTCGTGAATTATGAGCGGGTGCGGCTACAATTAATCAGCCCCATGTATTGTCGATCGCAAATTTAAAGCTTTCAAAGTATTGTTAAAAGATTGGAGGCAGAAGGTTCTAGTATTAAACGAGGAAAATTGCCAAGACATGAGTGATGTCATCATCACCCAGCCTTGGAACGACCCTGAATTTCGTGTACTTCCTTTTGAGTTATGTCTCCCATGATGTAACAAAACACTTATTCTTAATTCCGCTTTCTATTTCCTTTCTTTCAACCAAGTGGAATTGGAGCGAATCTGCTTTATTTTATTCAGGGGCTACCGTATGTTTCTTTGAAGAATCAGGCCATTCGCCTGATGGGTCGAGCTCTAGGCTCACAGGATATATGAGGAACTGATAGCTGTATCTTCGCTGCATTCAAATCATCAATATGTTGATCTTCTCTTTTACTCTGTTTTCCCAAGTTTCAAATCATTAGATTTGCGAGCTCACCTGCGAGGAGACAACAAGTGGTCGTCTCACGTGAGGCCCAAGAGGAAATTCAGGGATCGGAGAGATGCTCCGAATCCGTCATCGTGATCTACGAACTAGATGTTTTAGACTTTCGCGGAATCAGCTTTTCCCTCGCAATTTGACAAACTTGACCATCCTCTTCGACCGGAGGTATCTCCGTGGGTGCCACGTGGAAGTGGATCTTTAAATAATACGCCTTATGGTGCGTATCATATGTCGCGCAGTCCTCAAGGCAGGAATCTTCCAGGGAGTCTGTGTTGGGTTTTTAATTATTTGATGGAAGGAGGCGAATTTAAAAAGAAAACTAAAGGGCCCGAATGCCAATTGTCCTGCCACCGCATCTATCAAACGGGAAAGATTCCGCTACTAAAGTTGCTGCGTGATTTCTTTCGCTGCCAATAAATCTAGCTATCGGCGACACGTAATGACCTTAACCGATCGAGTTCGAGCTGGCGAAGTTCAGGCGAAGCCTTTCATCACACTTTCGAGTAAGTAAACACTCTTCGATATCAAAAGCAATGGAGGAGGGCTTCCTGTGCTAGATGAGCATTCCGAGTGTGCCTCATCGAAGGTTCTTCGGGACACGGTTCAAGAAAAATTGAATCCGTGGAACAGCCTACCAAATGGGAATTTTTGGCGGGGCCAATGATGCCTAAATGGCCACAATAAACAAAGATTTCACACCAAGATCGACTGAACATACACCAAGTACCTTCGGAGCAAGTGGTCCTAATCGCCGGATTTCTAAACGATCCTTGGAATCTCTCGGAGCGGATTTGGAGGCAATTGACATTTACCGCGTTGTACCATATATAGCAAATTTTCTTTTCTTCTTTCTTTTCTATTTTCTCTTTTTACATTTTTATGGGATTGACGTCTCATTATTGTGTCCATCACAAGCATGCGACCATGCTATCATTTTGCGTTTACACTTTCAGCGAGTCTTAAATGCACTGATTCCATTTCCGATCGGTTTGGACGCTTGCCGTTATTAGACAGTTTCTCATATAGTAGAAAATGAATGATATAGAAACTATCGAGCAAGCACTTTCTTTTAGATTTGTCAAATTCCCCCTATCTTACCTTGGCAAGGGGTGTTTTTATCACGTGACTCTCTCGATTTGCATCTTTTCATATCACTTGGATTCACCTCGTTTCACAAATGTTTTTAAGATTTCAACTTTATGTAAAAGAAATCAAAGTTCAAGTAAAAGCACCTATTATGACTGGAGCCTTATGATTGTGGCTAATTTTCTTCCTCATGGCTGCCCTGTTCAAATGTGGCGAGACGCACGTGACTTGGATGTGGCACTATCATTGGACAGCCAAGGCTCAAGAACCTACTAGGAACCACCATTACCTACTGGACCATCCAATCATTTTTCTATGTGTAATAGGTCAATGTGCATGGGACATATCTCGTATTGTTCTTCCGCTGTTTACTCGAAGAGCTGATGGCGTTGCGTTTTGCGTTTTGCGTTTTGCGTTTTGCGTTTTGCGTTTTGCGCTGGGACATGTGATCCTTATGGCCTTCCGTAGCATCGGCTGTGGTTACTTCAGTGGGATAGTCAAATCAGCATGCTAGTGGCGAGACGCTAGCACCACCATGACATGCCTGTGGCTTCCACAACAAAGGAAGTTACCAGAAACACCATTATGTCCTTAATGGAAATGACATCCGGCACCACATGACACTCTCAATCTATGAATCGGCGGCGAAACGGACAGGGCTCGAGCAACTACTTCCGTACAGTAAGTGGACATAAGTCTGCGCGATTCACGAAAAATCGCGAAAATCGCACCAAAAGCGGCGTTTTTAGCCGATTTTAAATCATAGAATTTCAGCGCCCTTATTAATTAAAAATATATTCCTTCGAGATAGTGATTAATAACAGTCTCTTTTGAAATAAACTTAAAGCTAAGTTCTCTGAAATACCAATTATAATTATTGTATAACTTTTTAGATTTTACTTTTTGATTTTCTCGATTTTCTCGCTTACTTACATAGTAAATTTCCAAATCTATAAATGTGCTCGCTATTATTCCACTTTATAACCTAAAAGAGGATAAAACCTAAAATTTCAAAGAGGTGGAAGCGATCGTCTTGTAAATATAAAGGAAGTCCTTAAACATAGGGCTTATACTGGCCCGGGAAAACCTTCAAATCTTCAAGTATTACAGGGGCATTTTGGTGTAAAACAGCCCAATCGCGCAGACTTATGTCCACCCTCTGTACTCCAGCTTCTGCGATTCCTCTAATTGCGCCAGTAGGCAGCGGGCTTCTGAAGACAACTTGGAGCTTTAGTTACGCCCAAATCGAATCACCACAACATTGAACAGTATTCTCACAAACCTCGCTAGCCGCCTGCGCGTGAGGCTCGAGCACTTAAGGACTTTCTGCGAAGCTTCAAATAGCCTTTTAGGACAACTTGCTCTCAGAAGAGAATTGCTCCTTGCTCAACTCGCTCCAAGGCCAACAGCTTTCACAAGCTTTGGAAACTCCCAACTTCTAACAAGCACTAACCCAGCACTGGTAGTGTATTAGCAGATCGAAGACTCCTCAACGACTCCTTGTGGTGCGACGACTTTCCGAAGAAGCGATCCTTCCTCTCAACACAGCCAACCCTCCTTCCTACTTCCTCCTTCAACACGCTGTCCTCGACTGAAACCTCTCTGCGCATGGGCTGTACATACATGTCTGTTGGGGAACAATTTAGCTGAAGGCATAAAGCGACACCTGGTAGTATGTCTGCCATGGCAGGGACTTGGGACATCTGCTGAGTGTTGCTCCCTAAGTTAAGAGATGATGTGTGAACAGACTTGAAAGTATCATCTCTTCAGCAGTTTCTAACAACCATTACATTTGTAATAGCTATAAGACTTACCAGTGTGAACATCTTGCTCATCTCTTTCTGCGTAGATTGGGACTAACAAGGTTGCTTTTTTTGCTAGAGCCCTGCCCACATCCTCCCATGGCACCACCCTCAACTTCAAGTATATTCAATCGACTTGCCACGAGCTCGATATATGCATCCAACACTGCAACCATTGTGCGGCAACTACGCTACAACTAACTTGCATGCAGGCTAACGGCTGCCATTCAGCGTCGAGTGTGCATTCTCCCCTCCACGCGCTTCTCTTCGAAACTCTTCCCGCCCAAGTCTTAAGCCACAAGCAGATACGTACAGAAGTTTCGCAAACGCGGTACGATATTATGTTGTTGTGCAAGGAATACAGGCACAAAATTAGATAACAGCAGGAAGCTGAATCTGCAATGAAGCATGCGCCTTTTGATCATGTCAATCGGCTTCTGATCTGAGGATTACATCCAAGTCTCATAGGTGAATAAGACCGATAAAAAAGGGGGCAGAGTCTCATTCAGTCATCCAATCCAAACACGCCGCAATAGCCTTCATCACAATGGTCATTTACCGCAATCTCGTCAGGAAATGCTATTTCTATTCTTTTGTGATTACCCAATACAATGATACTTCGTCGCAATGATCATGGGGAGCTGTGGCTAGGAATGTCAAACGCAGTGAGAAAAATATTTAGTGTGAATCGAGATTCTTTGAGAAAGACACCAACCCCAAAATTCCGAACCGATTGATTGTCAGCTCTGAAGTTTGGTATGATTTATAGGGTATCTTAAAACGTACCACTCAATAATTGGCCTGTCCTTGACAAAAATGTGGCCATCTCTAAACTACGGCTGCGGCCTCAATGGCAACAAAGTAGGGAAACTGCAGGAGGATTGTGGTGAAGTCAATAAACCAACTTCTCGTTTGTGGGCAATGGCTCCTGTTACGCCTCCCAACCAGGCGCCTCTGAGGGAAAATGCCCTTACACAGAGGCGAACGCCAGCTTGCTGAGCTTACGGAGCGAAGAAACCCTTCTGCTGGGCATTAAGTATCAAAGCCACTGTATCTGAAACTGGTGGGGTGGTTCTGTGCTCTGTCGATGTTGATGTCTTGAGGTTTTGCGTGTTCAGGCCCGCTCGCCGAGAAAAGAACAAGAAGTGTGAGTAGAACGCCCCATTTTATGATCCAAATGACTTAGAAAGTAGCCTTAGACTAAGTTCTGTTTCTGATTTGATCTGTCTACGGGTTGTACTAAGCTGCTATTCGTAACTATGCTATACTTGTGAAGTGAAGTGACTGACTTTGATTTTGTGCGCTACAAACATCGCAAAAGCACAATCTTATCTCGGTTCATTGACAAGAATCTGCAATAAGGCCTGGAAGAATTTTTATTCTAATTCTCCTTGGCGAAATTAGAGTCCTCAGAGGGGACTTTTATCTTGTCCTGACTAAGATTCCAATTACAATTGCCGTTCCGTAGGTCAACCTCGATTGATCTCTACGCACATCATGCCCGGGTTCACCTCATTTCCTCGACAATGCAGCTCTCAAATGGCTGATACTTTGTTTATACTCTTTGTTCTCGCGTTCCAGACTCTGCTTGTCCTGCTCCAGAGTCTGAATGTACCTCTTCGCAAGTGCAAGGACGTCCCCCTTGCTCACCTTCCATTTCCGCCCACCTGCATCGTCATAGTCATCAAATTGAGTACCCATTACCTCCTGTGGAATTGCCTCCAATAAATTCGTGAATTGAATGTTGAGTCTCGTGCGGTACTGCTTCTCAATCATATTGTGAGTTACGCGGATTGGGGGCAATCGTCCACTGTCTTCTTCTTCTGCGCCCTTTTCGGGCTCGATCTGAGGTCTGTTCTTGATTCCACGAAGTTGAGGTCCGGAAGAGGAATTTGAACGAAAGGATTGCCGGCGGTTGCTTAGCTCCGGCCCTATTTTGACGTGAGAAGTCTGTCCATCTGGCTTGCGAGACTGTTGGATGTTTTTCGGCTTTCCCCATGCTGCCTTTGGATTATGTCGAGGAGATTCGCCACGTGTCTTCGAAGATATGGATGGTTTGTTAAGGGGCACTATATTCCCCATGGGATCACAGTTGTCATCCTCTGTCTGTATCATCAAAGCCGGTGGGGCGGGAAGAATGGAGAAAGGGAAACAGGCAACATTGGGAGCTTGAAGTCTCTCTTTAGGTAAATTGTTGGCTGCTGCAGTGTTGGACGAAGAAGATATTTGTGATTGGGAGGTGAATTGAGGGTTGAAGTAAGTCCAGGAACACTCATCATCGGGAGTGAAAATTCCAGCTGAGAAAATGGGCGACGGAGAATATGCGGCATCTGCATTTTCATTATCTGTCACCCAGCTTAGGGGCTCGAGATCCGGAGAGGTTGGCCAAGCTTGGGCTACCGTGCCGAATTCGTTGGATGAGGGAAAGTTGTGGACGTGGACAGAAGCCGGATTGATATATCCACTCTGCATAATTACTTAGCTAGTTCTCAATGATTCAGGTTCCTCCAATAGGAGCGAGAATAATTTAAGGAGGCATACTTCGTCTTGCTCTCTTGGCCTGGCCATAGTATTGTGCAAACTTGCTTGTCTATACTGATTCCGTCAGAAATTGCTCCCGAGATAGATGAGCAATGGAGAGGGAGGTAAAGCAAAAATCTTGGTCATGGGAAGTCCTAAATAACAGGCAAACTTCTGGTTTTTCTTCACGTTGGGATTATTGTGGCGGGATTCTTGTAGCAGCTTGCGTAATTAGGGTCCCTCTGCAGATGCAGCCCCAGACAAAATCAATGTGCAGGGTTTCCCGCAATGTCAGTGATATCACAGGATTCTGATCTGTAGCGGGTAAATGATATTGGAGTACTATCTGCCTCTGAAAACTTTCCTGATAGGGTCCTATATCGGGATTGGGGCACCAGTGAGTTTTCGAGAAACTTTTTGTTTTGCAGAACTGAACTAGCTTCGCCCGGGAAGACCTCCGTCTTAGCCTTGAGACTTGGCAAATAATTAAGCTTATTCTGGCCAAGATGGTTTGGGGTGAGGGGAAGTATGACGGCGTCTCTGATTGCTGATCACTCAAAGCGAGTTCAACGTAACACAACCATATGCACGCAATGCTTGCCATGCTGCATAAATACGGCATGCCAAGCGAGACTTGTAACTCCATCAGCATTTCTTACGTGGAGCTGATCCTGGCAAGCCTTCCTGCAAAGACCATTCGACTGGAGAAAGTGGGTTGCTTCGGGTCTCGATCTCAAAGATATTCAGAACTTCATCTATAGAACATAAGTATCGGCTTCCATGACACATTTCCCACTCACAATTCTGTTGCGCCAACCAAAAAAAAAAAAAAAGAAAAGAAAAGAAAAGAAAAAGGGAAAAAATGGCTTCATTTCACAATCCAAACGGGTCTCCCCACATCGTCGACGATGCTTGAAAATGTGCAGCTGTTCTGCATTTATAGTTAACATAAGGCTGTCTTGTTTAGTTACCACCCTTGCTTAAAGTAAGAAAGTAAGTTTGTCGGGTATTCTAGATAGATGAAAAGCTCACAAATTTAGCCTTTGTTGGAGCAATCCAACAAATCGTTCATTTGAATTCGCCCCCACGACCCTGCTTGGCCTGTAGTAAATACTGCCCGGTACATTTCGTTAAGTTTTA
>Ga0302325_10017124_pt1 | contig 15331 bp, 17 predicted proteins | sample Palsa_T0_2_FD_201948 | JGI IMG/M metagenome (GOLD analysis project Ga0302325, IMG submission 201948) | Peat permafrost microbial communities from Stordalen Mire near Abisko, Sweden - Palsa_T0_2 | ecosystem: Environmental > Terrestrial > Soil > Palsa > Peat permafrost | place: Sweden: Abisko... | reverse complement strand
CTGAGCACGAACGTGCTCAGAGTTTCTGGGTTCAGGTCCCGCCGCCGATCATCGGCGCGCGGGACTTTTTTTGTCCGATTGGATACTGCGCCGGCGAGCTGACAACGCGACAAGCGGCCGGCAAACAGGCACGCGCAGCCTGCATCAGAACATCGGATAGGCCGGATTGAGCGGCAGGCCTAACTCCATGCGGCCGAAATTCTCCGCCGGCACGTCCCAGTTCATGACCACGTGCGAGGAGATGGCGTGCACGTCGCGCCAGCTCCGCTGCACCGAATTGTTGTCCATCAAGCCGCTCGAACCGCTGATTTTGACCAGCTCGTCCATGGCGTCGCGCAGCATGCGCATGGCGTAGGTGAAGTCGCGCCGCAACAAGGTGCGGGTCTGCAACGTCATGCCGGTATAGTCGGCGCGTGCCGTAGCGAGCGCACGGCGCGCCAACAGCTCGGCGGCGTCGATATGCGCGCCGATCTCGGCTACTTTGAGCTGTACCGGTACATGCTGAGCGATGTTGAGTTGCGTGTAGGTCAGGTAGCGCTGCTGCGTCCAGGCAACGAAGTCGGCATAAGCGCCGCGCGCCGAGCCCAGCGCGGGAGCGAGCAGCGCGTAGGAATGCACGGCGATAAACGGCGTGCGGTAGATCGGATTGGTATTGATCTTCGAGCCGGGAGACTGGGCATCGCGCAGCGTCGAGAACGAGACAGTCCGATGCTCCGGCACGAAGACATTATCCAGCACGGACGTGATCGAACCGGTCGCGCGCAAGCCTGCGCAGTACCACGTGTCGTCCTGTTTCACCTCCGACACGGGCACCAGAAAAAGCCGCATATCGGGATGGTCCTCGCCCTCGCGGAAGATAAGGCCGCCGATCATGATCCATTGCGAGTGCCGCAATCCGCTGCACCAAGACCAACGGCCGTCGAGCCGGTATCCGCCCGGCGCCACGGTGACCTTGCCGGTCGGGGCCGCCGAAGTGGCGATGCAGGCGGCTTTGTTCTCGCTCCAGACGTCGTGCTGCGCCTCCTCGGGGAAGTGCGCCAGAATGGCGGCGTGATCGGCCAGATAGTTCAACACCCAGGCCGACGACGTGCAGGTCGATCTGCCGAGTTCGACCGCGATGTCGAAAGCCGCTTCGTGATCGTGCTCGTAACCGCCCCAGCGCTTGGGTTGCAGGGTATGGATGAGCCCGGCCTCGATATACTCGTCGACCGATTGCTGCGGGACTTCCCGATCACGCTCGGCTTTGACGGCGCGCTCGCGCAATTTCGGCGCGAGTTTTTTGGCGCGACCAATTAATTCATCGGCGCTCGGTACGTCCTGCTGTGGCGCTTGGGCGGAGCGCAGTTCCGCAACACTCATAGGGTTTCCTCCGTTTGATTTGACATTGCGTCAGGCCAACGGGGGAATCAAGCGTCCATGCGGACGGTTGCGACGCGCTTGATTGCCGTCGTCCTAAGATGTCATGATCCTCGAAACATCGCGGCGATCTGGCCGCCTTAAGTCAACGGGGGAAACATGCGCCTTGGATTGTTTATGATGCCGGTGCATCCGCCATCGCGCTCGTTCACCGAGACGCTTGCCGAAGACGCCGAAAAGTCGCTGCTTGCCGACCGCCTCGGATTCGAGGAATTGTGGATGGGCGAGCATTTTTCCGCGACCAGCGAGCCTATCCCCTCGCCGCTGATGTTCTTCGCCCATCTCATCTCGCGGACCAAAAACCTGCGCTTCGGCACCGGCGTCATCAACCTGCCTAATCACGACCCGGTCATCGTCGCTGCCGAAGTTGCGCAATTCGATCACATGAGCCGCGGACGCTTCCTGTTGGGGGTGGGACCTGGCGGACTTCTTTCCGATTTCGAACTGTTCCGCCACACCGATGTCACCGTGCGCAACCGCAAGGTCGTCGAAGCGGTGCGCATCATGCGGCAGATTTGGTCGCAGGATCCACCCTATGACATCGCCGGGGAATTCTGGAATGTGCGGCTGACCAATAATGTGATTGCCGATCTTGGCATCGGCTACATGCCGAAAACGTACCAGAAAGGCGGTCCGCCGATTTCGCTGTCGCTTGCCAGTCCGAATTCTGCGTCGGCGCGCACGGCGGCGCTACAGGATTGGGGCATTATTTCTGCCAACATCATTCCGACCTATGCGGTGGCTTCGCATTGGTCGATCTACGGCAAGGCGCGCGCCGAAATCGGCAAGGGCGTCTCGGGCGCGGATTGGCGAGTGGCCCGCAATGTAATGGTGGCGCCGACCGAGTCTGAAGCATACGACCGCGTTTACGGGGAAAAGTCCTCACACCGCTATTTCTGGACCTATATCCGTGCAGCATTGAGCGGCGTCGGGCTTTTGCATCTCCTGAAACCGCGGCCCGAAATGTCGGACGACGAAGCCACAGTCGAAGCCATCACGGAAGGCTGCAGCCTTTATGGGTCGCCCAAAACGCTGCTCGATAAGCTCGTTGCCTTCCGCGAGGAAGTTGGTCCGTTCGGCACCTTGCTGATGACCGGCGTCGATTGGGCGGGCCCGAATGAGGCGTGGGAGCGTCAGGCGATGCAGCTGCTCGCCGAAGAAGTCATGCCAAAGTTCCAACAGCACGCGCGGGCGCAAGCCGCCGAATGACATTCGGGCTGACCGCTTCGCACGCCCACGATCGAGTTCGGCGAACGCGATTTAATTAGATTTTATCGGTCTTGCTGCGCTGCAACGAACACGAGAGTTTCACAAACACGTCGCAGCGTCGCCATAGACTCTCGGCAACCTAATACCGTACGGTGATTGGGGGCGGGGTGAGGGAGCCGTCGAGGAGTCCGACGATGAGCATCCAGTTCGCCTGCAACGCCGACGCGACTGCGACTCTGAAATTCGGCCGGCCTAATTGTCCCCGCTGCGGGAGCATGCTCCTGATGGCCGAAGAATCTGAATTCAACCACCGAGGACGAATTCGTCACGCCTGGGTCTGCGACGATTGCACTCACCAGTTCGTGACCTCAATCGCGCTGCCCCGCTGCTAAAGGGCGCCGCGCCCGCGTCTTTATGCGCCCGGGTTTCTTTTGCTCACGATTTCTCGACATTGACGTCGCGCTTTGTCTGCCATTGCACTTTGGTGGCGGCGAGGTAATTGGCGAAACGCCCGGCGGCAATGGCCGCGCGCGCTCCGGCCATCAGCTCCTGGTAGTAGTAGAGATTGATCGTCGACAACAGCGTGCCGCCGAGCGCTTCATTGCTCCGGAAAAGATGATGCAGATAGGCGCGCGAGAATTCACGCGCCGCCGGACATGGGCTCTCCGCGTCGAGCGGCCGCGCATCGTCGGCGTGATGCGCGTTTTTGATATTGATCGGGCCGAAGCGGGTAAAGGCAAGCCCGTGCCGGCCGTTGCGCGTCGGCATGACGCAATCGAACATATCGACACCGCGGGCGATCGCTTCAACGAGATCGTCGGGCGTTCCGACGCCCATCAGATAGCGGGGCCGTTCCGTGGGTAGTGCCGCCGCCGTCGCCGCGACCACTTCGAGCATGACGCGCTGCGCCTCGCCGACCGCAAGTCCGCCGATGGCATAGCCATCAAATCCGAGATCGACGAGGGCGCGCGCGCTCGCGGCGCGCAATGCGTGATTGTCGCCGCCCTGCACGATGCCGAACAACGCGCGGCCTGGAGCGGCGCGCTCGAACGCGCGCTTGCAGCGCTCGGCCCAGCGCAGAGAAAGCTTCATCGCGCGCTCGATCTCAGTCCGCTCGGCTGGAAGCTTCACGCATTCGTCAAGCTGCATGGCGATGTCGGAGCCGAGCAGGATTTGCACCTCGACGGCGCGCTCCGGCGTCAATTCCACCATGGCGCCGTCGAGGTGGGAACGGAAGGTCACGCCTCCCTCCCTCAGTTTGCGCAGCGGCGCCAGCGACATCACCTGGAAGCCGCCGGAATCAGTCAGGATCGAATGGGGCCAGCGCATGAAGGCGTGCAGGCCGCCGAGCGCGGCAATGCGCTCGGCGGTCGGTCGCAGCATCAGATGATAGGTATTGCCGAGCAGGATCTCCGCGCCCGAGGCGCGCACGTCGTCATGGTGCACGCCCTTGACGGTGGCTTGCGTGCCGACCGGCATAAAGGCCGGCGTATGCACGAGGCCGTGCGCGGTCGACATTTCGCCGGTGCGCGCGGCGCCGTCGGTGGCGACGATGCGAAAGGAGAAAGGAAGCTGCATCGGGCGTTGATACGGCACCGCGGCTCATAAATCTCGCGTGGCTAGCGCGGAGGACGCCCTCTCTTAACGGTGCAGCGCAAGGCTGCACCCAATCCGGGAGGTGACATCCGTCAGCCGTCGCCGCCGGCTATTGTTGACCATAGTCAGTCGACACGCCGCCAATCGGGGTCGGCGCAGTCCCGGCGCTGAAATTGGCAAAGATTCTGTTGTTGCCGTACGACGTGGTCGTCCCGGAAATTCCCGTCGTGTTGGAGACAATACCCGAGTTGCCCAGGGCAACATTTCCATAAGCCTGGACTCCGGTGCCATTATTGGCGATCTCGGTGTAATCCACGTACAGTTGGCCACCTGGGTCGGCCTCGACCCCGGCCGTCGAATTCCCGAACATGACTGAACGGCTGACGGCGACATGGTTGCCGGTGCCGACCGCGAGTCCGTAGGTATTGCCGGCCGAATGGACGTTTTCGAGCACCACGGAATTGGTGGCCGCCGCCGCCGCGACGATCCCGGCGCCCGTATTGTTGGTGACGTAGGTGTCTTTGACTGAGAGCGAAGTCCCTCCACCCGTGCGCTGATCGATGATGCCATGCTGCGCGAAATTCTTGATCGTGCAGTTTTCGATATAGACCGCCGCCGCGGCCTGGATAGCGACGCCATTTGTGTTCACGTTACGGTCGGCAATGCCGCTGATACTGAGATTGCGCAGGTGAACCACTATGCCTGATCCGTTGATGGTGATAGCAGAGCCGCTATAGGTGTCCGGGTCACCATTCGTCCATCCCACGGTTCCATTGCAGTCGATAGTGACGGTTTTCGTAATTGTGAGCCCCGTGCTGGGCATGTAGCCGCCCGAATTGAGACAGCCGATTTCGCCCCCGTCGTCGGTCTGGGTCGCCGCCCGGGCGAAAGTCGCGCAGGGAGAACCTGGGGTGCAAGGATTGCCGTCGACTCCGCTGTTGGAAACCCATGTGTGAAAAAGCTGCGCGTGAGCCGGAGCTGAATAAAGCGCCAGCGGCAGCATCGCCGAAAGAACGGTAAGCGAAAGTCCAAGCCTCCTGATGCAGATCGCGAGCTTGTTCACGGTGAAACTCCTTGGTGAGTTAGGCGCCGCGGGTTGGGGAAGCCGACGTCGGCGCAGAGCCGTCGGCGTTGTGTTGTTGGATCTCTGCCAAACTGCAGGCGCACGCGCGCACCCGCGGGTCTGGTGGAAACCCGCAATCGAACTCGGACTGGTTGAGGTATGCGCCTGCCGATGGCCGCCTTGCTGCCATTACCCGCGATGAGTTCGGCGCTCTCGCCCCCGAGCAGCTTTGGCGCAGGCTAGCTGGCCGATGTTCAGAAAGCTAGATGCTGCCGGCGTTGCGGACGACGCCCTCTCTTAACGGTGCAGGATGTATTACACTCGTCGCGCCGTCGCGGCCGGCTATTGCTGACCATAGTCAGGCGAGGCGCCACCAATCGGGGTCGGCGCAGTACTTGACTCGGGATTGCCAAAGATTCTGTTGTTTCCGTACGAAGTGGTCGCCCCGGAAATTGCCGCCGAGTTGTAGCTGATATCGGAGTTGGCCAGCGTAACCGTTCCGTAGGCCTGGACGCCGACGACAATGTTGTGGGTGATCTCGGTATTGTCCACCGATACCTGCGCGCCAGGGTCGGCTTCGACGCCGGCCGTTGTGTTCTGCGACATGACCGAGCGGCTGACGACGACGTGGTTTCCGCTGGCGACCGCAATACCGTATTTGTTACCGACCGATTGGACGTTTTCGAGGACGGCGGAATTGACGGCTGCCGCCGCCGCTACAATGCCTGCACCGGTATTATTGCGGACAACCGTGTTCTTGATGAAGAGTCGCGTGCCGCCGCCGGTACGCGTGTCGCTGATGCCCGCTTGGGAGTAATTCTCAATCACGCAGTCTTCGATGTTGACCACAGCCGCGGCCTGGATGAGAACACCATTCAGGCCGGCCGAGGAGCCGTTATTGTAGCCAACAAAACCATCGACGATCAGGCCGCGCAGTGTCACCACAGCGCCAGGGGCATTGATGACAAAGCCGTTTGCACTGTACGTCGCGTGCGCTCCGATGGTTCCGCGGCAGTCGATGGTAACCGCGTAGGTGATGGTTACGGTGCTCTCGGGATTTCCCTCGGCCGGACCGAGGCAGTAGATCTCGCCCCCTTGTGTCGTCGTGTTGAGCGCGACGCCAAATGTCCCGCACGGTGCGGTTGCTGGGCATCCTGCGGAATAGTTGTTGTCGTTGCCGGTTGCGGAAACCCACGTCCGTGCCACCTGAGCGTGAGCCGGCGTCGTGTAGGACTGAAGCAAGAGAGCCACGGCGAAGGCGGTGAGCGTCCACGCGAATTTCTTCATGACAAAACTCCCTAGTTCAAGCGCCGTAGGGGAAAGGCCACTGGCGTCGGCGCTTACGCTAGTGTCCAAATCAAGGCTTCTGGCCGAAACAATAAGCACGCGTCTCCGTAAGAATAGAAACGGTAGCCGCTCGCGATCGCGTGCGCATAAGCGCGTTGCATGACGTCAAGCCCACACAACGCGCATACCAGCATGAACAACGTCGAGCGCGGCAGATGAAAATTGGTCAACATCCCGTCGACGGCGCGAAAGCGATAACCCGGCGTGATAAACAGCGCTGTGTCGCCGGAGAATGCCGACAGCGTGCTGTCGTCCTCGGCTGCGCTTTCCAGAAGCCGCAGCGCCGTCGAACCGACCGCCACAATACGTCCTCCGGCCCCTCTGGCTGCATTGAGCGCCGCCGCGGTCTCCCCGGACACGCTGCCCCATTCCGCTTGCATATGATGGCCGGATGTATCTTCGCTCTTCACCGGCAGGAAGGTGCCCGGCCCGACGTGCAATGTCACGCGCTCAAGACCAATACCGCGTGCGCGTAACGCCTCGACCAGCGCCGGCGTAAAATGCAGGCCGGCGGTCGGCGCCGCCACCGAGCCTTCTTCGCGCGCAAACATAGTCTGGTAATCGCTGCGGTCGCCTTCATCGGCGGCGCGGCGACCGGCGATATAAGGTGGCAACGGCATGTCGCCGCGTTCGGCCAGCGCCTGATCGAGCACCGGCCCATGAAACGCAAAGCCCAGAGTGACCTCGCCCCCCTCCCCTTTGGCTTCGACGGTAGCGTCGAGCTGATCGAGGAAGCAGATCCGTCCTTCAGCTCCGAAGCGCACCACGTCGCCGGGCGCGAGACGTTTTGCCGGCCGCACCAGCGCGTTCCAGTGTGAACCATCGAGCCGCTTCACCAGCGTCGCTTCGATTAGGGGCTCGCGATCGCCGCGGCCGATGCGACGGCCATGAAGGCTCGCCGGCAAGACCTTGGTGTCGTTGACGACGACGACGTCGCCGCGTCGCAAGAGATCAGGCAGATCGCGGATGGCGCGATCCTCGCATGCTGGTCGGGCGTGCGGCCGCACGACCAGAAGCCGCCCCGCATCGCGCGGTTTTACCGGCCGCAGCGCTATCCGGTCCTCCGGCAGCGCGAAATCGAAAAGATCTGTGCGCATCTAAAAGGGATTATAGCCGTCGTCATTGCGAGGAGCGAAGCGACGAAGCAAGCCGGACTTGGGTCGAGCGATCCTGGATTGCTTCGCTCCGCTCGCAATGACGCAATGGCTTATTTTTCGGGCTCGATCGTCCGCTCATCGACGAAGCGAATCGCGATCGGCCGCCCGGCCACTGCACCGCCCATGGCGTCGGTGAAATGCAGCGGCGTGCAGCGTTTGAGCGCCTGGTCAATGGCGTCGCGATACTTGTCGCGCACCTCCGCAGGGGCGTCGTGGCTTGCATAAGTCATGCGCGGCGGCGCGATCATTTCGCCGTCGCGCCGAAATGCGAAACGAATGGTGTATTCCATGCCGGGCCGAGCCTCGTCCTTTGGCGGCGGCTTCCAGCAGGCCCGGAGCGCGACGAACATGTCGCGGATGCTATTCAGCTCGCGATCCTCCGAACTGTTGCTTTCGTTGTTTTCGTCTGCGCTTTTCTGTTCGGCTTGCGTGCCGTCGCGCAGATTATCGGGCCTATCCTCATCGGTCGAAACGATTGTGAGCCGCAGCGTCTCGCCAAGCGGCGGCGCGTAGTACGGAAAACAAGGGCCGCGATGAAATACGCCGCAGAACGACGGATGGCAGGGATGCCCGCTCAGGACGCTGCACGGGGCTCGCGCCGGCGGCACGTGATTAAGGGCGGACGGAAAGGCCGTCGAAGCAAAACCGGCAAGCCCGACCGCCGCCAAAGCCAGCACGGGCGCTACCGCCCGCGCGCGCATGGCGCGGTTATTTTGCGTCGGCAGCCACCTGCATTTTGGTGATGCGGTCGGGATCGCTCGGCGGTTCCCCCTTCTTAAGCTTGTCGACAACGTCCATGCCTTTGACCACCTCGCCGACCACCGTGTACTGGCCGTTGAGGAAAGACCCGTCGGCGAACATGATGAAAAACTGGCTGTTGGCCGAATTGGGATTGCTGGTCCGCGCCATGCCGACAATGCCGCGCTTGAATTCCTTCTTGGAGAACTCGGAGTTCAAATTCGGATATTTCGAGCCGCCGGTACCGTTGCCGTATTGGCCATCGCCGGTCTGCGCCATGAAGCCATCGATGACGCGATGGAACGGCACGTTGTCGTAGAAACCGTCACGCGCGAGCTGTTTCATCCGCTCGGCGTGTTTCGGCGCGATGTCGTTGAAGAGTTTGATGATCACCCGGCCGTGCTTGGTGTCGAGATACAGCGTATTTTGCGGATCGAGTCCGGCGGGCAGCGGGTCTGCGGAAGCTTGTGCGGCACACATGATGGCGAACAGTACGGCAAGAAGGCGGGTCATGTCATCTCCCGTGTGAATCGTTCAGGACTTTTCGCTCAGGCCTTGTGGTTTATTTCTTGGCCAATTTCTTCTTCAACCGCGCAGCGACCGCAGCCGGTACGAACGCCGAAACGTCCCCGCCCATCCCGGCGATTTGCCGCACCAACGTGGCGGTGATCGGGCGAACTTCGGGCGAAGCCGGAAGAAACAGCGTCTGCACTTCGGGCGCCATGACCGCGTTCATGCCGGCCATCTGCATTTCGTAATCGAAGTCCGCGGAGTCGCGCAGGCCCCGGATCAGTATGGTCGCCCCGGCGCGTCGCGCGGCCGTTACGACGAGATCGGCGAAGGTGGTGCAGGTGATTTCGCAGCCCGCCTTTCGCCCGATCGGCGCGCAGATCTCTTCGAGCATGGCGACCCGTTCATCGGCCGAAAATAGCGGGGTCTTGCCCGGATGGACGCCCACGGCCAGAACGAGCCGATCGGCAAGGCGGACGGCGCTTGCAACCACGTCGAGATGACCGTTGGTGATCGGATCGAAGGACCCGGCGAAAAGGGCGACGCGCGGCATGGTCCGGGTTTAACTGCCGCTCCTTTCGCCCGCAAGGCGGTTCTCAAGCGTACAGACCGGCCATGGCGCGCCCGACTAGGTTAGCAATTCTCCATATAGATCAGAGCATTAAGCCGAGTGCAGACTGCGCGCATAAAAGCCGCAAAGTGTGATTCTCATCAAGGAAACCCGCGCCCATCCCGAATAATTTCGAATCCAGATCGAACCGCAGCCCGACAAGAACGTTCGAATAACAGCCTCACAAGGGCGCGGCACAAAGGGATGGGTGTCATGCTCAGAACAGTTTACGCCATAGTCGCAGCGGCGATTGTTTCCGCCGCTTTCCTGGCCTTCCTCAGCCTCTCAATGAACCTTGAGGCAAACGCTCATGCGCCCGGCGTAAAGGGCGACCGGGCCGATATGCGGCCGCTTGCCGCGAATTGCTCGCAGCACGCTTGGCCGTATTTCGAAGCCTCCTGCCTTCGCGATACAAGCAAGCCCTTCGGCCAAACCCGGGATGTGCGCTTGATTTCGACCGACCGGATTACGCTCGTGGCCGGCAACTAACGCCAGCCCGGCCCAAGCACGTTTCATACGGGCGGAAATTGCGCTAAGAGCCGGGCGGGAAGCGCCGGCTCAAATGATCGTCCTGATCGACAATTACGACAGCTTTACCTTCAACCTGGTCCATTATTTTGGTGAACTGGGTGAGGAGGTGCGCGTCCATCGCAACGACAAGATCGCAAGCGCTGCCGTGTTGGCCGCCGAGCCCGACGCCATTGTGCTATCGCCTGGTCCCTGCACGCCGAAAGAGGCCGGCATTTGCCTCGATCTCATCAAGGCTGCCGGCGGCAACATTCCTATTCTCGGCGTCTGCCTCGGCCACCAAGCGATCGGCGAGGCGTTTGGCGGCAAGGTCGTGCGCGCGCCCAGGCCGGTCCACGGCAAGCTTTCCGAAATCCGTCACGACGGCAGCGGGATTTTTCGCGGCATCAATGCGCCGTTCAAAGCCACGCGTTATCATTCTCTCGTGGTTGAGCGCGAAAGCTTGCCGTCCGAGCTCGCTGCGACCGCGGATACCGACGACGGAATCATCATGGGGCTTGCCCACAAGCGGTTTCCTGTTCACGGCGTGCAATTTCATCCGGAAAGCATCGCTTCCGAGCATGGCCATTTGCTCCTGCGGAATTTCCTTGAGATCGCCGCGCAATGGAACGCCGCGAATGGGCGCAGCCGCAGTGTTAAAGGCGCGCGATCGGCGCCGCAGCGGGTGCACGCGGCAGCACTGAGAGCGCAATCGTGACCGACGCATTCAGGGCGCTTATCGGCAAAGTCGCGACCGGGGCGACGCTGACCCGCGAGGAAGCGTCAGGCGCTTTCGAGCAAATGATGTCGGGCGAGGCGACGCCCTCGCAAATGGGCGCGCTCTTGATGGGGCTTCGCGTGCGCGGAGAAACCGTCGACGAGATAACGGGCGCCGTTGCCGCCATGCGCGGCAAAATGCTGCGCGTGACCGCGCCCCCCGATGCGATCGACGTCGTCGGCACCGGCGGCGACGCTTCGGGTTCGTTCAACATCTCCACCTGCGCGGCGCTGATTGTCGCCGGCGCCGGCGTGCCGGTCGCCAAACACGGCAACCGCGCGCTGTCGTCGCGGTCGGGCGCCGCCGACGTCCTTTCGGCGCTCGGTGTGAACATCAATCTTTCGCCGGAAGCCGTCGGACGCTGCATCGCCGAAGCCGGCATCGGCTTCATGTTCGCGCCCGCGCATCATCCGGCCATGAAGAATGTCGGACCGACGCGTGTCGAACTCGGCACCCGCACGATTTTCAATCTGCTCGGACCGCTCTCGAACCCGGCGGGCGTGAAGCGGCAGATGGTCGGGGTGTTTTCCAGGCAATGGACGACGCCGCTCGCGCAGGTTCTAAAGAACCTCGGCGCTGAGCGGGTCTGGATCGTGCATGGCTCCGACGGGCTCGATGAAATCACCACGTCGGGACCGACCAGCGTCGCCGCGCTTGATGACGGCAACATCAAGACCTTCGAGATTTCGCCGGAGGAGTTTGGCTTGCGCAAGGTCAAGCCGGAGGCGCTGCGTGGCGGCGATGCGGCGGAAAATGCCCGGGCCGTTCTTAATGTGCTCCAGGGCAAGGCGTCGGCGTTCCGCGACGTTGCGCTGTTTAACGCCGCAGCCGCGCTGGTCGTCGCCGGCAAGGCCAAGGACCTTAAAGACGGCTTGCACGCGGCGGCCCATTCCGTCGACTCGGGCGAAGCCGAAGGCCGACTCGATCGGCTGATCAAAGTTTCGAACGATGGCTGACATCCTCGCCGTGATCGCGGCCTATAAGCGCGAAGAGATCGCCGCGGCAAAGCGCGCGCGGCCGATCGCCGTTCTCGAGCAAGCCGCAAATTCCGCGAGCCCTCCGCGCGGGTTCTTGGCGGCGATTGAGCGGCGCCTCGACGCCGGCGGATACGCGCTGATTGCCGAAATAAAAAAGGCGAGCCCCTCGCGCGGCCTTATTCGCCCGGACTTCGATCCGCCCGCTCTCGCCGCCGCCTATGAGGCTGGCGGCGCCGCCTGCCTTTCAGTGCTGACTGATGCGCCCTCCTTTCAAGGTTCGCTCGACTATCTGCGCATCGCGCGCGCCGCCTGCGCGCTGCCGGTCCTGCGCAAGGACTTCATGTACGATCCTTACCAGGTGACCGAGGCGCGTGCCGCCGGCGCCGATTGCATCCTGATCATCATGGCTGCGGTCGATGACGCTTGCGCGGCCGAGCTCGAAAGCGCCGCTGCAGCGCTCGGCATGGATGTGCTGGTGGAGGTCCATGACGAACCGGAACTTCAGCGCGCATTGCGCCTCAAATCCCGGCTGATTGGCATCAACAATCGTAATCTCAAGACCTTCCAGACGACGCTCGCCACATCCGAGCGGCTGGCGCAGCTCGTGCCGCCCGGCCGCGTCATTGTCGGCGAGAGCGGCATTTTCACTCCGGCCGATCTTGCCCGCCTCGCCGCGGCCGGAATGTCGGCTTTTTTGGTCGGCGAAAGCTTGATGCGGCAAGACGACGTTGCACAAGCCACGCGCGCGCTGTTGGCGCGCGCCGCGGGCGACTCCGCGGCGGTCTCGGACCGGGGCCTGCGCGGCGGCGCCGGATAGCGACATGCCCCATCGCCGGCGACTCTCCCATCTCGGCGCGCGCGGCGCAGCGCGCATGGTGGATGTGTCGTCGAAACCGACGACCGAGCGCGAGGCGCTGGCCGAGGGGCGCGTCATAATGCGACGCTCGACGCTCGACATCGTGCGCAAGGGCAATGCCAAGAAAGGCGATGTGCTTTCGGTCGCACGCATCGCCGGCATCATGGCCGCTAAGCGCACGCACGAGCTCATTCCGCTGTGCCATCCGCTTGCGCTTTCCGAAGTCGCAGTCGAGCTTGCGCCTGACGTGAAGCTGCCGGGGATCAATGTGCGCGCCCGCGTCAAAGTCGCCGGCCAAACTGGCGTGGAAATGGAAGCGCTGACTGCTGTCGCGGTCGCGTGCCTTACCATCTATGACATGGTGAAAGCGGTCGAACGCGGCATGCGGATTGAAGGCATTCGGCTCATCGAGAAGAGCGGCGGCCGTAGCGGCCATTACCGCGCGAAGGATTAGCAAGTGGCGCTTCTTTCGGTAGCCGAGGCGCTGGACCGCGTGCTCGCGCAGGCCGCCCCGCTCCGGGCTGAAGAGGTCCCGCTTGGCGATGCCGAAGGCCGCGTCCTTGCCTATCCGCTTACGGCGCGGCGCACGCAACCGCCGGCGGATGTTTCCGCCATGGACGGCTACGCCGTACGCGCCGCCGACGCAGCCGACGCGCCGGTGCAGTTGAAGGTCGTCGGCGAGGTTGCCGCCGGCCGGCCGTTCGCGCGGCAGCTTCAGCGCGGCGAAGCGGCGCGCATCTTTACCGGCGGCGTAGTGCCTGAGGGCGCGGACACCATCGTTATTCAGGAAAACACCAAACGTGACGGTGATCGCGTCGAAGTCGAGAAGTCGAGCGCTTCCGGCCGGCATATCCGAGTTCAGGGACTCGATTTCAGGGCCGGCGAAACTTTGCTCTCTGCCGGCCATCGCTTGAGCGCGCGCGACCTCGCGCTTGCCGCTGGCATGAATCATCCGCTCGTCCCGGTATATCGGCGGCCGAAGGTCGCGTTTTTCGCCACCGGCGACGAGCTGGTGCCGCCCGGCGTTGAGCCCGCGCCAGGCCAGATCGTGTCGTCGAATACGTTCGCGCTTGCGGCACTGGCGCGCGGCGAAGGTGCGGACGCGGTCGATTTGGGCATTGTCGCCGACCGGCTTGACGATACTGTCGCGGCCGTGCGCCGAGCACGCGAGGCGGGGGCCGATATTCTGGTGACCAGCGGCGGCGCTTCGGTCGGCGAGTATGATTTGGTGCAGAAAGCTTTTGCCGCCGAGGGCATGACGCTTTCGTTCTGGCGGCTCGCCTTGCGTCCCGGGCGGCCGCTCATGCATGGCCGGATCGGTACGACACATGTGCTTGGCGTTCCCGGCAATCCGGTCTCGGCGTACGTTTGCGCGTTTCTTTTTCTCGTCCCGTTGATCCGCACGCTCGCCGGACGACGCGATGTGGCGCTCGATATCGAATCGGCTGTGCTCGGTTGCGATCTCGCCGGGAACGACGAGCGCGCCGATTATTTGCGCGCGACACTCACGGAGTCGGCTCAGGGTCTGATCGCAACGCCCTTTCCGATCCAGGACTCTTCGATGATGCTGCCGCTGGCCAAATCGGATTGTCTTTTGATCCGAGAACCTTATGAGCCGGCGGCGAAAGCCGGCAGCGCCTGCCGGATCGTTAAATTCGAGCGTTAAGCGGGCGTGTGGCGCCACCCCCCGTTTTCTTCACTTCAAATTAAATGGTTGCAGAACACATATGGAACGGATAGTGTCCGTTCATGATTTGTTTCGGTAGTTGAGGCAGCCAGAGAGGGAGCGCCGATGCTCACACGCAAGCAGGCTGAGCTCTTGCGTTTTATCCATGAGCGACTCAAGGAGGCCGGGGTTCCGCCCTCCTTTGACGAGATGAAGGATGCGCTCGACCTTCGCTCCAAATCCGGCATTCACCGGCTGATCACGGCGCTTGAGGAGCGCGGCTTTATCCGCCGCTTGCCGAACCGGGCTCGCGCCATTGAGGTGATCAAGCTTCCCGAATCGATTGCCCATGGCATGGCGGCGAACCGCACCCGCGGTTTCACCCCAAGCGTCATTGAAGGCAATCTCGGCCGGGTGCGTGCGGCCTCCGAGGACGACAGCGGCCGCCCAGTCGCGGTGCCGGTGATGGGCCGCATTGCCGCGGGCACCCCGATCGAAGCGATCCAGACCCGCAGCCATGTCATCAACATGCCGCCGGACTTGTTGAGCCCCGGCGAGCATTTCGCGCTCGAAGTGCGCGGCGATTCGATGATCGATGCCGGCATTCTGGACGGCGACATCGCGCTTCTTAAGCGCAGCGAAGCCGCCGACACCGGCGACATCGTTGTCGCTTTAATCGACGACGATGAGGCCACCCTCAAACGTTTCCGCCGCCGCGGCGCCTCGATCGCGCTCGAGCCGGCCAATACCGCCTACGAGGTGCGCATTCTGCCGCCCAATCGCGTGCGCATTCAGGGCAAGCTCGTCGGGCTTTTTCGCCGATATTGATCATCCCGCTAATCAATCGTCCGCCTGCAAATCTTCAGGCTTCGGAGTCGCATCGCGCGGTATCGTATGCTCG
>Ga0302325_10017123_pt1 | contig 15331 bp, 14 predicted proteins | sample Palsa_T0_2_FD_201948 | JGI IMG/M metagenome (GOLD analysis project Ga0302325, IMG submission 201948) | Peat permafrost microbial communities from Stordalen Mire near Abisko, Sweden - Palsa_T0_2 | ecosystem: Environmental > Terrestrial > Soil > Palsa > Peat permafrost | place: Sweden: Abisko... | reverse complement strand
AACCCGCCCCCCGCGGCCCGGGGGGGGGGGGGGGGCCCCCCCCCCCACCTCCGGAGGTCAGAATTTCAGGTTTCAGGTTTCAAATTCATCCTTCGGAAGAAGCGCCGCTCCGCCGCTTCTTCCAGTCCCAGTACCACGCGATCCAGATGCAGATCTCGTAAAGCAGGTAGAGCGGGATGGCCATTGCGACCTGGGTGATGACTTCCGGGGTCGTCAGCAACGCGCCCAGGATGAGCGAGACCACGATCACATGGCGCCGGAAGTGCGCGAGCTGGCGGTGCGTCACCAGGCCCACCTTCACCAGAAACAGCACCACGAGCGGAAACTGGAAGCCGACCGCCATCCCCAACAGGAATTTGCAGACGAAGTTGACGTATTCATCGGCGCGCCATTCCGAGGAATTGAAGCCGAGCAGGTCGGAATATTTCATCGAGGCGCGCAGCGCCACCGGCAGCAGCAGGTAATAGGTCAGCAGCAGGCCCGCCGCCGCCAGGAACGCGCTCCAGCCCACCCAGGACAGCACGATGTTCCGTTCGCGACGCTTGAAGGCGGGCAGGATGAATCCCCCCAGGAAATAAATCCAAAACGGCGACGAAATGACCAGCGCGCCGTAAAGCGCCACGTGAAAGGCCACGAAGAATGCCTCCGCGGGGCTGAAGTTGTGGAGCCGGACGTCCGTGTTCGAGGCCGGCGGCGCGTTCGGATCCAGGTGGAGCGTCACCACCTGATCCTGCCCGATCCGGGTCGCGCCGACCTGGAAGACAACGTGCGGCGCATCGCCGGGCGGCAGGGAGGGAAACTGCTCGCGCGTCACCGGATAGGGGCCGAGGGTGGTCGAGCCGATCTGAAACGCCACCGTGGGCACCGGTTTCTCAAACATGTGCATCCGGCTCAGCGGTTGCATGAGAATGGAGACGAGCCGGGCGTCGAGGAACAGGCAGACGATCAGCGCCACGCCAATCACGATGACCGAGCGGACGAGCGCCCCCCGCAGGTCCTGCAGGTGCTCCATGAATGACTTGCGGGCGCCGCCTTCGTCGTCGGCGTCGGGGGAAAGATCGGGATCGGGGGAAGACACGCGGAAAGTAGTAACTTACTACTTTCTACTTACAACTTTCTCCTTTCCAAAGCTAGCGGGCGGACAGGCTCCGGATGATGAAGAAAAGGACGACCAGCGAGAAAATGGCGGCAAAGCCGATAAAGAGGCCCGCCAGGATGGGCGTCGTGTGGAGACTCAGCCTCCAGCGCGGAGCCCGGAGCCGGTCAGAATAGCCGCTGACCGCGACCCGTTCCGGGGCGTCGAGGTCGGCCTTGAACGCCGCCATGCTCGCATACCGGTCGTCCGCCTTCCGCTGCAGCGCGTGCAGGACGATTTCCTCGGCCTGCGGCGATATCCCGGGATTGAGCTTGCGGGGCGCGACGGGATCCCCGGTCGTCCGCCGGTAGGCCGATTGCCACACATCCTCATCCTGCAGGGGTGTTGAGCCGGTGAGGAGTTCGTAAAGGACCGCTCCGAGGCAATAGATGTCCGTGCGCTCGTCGATCACGCCCTGCTCCACCTGCTCCGGCGCCATGTATTGCGGCGTCCCGAAAGGCGTCGCCAGCTTGCCGAGCAAACTGCGCCGCCGCATGGGCTTGGCCACGAGCCCAAAGTCGAATACGCGCAAGGTCTGGTCGCAGCAGATCATGACATTTCCCGGCTTGATGTCCCGGTGGACGTAACCCCAGTCGTGCATGAAACCGACCGCCTCGCAGATCAAGGAGGCGATTTTCAGCGCGTCCGCTTCCGGCATGGGCCGATGATTGTGCGCCAGCCGGTCGAGCGTGCAGCCCCGCAGGAATTCCGTGACGAGGTAGGGCCGGGACTTCTCGCCGTCCACGGAATAAAACCTGAGCAAAAGCGGATGGCAGATCCGGCTGCCCACCTCCTCCTCGTTGCGAAAGCGCGAGAATCCGACCGGATCGCTCTCGATCTTTGAGAGGGGAACCTTCACCGCCACCTCGCCGCGGTTGTAAAGGAGATCCTCGGCGCGGTAGATCGTCGCCATCCCGCTCCGGCCGACGATCTCCCGGATCAAAAACCGTCCGTCAAGCACCTGCCCAAACGGCAGCCGGGGATCCGTGGACTCCTCGATTCCCCCTGGCACGTCGGGCACATCGCGGCAGCAGCTCACGCCCGCCAGCTGGGATTCGGCCGCCTCTCCCGTGCGATAAGACTGTATGGCGTCGTTGCCCAAGGCTATTTTTTCGGCATGGCGGCGTCCAGCGCCAGGTTGAGCATGAGGACATTGACCCGCGCCTCACCGAGAAATCCCCACTGTTGCGGCTTGACGGACCGCTCAACGAGCGCAGCCACCTGGTCCACCCCGACGCCGCGGGCGGCCGCGACCCGGGCGATCTGAAACCGCGCCGCCTCGGGGCTGATGTCGGGATCCACGCCGCTCGCGGAGGCGAAGACGAGATCCGCGGGCACCGGGGCATTGTCCGGCAGGTGACCCTCCGTCCGCAGGGTCTTGGCATTCGCGTTGACGTTGGTTTGAAGCTGCGCGCTGGTCGGCCCCAGATTGCTTCCGCTGGACGTCACCAGGCCCGAGGGGGACGATCCGTAGGTGCAGGCCGAGGGTCGCGGCCAGAAATACTTGTCGCCCATGAACTGCTGGGCCATCAGCTCGCTGCCCACCAGTTTTCCCCCGACTTGCACGAGGCTTCCGTTCGCCTGGTACGGGAAAAGGAGCTGGAAGGCGCCGGTCATGACCAGCGGGTAGATCACGCCGCAGACCACGGTCCAGGCGAGGGTTTGGAGGATGGATTGGAGGGTGATTTTTGCGATCATGGCGTTTCCTTTCAATTTACCCTTCAGGGAGCGAGGTGCAGGGGCACGATGATGAGGTCGATCAGCTTGATGAAGACAAAGGGCACGACGATGCCTCCGACGCCATAGACCAGCATGTTCTTCCGCAGGATTATTTTTGCGCCCAGGGGCCGGTACTTCACGCCCTTGAGCGCCAGCGGAATCAGGGCCACAATGACCAGGGCATTGAAGATCACCGCGCTCAGGATCGCGCTTTGCGGGGAATGGAGGTACATGATGTTGTAGGCATTGAGCGGCCCGAAACGGCTTCCGCTGGTGGCGTACAACAGCCCGAACATCGCGGGAATGATGGCGAAGTACTTGGAGACGTCGTTGGCGATGCTGAACGTCGTCAGCGCGCCCCGGGTCATGAGGAGCTGTTTGCCGATCTCGACGACCTCGATCAGCTTCGTCGGGTTGCTGTCGAGATCGACCATGTTGCCGGCCTCGCGGGCCGCCTGCGTCCCCGTGTTCATAGCCACCCCGACGTCGGCCTGGGCCAGGGCGGGGGCGTCGTTGGTTCCGTCGCCGATCATGGCGATCAGCTTGCCGCCCTCCTGCTCCTGGCGGATGCGCGCCAGCTTGTCCTCCGGCTTGGCCTCGGCGATGAAGTCGTCGACGCCGGCTTCGGCCGCGATGGCGGCCGCGGTGAGCCGGTTGTCGCCGGTGATCATCACCGTCTTGACTCCCATCCGGCGGAGCTGCGCGAAGCGCTCCTGGATGCCGCCCTTGACCACGTCCTTGAGGCAAATCACGCCCAGGATGCGCGGGCCGTCGGCCACGACCAGCGGCGTCGCTCCCTGGCGGGAAATTTCGTCGACCTTGTCGAAGACGGCTTTTTCCGCGTTGCCGCCCCGATCCGTGACGTATTTCCGGACCGCCTCGGCGGCGCCCTTGCGGATGCTGCGGCTGCGCCCATCCGGGCCTCCGGCGAAGTCCACGCCGCTCATCCGCGTCTGGGCGGTAAAGGGAACGAAGATGACCTCCCGGTCGGTGATGTCGCGGCCGCGCAGGTTGAACTTGTCCTTGGCCAGGGTCACGATCGAGCGGCCTTCCGGGGTCTCGTCCGCCAGCGAGGCGAGCTGGGCCGCGTCGGCCAGGTCCTCCACCGTCACGCCCGGGGCGGGGATGAACTCGGTCGCCATGCGATTGCCCAGGGTGATCGTGCCGGTCTTGTCCAGAAGAAGGACGTCCACGTCGCCGGCCGCTTCGACGGCCCGGCCGCTGGTCGCCAGCACATTGCGCCGCATCAGCCGGTCGATGCCGGCGATGCCGATGGCGCTGAGGAGACCGCCGATCGTGGTGGGAATCAGGCAGACAACGAGCGCAAGCAGCACAGGGATCGTGGTGAGAACGACGCCTTTTTGCTGCGCCTGCCCCTCGTTGTAATGCGCCATCGGCGGCAGGGTGAAGACCACGACGATGAAGAGCGCGGTCAGGCTGACCAGGACGACGTTCAGGGCGATCTCGTTCGGCGTCTTTTGCCGGCGGGCGCCCTCGATCATCTCGATCATCCGGTCCAGGAAGGAATGGCCCTCCTCCGCGGTCACCCGCACGACGACCCGGTCGCTGGTCACCTTCGTGCCGCCGGTCACGGCGCTGCGGTCGCCGCCGCTCTCGCGGACGACGGGCGCGGACTCGCCGGTGATGGCGGACTCATCCACCGTGGCGATGCCCTCGACGATTTCACCGTCGGCGGCGATCATGTCGCCCGCGATGCAGACATAGAGATCGCCGACCTTGAGATCGCTGCTGGGAACCTGGACTTCCACGTTGTCGACCAGCTTTTTCGCCATGGTCTTCGTGCGCATCTTCTTCAGGGCATCGGCGTGGGCCTTCCCGCGACCCTCCGCCATCGCCTCGGCAAAGTTGGCGAAGACGCAGGTGAACCACAGCCAGATGCAGATCTGGAGATTGAACCGGTTGAACTGGCCGGGCAGGAAGAGGATGATCGTCGTCCAGATCGAGCCGATCCAGACGACGAACATGACCAGGTTCTTGACCTCGTCCCTGGGGTTCAGTTTCTTGAAGGCCCCGACGACGGCCTGTCGGATCAGCGAGCCATAGTTGACCTCGAATTTTGCGCTCATGGTGAAAGGTTTCCAGTCGGGTTAAAACGTGCGACCGGCCAGCATGAGGCCGTGCTCGACCAGGGGGCCGAGGCAGATCGCGGGGAAAAAGGTGAGGGCGGCGACGATGAGAATGACCCCGGTGAGGGTGAAGCCGAAGGTCCATCCGTGGGTGGGAAGCGTGCCGGCGGAAGCCTCCACCGTCTTCTTCGAGGCCAATCGGCCGACGATGGCCAGGGCGGCCACGATCGGCGCAAAACGGCCGATGATGATCGCGACGCCCAGCGCGACGTCGTGCCAGGGAACGTTGGCGTTTAGTCCGGCAAAGGCGCTGCCATTGTTGTTGGCCGCCTCCCCATAGGCGTAGAGGATTTCGCTCAGGCCGTGGGGGCCGTTGTTCCCGAGCGTGTTGGCGATGACAGAGGGAATCATGCAGGAAATGGCGGTCGGGATCAGGCAGGCCGCATTGGGACCGAGGATTCCTATGACCGCCCAGGTCGCCTCCCACGCCCCGAGTTTCTTCCCCAGGTACTCCGGAGTTCGTCCGATCATCAGCCCCGCGATGAACACCGTGATGAGAATATGGAACATCATGCAGTACATGCCGCAGCCGATTCCCCCGAATAAAATCTCTCCGACCAGGATGTTCCACATCGGCATCAAGCCGGCCAGGGGCATCCAGCTATCGTGCATCGAGTTGACCGAGCCATTGTCGATCGCCGTGCATGAGGTGCCCCACAGGACGCTGTTCATGACGCCAAACCGGGTCTCCTTGCCCTCCAGGTTGGGATGAAAGGGCGCCGTGACCGGATTGTGCTGGGACTCCGCATACCAGGCGATGACGAAGGTCATCACAAAAAGCGCCAGCATCACCGTGAAAATCGTCCAGGCGTGCTTCTTGTTGCCGATGAGGAGGCCGAACATGAAGACTTGGGCCATGGGAACCACGATGATGGCCAGCATCTCCAAAAAGTCCGCAAGCGGAGTCGGATTCTCCAACGGATGCGCGCTGTTCACGCCGTACCAGCCGCCGCCATTGGTGAAAAGCTGCTTGCACGACTCGAACGACGCCACCGGCCCGATCGGAATCAACTGGGTGGCCACCTTCGCATCAACCATGACGGGCTTTCCATCCGGTCCATTTACCGCGTTGCCCTTGTCGTCGGTCTTCGGGATCTGGGTCGTGTAGGGCTCGACCAGTTGCGCGGAGGGATATGCCTTCCAGCTCTGGGGCACGCCCTGCCAGGCCAGGGGGATGGCCCAAAGGACGGAGAATGGAATCACGATATAAATCAGGCTGCGAGTCAGGTCGGTCCAAAAGTTGCCGATGGTCTTGACCGTCGCCCGTTTCAAGGCGCGGCCGACCGCAACCAGGACGGCGAGGCCGATTGCTCCGCTCAGGAACTGGTGCACCGATAGGGCGACGGTCTGCGAGAAGTTGCTCATCACTCCTTCGCCCGAGTACGACTGCCAGTCCGCGTTGCAGGTGAAGCTCCAGGCAGTGTTGAAAGCCAGGTGCCAGCTCAGGTTGGGCAGTCCTTGCGGATTGAGCGGCAGCCAATGCTGCGTCATCAGGATCGCAAATATCCAGAGAAACCCAATGACCCCCATGATAACGACCGCGTAGAGATAGGTCAGCCAGGACATTTCCGCGTCGGGCTGGACGCCGGTGACCCGGTAGACGAACCGTTCCACGGGTAGAAGCAGAGGGGAAAAAAGGGTTCTCTCGCCTTGATAAACGCGGGCCATGTACCGGCCCACGATGGGGGTAAGGGCAATTCCGAGGCCGAAGAAAAGAACGATCTGGATTATTTCGTGGGCATGCATGGCGGCGCAGTTGGGTGCGCGGCAACTATGCCCGGTTCCGTCCTCCCCGGGTAGTAAATGGTGGGCCGATTACCCTAAAAAACGCGTAAACACGGGATGAAGACCGAAAGCGAACAGGGACGCCAGGCCGACACCGAGCAGCAAAAGCGTGCCGCCGGCATCCGGCACCAGCATGCACCCGGAATCTCCCGCCTCAGCCGGATCGGCGATGACGTCGTCACCAGCCAGAGTCACAGCGCCGTTGAGCGCCAACAGCTGGCCATCCACCATCGCGCTGGTGTCCGCCGTGATGGAGGCCTCGGAGAGGATGGTTCCCACGAAATCGGAACCGACGCCAATCGTCGCCGAACTGCCCACCACCCAGAAGACGTTGCAAGCCTGGGCGCCGTTTTCGAGCACGATGTTGCTGCCGCCCGCCGTGGTCAGCGTCGACCCGGCCTGAAAAACCCAGATGGCGTTGGCATTGCCATTGGCGTTGAGGACCAGGGTTCCGGTGATCCCAAACGAGCTGGGGTCCGCGTAGACGCCGGGCGCGAGCGTCAGACCGCCGAGATCGGAGACCGGGCCGTAAGACGTGGTGGCGGAAAGCCCGGCGGCGGCGTTATACGCGCTGAGCAGGGCGAGTTGGGCGCTCTGCGTGACCGCGTCGCCCGCCTGGTTGGTCCCATTCAAGACCACATTGCCAAGGCCGGTAATGGACGCGGTCGGAAACGTCCCGATGTCCCCGGTGATCGCGCTGGAATCGACCGCGCCCGCGACGGTGATCCCGGAGGCCGCCAGAATCGCAAAATCCGAGGCCGTCCCAAGCTCCACCGCGGGATCCGCCCTGGCCGCCGGCTCCAGGGACGTCACCGCAACCGCCAGGACGGTGGCCGGAGCCAACGCGAAAAGCCATCGACAGTGCGTCATGGCTCTTGTCCAAACGTTTGGGGGTCAGACCCCGGGTCCCGGAGGACTCCTTCTGCCTCCGAAAAAAGAGGCGAGAAAGAGCACCAGGAAAATAATGAAGAGAACCTTGGCGATCATGGCGGCCGTGCCGGCGATCACGCCGAAACCGAGCACACCCGCGATGATGGCAATGATAAGAAACGTGATGGCGTAGCTTAGCATGGGAATCCCTCCTCAGTCGGTCACCGTCATGTCATTGACCACCGACTTCACCCCGCGGGTGTCCTCGGCGAGCTTGGTGGCGAGATCCTTCTCGGCTCCGGAGCCCGCGACGCCGGTGATGGTGACGATACCGGTGTCGGTGACGACCTTGGTCTTGAATACGCTGGTGCCCTTGTGGCTGAGCAGGGCGAATTTGACCTGGGTGGTGATCGACGCGTCGTCGATCGTCTCGCCGACGGTCTCGCCCGGGGACTTGTCCTGCACCACGATGTCGTTTCGCACCGACCTCACGCCGTCGATGTCCCGGGCGTAAGCCCCGGTCAGTTCCTTTTGCGCGGCGTTATCGGCGGTTCCGGTCAAAATGACGTTGCCGTCATTGACCGCGACCTTGGTGTCGGCGGCGCTCACGTTGCTCTTCACGAGCAGGCGGCTGCGAATTTTGACGGCCATCCATTCGTCGGAGTGCTCGGCATACGTCGGCTCGACCGTGATCCGGTTGTCGACGTTGACGACGCCGGGAAGATTTTCCACCGTGTCGGCGGCGAGCCTCCGGTCGTGGTCGTCCTGGACCGTGCCGGTGAGCGTGACGACGCCGTCGTCGGACTTCACAGTCACGTGGCCGGCAAGCACCACGCGATAGTTGTAGGAGGCCGTCGCCGCATCCTCGATCTTGGAGTCGGAGGACGATGAGGCGAGCAGGGCGATGGGGCAGGCGACGAGCGCGAGGATGGCTGACAGATTTTTGATATTCATAAGTTGATAAGCGAAGACAATACGCCGCTTTCGCGCCGGCCGCTATGGGGCGTTGCCCTACCGCGGGGCGCCGCGGTCACGGGGCGGCGTAGACTTCGACGAGCGCCACGCCGGCCGAGTTGCTGATGCTGGTCACCTGCACGGTGTATGAGCCGGGTTGCAGGGTCAGGAGCAGGGCCGAATCCTTGCTGCCGGCCGGGAGGGGGAAGGCCCCCACTTGCGCGGAGACGGCGCTGATCTGCACGGCGGTGCTCAGGCCGGTGCCCCAGCCGGCATTGCTGGCAATGGCGGTGGCGCCCGAGTAGACGGTGATCAGGGGATCGGCCAGGACGCCCGTCACGCCAAAGGACGCCAGGGCGGGGCCGACGCCGCGGATGAGCACGTCTTGCGGAGCGTTGCCCGTGATGGACAGGCCGGCGATGAGCACGCCGTCGCCGGCGGTCACATTCATGCGAGCGGATACATTGGTGAGGTGGGTGCCGGGGGTGCTGCCGGTGTCGTATATTTCCACCAGCGCAACGCCCGTCCCTGCCGCCGGCGCGTATGGACTGACCAGGCCGGTCGTGCCGGGGCCGTTGTTGACCGTGATGAGCAGCGCCGAGTCCAGGCTGCCGATCGGAAGCGCAAACGCGCCGACCTGCGTGTCCATGGCCTGAATCGCGGCGGTCTGGGACACCCCGCTGCTGTTGGTCCCCCAGGCTTCATCGGTCGCCATGACCACGCCCGCGGAGTTGTACATGGTCAGGTAAGGATCCGGGAGAAAGTTAGCGATGCCAAATTCCGCCAGGGTCGGACCGATGCCGCGGACCAGGAGATTCTCGCCATTGCCGGCGACCACGAATCCCATGATCAGCGAAGCGCTGCCGGCGCCGGAGATGGCGCGCGCGGAGAAGTTGCCGATCCGGGTCGTGGCCGGCCCGGCGATCGTGATCGTCAGAGTCGTGGAACCGGAGCCGACGCCGTTCGTGGCTGTGATCGTCACGTGAAAGGTGCCCGATGTCGTGGGCGTGCCGTTGATCGCGCCCGTCAGGGAGTTGATGGTCAGACCAGGCGGGAGCCCGGCGGCGGTGTAGCTCGTGGGCTGGTCCGTTCCCCCGACGGTGTAAGTGGGGAAAACCGAGCCGACGGCCCCCGTGGCGCTGGTTGGACTCGATATGAGGGGAGCGGTGCCAGCCGCGCCGACCGTGATGGTGAGGGTCGACGTGCCGCTGCCGGTGGCATTCGTGGCGGTAACGGTCACAACGTAGGTGCCCGGCGTGGTGGGCGTGCCGGTGATCGCGCCGCTCGCGGCATTAACGGTCAAGCCGGGCGGGAGCCCGGTAGCGGTGTAACTCGTGGGCTGGCCCGTTCCTCCGATGAGGTAAGTCGGAAAGGGTGAGCCGACCGTGGCCGGCGCGGTGGCCGGGCTCGGAATGACCGGCGCGGCAGTGGCGGCCGCCACCGTGATCGTGATCGTCGCGGTGCTGGAACCGCTGGCGTTCGTGGCCGTAAGCGCCACCACAAAAGTGCCCGTCGCCGTGGGCGTGCCCGTGATCGCGCCGGTGCCGGCATTCAGGACCAGGCCGGTCGGAAGACCGGTGGCGGAATAGCTCGTCGGCGCGCCGGTGGCGGTGCTGGTGTAGGTGAAGGGCGCGCCGACGGTGGCCGGCGCGGTGGTCGGGCTCGTAATGATCGGCGCGACGGCGGCCGCGGCGATGGTGATGGTCAGGGTCGTGGAACCGGATCCGGTGCCGTTCGTGGCGGTGAGCGTCACGACCGTGGTGCCCGTCGCGGTCGGCGTGCCGGTGATGACGCCGGTCGTGGCGTTCAGCACGAGCCCCGCCGGGAGCGTGGTCGAGGTGTAGCCGGTGGGCGAGCCGGTGGCGGTGCTGGTGTACGTGAACGGCGTGCCGGCCGTGGCCGGGGCGGAAGTCGCGCTGGTGATGACCGGCAACCCCAGGACGTCGAAGGTCTGCTGCAGCATATTCGCGGTGTAAGCGGTGGGAAGGGTCTGGCCGGCCTGGCGCGCCTGCAGCGTGACGAGGCCCGGGCCGGTGGTCGTGACCGTAAATGCGAGGAGAGACGACGGGGTCGCGCCGGCGGTGCCGGTCGTTCTGACCGTGGCGGGACCGCTCACCACGGTGACGGTGAGGTCCAGGCCGGAACTGGCGGTCGGCGTGATGGCGAAGACATCGCCGACATTGTGATTGGGAATGGCGGCAAAGCTGATCGACTGGGCGCCCGCAGCGAGCGCGCCGCCCACATAAAATTGCGCGCTGCCCCAGGCCCCGGAAGGGCCGGTGGCGTCGGCGGCGAAGCTAAGCGTGGTGAAGACGCCGCCGAGGTTGGCGATGTCCGAAACGGTTCTCGTGCCCGCCACCAGGCTGGGATTCAGCCAGCCGAGGATGGTGTTGCCCGTGCCGCCCGCGCCGGTGTCCTGCCGCAGATAATAAAATTGATTGGATCCATAGGTCCCGATGGCGGACGGCGAAAAAGCGAGCGTGGTGTAGCCGCCGACGCCAAAAGCTCCCACCGCGGTGGTGAGGTCCAGCGTATCGGTGGACCCTCCGGTCAAAGCCGGGATCATCACGCCAAAACGGGTATGGCTGGGAACATTGGTGTCGCTCCGGAGATAATACAGGCTCTGGTCGGCATAAGGAGCCCCGGCCGACAGAATCCCGGTGGCCCAGGCCAGCCCGAAGTACCCCGTCGTGCCGATGCTGGCCGGTCCGCCGGCGGTGGGGCCGGTCCAGGACATCGGCTTCAAATCCGCGACCGAGCTCGAGGTGCCGGTGCCGGGCACGATCGCCGCGACGTAATCCGTGGCATTCGTGTGGTGGATCATGTAGAAGTTGCCCGCTCCAAAACCAAGATCCGCCGCCGCATACGTCAGGCCCGAATAGGAATTCGCGGTGAGCTTGGAGGCGACGTCGCTGTAAGTCGTCACCGCCGTCGGCGAGATGAGCGTGCCGTAACTGGTGAAGGCCGTGGCCGGAGTGGCCGCCCCCCCCGGGATCGCCGCCCCGGTGAGGGCGAAGAACGCAATCGATGCGGGCGAACCGCTCAGCGGGACCTGTCCGGCGACATACTGAAGGCCGGCGAGATTATTGCCGACGCTGCCGGGCTGGTTGAGGGCGGTGCCAATCCGCGGCGTTACGGTGGCGACGCCGGTGGCGGTGCCCCCGGCCGTGGTGGTCGTGCCGATGGCAACGGTGGAAATCGTGCTGGTCTGCGCCCGGGCGCGGGTACCGCAGAGGGCCGCGAGGGCCGACAAGGCAAGGATGCTGTACTTCATCCCGCCATCATAGCCAACACCCCACCCGAAGGGTATGGGGTCTACTAAGGTGAACCGGCCGGTCAGACGATCGTCAGCTGGACGCTGTTCTCAATGACGCCCGCGGAGATCGCAAAACGGGTGAGACCGGCGGTGTCATGGATGTTGAGCTTGTCCATGAGGTGCTGCCGGTGCTTCTCGACCGTCTTGATGCTGATGTCGAGTTCCGCCGCGACCTGCTTGTTGGCCGAACCCTCGGCCACGAGCTGCAGCACCTCGGACTCGCGGGAAGTCAGGCGGCTGGCGTTGCTCTTGATCAAGCCATCGCGGTCGCGCGGCTTGCCCGGATCGTCGCGCAGGCGCCTGGCGATGGTCGGGCTGAAAAAAGTGTTCCCCTTGGCGACTTCGCGAATCGCCTTGGTGAGAATTTCCGCGGACGTCTGTTTTTCGAGAAACCCGGCCACACCAACCGCCCGCGTGCGCTCAATGTACGCGTCGTCGCTATGCGCGGACAGAATGATGATCCGGGCGGCTGGATCAGCGGCGAGGATCTGCCGCGTCGCTTCCAGGCCGTTGAGCACCGGCATGGCGATATCCATCAGGATGACATCGGGCCGGAGGGCCTTCGCCATCTCCACGGCCTCACGGCCCGTCCGCGCCTCGCCGACCATCGCAAAATGCCCGTCGGCGTTCAGCAGCGCGCAGAGGCCCTGCCGCACGATTGAATGATCTTCAGCGAGCATGACGGTGATTTGCTTTGGGGTGGGCATTTTATTGGTTTTTTTCCTGGTCGATCGTGGATCACTCGGCGACGGCTTGGACCCCCGCCTCACCGAGATTAAACCCCAGTCGCCGCCGAAAAGCGATGGGGTAATACCCTACATGTTCCATTTCCATGAGCGGCGGCAATTTCCGTTCGCTATGCCCTGAACACCCCATGGTGCCCGCAGGGGGTGTCCGGTATTCTCCCGCCATGGCGGCCACCATTCCCCCAAATCGCGGCGCCGTCGTTTCCGTGCGCGGCAGCGTCGTCGACGTGCGGTTTGACCGGCGCCTGCCGCCCATTTATTCGGTGCTGCGCGCGGGGGCGGAAGGGAGGATCGTCATCGAAGTGGCGGCGCAGCTCGATGCGCATCGCGTGCGGGGCATCGCCCTGACGCCCACGCAGGGCCTGGCCCGGGGAACGCCGGTGGAGGACACGGGCGGCCCCCTGCGGGCGCCGGTCGGGAAAACGATCGTGGCGCGGATGTTCGACGTGTTCGGCCGCGCCATCGACCGCCAGCCGGCGCCCCCGGATGTCCAGTGGCGGCCCGTCCATCGCGCCCCGCCGCCGCTGGCGGAACGCTCGACCAAATCCGAGATCTTCGAGACCGGAATCAAGGCCATCGACGTGCTCGTGCCGCTGGAGCGCGGCGGCAAGGCGGGCCTGTTCGGCGGCGCGGGCGTCGGCAAGACGGTCCTGCTCACGGAGATGATCCACAATATGATCGGGCACCAGCAGGGGGTGAGCATTTTCTGCGGCATCGGGGAGCGCTGCCGCGAGGGCGAGGAGCTCTACCGCGACATGAAGGCAGCCGGCGTGCTGCAGAACATGGTGATGGTCTTCGGCCAGATGAACGAGCCGCCGGGCAGCCGGTTCCGGGTGGGGCACGCGGCGCTGACCATGGCGGAGTATTTCCGCGACGACGAGCACCGGGAGGTCCTCCTGCTGATCGACAATATCTTCCGCTTCATCCAGGCGGGCATGGAGGTATCCGGATTGATGGGGCAGATGCCGTCGCGGCTCGGCTACCAGCCCACGCTGAGCACGGAGCTGTCGGGGCTGGAGGAACGCATCGCCAACACCAGGGCGGGGGCCATCACGTCCATCCAGGCGGTGTATGTGCCCGCGGACGACCTGACCGACCCGGCGGCGGTGCATGTGTTTTCGCACCTTTCCGCGTCGATCGTGCTCTCGCGCCAGCGGGCGGGCGAGGGCCTCTATCCGGCCATCGACCTGCTCCAGTCCAGCTCGAAAATGGCCACGCCCGGCATCATCGGCGACCGGCATTACAACCTGGCGCAGGAAATCCGGCGGACGCTGGCGCAGTATGACGATCTCAAGGACATCATCGCGATGCTCGGCCTGGAACAGCTTTCCCCGGAGGACCGCAAGTCGGTCGCCCGCGCCCGACGCCTGGAGCGGTTTCTCACCCAGCCGTTTTTCGCCACCGAGCAGTTCAGCGGGATCAAGGGGAAGCTCGTCAGCCTTGCGGACGCGCTCGACGGCTGCGAGCGCATCCTGCGGGACGAGTTCAAGGACACGCCGGAGAGCGCGCTCTATATGATCGGGGCGATCGGCGAGGCGAAAAAACCATGAATCTCAGGATCCTGCTTCCCTTCCAGGTCTTCCTGGAGAAGACCGGGGTGACCCGCATCGTCGCCGAGACCCGCGAGGGATCGTTTGGCCTCCTGCCCCACCGGCTCGACTGCGCCGCGGCGCTTGCGCCCGGGATCCTGGCCTACGAGACGGAGGGAGGCGGGGCGGTTTACGTGGCCGTCGACGAAGGCGCGCTCGTCAAGACCGGCGCGGAGGTGCTCGTCTCCGTGCGCCGGGCCATCAGCGGAACGGATCTCGGCCGGCTCCACGCGGCGGTGAAACGCGAGTTTTTGACGCTCGACGAGCAGGAGCGGACCGTTCGCGCCGCGATCGACAAAATGGAAGGCGGTTTTATCCGCCGCGTGGCGGAGTTTCAACATGGGCGATGATCCCGCCAATCAACCCCCGGAAACGGAGACGGCTTTCGTCCGGGCGGTGACCGCGAAGGCCGCGCGCAAGCTCCGGGCGCAGCGCGGCGGGGAGCGGGGCGTCTGGTTCGGCCTCGGCATGTCCGGACTCATCGGCTGGTCCGTGGCGGTGCCGACGCTGCTGGGCGCATCGCTCGGCCTCTGGTGGGACCGGCGCCATCCGGGAGCGCACTCCTGGACGCTCATGCTGCTGGTCGCGGGGCTGCTCATCGGCTGCGCCAACGCCTGGCATTGGATGGCCCGGGAGGACGACGCCATGCATGATCAACCGGAGGACAAGGATGAGTGAGGCGCCGACTCTCATCCTGGCTCTGCTCGCGGGGGTTTCCCTCGGGACCATTTTCTTCGGCGGCCTGTGGTGGACGATCCGGCGGGGCGTCGCGTCCCCGCGACCGGCGGCTTGGTTCCTCGGCAGCCTTGTGCTGCGGGCGATCATCGCCGCGGCCGGCTTCATTTTCGTCGCGCAGGGCGATTGGCGGAGGCTGGTGGCCTGCCTGCTCGGATTTCTCCTCGCGCGCCTCGTCGTCATGCGGCTCGCCCGCGCGCCATGAACCTCACCTCCGACCAGCAGATCCTGTGGCAGCACGGCTGGCTCAAGCTCAACGGCACGATCGTCACCACGTGGGCCATGATGCTCGCAATGGCGCTGGGCGCGAAACTGATCACCCGCCGGCTGGCGAC